>Ga0070671_100004732_pt1 | contig 10809 bp, 5 predicted proteins | sample KBSS73metaG_FD_65341 | JGI IMG/M metagenome (GOLD analysis project Ga0070671, IMG submission 65341) | Switchgrass rhizosphere microbial communities from Kellogg Biological Station, Michigan, USA - KBS S7-3 metaG | ecosystem: Host-associated > Plants > Roots > Rhizosphere > Soil ... | reverse complement strand
CTCGTCCATTGCGAGTCAGCCGTTGGTGAAGAAACCGTCAGCTTCGGCAGCTCATCGGGGCGCTTGAGCGTCAGGACCGCACTCGCGGTATCTCCGCTGACCGACACTGCGGTCACCGTGACTGTCGTGACGCCGGCTTTCAGCCGGACCGACGGGATGCTCCAACGCGACGTGCCCTGCGCAACACCGCTGTCGCCGCGATCGGTGCTGAACCTCACGAGCGCGATGCCGCCGCTATGCGTGGCGGTTCCCGACATTCCGATCGACACGCTCGACGTGGTGAACTGGGCCGTGCTCGTCGGCGAAAGAATCCGCACGACAGGAGGCGCCTGCTCGTCCGCCTTCGGGGTGGGCGCTTCGGTTCGAAGATCGCTCACCCTGCTCGACGTCGACGGCGCGGCGTTCGTCACGGGCGCGGACGGCATGACGGGCGGCGGCAGCGACATGCCACCTCGCGGCAGCGGTGGAGCGGGCGGCGTCACGGGGGCGGGCGTCGGTTCCACGACCGTCCGCGCGGGAGCGGCCGTCGAGTTCAGCGTCTGGGTGGTCACAACCGGGTTGGGAGGACCGGTCGGCGCCGGGACGGTAACAGGCGTTGGATTCGATGGGCTGCTGCGCGTCACGGTCGTCGTCGCGATTGCGGCGTTGCCCGCGGCGTCCTTCGCGGTCACGGTGATGATGTTGACGCCCACGGCGAGCGGCACGCTTGGCGTGCTCCATCCGGTGGTGCCGAACGCCACGCCATTGCCACCGGCGCTGTTCGACCACGACACCTGCGCGACGCCAGTGTCGTCGCTCGCGGTTCCGCCGAGCACGATCGAGGACTCCGCCGTCGAGTAGGACGCGGCCGTCGTCGGCGTGTAGACCTTGATCACCGGCGTCGACGCATCCGCCCGCACGAGGCTGAGCGACGCGCGCGCGGTGTTCCCCGACTTGTCCGTCGCCGTGACGGTGAGCACGGTCGTGCCCGCGCCCACGTTCACTGACGGGATCGACCACGCCGTCGTGCCCGACGCGATGCCGCTCTGGCCCTTGTCGGTCGCCCACGCCACCTGCGCGATGCCCTGGTCGTCGGCCGCCACGCCCGCCACCGTCACCGTCGACGCCAAAGCCGCATAGGACCCGGTGCCCGTCGGGGCGGTGATCGAGATGGTGGGCAAGCCGCTGTCATAGGCGATCCGGATCTCGTCGGACGACGAGTTGCCGCTGGCATCCACCGCCGTCACGGCGATGACGTTGACACCGGGCTGCAGCGTGACGCCGCCCACGACCCAGCGCGCGCCGGCGCGCGTCATTCCGCTGCCACCACGGCTGTTCGCCCACGCGATCTGCGCCAGGCCGAAATCGTCGGAGGCTGTCCCTTCGATGTTGATCACGGGGACTCCGACGGACACCGACGGTTCCGTCGACGGGCCGGTGATGCGAATCTCGGGGGCCGTCTTGTCGGTCGCCTTCACCTTCAGGCTTGCCGTGGCGGTGTTTCCGGCGGCGTCCTTTGCGGTGACGGTGATGTCGTTGAACCCGACCTTCAGCGGGACCCCCGCTGCGGTCCAGGAGCTCGTGCCCGACGCGTTGCCCGCGCCGCCCTGGGCGTTGGCCCAGGTGACTTCGACGACACCGGTGTCGTCCGCGGCCACGCCGCCCAGTGCGACGGTGCTCGTCGAAGCCTGATACACATTGCCCGCCGTCGGGGCCTGAATCGAGATGGATGGCGCACGTGTGTCCAGATTGATCGTGACGGTGCTGGTCGTGGTGTTGCCGGCCCCGTCGCTCGCCGTGACGCTGATGACGTTGGCGCCAGCGAGAAGCGCCACGGACGCCACGTTCCACTCAGACGTGCCGGCCGCGGTGCCCTGACCACCACGGTTGTTCTGCCAGGTCACCTGCGTGACCCCGCTGTTGTCGGCGGCCTTGCCGCTCACGGCAACTGCGCTCCTGTTCGTGACGAACGTCGGCGCCGTCGTCGGCAGAACGATCGCGACGGTTGGAACCTGCGAGTCGCGTGTCACCGACAGCGTCGCGTTGGCCGCGTTGCCGGCGGCATCGCGGGCGGTCACCGTGATGACGTTGACGCCGGGCTGCAGCGCGACATTGGCGATGGTCCAGTTCGTCTTTCCGTTGGCGCTGCCGCTGCCGCCGCGGTTGTTGGCCCACACGACGTCGGTCACGCCAACCTCGTCGCTCGACGTGCCGGCGAGCGAGACCGTGTCGCCCTTCGTGACATGGGCGCCGTTGGCGGCGGGCGCGGCGATGGCAATCGTCGGCGCCTTGCTGTCGGACGTGATGGTGATCCGGTCCGACGCGGTGTTGCCAGCCGCATCGCTTGCCGTTACGGTGACGATGTTCGCGCCCGGCTGCAGCGCGAGGCCTTGCACCGACCACGACGTCGTGCCCGCGGCGACGCCGCTGCCACCGCGATCGTTCGACCACCGCACTTCGGTTACCCCGAAGAAGTCCGATGCCGTGCCGCCCAGCGTCACGTTGGCCGCGGTCGTGGTCGTCGTGTCCGCCGCGGTCGGGGTCGCAATCGCGACAGTCGGCGAGACCACATCGGTCAAGGTGATCGTCAGAACGTCCGTCCCGACGTTACCGGCCGCGTCCTTGGCAGTCACCGTGATGACGTTGGCACCCGGCTGCAGCGAAACCGCGGCGACGGACCATGACGCCGTACCGGTGGCGACGCCGCTGCCACCCTTGCTGTTGGACCAGCTCACCTGCGAAACGCCGAGGTTGTCCGACGCCGAGCCGCCCAGCGCGACGGTCGTCGACGTGGTCGAGAAGGTAGCGCCCGCGGCTGGCGACGTGATGTCCACCGTCGGCGCCACGCCATCGGTGCGCGTCACCGTGAGAACGTCCGTGCCGACGAGACCCGCGGCATCGCGCGCCGTGACGGTGATCACGGTGGCGCCGACTTCGAGCGGAATGCTGGTCGCGGTCCACGCCGTCGTGCCCGAGGCGACGCCGGACGCCCCCTTGTCCGTAGACCAGCTCACCTGCGTGACACCGAACGCGTCGCTGGCCGTCCCGCCCAGCGCCAGCGTGGCCGACGCCGTCGAGAAGGTTGTCGCCGCTGTCGGCGTCGCAATCGAGATCGTCGGGGCCGTGCCGTCGGTCATGGTGACGGTCGCCGCGGCGCTGCCCGCGTTGCCAGCCGCATCCTTGGCCGTCACAGTGATGACGTTGGCGCCGGGCTTGAGCGGCACCGAGGCAGACCAGGCGGTCGTCCCCGACGCCGTGCCGCTGCCACCCTGGTTGTTCGACCAGGTCACCTGCATGACACCGACGAGGTCGGCGGCCACGCCCGTCAATGTCACGGTGCTGTTGGTCGTAGAGGGCGAGGGGGTCGCGATCGACACCGTCGGCGCGACGACGTCGGAGAGCGTGACGGCCAGCAGCCTGCTCGTCTGATTGCCCGCCGCGTCGAACGCCTTCACGGTGATGTTGTTCACCCCCGGCTGAAGCGCAACCGACGAGACCGACCAGGTCGAGGTCCCGCCGACATTCGCCATGTTCGTCGTGATCGAGGCATTGCCGCTGCCGCCACGATCGCTCGACCAGGTGATGGCCGTCACGCCGATGTCGTCGGTCGCGGTGCCGCCCAGCGAGATGCTCGATGTCGTGGTCGTGTAGACCGTGCCCGAGGTGGGCGCGGTGAGATCGACGGTCGGCGACTGTCCGTCGGTTCTCGTGACCGTCAGGACGTCGGTCCCGGTGTTGCCGGCGCCGTCACGAGCGGTGACGGTAATCACGTTCGTGCCGCTCGAGAGAGCGACCGATGCGATCGTCCAGGACGAAGTGCCCGACGCGGTACCGCTCCCGCCCCGATCGTTGGTCCAGGTCACCTGCGTCACCGCCACGTCGTCGGAGGCCGTGCCGCCCAGGGCGATGGTTCCGTTGCCCGTCGAATACGTCGCCGCCGCGGTGGGCGTCGCGATTACGATCGAAGGAATCTTCCCGTCGGGCACCATGAAATCGAGCGCGCCGCTCCACGGGCCGGCTCCCGCTGTGTTCGACGCGCGGACCGACCAGGATGCACGACCAGGCGCCAGGACGACGCCGGGCGACACGCGGCAGACGGCGCCGCTCGTAGTGCAACCCGCCTGTGTCGGCGTGTAGTCGACCTGAATCTTCGGATCGGTCGTGCTCGCGTCGTCGACCCAGAGGCGGTAGGACGTCGCAGTCGAAACCGATTCCCATTCGAATGAAGGGGTCGCCGTCGAGATCGAGCCGGTGGGATTGAGCGGAGTCACCGCGCCCGGCACGGCGGACTGGATCGTCCACGTGAACGTCTGCGACGTCGTGAGGGCGCCGTCCGAAACGGTGACGGTCACGGTGTACGTGCCGGCCGTCGTAGGGGTGCCGCCAATGGCGCCCGTGCCCGGCGTCAAAGTCAGGCCCGGCGGCAGGCCGGTCGCCGAAAACGTCACCGGAACCCCTTCCGGATCTGAGCCCTGCAGACTCAGGGAGACGGAAGCCCCGGCCGCGCTGGTCTGATTTCCGGGAGAGATCAGCGTCGGCGCCTGGTTGCCCTCGGTGCAGACGTCAAGCGACTTGTCTCCGACCAGAGGCCCCGCCACATAGGCGGCGATGGCAAAGCAGTGGCGTTGCCCGGCGCTGTCGAAGGTGTAGGACGTGACATTGCCGACGTCGACCGTCGATGTGTAGTTGCCCGGCGCGTCCCCGATGTAGACCCAGTACCCGGCGACGTCCTCGGTGTTGGGGTCCCACTGCAGCGTAACGTTCTGAGCCTGCGCGGTGCGAGCCACGAGCGTGAGCATCAGCACCAGCGTGCTGACAAGGATCCGGCGAGGGAGATTCTGTCCGTAGTGCATCTGTCAGTTCGACCGGGACACGCTGGAAAGCAGCGGAACGCGGGCAACTGGACGAGTGCAACCGGACGACCACTAGAGGTCCTGTTGATAAGTTGCTGTGTGTTAATGATTTAACTTCGTTAGGGCATTCACCGAACCAGGCTCGGCCCACGCGGCTTTGACGGTCGGATCACAGATCTGTCTTGGCTGCCCGAACGTAGCCGATCGGCCCGTAAGTGCCAGCCAGGGGAAGCCTTAGGAGGAATGCCCGGGGGCTCTCCGCAGTGACGTTGCATCGCTGCTGGGAGCCGCCCCGGGGCCTCGGCCTAGCGGTATTCCTTAAACGGAATCTGGCAATCGTGCTTCCGGAGGAAGTTGAGGAAGCGCTTGTAGTCGCGCGTTTCCATGTTGAAGAGCCTCGCCACGATCTTGTAGTTGCCGCGCGCCTCCTCGAGCCCGCGTCGGATCACTTCGCGGACGTTCGACCGCGTGATTTCGCGGTCCATGAACAGCGGGTAAACGGTCGACCAGAACGATTCGTGCTGTTCGATCATCCGCTTGTACAGCTCGTCGGCCACCGTGCGCCGGCGCTCGCGCCGCGGCCGGAAGGCCACGTTGCCCTGGACGCGGATTTCGGACGAGAGGTGATCCAACTCGATGGTCGGGCTTTGCACCGTCACGACCAGGCGCTCGATGACGTTCTCGAGCTCGCGCACGTTGCCCGGCCACGAGTATTCGTAGAGCGCCTTCATCGCCGCCGGCGCAATCGACGACAGGGGCGAGCGGTTCGCCGACGCGAACTGTCCCAGGAATTGCTGCGCGAGCAGCGGAATGTCCTCGCGGCGCTCGCGCAGCGGCGGCACGACGATGTGGATCACGTTGAGCCGGTAGAACAGGTCTTCGCGGAACGATCCCTGCGTAATCATGTCGCGCAGATTGCGGTTGGTCGCGGCAATCACGCGCACGTTCACGATGCGGCCGCTGCCGTCGGCGCCGACCTTCTGCAGCTCGCCGGTTTCGAGGAAGCGCAGCAGCAGACCCTGCATGCGCAGCGTCATCTCGCCGACTTCGTCGAGGAAGATGGTGCCCATGTGGGCGGTCTCGAGCTTGCCAGGCTTGTCGCGATAGGCGCCGGTGAAGCTGCCTTTCACGTGCCCGAACAGCTCCGATTCGAGGAGAGTCTCCGGAAGCCCGGCGCAGTTGACGGGCGCGAACATGTGCGCCGCGCGGGGGCCGCGCGTGTGAATGTTCCTGGCGACGATCTCCTTGCCGACGCCGCTCTCGCCGGTAATCAGAACCTTGGCGTCGGACCGCGCAACCCGCTCGATTTCCTGCTGCAGCGCCAGGGTCTCTGAGCTCTGACCGTGCAGCTGCACATTGGCTTTGGCGCGCGGGCTGGCGGGCGTGCCGCGCGTCCCGCTATCGACGACTGCATCCATCATTGGCTGATAAACCGTTCGATAAGCTGCCGATGCTTCGGCGTGATTGCCAGGAACTGCGCGGCGATGCGATACCCGTCGGAGGGCTGCGGGGCTGGGCCCACGCGCATCACTTCGATCTCCGCGGCGAACGGCGAACCGCCCACCGACAGGCGCAGCAGGGCCTTCGAGCGGACGTCCACGGCGCCCTGAGCCTGGAGCAGGACACCGTTCGCGCTCAGGTCGAGGATGCGGACGCTCTCGGCGGAATGGACCGCCATCGAGTACCCCTCGACGACTCTGCGCGGTGAATGGCGTCGCTCTTCCATCGGACCCCCGCCTAAGTGCAATCGCTCCGCCAGCCGACGAGACCGGGTCATCCTATGACATAAGCGCCGTGTCATCAATCTGTTACGGCACAGTTGGCGGCCCCGTTCGGGCCCCGATGAGTATGAAAAAAGTCTGACGATTGCAGGTTATGCCGTTTGGAGATTCCCAGACTTCTCAGGCCAGACCGGCAACGAGCTCGGGAAGGGCGGCGGGAACCGAGATGAACTCGACGCCGGCGAGGTACACCACGGTCCCACGAGCGTCCACCGCCTGCCGTACATGGCGGACCCGTACTTCGAGACTGATCCGTACTCCGTGGTGCTGGAAGGTCACGGCATGGACGCCGTCGGGCAGTACCGGGACCGGATACTCGAGCAGGGCGCCGTCCTGATTCAGATCGAGGACGCGGGCCTGCTTGTGGAGCTCCAGCGTGCCCCACAAGGCGCCGACGACTTCGAGCCGCACGGCGGAACGGCGATCTCCGACCCGACGCATAACAGCGCTCCCGGCCTTCCTAGCTCGCCGCGGAATGCACGGCCCCGTTGCCCGAGCGGCGCTGCGCGTTGGCGCGCGCGTCGTTCAGAATCCCATCGGCCACACCCTCGCCCGGCACTCTCGTGGCAAACCCGATCGCCTTGATCGACGAGCGCGCGGCCGCGAGGGCGCTGAGCGCCGTGCGCAGCCGTCGGGCGACTGCTGCGGCGTGCGCCGCCGTCGTGTCCGGGAGGAGAAGACCCACTTCGCCCGGACGCAGCACGCCCACGACGTCGGACTGCCGCATCTGGCGCCGGAGCTCGTCGACGAATGCCTGCGAGGCACCCGGCGCGGCGCCGTTGGTGGCGACGACCACGGCGGTCACGGCGAGCCCGCGCTCGAGCGCTTCGCTCGCCAGCCGCTCGATTGTGCGTCCGAACACCGTGACGGCGTCGGCGGTCTCGATCACCGCCGGCTTCACCACCCAATCCCCGAGCAGCTCCGCGGCCACGAGCGCCATGCTGTGCTCGAGCGGCGTGAAGTGCTGGTGATCGGCTCGCACGAGTGTGAGCGTCGTGCCGTCGCCGCCCGGCATCACGCGCCGCACCAGCATGCGGGCGCGGTCCACGTCCGCGGTCGTCGAGCCGATCTCGGCAGATCCGGCGTGGTACACGATGCGCCGCCCGGTGGATTCCACGGCAATGCTTGCGGACGTCGCCGTCAGCGCCGCACGCAGTGCGTCGAGCGCCGCCTCGAATCCGCCGCCGGATTCGCCCGGCGATGCGGACAACCGGTGCGAGAGCAGCATCGCCACCCGCGTTCGTGACGCCGCGGTGGCGAGCGCCACGGCCATGTCGAGGGCCGAGACGTAATTGCCGAGTACCTGCGGATCGCAGGCGTCGATGGCGCCCGACATCGTCAGCAGCCACGTGCCGTTGCCGTCGCCACGCGTGAGCAGAGTCACGAGCACGTCGCCAGGACCGGCGCCTTCCATGCCGTTGATGTCGGTTTGCGGGATGCGCGTGATACGCAGTTCGAGCGGCAGCGACTGCGTGGGAAACACGATCGGGCGGTCCTGCACCGTGCGGCCGGCGAGCGACGCCGCGCGCATGAACACGCCAGGTGCGGTCTCGATGTAGCCGACGACTTCGATGTCGTGCCACAACGCCAGCGCTTCGGCGAACACGGCCACGAGGTCGCGGTCGGTGCCGCTCTGTACGACGTGCTGCAGCACTTTGTGGAGCGCGGAGAGATTGTCGGGACCGGTGACAGCGCTCGACAGATGCCGCTCCACCGCCCCTGCCAGCCATCCGCACACCGTACCGAGCTGCTCGCTCGACACCGGTGCCGGAGTGGATCGCGGCAGACGAGAGACGGCCAGCACGCCGTGAGCACGCCCCTCGACCATGAGCGGCGTGCACATGACATCGGCGTCTTCGACGCGAAGCGATTGGGGAGCCCGCGTTTGCAGAGCTCTGGTGATGGAGGGGAGCAGCGGGCGGTCCTGCCGCGCGGTCAGCTCGCGGATCGAGAGCCCAGGCGGCCCCGCGGTCGGGGTTTCCGGCGGGAGCAGCGGCAGGCCGGCTTCGTCCAACAGCTGCGCCTGCACGCCCAGCGGACGACAGAGTTCCCGCAGCCAGTCCCACGACCGGCCACCGACGAGTACGGAAAAGGCGTTTGACATCGATCAACGCGCCCGCCGGGCACACTCCGGGCGCGATTGACCAGCTGGTGCAAGTGGACCGCCATTTCTCCCCCCTGCACAGCGAGACGATAACGGCCGAAAACCATGACGTCGTGGTTCAAGGCGGACGACAAATGGTGACGTCTGGCAGACAAAACACTTTGAGAGCCGAGTTTTCAAAGACTTGGGCCTGTCTCCGGATGACTGGTTGGCCGGCGCGCGCCGGGGCGCGCGAGCGCGCATCGATCACGCGGATGCTCTTCCGGTCCGTGCAATTCTGTGAAGCCACCCGATTTTCGGACGTGGCCCCTTCTCCCGAAGCGCCTCCGGGCGCCTCGACGCGATGAGCCGCTATCAGGTGTCTGCCGGGGACGGTTCCGTGGATAGCGGCGACGACCTGGACGCGTTGTTTTCCCAGCTTGAAGCCGAGCTGAACGAAACGCCCGCTTCCGCCGGTCCGAACGACGTCGCCGACGAGCTGCTCGATGTCATCCAAGTACCCGAGGGGCGGCCCGAACAGCGCGAGGCCCCCCGCCTCACCCCGGATCAGGTCGCGCGCGAGGTTCGCGTGACGGTTCGCGGCGCCGCCGAGGCCAAGGCCATCAACGTCTCTGAGACCGGCGTGCTCGCCGAGACCACATCGCGTCTTCGGCCCGGCACGGTGGTCGAGCTCATCGTCACCTTCGACGGCGTGCGCCGGATGCTGCGCGCCACGATCGTACGGTCGATGGTCCACTCGCTCAACCCCACCACCTTCCGAACCGCCTTCAAGTTCGAGGAGCGCACCACGTTGCCGGAGCCCAAATAGTTATGGACATGCTGCCTACCCTTTGCGCCGCCATGAAACGCGCGGGCGGAGACGCGCTGGTGCTCCGAACCGGTGAATCCCCTCACGTGCTCACGGGCGGCGGGCGTCAGAACGTGGCGCGGGCCATTCTCTCCGCCAATGCCCTCGAGGCGTTGGTCGCCCAGATCTTCTCCGACGAGGGGCGCCAGACCTTGCGCGAGTCCGGTCAGGTCCTCGAAGAGGTCACCGTGTCCGGCGGACTCCTGCTCAGCGCGTGGGCAGAACGGACGTCCGATCAAGTCACCATCGAACTGCGAGAGTGCGCGCCTGCACCGGCCATCGCCGCGCCGGCTCCGGAACCAGAGATCGCGACCCTCGCGGCGGCGACCGCCGCCGAGCACGAAGCCGCCACCGAGGCCGCGGAGACTCCGCAGCAGTGGCTCGAGGTCTCCGTCGGCGAAGCAGCCGAGGGGGTCTTCGACGCGGTCCCGTCGTTTGCGGTGACCGGAGACGGCTTCGATCAGCGGGAGGCGCCCGTGCACGAAATCGCCGCCGCTGAGCTCGAACCGCTCACCGAGTCGGCAAGCGGCCAGTACGAAGAGCTGTTCTTGCAGGTTCCGCCTGCGTCGGCCGACGCCGGGCCGCCGGCTCCCGAATACGACGACGCGGGGGACAGCCGCATCGCCGCGCCAGAACCCGAACGTACGACCTGGACGTTCGCCCCTCCGGTCGTGTCCGAATCGCACGAGCGTCCGCTTCCGGCTTACGAGGAGTCCACCGTGAACGCATCTCCCAATCTCGAGTTCGTCGAACCTCCCTCGGCCGATCGTGGTCCGGCCGAAAGCCACCCGATCGGGCTCACCGCGTGGGCCACGCGCGCGGCCTCGCGCGGGGCAACCGCGCTCTATCTGCGTGCCGGCGCGGCGCCGCTCGCTCGTGTCGAAGAACGGCTCGAGCCGCTGCTGGTCGACGCCGTGGACAACTGGCGCTTCGAGGAGCTGGTCACGGAGTTCAACAACGGCCGCTCCAAGGGCTGGGAACTGGGCTCACACGGCGAGATGACCTGGCAGGTGCCCTCGGTCGGGCAGGTGAGCTGCTGGTCGTTCACCGACGATCAGGGCAGCGGTCTGATGATGCGCCTGCGCCTGCAGGTGCCGACCCGGTCGCTCTACAAAGTCATTCCGCGGCGCGTGCGCGCGGCGTGCGACGGCGATGGCCTCGTCGTGGTGTCCGCGCCGACCACCGCCGACGTGGCGGCCGTGGCCGCCGCCGTCGGCGACCTGGCGGGGCGCCAGCGCGGCGGCT
>Ga0070671_100004731_pt1 | contig 10809 bp, 9 predicted proteins | sample KBSS73metaG_FD_65341 | JGI IMG/M metagenome (GOLD analysis project Ga0070671, IMG submission 65341) | Switchgrass rhizosphere microbial communities from Kellogg Biological Station, Michigan, USA - KBS S7-3 metaG | ecosystem: Host-associated > Plants > Roots > Rhizosphere > Soil ... | reverse complement strand
ATAGGGGTCGATTTCCTTGGCCATCGCCTCGATCGACTGGTCGCCGGTGAACTTCTTGCCGTTGATGAAGAAAGTCGGCGTGGAATTGACGCCGAGCTTCTCGGCAGCGCGATCGCGCACCGCCTGCACGTCATCCAGCACCTTCTGATTCGCCAGGCACTGGTTGAATGACTGCTCGCTGAAGCCGAATTGCTTGGCAATCGACATGAGCGGCGGGATCGGCTTCTGCACCATCCATTCCTGCTGCTTCGCGAACAAGGTCTCCACCACCGGCATGAATTTGTCCTTGCCGGCGCAGCGCGCCAGCATGAAGCCGGCAGCCGCAAGCGGATCGAGCGGGAATTCGCGGAAGATGAAGCGCACTTTGCCGGTGTCGATGTAGCGCTTCTCCAACTCGGGAAAGGTCGTCGTCGAGAAATGCGCGCAGTGCGGGCAGGTCATCGAGGCATATTCGACGATGGTCACGGGCGCCTTCTCGGAGCCGAGCACGATGTCGCCGTCGGGACCGGGTTTGGCCAATTCGGCCGGATCCGGCTCAGTCGACTCCGCTCGAGCCGGGCCGACGAACCGGGTCAGAACGGAACCGGCGATGCCGAAGAACGCAAATATTGCGGTGGCCGGAAAGAATTGGCGGCGGGTCAGCGTCAAGGGCATCTCCTGTTCAGCGGAAATCCGGCACAATCCTGCAACGGAATGTGGCACCGGTGCGCCATTCCGCCAAGGGGCTGCGCTGTCAACTCCGCCTGACGGCCGCGCCGAGACGGCCGAGCGCTTGCCGCAGATCTTCGTCGTCGACTTCCGACAGAGCCTCGGCAATGCGTGCTGCGGCGGCAGCGTCGAGGCGTTTGGTTGGCGTTCGCGACGCACGCCGCAGCGGAGCTTGGCGCAGCGCTACGCGCTCGATGGCGCGCCAGCCGAGGAAGCGATTGACGCGCTCGCAGATCACGCCGACGAGATGCTGAACTTCGATTGCCGCCGGGCCTTCGACCCGCAGCACGAGAACGCCGGGCGGTCGCTCATAGCCCGAACCTGATCCGCGAGCGGCAAAGGAATCAGTCGGCGGCCGCGGCCATTGGACCTTGATCGGTTCACTGTGCGCAGAAATCTCGGCACCGACGATTTCCGTCCAGCGCGTGACCAACTCGGCCGAGGCAAAGCCCTGCCGCCTGAATGTTTCGCCGACAACGTTGCCGACAAGATCGCGCAACGGCTTGGCGAACGGCTTGGCGAATGAGCGCGAGGGCTTGTTCATGCTGCAGGGCTCTGCCATGCCTCGATCATGCGTGCCAACGAGGCGAGACCGGCGTCGAGGGTAACAGCGAAGCCCGCGACGAAACAGCGTGCGCGACGTGGGACGGCGATTTCATGCCCGCAACCCACCGCTTTGCTTGCCTGGTACGACCGCCACCGCCGGACGCTGCCCTGGCGCGCGGTGTCGCCCGTGTGCGCCGATCCGTATCGCGTCTGGCTCTCCGAGATCATGCTGCAGCAGACGACGGTCAAAACCGTCGTACCGTACTATCAGCGTTTTCTGGCACGCTGGGGCGACGTCGCCGCGCTGGCTGCAGCGCCGCTCGAGGAGGTGCTCAAAACCTGGGCAGGGCTCGGCTACTACGCCCGGGCTCGCAACCTGCATGCCTGCGCCCGCGTCGTAATCGAGCGCCACGGCGGAAAGTTTCCGGCAAGCGAGGCGGCGCTGCGCGCGCTTCCCGGCGTCGGCGACTATACCGCCGCCGCCATTGCGGCGATTGCATTTGATGCACCGGCGACGCCGGTCGACGGCAATGTCGAACGGGTGATCGCGCGGCTCTTCGCCGTCGCTGAGCCGCTTCCGCAGGCCAAGGAGGAGCTTCGCCGCCATGCGCGCAAGCTCACGCCGGAGCGCCGCGCCGGCGACTTCGCGCAGGCGATGATGGACCTCGGCGCGACCATCTGCACGCCGAAGCGACCGGCTTGCTTCCTGTGTCCCTGGAACGAAAGTTGCGCCGCCCATGCCCGCGGAGAGGCAGAGATATTTCCGCGCCGTATTCCGAAACGCGAAGGCGCGTTGCGCCGCGGCGCGGCCTTCGTTGTCCGCCGCCACGATGGGTTTCTGCTGGTGCGCACGCGCGCACTGCGCGGCCTTCTCGGCGGAATGACCGAGGTGCCGACCACGGACTGGCTGCCGGATTTTGATGAGTCCGCCGCGCTTGCCAGCGCGCCCAGCTTTTCCTCCACCAAGGCTGGAAGGCCGATGCAGTGGCGGCGCCTTTCCGGCGTGGTGCGTCATGTGTTCACGCACTTCCCGCTCGAACTTTCGATCTATGCCGCCGAAGCGACAAAACAGACGGCGGCGCCTCCCGGCACGCGCTGGGTTCCGCTCGCTGCGCTTCGTGCCGAGGCACTACCCAGTGTCATGCGCAAGGTCGTCGCCCACGCGCTCGAGGGAAAGTCTGGTATCTCGATAGTGTGATCGTCGAGGCTGCGAGCTGCTCAGTCTGTGCCCATCTCCGCGCGCACGCGGGCGCGCAGCGTGTCGATCACGGTGAGCCCATGCGCGGTCTCGACGTGCCAGAAGGTCCAGCCGTTGCAGGCCTCGAGCCCCTGCGCCAGGGCGCCGATCCTGTGGATCGATCCGACCGCTTCGCCGAGCGCGATCGCGCCGTCGGCGCGAACGAGCGCCCGATGCCGGCGCTTGGCGTCGACGAGCCTTATGCCGGGGGCAAGGAGGCCGCGTTCGATAAGCGCTGCAAACGGTACGCGCGGAGCCTCGCGGGCAGTCATGAAGGCGCTCAGCGTCGGCTCGGGCAAGGGTTCGGCGCCAGCGATCCGCTGCTGCGCCACCGCGGCGTAAGCCGCGTCGCGCTCGATCCCGACGAAGCGCCGGCGCAGGCGGCGCGCCACCGCTCCGGTCGTGCCGGAGCCGCAGAACGGGTCGAGTACGAGGTCGTCGGGGCGCGATGCTGAAAGGATTGCGCGCGCCAGCAAGGCCTCCGGCTTTTGTGTCGGGTGGAGCTTCCTCCCGTCCGGGCCCTTGAGCCGCTCTTCCCCGGTGCAGAGCGGAATCAGCCAATCGGAGCGCACCTGGATGTCGTCGTTCCCGGCCTTCAAGGCTTCGTAGTTGAACGTATAGTTCCTCTTGCCGGCGTCGCGGGCGGCCCAGATCAGGGTTTCGTGTGCATTGGTGAAGCGGCGGCCGCGAAAATTCGGCATCGGGTTTGACTTGCGCCAGACGATATCGTTGAGGATCCAGAACCCAAGGTCCTGCATTAACGACCCGACGCGGAAGATGTTGTGGTACGAGCCGATGACCCAAAGCGTCGCGTTCGGCTTCATGGTGCGGCGGCAGGCGGTGAGCCAGGCGCGGGTGAAGTCGTCATACGCCGCAAAGCTCGCAAATTTGTCCCAGTCGTCGTCGACTGCGTCGACGCGCGAATCATCAGGACGTTTGAGGTCGCCTTGAAGCTGCAGGTTATAGGGCGGGTCGGCGAAGACGAGATCGACGGAGCCGGCGGCGATCTTCGCCATTTCGGCAACGCAATCGCCGAGGAGAATGCGCGCCGGCGCAGAGGACTCAAAACTCACGCGGGGCGCCCTTTCGGACGCCCCGCGACGCGACACAACCATGACCCAGGACTCTGACTCAGGCGACGCGGTCGGCGACGCGGGACCTACAACCGACAATCCGGATAATGCCGGCTCAAGGTAAAGATCGGCTTAATCGAAATCGCGTCGCGCTAGGCAATAAATGCCGGGAAACACTTGGTTAATCGGTGGTCACGCGTCAGTGTGTTTGCGGCTGCGCGCGAGCCTGTAAACTCACGCCGCACGCCGGATTTGGCGTAAGGGGAGCGACGTAAATGCGCTGGGATGACTTTCGCCGCAGCGACAATGTGGAGGACGATCGCGCAGCAAGCGCCTCCCGCGGCGGCCTGCCGGGCGGGGCAGGCGGCCTCGGTCTCGGCACGCTCCTGATTATCGGACTGATCAGCTGGTACTTCGGCATCGATCCGAGCGCGCTCCTCAACGGCGCGCAGATTCTCACCAATGGCGGCTCGACCCCGCATCAGGCGGCGGCGCCGGCGCCGGTGCCGGCCAGCACACCGCGCGACAGCGAAGGCGATTTCATCGCCGCCGTTCTCGGCGATACCGAAGACCGCTGGAAGGAGATTTTCACCGCCAACGGACGCACCTACCACGCGCCGCGGCTGCGCCTGTACACGCGCTCCGAGCCGACGCCCTGCGCCTTTGCACGGTCGGCGATGGGGCCGTTCTATTGCCCGCACGATCGGCGCGTCTATCTCGACGTCGCCTTCTTCGAGGACCTGCAGAACAAATTCGGTGCCTGCTCGAGCAGCACCGCGTGCCGGTTCTCGGAAGCCTACGTGATCGCCCACGAAGTCGGCCACCACGTGCAGAACGAAATCGGCATTTTGCCGCGGGTGATGCAGTTGCAGCAGGCGTCCATGAGCCGCGCCGAGACCAACAAGCTGCAAGTGCGGGTCGAACTCCAGGCCGACTGTTTCGCCGGCATCTGGGCGAACCAGGCGAAGGCGAAGCATAATTTCCTCGACGCCGGCGATGTCGACCAGGCCCTGCAGACTGCCTCCGCCATCGGCGATGACCGTCTGCAAAAGCAGAATCAGGGCTATGTCGTGCCTGACGCCTTCACCCACGGCACCTCGCAGCAGCGCAAGCACTGGTTCATGACCGGCTTCAATCAGGGCAAGATTTCGGCCTGCGATACGATGTCCGCCGGCGCGCTTTAGTGGTAAGGTCGACTTTCTCTCATTCCCGCGACGGCAGGAATCCGGGAGAGTGCAGCCGGGTCAGCTTTCGCGCGGAGAGCGGACCCCGCCCAGTATCAGTTGCGTCAAGGTGTAAGCATGCCGGGGATCGACGAGACCAAGGAGTTCGTGCCGCTCAAGATCGCGGTGCTCACGATTTCCGACACGCGTGACATCAAGGACGACAAATCCGGGGCGCTGCTGGTGCAGCGCATCGTTGCCGCCGGCCACTACGTCGCCGAACGCAGCATCGTCACCGACGACGTCGACGCCATCCGCGCGCGCGTCAAAAGCTGGATCGCCGATCCCGTGATCGACGCCATCATCACCACTGGCGGCACCGGCTTCACCGGCCGCGATGTCACGCCCGAAGCAGTCGAACCGCTGTTCGAAAAGAAGATGGACGCCTTCTCGGCGCTGTTCCTGGTGGTAAGCTTTCCCAAGATCGGCACCTCGGCAATCCAGTCGCGTGCAACCGCCGGTGTCGCCGGCTCGACCTACATCTTCTGCCTTCCCGGCTCGCCCGGCGCCTGCAAGGATGCCTGGGACGAGATCCTCGTGCACCAGCTCGACTATCGCTACGAGCCCTGCAACTTCGTCGAGATCATGCCACGGCTCGACGAACATTTGCGCCGCCCGAAGGCGCAGGGCGCCTCGGTCTAGCTCCGCGTCATTCCGGATTGCCGCAAGGCGGCAAGTCCGGAATCCATTATCCACAGATCGGTGAGTTTGATTCCAGGCGCATAGCGAAGCCTTTGCTAGGCCGACCACATCGGGCGCGACCCGCTGGCGCGCCTTCCGGCTTGGCCCGACCAATCGTGCCGGTTGGCACTACAGCTCTAGATCCCAGTACTCGCTCACCACCGGTCGGCCCCAGCTTTTGTGCGGCTCGCTGCGCATCAGCTTGAAGCCGGCCTTCTCGTAGATGTGACGCGCGGCGGTCAGCACGCTGTGGGTCCATAGCGTGATCTTCCTGTAGCCGGCGCGCCGCGCGAAGCGGATGCATTCATCGACGAGTTGTGCGCCGAGGCCGAGGCCGCGCGCTTTCGGATCGACCAGCAGCAGACGCAGGCGCGCGACGCCGGGCTTGTCCTTCACCAGCATGACGGTGCCGACGTTTTCGCCGTCCATTTCGGCGATCCAGCAGCGCTCGCGCTTGGGGTCGTAGTTGTTGACGAAGTCGGCGACGATCTGCGCGCACACGCCTTCGAACGGGCTCTGCCACCGATAATCCCGCGCATAGAGTTCGGCGTTACGCCTGACGATCCAGCCGAAATCGCCCGGCACCGGCCCGCGCAACCGGTAGCGACGTGCGTGCGTTGGAGGCTCTGCCGTTTCGCCACCGAGCAGCGTCTCAATCGTGTTCATGGCGGCGATCAGTTGCGCTTGCTGCGCAGGACCGAGCCGGCCAAGCATCGCTTCGGTGTCGCGCTGCGAGCGCCGGTCGAGCGGCGCAAAGCTCTTGCGGCCGCGCGCGGAGAGCGCCAGGTGGCTCTGCCGGGCGTCGCTTGCGGAAACTCGCCGTTGGATCAAGCCGCGCTTTTCGAAGTCGCGCAGCACGCGGCTCAGATAGCCGGCGTCGAGATCGAGCGCGCGGCCGATCGCGCTCGCCGTCGGCGCGCCGCCGCTGGCGATCTCATAAAGTACGCGCGCCTCGGCGAGCGAATAGGGACTGTCGAGAAACGTCTTGCGCAGCACGCCGATCTGCCGGGTGTAGAAGCGATTGAAACGGCGCACGGCGGCGACGCGGCGCTCGCGGTCTGTCGGCTTGGTCATCAACGCCAGATTCGGCCTGATACTTGACTTAGTCAAGTATCTTGTCGGACCAGCCCGGCGCTTGTCGCCAGCCGCGTGATGCGTCGGCGGCCGATGCGGTGGATGAGGTCGGTTTCGGGCTCTACGGCACTTTCCGAATGGCCGCCGATCTTTTCGTAGAACCGCTTGGAGATGATCAGGCCCTGCTCGGGACGCGGCGTGGCGCCGAGGGCGGCGGCAACGAGCGAGAGCGCTTCGCGGATTGTCGATTGCGCCGGCGCGGCGCGGCGAAACACGGCGGCACGGGTGTCGGGCGCCGCGCGTTCGACAAAATGCGTCGCCTCGCCGATCCAGGACGGATCGAGGATCGTCCCCGGCCGCAGGAACAGAAGCCAGGGGGCGCGCGCCCAGGCGACGGCGGTCTTCAGCCGCTGGCCGAGCGAGCCTTCCGCCACGAGGAAGTTGCAGCCGCCGACGTCGGCGACTGCGGCGGTCTCGTCGCGCGAGCCGCCGTCGACCACCAGTACGTCGCTGACGAGGCCGGCCGTCGCACCCGGCACCAGCGCGCTCAGCGTCGGGACCAGGGTCCGCTCCGAATCGAGAGTCGGGATGATGACGCTCAGCATTTCGCGTGCCAGCGGGTCGGCGCCGGAAGGACACCGTGCAAGGGAACCCTTACGGCCGGTCTGTTGCGTTTCCAACCGAGGTGTTCCGATCACGGAAGTTTGTTCTTGTTTCGTTCCCGCCTCGGCATTATGTTCATGCGCATGAGTCGATCATCCGCGTTGAGACGCCCGCCGGCGCCGCTGCCCCCCGTTGCGCCGGCGGGCGAGATAGGGAGTGCCGTCGACCGCGAACGGCGGCGCGGCCGCGGTGCGCACTCCAACGCCTCCGGGCGCTATGAGCCGCTCGCTCGCGTCAGCTTCGATGACGGCTGGCAGGCTCTCGACGACCTGCCGCCGTTCAAGACCACGGTGACGGTCGACGCGACGCGCAAGATCATCACCCGGAACGACTCGCCTGACCTCTCCTTCGACCGCTCGATCAACCCTTACCGCGGGTGCGAGCACGGCTGCGTCTATTGCTTCGCGCGCCCGACCCACGCCTATCTCGGATTGTCGCCCGGCCTCGACTTCGAATCGAAGCTGTTCATGAAACCGAACGCGCCCGAATTGCTGGAGCGCGAATTGTCGGCGCCCGGCTACGCGCCGAGAACGATCGCCATCGGCACCAACACCGATCCCTACCAGCCGATCGAGCGGCGCCACCAGATCATGCGCCGCATCCTCGAGGTTTTGGAACGCGCCGGCCATCCGGTCGGCATCGTGACCAAGTCGGCGCTGGTGCTGCGCGATCTCGACATCCTTGCCCGCCTGGCTGAGCGCAACCTGGTCAAGGTGGCGATCTCAGTGACGACGCTCGACGCCAAGCTTGCACGGACGATGGAGCCGCGAGCCTCGACACCGCAGCGTCGCCTGGACGCGCTGCGCCAGCTGGTCAAAGCCGGCATTCCCACATCGACGCTCGTCGCTCCGGTGATCCCCGCGATCAACGACGCCGAGATCGAGCGCATTCTCGACGCGGTTGCGGCGACAGGCGTGCGCCACGCCGGCTATGTGCTGCTGCGGCTGCCGCTCGAGGTGCGCGACCTGTTCCGCGAATGGCTGATGGCCAATTTTCCCGACCGCTACCGGCACGTCTTCAAGCTGATCCGCGATATGCGTGGCGGCAAGGACTACGATTCGACCTTCGGCACGCGCATGACCGGCACGGGCCCGATCGCCTGGATGATCGGCCGCCGCTTCGAGGTCGCCGCCGAAAAGCTCGGCTTCAACACCACGACGGTTAAGACGACCACCGAGCATTTCCGCCCGCCGCTGCCGGCCGCGGAGCAGCTTGATCTATTCTGAAGCAGCAGACGTGCATCACCTCTGACAGGGAGTGAAATCCGCGACCAGCCCTGCCTCGTCTTGATCGTTCCGCGCCTTTCTCGCCTCCACAATGGGCCGTGCCGTGTCGCTCGCCAAGTTGCGGAGCGCGGTAAGGCGTGGTCATGATAGGGTCCATGAGTCGGAATGGACCGAAAGCGCCGCGGCTGCCGCTCAACGAGGAGATTGCCCGTCCGACGTTCCGCCGCGAACGCTCGGCGCTCAAGCGCGGGGTGTGGCCGGTCGCCGGGTGCGATGAGGCCGGGCGCGGCCCGCTCGCCGGTCCGGTCGTCGCTGCCGCCGTCATTCTCGATCCCGAAAATGTGCCCCGCGGCCTCGATGACTCGAAGCGGCTCACGCCGGAGCGCCGCGAAGTCCTTTACGAACGCATCTGCGCCCGCGCACAGGTCGCCGTTGCGATGGCGCCGCCGGCCCGCATAGATCGCGACAACATCCTGCGCGCATCCCTCTGGGCGCTGGCGCGCGCGGTAGCTTCGCTTCCAGTAAAACCGCGGCTCGTGTTCGTCGACGGCCGTGACCGCATCGATGCCTGTTGCGAGTGCCAAGCCGTCATCGGCGGCGACGGTCTCGTGGCATCAATTGCGGCGGCCTCGATCGTCGCCAAGGTCACGCGCGACCGGCTCATGGCTTGCCTCGGCGCGGCACATCCGGGATACGGGTTTGAGCGCCACATGGGCTACAGCGTCCCTGAGCACTTCGCGGCCCTCGACCGGCTCGGCCCGACGGTCCATCATCGCCGCTCGTTCTCACCGGTCGCGGGCGCGCTTGGCCAATTGGGCGCCGATTCCGACGATCTCGTCGGCGGCGTGCTGCCGCTCTAATCTTAGCTGATGCTCTACGTTCCGCTTTACGTCGAAGGCTTGCGCTCGCGCCCGATGCTGGTGTTCTGGCTGGCGACGGCGCCGCAGGCCTTGCTGTGGCTCGTGGTGCCGCTCGTATTCTACTCGGCGCCGCCCGGCGAGCTGCCTCTGGTGCTGGCGGTCGGTCACGAATTTCCCCTCAATGGCAATTTCGGCCCACCCTTCGCCTACTGGCTCGCGGAGATCGCGTTCCGATTGGCCGGCCGTTTCGGCGTTTATCTGTTGGCGCAGATTTGCGTGGTGGTGACCTATTGGTGCGTGTTCAAGCTCGGCAGCGCCATCGTCGGTCCGGTGCACGCCGCGTTGACGATCCTGCTGATGGTCGGGATCTACGTGTTCACCGTGCCGACGCCGGATTTCGGCCCGCCCATTCTCGCCATGGCGCTCTGGGCGGTGGCGCTGCTGCATTATTGGCGCGCGGTTGTCGAGAAGCAGCAACGGTCGTGGTACGTGTTCGGCGCCGCCGCCGCCTTCATCCTACTCAGTTCCGACGCGGCTCTGATCCTCCTGGGCCTGCTCGCGCTGTTCACCGCGCTCAGCACCCGCGGGCGCGCTGCCCTCGGCGGCTTCGAACCGTGGATCGTCACGGTCGTGCTCATTGTCGTCCTGTTCGTGCACCTGCTCTGGCTCGAAGGCACCGCGGACTTCCTCGCCCCGGTGTTCACGCGGCTACGCGGCGCCAACATGGGCGAGGGCAACACGGCCGCCTGGCTGCGGCTCCTCGGCGCGCTCGCCATTGCCCACGCCGGCTTGGCCATCCTGGTGATGCTGGCGAGCGGCTGGCCGCGATCCTATTCGCCGCCGGCGCCGGCACTGAAGCGGGCGCCTGTTGATGCTTCGGCGGTGAGCTTCATGAAGTTCCTGGCGCTGCCGCCGTTGCTGCTGGCGACGACCGTCGCCGTTCTGCTCGGGCTGCGGCTGCCGATCGGTGGCGCCGCGCCGTTGGTCGTGCTCTCCGCTTTGGCGGTCATCGTCGCCGCCGGCGACAGCATCGAACTCTACCATCAACGTGTTCTCGGCTACGCCTGGGCGGGATTGCTGATCATGCCGGCGGTCCTCGTCCCGGCGATGATCGTGCTGCTGCCGTGGACCGCCGCCACCGATCTCAAAGTCACCCAGCCGGCCACCGCGATGGCCCGCTTCTTTGCCGAGAATTTCGAGCGTCGGACCGGGCGTCCGCTCGCGATCGTCAGTGGTGACGCTCGCACCGCCGCGCTTGTCGCGCTGGCCGCGCCGAGCCGCCCGAGCGTCTATTTCGCCAACGACCCGGGACGCTCGCCCTGGATCACTGCGGCAGACATTCAGGAGAAAGGCGCCGTGGTGGTCTGGCCGGCGGCGAATACCGATCCGAAACCACCGCCTGAGATCGCGGCGCATTTTCCCGATCTTGCCCCCGAAGTGCCGCAGACATTCGCGCGCTCGATGCAGGGCAGGGCGCCGCCGTTGCGGATCGGATGGGGCATGATCCGGCCGATGAGC
>Ga0070671_100004726_pt1 | contig 10816 bp, 12 predicted proteins | sample KBSS73metaG_FD_65341 | JGI IMG/M metagenome (GOLD analysis project Ga0070671, IMG submission 65341) | Switchgrass rhizosphere microbial communities from Kellogg Biological Station, Michigan, USA - KBS S7-3 metaG | ecosystem: Host-associated > Plants > Roots > Rhizosphere > Soil ... | reverse complement strand
ATCGTGTTGTGCAGCACGCGGGCGCCGACCGGATGGCGTTCGGCGTGGTACGTGTCGAGAAGGCTCTCGGGTGACGTCTGGTTGACGACCTGGGCCAGCTTCCATCCCAGGTTCACGGCGTCCTGGACCCCGACGTTGAGGCCCTGACCGCCTTGCGGAGGGTGCACGTGCGCTGCGTCTCCCGCCAGCAGCACACGGCCGCGGCGATAGGACACCGCCTGCCGCGTCATGTCGGTGAACCGCGAGATCCAGTTGGCGTGGCGAAGCCCGTGATCCGTCCCGTAGACGGCGACGAGCGCCTCGCGCAGCTCGTCGATGCTGGGGTCGCCGGTGTGTTCGACCTCCCGTTCGGTGAGGACGACCCGCACCAGCCCCTCGCCCGCGGCCCGACCGATGGCGTGGGTGCCGATGCTGTCGCGGCGGAACCCGATCTCCGGCTCGTCGTCCATCTCGGCCTCGGCGATCAACCAGCTGGTCGACGGATCCCACCCGACGAAGTCGATGCCCGCTGACTTCCGGACCACGCTGCGTCCACCGTCGCAGCCGACGAGGTACTCCGCTCGCAGCGGCTCGCCGTCGGAGACGTCGACGTCGACGCCATCGTCGTCCTGCGCGAAGCCCAGGACCTCGCAGCTCCGAAGCGTCGGGACGCCGAGCTCGTCCACCCATTGCGCCAGGATGGGCTCGAACTCGCTCTGCCACAGCGCGAGGCCGTAGTTGTGGCGGGTCGGGAAGTCGCTGATGTCCAGGCGGATCTCCTGGGCGAACCCCTGGACCTGCATGGCCTGCCCCGCCGACAGGAACCGCTCGGCGATGCCGCGCTGATCGAGCACCTCGATGGTGCGGGAGTGAAGCCCGCCGGCTCGCGAGGCATCGACCGCCTGATCGGCGCGTCGTTCGACGATGACGACGTCGATGCCGGCCAACGCCAGCTCGCCCGCCAACATCAGTCCGGTCGGACCGCCACCTGCGATCACCACCGCGTGCAGACGCATGCCACGACTCCCGCCTCGTCGATGCTGGCCGTGATCGGCGCAGCGAACGAGTCATGGTCAGCACGTTCGGGTCGCTTGCGGCAAGCCCCCTCCCTCGCGGTACGTTGATGGTGGCGGCGCGAGTCGGTCAGGCTGAGGCGATGACCTCGCGAAACTCGACGTGGTCGACGACGACGGGCGCATCCATCGGCCGGCTGCCTGCGGGAGGTGCGACGGCCCGCGCGTGCTCTTCGGTGTCGAACAGCACGACTGACCAGCCCTTGTTGCCCGCGGGCGCCATCCAGTACCCGGCGACGAAGCCCGGCGACTGCTTCACACCCGGGACGATGGCCTCCACCAGGAACTTCCGAGCTTGCTCCTCGGCGCCTTCGTCGATGCTCACGCTCACCAACACTGCGTGCATGGTTCCCTCCTCGGACGTCAGATCAGACGAGCGAACGGACGGACCCTCCCCACGAACCGCACTCGGAACTCGCACGTCGACCGCGTCGGCCGGCACAAACGCAACCTTCCCGGCGAGGCGACTCATCGCCAGAACACCTCCCATGTCGGGAACGCTTCCGGCAGCAAACCCGCGGGAAGTGGGTCGCTGCCGTCGTTGACGCCGGCGCCGGCGGCAGGGCGTTCGAGTGCGTCGACGAGGTACCAGCGGTGGAAGCGCCGCCGGGCGAAGCACCATTCGCCGTCGATGCGCTCGTAGTCGTCCCAGTACTGGAGCTTGCCGAGCTGCCACTCGCCGGTCTGTGGCCGCTCGAGCTCGTCGTGGCAGTACACGACGCCGCTCGCGTGATCGGCGTCGTGGAAGTCGACGACGTGATTCGACACGACGTGAACGGTGACGCGGGGGCGCTTCATCGCGTCGGTGAACCATGCCTTGAGCGCGTCGCGCCCGCGCTCGGTCCTGCCAACGCGGACGTCGGGCGCGAACAGCGCGACGAGCGCGTCGATGTCACGCGAGTCGAGGCCGAGGGCGTAGCGAGGCGGGAGCTGCTTGATCGCGGCGAGCGACTCCATTCGGTCGAGCCGTTCCTCGACGGTCGACGGTTGCCACGTACCGAGTCGGGACATCGCTAGTCGTCCCATCCGACGACGTCCAGGTCGGGAAGCACTTCCTTCTCGAAGAGCTCGAGGCTGGCCCACGCCTTGTCCGGCGCGGTGCCGCCGAACAATGGCCGCAGGATCAGGTGTCCTTCGTCTCCGAGATTCCTCGCGATGGCGAGACATTGCTCGGGCGTGACGAGCTGGTACGCGCCGCCAGCCCGGAGCTCCTCGACTGAGCCGATGGGCGGGTACCACTCGCTCGTTCGCTGCTCCGACTCGGCGATCCAGCGTGCGTACGTGTTGGCGGCATGCAGCAGGTTGGGGCCGACTTCTGCCCATGCCGCTTCAGGGTCGTGGGTGACGTACAGAAACGTCGGGCCGCGAGGCACCCACGGACCGGGGTCGCGTCCGAGCTTCTGGCACTCGTCCCGGTAGTACGCCCACGCGTTCGGCTCGGCAGGGTCGAAGCCGTCGCCCAGATGGGCGGCCCGCCGCGACGGCGCTTCCGCGGCACCGCCGAGGAAGATCGGCACGCCGGGCTGCTGGTACGGCCGGGGCGTCACGGTCACCGTTGTGCTGCGGTACTCGAACGGTTCGCCGGTCCATGCCTTCCGGCACACGTCGACGGCCTCGAGCACCCGGTCACGCCGCTCCCGCATCGGGACGCCGTACATGGCGAACTCGAGCTGGCGGTATCCGGCGGCGAACACGGGCGTCATGCGACCCCCACTGAGGAGGTCCGCCACGGCAAGGTCCTCGGCCAGTCGCAGCGGGTCGTACAACGGCGTGAGGAGTATTGGTCGGAAGCGAACGCGCGTCGTGCGCCCTGCGGCGGCGGCCGAGGCGACCAGCGGTGAGGGCAGGTAGCCGTCCTCGGCGCCGTGGTGCTCGCCGAAGTAGACGAGGTCGAAGCCGAGGCGGTCGGCCCACTCGCAGATGTCGAGCATCGTGGCGGCGAGCTCGGCGGACGTCGCGGTCGCGAACGACGGCCGGCGGAGGTCGAACGACAAACGGAGGTGCGGCACGGTGGCTCCTTGTCAGGCGGCGCCGACGACGAGCGGCAACGTCGTCATGCGTACGGCGATCGAGACCTCGTGCGTCATCGCCGAGAGGTCGCCGAGGTGGTAGTCGGGAATGCGGGCGTGCCACTCCTCGAGCAGGACGCGCAGCTCCATCCGGGCGAGATGCGCCCCCGCGCAGCGGTGCGGCCCCTGGCTGAACGACACGTGGCGGTTCGGCGCACGATCGGGGTCGAACGTGGCCGGATCGGCGAACACGTCGGAGTCGGCGCTCGCCGCGCCGGCGAGGAGCAGCAACCGGTCGCCGTCCTCCCACGGGATGCCGTGGAACTCGACGTCGCCGCGCACGGTCCGCGACACGAGCGGGATCGCGGGGAAGCAGCGGAGTGCTTCCTCGACGACGCCGGTCACCACGTCAGGGTCGGTCGCCACGCGTGTCCGGAGCGCGGGGTTCTCAGCGAGGAGCTTGAACAGGAACGCCATCGTCGACGCCGTCGTGCCGAGTGATGTGCCGAGGAGCGTGTAGCAGAGCGTGACGATCTCGTCGTCGGTGAGCGGACGGCCGTCGAGCTCCTGGGTGAGCAGGAAGCTGGGGATGTCGTCGGCTGGGTGCTGACGTCGCTGCTCGAGGACGTCCGCGAACATGCCTCGCACTTTCGCCACCGCCGCGGCGAGCAGCGTGCCGTCGGGATCGTTGCTCGCGTTGAGCTTGGCCGGCAGCAGACGCGTCGCCACGATGTCCTCGACGTTGTCGAGCGACAGCCCCATGTGCTCGAGGAACACCTCGGCGGGGATGCGCAGCGCTGCGTCGCTCATGAAGTCGCAGGTCCCCCGCTCGAGCACCGACTCGGCGATGGCGGCGACCGACGCGCGGGCACGCGGTTCGAGTTGCTTCACCGCTCCGGGCGACAGGAGTGGCGTGATGAGCTGACGGACCTTTGTGTGCTCCGGCGGATCGAGGTTCGCTGGCAGGGTGAACACGGGCGGGGGGTTGCGGTAGAAGGTGAACGTCTCGCAGTTCGAATAGCGCTCCGGGTCGCGCGTGATCTCGTTGAACAGGTCGTAGCGCGTGATCACCCAGAACCCGCGGGCCGCGGTGCTGTAGAAGACGTCGCCGATCTGCTGCGCGCCGACGATGAGCCCGAGCGGGTCGTCCTTGAACGAGGGATCGCACTCGGGATCGAAGTCGACGATCGGGACGCCTGCGGCCCGTGCTCGTGCCTCTGCGTTCATTGCTGCTCCTCCAGGACCGGTGCGGAGACCGGAACCAACCGACCGGCGCGCAGCGCGTCCGCGCGCGCTTGCACCTTCTCGGCGTCGGGCTTGTCGGTGAAGATGCAGAACCGCCGTTCGTCGAGTGCCTCGCGAAGCACCTGCGCCGCCATCGCGCGCGGGTCGGTGCCGTGCTGCTGCAGGAAGGCGCGGCTCGCCGCCAGGATGGCCTCGGGGACTTCGGCCGAGCCGTAGTCGGCGGGCCGATGCCGCACGGCATCTGCCATCCCCGACCGGATCGCGCCGGGCAGCACCACCGACACGTGAACGTCGGAACCGGCCTCGGCAAGGTCGTGCTGGAGCACCTCGGCGATGGCGAGCACCGCGTGCTTGCTCGAGACGTACGGGGCGAGCGACGGAAGCGTCGTGATGGCGCTGTTCGAGGAGGTGATGACGACGTGGCCGTCACCTCGCTCGACGAGCGCAGGGACGAAGTGGCGGATGCCGTGCACGACGCCGAAGACGTTGACGTCGTAGATCCACCGCCAATCGGCTACGGAGAGCTCCCACGCCCGGCCGCGCAACGACACACCGGCGTTGAGGCAGACGACGTCGGCCCGGCCGAAGCGCGCCAACGCCTGCTCGGCGAGACGCGCGACGGCATCCTCCTTGGTCACATCCGTGGGCACCGCGAGAACATCACCGGGCAACGTCGCGGCGGCGACCGCGAGCGCGTCGGCGTCGATGTCGGCGAGCACCAGCGCGTAGCCGCGCCCCGCGAGGTCCCGTGCCAGACCGAGCCCCAGCCCGTTGGCCGCTCCCGTCACGACTCCGACCCGCACCGCCGCCCCCGAATCCGTACAAACAACTACCTTATTAGACGGTCAACAAGTATCATGTAGGCATGCAGCAGTCAAGCGCCGAGCGGCACCGACGAACCCAGGCGCAACGCCGTGATACGGCGCGCACGGCGATCCTCGAGACCGCCGTCCAACTGCTCGCCAGCGGCGGGTACGCCAGCATGACGCTGGCGGACGTCGGCGAACGGGCCGGCTACAGCCGCAGCCTGGCGACCCACTACTTCGGCTCGAAGCCCAAGCTGCTGGCGACGGTGATCGAGTACGTCCTCACCGAGAGTCCGCCACGGGCATTCGCCGACGCCGCGCCCGGCATGGAGCGGATAGAGGCGGAGATCAACGGCTTGTTCGCCAACCTGCGCGCGCATCCGTGGTGGCCGCGCGCCTACATCGTCATCGCCCACGAGGCGGCGACGTCGCTTCCGGAGTTGCAGCCTGCGATCCACCGGCAGAACGTCGCGTTCCGCCGCAGGATCGAGGTCGCGCTCGGCGAGGCGATCGAGCTCGGTTCGATCGACCCCGAGCTGGATGTCGTCTCGGCGAGCGTGGCGATCATGGCGATGCTCCGAGGCGTCGCGTGGGAGTGGTTCACCGATCCGTCACTCGACCTCGCCGCATGCGAGCGAGCCGTGCTCACGCAAGCGCGAGCATTGGCGACACCGCGAAGCAGACGCCGCGCATCAGCAGGCGCGCAGGTGGACGGACGTCCGAAAGTCTGAGGAAGCCTCCCTGGCGCCTACCTCGAGCCCATCGTTGCCGCGGCGTGGCGGCCGGCTCGGTACCCGAACTCCATCGCCGGCCCGAGCGTTCCCCCGCCCCGCCGTGGGTCATGCCGTCGAGTCGTGGTCGCGGTGGACACGCGCCGAGATCTTCGAAGACCTTTGCGAGTTCGGGCGGCCGTGGTCTGTCGCCCGTAGAGCCCCGACCAGACCCGGGCCCGCGATCAGGCGAGGTCGAAGCGATCGAGGGTCATGACCTTGTTCCACGCGGCCACGAAGTCGTGCACGAACCTGTCCTTCGCGTCGTCACACGCGTAATACTCCGAGAGGGCTCGGAGCTGGGAATTCGACCCGAAGACCAGATCGACGGCGGTGGCTGTCCATTTGACCTGGCCGGTGGCGCGGTCGCGACCCTCGTAGACGTTCTCCGCGGAGACGGATGCCTTCCACTCCGTGGACATGTCGAGAAGGTTCACGAAGAAGTCGTTGGTCAACGTCTCGGGCTTGTCGGTGAGGACCCCATGTTGCGACTGCCGGAAGTTGGCGTTCAGCGCACGCATGCCACCCACGAGCACCGTCATCTCCGGAGCGGTCAGCGTCAGAAAGTTGGCCCGCTCCACGAGCAGCGTCTCCGGCGCGCGCTTGTCGCCACCCTGGAGGTAGTTGCGGAACCCGTCAAAGGTCGGTTCGAGCAACGCGACCGACTCCACGTCGGTCTGCTCCTGGGACGCATCCATACGTCCGGGCGCGAACGGCACGGTGATGTCGTGCCCGGCGTTGCTCGCCGCCTGCTCGACGGCGGCACAACCGCCCAGGACGATCAGATCAGCGAGCGAGACGTTCTTTCGGGCGGACTGGGACCCGTTGAAGTCCTGCTGGATCTGCTCGAGCGTGTGGAGCACCTTGGCCGTCTCGCTCGGGTCGTTGACCTCCCAGTCCTTCTGGGGCGCAAGGCGGATCCGTGCCCCGTTGGCCCCCCCGCGCTTGTCGGTGCCGCGGAAGCTGGCGGCCGACGCCCACGCGGTGGCCACCAGCTGGGAGATCGACAGTCCCGAGGCGAGGATCCTGCTCTTGAGGGATGCGATGTCGGCGTCGTCGATCAGTTCGTGATCGATCGCCGGGACAGGGTCCTGCCACAGCTGCGGCTCCGGGACCCACGGGCCGCGGAGGCGCGTGACCGGCCCCATGTCGCGGTGGATCAGCTTGTACCACGCTCTCGCGAACGCGTCGGCCAGCTGGTCCGGGTTCTCATGGAAGCGCTTCGCGATCGGCCCGTAGATCGGGTCGAGCTTCAGCGCCAGGTCGGTCGTCAACATCATGGGAGCGTGCCGCTTCGACGGATCGTGGGCGTCCGGCACGGTGCCCTCGGCCTCCGGGTTCGTCGGCTTCCACTGGTGCTTGCCGGCGGGGCTCGTCGCGAGCTCCCAGTCATACTTGAACAGGTTGTCGAGGAACCCGTTGTCCCACTTCGTCGGCTCGTTGGTCCAGGCGCCCTCGATCCCGCTCGTGACGGCGGCGTCGCCAACGCCGGTGCCGAAGGTGTTCCTCCAGCCGAAGCCTTGCTCCTCGAGCGGGGCTGCTTCGGGTTCGGGGCCGATGTATTCCTCGCCGGCGGCCCCATGGGCCTTGCCGAAGGTGTGGCCACCGATGATGAGCGCGGCTGTCTCCTCGTCGTTCATCGCCATGCGCTTGAACGTCTGTCGAATGAAGCTCGCGGCCGCGAGGGGATCCGGGTTCCCACTCGGCCCCTCTGGGTTCACGTAGATCAGGCCCATGTGGTCGGCGCCGAACGGCCCCTCGATCTCGCCCTCGACGCCGTGCCGCTCGTCGCCGAGCCACGTGTCCTCAGAGCCCCAGAAGATCTCCTCGGGCTCCCAGATGTCCTCTCGTCCGAAGCCGAAGCCGAACGTCTTGAAGCCCATCGATTCCAGGGCGACGTTGCCGGCGAGGACGATCAGGTCGGCCATGGAGATCTTCCGCCCGTACTTCTGCTTGATCGGCCAGAGGAGGCGGCGCGCCTTGTCGAGGCTTGCGTTGTCGGGCCAGCTGTTGAGGGGGGCGAAGCGCTGCGCGCCGGAGCCTCCACCGCCCCGGCCATCCTCGATGCGGTACGTGCCTGCGGCATGCCACGTCATCCGGATGAACAGCGGTCCGTAGTGGCCGTAGTCGGCCGGCCACCAGTCCTGCGACGTCGTCATGACGTCGATGAGGTCCCGCTTCAGCGCGTCGACGTCGAGCGTCTCGAGCTCGTCGGCGTAGTTGACGTCCTCGCCCATCGGGTTCGCCCGCGGCGAGTGCTGGTGGAGGATCGACAGGTCCAGCTGATCCGGCCACCAGTCGCGATTGGTCCTGGGCCGAGTTGCTTTGGGCGTCGGAGACGGGATTACGGGGTTCTCACTCTCGCTGCCGCGGTCAGACACGTCGATCCTCTCCTCTCGCTGCTTCGTCCTGATGGTTGGTTGCACCTGTCGTCGGCGCATCGGATGCCAGCGCGGTGCTGTTCAGGTGGTCCTGCCCGCTCATCGTTGGCGGTGCGTGCTGGTGCTTCACCACGAGGTCGAACATGCGGCGATACGCCTCCACGGTGGCGGGCGACGGCCCGCCCCAACGGTCACTCGCGGCCGCCTCCGATCGCGTCGCTCCCCGGCCCGGCCCCGGAAACACCTGGGCGTCGATCTCCTCGAACGCCCGTGTGCACGCGGTCACCTCGTCCGAGCCCGGCTCTTCGTCATCGCGCGTGACCGCCCATTCGTGGCGGTCCCATCGTCCTCCCGCGATCCCCGCCGCGCTCAGCGTGCGCACCGGACCTCCTCTTCGGTGGAGTTCCCGCGGTCGTTCACCTTAGGTGTGGGGTTAGAACCATTCAAGGGTTGCTGGCGATCTACTATTGGGAGTCCTTGCCGAGTAGAAGTGAGCGCGTGATGTCGACATCGCTTCTCGACCGCCTCCGGGCGCTGGGCTGGCGCCTGACGCCCCAGCGGCGGGTCATCGCCGAGGTGATGGTCGGCGACCACGTGCACCTCACCGCCGAAGAGGTGCACGCGCGCGCCCAGGAGCGCCTCCCTGAGGTCAGCCTGGCAACCGTGTACAACACGCTCAAGGAGCTGGTGTCGATGGGCGAGGTCCTGCAAGTCGATGCCGGTGGCGGACCCACCCGCTACGACCCCAACACCGCTCACGGTCATCACCACCTTGTATGCCTCAACTGCGGCGAGCTGCGCGACGTGCATCCCCGCGGGATGGACGCGCTCGAGCTCCCGCGCTCGCAGCGCTTCGGCTACCGGATCGTCAACCGGGAGGTGCTCTTCCAGGGCTACTGCAGCCACTGCGGTACGCCGTAGGGATCACCGTCGGCTCTGACGGCCTCAAGCTGGTTCGTTCGGCTCGGGCGGATCATCGGACCGGGGGTCGAGCACACCGCTCGCCGGGACCTCGGAGTCCGGCGACTGGTTGGGACGGTTCTCGACCGCCGTGCCATCTGCCGGGGGTGTGTCTCGATCGGGATACTCGCCGCCGCCGAGTTCGTTCCCGGGCCCGACGTGCTCCTGGCGGATCACGGTTTCCTCGTTGCCTTCGCCGAGGTCGAGCGGCTCGCTCTCAACCATGTCGTCGGAGGGTTCGTACGACACTCGGGTCTCTTCAGCGGGATGGCGGCCACTGTCCCGCTCATTGGTCGTGGCTCGGTTCATGCCAGGGCTGTGCCCACCGCTCCGGGCGATGATTCCGGGGCCGGGGACGCGAGAAGCCTTTGCCCAGACCGCTGAGCTCACCTCTCGTCGGTGACTGCTCTCGACCAGACCCCGCACCCAGCAGCGCCGTGGAGCGGCATAGCGTCGGTCAGGCGATGAGACGCCGGTCAGCGAAGGTCCTCCAGGTCGTCACGGTGGTCGCCGGCGTGGGCGTCCTCACCGTGCTGCTGTGGGAACCCCACATCGAGGGCAGGAACGCGCACTCCACACTGAGGGAGATCTACCTCCGGGATCCCTTCTTGGCCTATGTGTATGCGGGATCGATTCCGTTCTTCGTCGCGACACACCAGGCATTCAGGTTGTTGGGGTGGGTCGGATCGCGTGAAACGGAACCCTCGGAGCGCGCGGCCCGCGCCGCACGCCTCATCAGAACTTGTGCAGGCGTCACGATCGGGTTCATCGCCGTCGGGGTCGTCATCCTGATGTTCGTCGGCGAGGAGCGGCCTCCGGCGGTCTTGCTGGGCATCCTCACGGCACTCCCCGTTCTCCTCGTCGGGGCATCCGCTGGCGCGTCTGAACGAGCCTTGCGCGGCGCCGTCGACTGATCACGAACATCATCGTCGTCGCGGCTGATCCTGCCTGGTCGGAACACGCGGAGGTCGCCGATCAGCTTCTTTGGCGCGAGTAGGCAGTAGCTCTCGGTTCGGGGTAGGGCTCGAGTCCAACGATTTGGGGGTACCCATGGATCTCGACCTGTTGGACCTGTATGAACGCGCCAGCCGGTGGACCGCGGCAAGAGTGGCCGGTGCGGAGGGCCGGCTCGAAGCGCCCACACCCTGTGACGAGTGGGACGTGCGCACGCTGCTGAACCACATGCTCGACACGCAGCGCTACTTCGTGAGCGCGGCACGTGGCGAGGACGCGGCCCCGCCGTCGCCCACACCGCCCGACCTGCTCAGCGATAGCCCCGTCGACGACTTCGAACAGGCCCGCGCCGAGACCCTCAGCGTGTTCGGGGCGTCCGGCGTGATCGACAAGACCGGCCCGTCGCTCGGCATCGCGTTCAGCGACCAGCTGCTGCACGGCTGGGACCTGGCGACGGCCACCGACCAGGACGCCACCATGCCTGACGGGCTGCCCGAAGCGGCGTACGGGCTGATCCACGGCCGGTTCACCGAAGAGCAGCGCAAGGGCGTGTTCAAGCCGGAGATCGCCGTGCCCGACGACGCATCCGCGCAGGACAAGCTCCTCGCCTACACCGGCCGGAACCCGCGCGCCTGAGCC
>Ga0070671_100004724_pt1 | contig 10818 bp, 9 predicted proteins | sample KBSS73metaG_FD_65341 | JGI IMG/M metagenome (GOLD analysis project Ga0070671, IMG submission 65341) | Switchgrass rhizosphere microbial communities from Kellogg Biological Station, Michigan, USA - KBS S7-3 metaG | ecosystem: Host-associated > Plants > Roots > Rhizosphere > Soil ... | reverse complement strand
CTTCCTTGAGAAATTTATATACGGGTACTTTTAATTTTCTTCCCAACTGACAGGCAGGCCGGCAAAGCGAAGGTCGGGGTTCATAATTAACCATTTCGTAGGTCTTCGTCTTCTTAATGCGAATAGGGAAGAGATGACAACTAATGGGTTTTTTCCATTCAGTTTTTCCATCATAAAATGCCTGCTCGAAAGCGCATTTAATGATTCCATTAGGATCCTTGTATCCATACGCGCACATCTTTCCGCCGATTGTGGGTGTGACCCAGCCAAACTCACGGTCATATTCGTATTTGCCTGTTCTTTCGATAGCGGCGAGACCTTCTTTTGTCAGGTAAGGTTTTATAATATCCAGGATCTTGTCAATTTCTTTTAATTCTTCTTTCGTCAAAGGAGCGCCCGCGTCGCCATCCTCACAGCAACCGCCCTTGCATTTGTTTAAATCGCAAACAAATTGTTCTTCCACTACAAGATCGCTAACTAAGATGTTGTCTATCGCTATCACAAACTCGGTTTTGACAAAAATACCTAGAACATTGGAGACTTTGAAAATTGTCAGGGACCATCGGGCGATTTAACAGAGATCATCTTTATTTTTTAGCTTTTGGTTGATCAACAGCTGCTGAGTTCACCCATTGAAAGGTATTAATGAGATGGAGCACATCTTTTTCTAAGAAACTGTTTACAACGCTTAAAGAGTCTTCATTGGGAGTGGTGTCAAAATAAAGCGCTCCTCTCAGAAAATGGTGAGTGGAATCACTCAAGAAGAATTGCTTTCCGGTTGCAGCGTTGCCGCCTACTGTAAAATAGATACCACTTACACCAAGCGGCGTGTAGATCGGCGAATCAACAATGGACGTGGCTTTTACGGTGTGTTTATAGGTCATTTTATAGGCGTCCTCTTTCAACTTATCAAAACTGTTCACACCTATTTTCTTGTAACTGATGTAGATTTTTCCTTTGAACCGCGGGAAGTCGATATTGATCCAATATGGATTCTCTGGCGTATTCTCAAAAAATGTGCTGTCCTGCACCACTTGTGCATAAACAGGATATTCAAACTTGTAAGGAAAGCCCGGACGATCGAAAGTTTGATACTGATGCTGGGGGAATTCAATCTTAAAATAACCTCTTGGCTTGGGCGTGAATTCTTCATTACAAGCAACCATCAAAAGCACAACAATAACCAGTAGGAATTTTCGCATAGGATTGATTAAGCCACGTTTGGATTGATGGCCACTTTTACTTTATTAATCCTGTTTCTATTCGCTTCAACAATTGTGAATTCAAAATCACCGCTCACAATCACATCGTTCGATTGTGGAATATATCCCGCCAACTCTAGAATAAGTCCCGCAAGGGAATCACTATCGCCACGTACGTCATCAAAAGTATCTGTCGGCAATCCCATAGTCTTACACACATCATTGATCATCGTCCTTCCTTCAAATACGTATGTATGATCATCGATCTTCTTATTAGCGCTTTCCTCTTCATCAAATTCATCTTTTATATCTCCAATGATCTCTTCCAAAATATCTTCCATAGTAACAATACCACTTGTTCCTCCAAATTCATCAACAACAACGGCAAAATGAACACGCTTTGATTGAAAATCTCTTAGCAGGTCTTCAATGAGCTTTTGCTCGTGAACAAAGTATGGTGTCCTCAGCAGCTTATGCCAGTCAAATCCATCAACTTCATGTAAATATGGCAATACATCCTTAGTGTGAATGATTCCCGTGATCTCGTCAAGATTGCCTTTGAACACCGGCAAGCGAGAGTAATGAAGTTCTTCGATTTTCTGTTTTAACTGTTGAAAATCCTGGTTGAAATCAACACCACTCACATCCAATCTTGTTTGCATGATTTGTTTGACCGTGATGTTGCTAAATTTTGCAATGCCTTTAATAATGTTTTTTTCTTCTTCGGTAGCGTCACTTTGGTTGGTGATATCATCAATATTGTACGACTGATGCCCGCCCCCGAACAAACGTTCTACCCTATCTGACATTCCCACCATCCATACACTAACGCGCCTGAACAAATAGTAAATCACTTCAACAACTGAAGATGTGATGTAAAGAAATTGAAGATTATTTTGTGCCGCCCATACCTTCGGCAATACTTCTCCGAAAAACAATAAGACGAAAACAACAGCAATAGCCTTCACAAAAAATCGAAGCGCTATGCTTGTATCAGGCATCAATTGATCAATGAGAAAATTAGAGAGGATGATGACTGCAATATTGATCAGCGTATTGGCAATCATCAGCGAGCCCAAAAGAATTTTTGGTTCATCCAGCAAATGAACGATCCTCTTCCAGGGATTGCCTTGCTTTGTTTTCAATATGTTGATATCCTTGAAAGAAAGGGAGAATAATGCAACTTCTGATCCGGACACTACAAATGAAAGAATGAGTAGTCCGAGTATCAGAACGCCAAGAATTGTTGTGCTGTTGATGTTAGCCTCAAGTAAAATGAATGCAAAAGCAGGCTTAGCAAAGGGTTGATCCAAAACGTTGGTTTTTCGTGAAAAAAAGACAGGTCGCCTGGCCTGCCTGCTTAATTAAGAACACGGCAAAAATACATATTGTGTTCTTAAAATGGTAAGTCTTGTGAATGTTCCCCAATTGGAGGAACATCGCTTCCGGGTAAGTTCTCAACATCGGTGTGCGCAGTGGAATGTCCGTGACCATCCGCTCGCTTATCCAACATGATAAGATTATCGCCTACAATTTCTGTAGCGAACTTTTTATTTCCCTCTTTATCTTCCCAGCTCCTGGTTCTGAGTCTCCCTTCAATATACACCAGGCTTCCTTTGTGCAGATATTTTTGCGCTAGTTCCGCGAGGCCTCTCCACAGCACAACGGTATGCCATTCTGTTTGTGAGATTAATTTACCCGCGCGATCTTTAAAGGTCTCTGTTGTGGCCAATGGAAATTTGGCAACGGCTATGTTTCCTTCCAGGTATTGTACATCCGGGTCTCTTCCGAGGTTACCGATTAACATTACCCTGTTAACTCCTCGCATAAAAATCTGATTTTGTTTACAATCGCCTGTTGAATCGATTTCTTACTAAAGTTAATTTTTTTCAAACAAATTTCAATTTTTAAGGCGAAGGCGGAATAGAGCCAGCTTAGGATTGGCCAAGAAAGGCATTGATCATCTTCGGAAAAGGATATTTGGATAATTCTGTTTGGGGAATTAGCTGGTACAGTTCCGTATCCAAGGGTTTGTCAACTGTAACTGTCACAAACTGTCCATGAATAGTTTGATGGGTAAGTTGTTGCTTGAAGAAAGGCGATATCGATTCTATTTTAAAGAAATTATCTCCAACAATTTTTTCAATCATCCTGACAGTTTGAGCCTGCACATGGCTTTCTTCATTTTCTGATTCATGCAAGATGAATTCAAATAGGTTAGCCCATATATCTTTACCGCTTCTCTTCCTGATATAAACCTGTTCACCATATCTAACGATATAATAAGTGAACCACCTTGATTTTTTCTGAAGAATTTTTTCTTTAACAGGCAGCATTGCCACCCAGCCATGCTGGAATGCCTGACAATCTTCTCTTTGAATACAAACATTGCACAATGGATTCCGCGGTTTACAAATGGTAGCTCCAAAATCCATCATTGCCTGATTAAAAATTCCTGGCTTCTCCCTATCGAGAAGTGATTCCGCCAGTTCACGGTATAATTCTTTTCCCGAGGGTGAGTCAATTGGCGTATTTATTCCAAAGTAGCGCGACAATACACGTTGCACATTCCCATCTACTACAGCGTGCGGAAGATTAAATGCAAATGATGCAATGGCTGCTGCGGTATAGGGGCCAATTCCTTTTAGAGAAAGAATATCATTGTAGTTAGAAGGAAATTTTCCGAGATATGTTTGCGAAATAAATTTTGCCGTGGCGTGCAAATTCTTACACCGGGTGTAATATCCAAGACCTTCCCAAAGTTTAAAAACTGTTTCTTCAGGTGCGTTCGCGAGATCATGAATTGTTGGAAATCGGTTGATGAATTTCAAATAATATTCCCATCCCTGTTCAACCCTCGTCTGCTGCAGAATAATTTCACTCAGCCAGATTTTATAAGGGTCCCTTTCTCCTTTCCAGGGCATGGAACGATGGTTATTATTGCTGTTCCATTCTATCAGTTTAACCGTAAATTCTGCTTTCATCCAATGTACATTTAATAGGCCCAATCCCTAAATATTGAATGGGGTTCAGGCCTCTAGAGATATGGTGCCCGCTCACCCAATTTATTGCATCCCACCATTTAAAGTTGTGAAATTCAAAAGAATGGACTATTTTACCATTCAAATTCAGCACGAATATTTTTTGCTTGAGGTGAATTTGTTTTTTTTATAAGCCTTCAAAAACACTATACCAACCATGAGAAAGGCAGACCTCGTCAACCTGATTGCTGACAAAACCGGCATCCCTAAGGTGGATGTTTTGGTGACGCTAGAAACTATGTTCAAGGAAGTGAAAGACACACTATCCCAGGGCGAAAACATTTATATCAGAGGATTCGGCAGCTTTATCACAAAGAAAAGGGCAGCCAAAATTGGGCGCAATATTAAGAAAAATATTGCGGTGCATATCCCCGAGCACTATATCCCAGCGTTTAAACCTGCGAAGGAATTTGTTGCGGAAGTGAAAAAACTACAAACAGTGAAGGTGGATCAACCGAGTCCTGAGGACGAGATGTAACGTCAATTCGCAGAATTTCAATTATTCACAAAAAGTTAAAGCCCATCACACTTAACTTTGCAGCCTCAACTTAAATTAGGGTGAAACGAAAGCATTGGACCCTTGCGGGTTTTGGCTTAATTCTTTTATTGTTTCTTTTTTTCTTTGGCCAAACTATTCCACCTAAGAAGTCGCAGGCCCAGCAAAGCGAAGCTGTAAATGACAGCAGTGAGATCACCTTTGATCAAATACTCTCCGCTTCCAAGAAAAATCTTTCTGCAACGCAGGTACAAAGAATAAATCAGCTGGAAAATTCAGTAGTAAGGGGTGATGTAAACGCCCAGCAAATCAAAGCCTATTACCAACTTGCAGCCTTTTGGAGAGATTCTGCCCGGGCGTTCCTGCCATCGGCTTATTATACCGCCGAGGCGGCCAAATTGGAAAATATAGAAAAAAATCTCACATTTGCAGCCCATTTATTTTTGGACAACCTGAGAGGCCAGTCAGACGTTCAGTTAAAATCCTGGATGGCCACAAGGGCAAGAGAGCTATTTGAAAAGATCCTGGAATTAAACCCAGGCAATGATTCAGCTAAAGTTGGATTGGGCAGTTGTTACATTTTTGGTGGCATGGGACCAAACCCAATGCAAGGCATCCTGATGATTCGGGAAGTGGCCGAGCGGGACCCACATAACATGTATGCACAGATGATGTTGGGAATTGGCGGTGTAATGACTGGGCAATTTGACAAAGCAATTGATCGTTTTAAGAAAGTTATTGATCATCAACCCGGTAACCTTGAAGCCATATTAAATTTGGCAGAGGCGTATGAGCAGAAGGGCGACAAAGCATCCGCCATTCAATGGTATGAGAGATCAAAACAGCTGATCAAGAATCCGGAGATTCAAAAGGAATTAGATGCACGCATCAATTCTTTGAGATAAATGAGTTTGAAATAATTATTGTTAACAAAAAAAATCTTTGTACACAAATGCCTTGTGGTAAAAAGAGGAAGCGTCATAAAATTGCGACGCATAAGCGTAAGAAACGGCTGAGAAAAAACCGTCATAAGAAGAAAAATAAATAAACTTCTTCCCCGCGGCTCGCGGGTCATTGTAATGCTGAATCATTTAGTTTCCCCTTATCAATTATTTGCTTGCAAGATACCTGGTAACTAAAACTTCTTCAGCGCCTTCCTTTTCGTGATGAGGATCTGTTGGATAAAGTTGTATTACGCTTGAATAAGGAACTGATCATAAATGCTGCCCCACTTGGCGTGGAAATCGCCCTGTTGGAGGACAAAAAGCTGGTTGAATTGCACCATGAAAAAGCTGATGCCAGCTTTGCAGTGGGTGATTTGTACCTGGGGAAGGTAAAGAAACTGATACCCGGCTTGAATGCAGCGTTCGTAGATGTAGGATTTGAGAAGGACGCATTCCTTCACTATACTGATCTTAGTCCCTACGCTCGCTCACTACTCAAGTTTACGCAGCAGGCCATTAACGACAATAAAGACCACGCTTTTGATTTTTCTACTTTCCAGGTAGAACCGGAAATAGTGAAGACGGGCAAGATCAATGAGGTCCTAAGTGGTAAGCCAAACATTCTCGTACAAATCCTGAAAGAGCCGATTGCTGCAAAAGGTCCTAGGTTGAGTTGCGAAATCTCATTGCCTGGGCGTTTCATCGTTATCACTCCCTTTAATGATATTGTTGCGGTGTCCAGGAAAATTCACTCCTCGGATGAGCGAAAACGCCTGCAAAAAATAGTTGAGGCAATTAAGCCTAAGAATTTCGGAGTTATAGTGAGAACAGCAGCCGAGGGAAAGAAAACTGCGGAATTGCATGAAGATTTAAGCATGCTGGTTGAAACATGGAAAACTATTCAGCATAATCTTAAAGGTGCTAGCGCACCGGCTAAGATCCTGAGTGAGCAGACAAAAACCACCAGCATTCTTCGTGATTTGTTGAATGAAGACTTTAATAAGATTGTGATCAACGACAAGAACATTTTCAACGATACAAAGAATTACATCCAACGCATAGCACCTGATAAAGTTGATATTGTTTCTTACTATCATAACGGTGCTCCATTGTTTGATCAATTTGGTGTAACAAGGCAAGTGAAAGCGGCATTTGGAAAAACGGTAAATCTTCCAAGCGGAGCATATCTCATTGTTGAGCACACTGAAGCACTCCATGTAATAGATGTAAACAGCGGATACAAGAGTGTTAGTAACAACCAGGAGCAAAATGCGCTGGAAACTAATATGGAAGCCGCAGAAGAAATTGCGAGACAATTGCGCTTGCGGGATATTGGCGGAATCATAGTAGTCGACTTCATAGATATGAAGATGCCCGAAAACAAACGAAAGTTGTTAGAGGCAATGGACAATTTCATGAAGTCCGATAGAGCCAAACACGCTGTATTACCGATTTCAAAATTTGGTTTGATGCAAATCACCAGGCAGCGAATGAAGCCGGAGATGACCATCAATACTCAAGAAGTTTGTCCCACCTGCAATGGAACTGGAAAGATTGGTTCTACACTCATCCTCGAAGATGAGATCGAAAAGAATTTAAATTACCTAATCACTCATCAACATAAGGACCTCACCTTAGTTGTGAATCCAATCATATACGCTTATCTCACCAAGGGCGGCATGTTTAAGTCGAAACTTTGGAAATGGAGGTGGACTTATAAGCAACGGATTAAGCTTAAGGAGAATACCAACTATCACCTTACAGAGTTTCATTTCTTTGATCAGCATGAAGAAGAGATTAAGTTGTAACGTGGATGTTCGAAGTTTGAGGTTTGAAGTTTGAGGTTTGAATAAATCATAAAAAAACTCCGGCGATGCCGGAGTTTTTTTATTGAGTTACAGATGTGAGATTAATATCCTGGATTTTGTGCGATCACGCCCTCAGTAGCATCAACTTCACGTGCAGGAATTGGAAACACAAGGTATTTGTCATTCCATTGGAAAGTGCCAGTAGCGCCTTTGAGACGCTTGATGTCATGAATGCGCACTCCTTCAAAAGCAAGTTCATATAGGCGTTCTTGCAACACATCATTAAGTGTTGGTGCCGCAATGGGCGCAAGATTGGTGCGAATTGGATTACGTACCTGTGCGAGGTCGTTCGCCGGAGTATCTCCGGTTGTAGATCCCAAGCGCAGGTTGCATTCTGCTCTGATAAGGTACATTTCAGCAATTCTTATAACAGGAAGATTCATGCTAAAGGATTTCCATTTCCCGCAATACCAGTTACCCGGACGCGCACCTACACCAACATAATACCATTCAGCCAGGCGGAGGTCACTTGGGTTATATGTACTAAGAAACGTTGTACTCACTCTAACGTCGGCGCGACCTATACCAACAAGACTTGCATAGAAGGTTGCCATTCCATCATTTGACTGACCCGCATTATTTTGCTCATTCTGTTGAATTTCCCAGATTGATTCAGGAGTGTTTTTATTATCAAATACCGCGCGAACCGATGCATTCATTCTATACTTACCACTGTTGATCACTGCATTGGCTTGCGTCAAGGCGCCAGCATAGTTCTGTTGTTGTAAATATACGCGCGCGAGAAACGCCTGTGCGGTGAACCTGTCGGCTCTTGTGCCATTGTCAGTCGGCAGTTTCGGAATCGCCGCAGTAAGATCAGCAATTATCTGAGTGTACACTTGTGCAACTGTTGATCGTGGTATGCGTTCGAATGCTTCCGTCTCCGTTTTTGTTGGCTTCGTTTTTATTACAACTCCAATATGATCGTTGGCAGGCGTTGCTCCCCATGGAAGCGCATAATACCGCACTAACTCAAAATGCATGATACCGCGAATGAAGAGAGCTTCGCCTTCCAATTTGCTTTTTTGCGCCGCGTCAGTTACCACACTCAATTTATCAAGAACAGTATTGGCCATGTTGATGGCTGCATAACCAGCGATCCATGTACGGGATGCTTCGGTGTTGTCCCGTGTCATATTCTTGAGAGATATCTGGCGTTGGCCCTGGAAAGTTCCCCTCCACGAACAATAACCTTCAGCCGCTTGCAGATCAGCATTCATGAAGAGATTGGTTCCATACAGAGCACCGCCACCCAAAATAGAATAAGCACCTATAATTGCTCCTTCAACATCATCAGGTGTAGTGAGGGCATTTGCCGCGTCAATGCTTTGTTTTGGTTGGATGTCCAACTTCTTGCCGCAGGATCCCGCCGTAATCAGCAGAACAACCGCGAAAGAGAATTTGATTATATTTTTTGTAAGCATAATTTTTTCTTTTAGAATAATGAATTAAAATCCAACGTTGACGCCAACACTAATCGTTCTTGCCAGAGGCGGAGTATAAAAATCATGTCCTAGATTCAGTCCGCCGGCATACGTTGCATTTACTTCCGGATCATACCCCTTATATTTTGTTCCTGTGTACAAATTAGTGCCTGCTACGTAAATACGTGCCGCAGCAATCTTGTACCTGTTAAGAATGTTTCTTGGGATATTATATCCGAGGTTAATACTCTTCAGACGGAAATATGAACCGTCCTGGATCCAACGTGAAGATTTTCCTGCACCATTTCCTGAATACAATCTCGGTTGTGGAACGTTAGTTATGTCACCAGTCTTTCTCCAGTAATTCATCTGATCAACAGTCTGGTTATCGAAATAATCTCCGTTTACCGCCTGGAAGAAACCAGCGATATTATAGAGATCTACACCTTGCACAAATTGACACTGAATATCCAAATCAAATCCTTTATACGCGAAATGGTTATTAAATCCACCGTAATAGTCTGGATTGGGATTTCCGAGAATCGTATCTACTGCTAAACTGAAATCATTGGTAGTGCTTCCATCTGCCTTGTAGTAAAGTGCGTCTCCATTGGCGGGATCAACTCCTGCGTATTGACGTCCATAGAACTGGCCATATGGTTGACCTACTGCCAATCTCCCCAATGTGCGAGATCCAGGAGGAACTGGTGATACCAATTTTGTTACTTTATTTTTATAAGTGGAAATATTACCAGAGAATGTCCATCTCAAATCTCCTGTGAGGATGTTTGCATTCAACACAAATTCAAAACCTTTATTCTCCAAACTTCCAATGTTCTTTGTGATAGTAGTAAATCCGTTGATCGCAGGTACTGGTACTGCTAACAAAAGGTCTTCGGTCTTCTTTGTGAAATAATCGATTTCACCACTAATTCTATTATCGAGGAAACCATAGTCAATACCAAAATCAACCTGGTTTGTTTTTTCCCAGCTTAGATCTGGCACGCCGATTTGTGACGCAATCAATCCCGCGACGTCAGCATATGCGGAAGCACTATACAGTGAAAGCGAGCTGAAGTTTCCGATTTCGGCATTACCTGTACGACCGAAGCTAGCTCTCGCTTTCAAGAAGCTTAACACTTTTGAGTTGTTCAGAAAACTTTCTTCGGTAATAATCCATCCTGCAGAAACTGCAGGGAAAGAACCATATCTGTTATCAGCACCAAAACGTGAAGAACCATCAACGCGATAGCTCGCACCAAACAAATAGCGGTCTTTGAATTTATAGTTCGCTCTTGCGAAATAAGAAACGAATGCAAATTCAGTTTCGCTGGAGGAACCACTCTGTATAATTGCAGCACTTGCAATCTTCGTAAACTTGTCGCTCGGAAATGCGATACCAGTCACATTATTCGCCTTTGTGTTTCCACTTTGGTATTCCATACCCGCCAGCGCTTCAAATGCATGATTGTCTCCGAATGTACTTCTATAATTGAACGTGTTGGTTGAAGTGAAAACAGTTGACATTGTTACTCCATCATAGCTTGAGCCGCTTGGAGCGCCGTCAAGTGTTTCTTTGCCGAGGAATTGCTCCTCATGCAAATTGATCCAATCCAAACCCAACTGGCTGGTGAAGTTCAATTTAGGTGTGATATTCACCGTAGCATTGATATTACTGATGGATCGATAGGTTGTATTTGAATTGCTTGAACCCTCTTGCTCAATCAGGTTATTATAGTATAAAGTATTTGGATTGTATTTTCCATCGGGCCCATACAAAGGATGAAGCGGTGGAATCGCATTCAACTGCACAGGATTGCTGAATGCATTATCACTGGGTACA
>Ga0070671_100004723_pt1 | contig 10821 bp, 8 predicted proteins | sample KBSS73metaG_FD_65341 | JGI IMG/M metagenome (GOLD analysis project Ga0070671, IMG submission 65341) | Switchgrass rhizosphere microbial communities from Kellogg Biological Station, Michigan, USA - KBS S7-3 metaG | ecosystem: Host-associated > Plants > Roots > Rhizosphere > Soil ... | reverse complement strand
AATCTGCAGGAGAACTGCCATGTCGACAGGACCGGCCGTAGGTTCAGACGGAGTCATTCAACGCCTGCCCCCGTTGGTTTTCGTATGGATGATGGCCCTGCTCGCGGCACTGTGCTGTCAACCCGCCGCCGCCCAAACCACCACCACTCTCGTGCCCTCCTCCTACGTCACCAGCAGCGGCACCAGCGGTGGCCAGGCAGTCACAACTTCCATCGACCTTCTCGATGAAACCGGCACCGCCAATAACTGGGCCAAGTACGTGGAGTTTCAAACGACCTCCAGTGCCAACTACGCTGGGCATCAGGTGTTCACCCTGCCCACGACCGTAACGCCGATCTCCATCACGTCGATCCAGGTCAAGGCTAATTACCAGGGCCCCGATGCGTCCGCGCAGCTGTGGACATGGCAGCTATACAACTGGAGTACCAGCTCCTACGTAACAGTCGGTACCAATACGGGCGCTCCCTCCTGGGGTGCTTGGACAACCCTGACCTTCAGCGCCAGCGGTACATTGGCCAACTATGTTCGCGCCAGCGACGGCCAAATACTCGTTCAGCTCCTCTCCAACAACCATACTGACAACTGCGATATCGACTACGAAGCAATCGTCGTCACCAGCGGCGCGCAAACCGTCTCCGTGTCTGTATCGCCCGCATCCACCTCGGTACAGACCGGTTCCCAGCAGCAGTTCACCGCCAAGGTCAACGGCTCATCCAATACGACTGTCACCTGGCAGGTGAATGGCGTGACCGGCGGAAATTCCACGGTGGGTACTGTTTCCTCCTCGGGTCTCTACAGCGCACCCGCTGCAGTTCCAAGCCCCGCTGCCGTAACCGTAAAGGCAATTTCCCAGGCGGATACCACGAAGACGGCATCGGCGACGGTTACCGTGACTGCTCCAGCGCAGGTCGGCATTTCCGTCTCTCCGACGTCCGCGTCGGTGCAAACCTCCCTCGCGCAACAATTCGCAGCTTCCGTCAGCGGAAGCAGCAATACCGCAGCAACCTGGAAGGTCAATGGCGTGGCGGGCGGAAATTCCGCTGTTGGCACCATCACTTCCACCGGCCTCTACACGGCCCCATCCGCGATCCCCAGCCCCGCGACCGTAACAGTTACCGCCGTCTCTCAAGCTGACACCACGAAGTCGGCCTCGGCCAGCGTCACGGTAACTGCACCCACAAGTACGGTCGCGTTCTACGTCGCCACCAGCGGCAACGATGCCAATTCCGGCAATATCAACGCCCCCTGGCGAACCATTCAACACGCCGCGAACACTGCGCTTCCGGGCGATACCGTCTATATCCGCGGTGGCGTCTACAAGGAGTCGGTGACCATCAACGTGTCCGGCTCGGCCAGTGGGGGCTACATCACCTTCCAGAGCTATTCCGGCGAGACCGCTATCGTTGACGGCACCGGCCTGGCGGTGAACGGCGAGACCGGCCTCATCAATATCGCCGACCAGAGCTACATCAAGATCATCGGGCTCGAGATCCGCAACTTCTCCACTTCCAGCACCGCCAATGTTCCCGTCGGCATCTGGATCACCGGCGCCGGCAGTTACATTCAAATCCTGAACAACCACATCCATGACATCAAGAACAGCGCCTCCGGCTGTGACGCCAACGCTCTCGGGCTGGCTGTCTACGGGACCAACCCCACGTCCGCCATCAACAACCTCACCATCGATGCCAATCAGCTCGACCACCTGACGCTCGGCTGCAGCGAATCCCTCACCGTGGACGGCAACGTGCAGTACTGGAGCATCACGAACAATGTCATCCACGACAACAACAACATCGGAATCGACGCGATCGGCTTCGAAAAGGTCTCATCCGCTACCGCCACCGATCAGGCCCGGGATGGCCTCATCAGCGGTAACACCGTATACAACATCACCTCATTCGGAAATCCGGCCTACGGAAATGAATATTCCGCCGACGGGATCTATTGCGATGGCTGCACCCGGGTCACCATCGAGCGCAATGTCATCCACAACACCGACTTCGCCCTGGAGGTCGCGAGCGAGTGGCCCGGCAAGCTCAGCAGCTACGTCACGGTCCGCAGCAATCTCGTCTACGACAACAACGCTGCCGGCCTGACCATCGGCGGCTACGACTCGAAGCGCGGTGGCACGGATCATTGTAATTTCGTAAACAACTCGTTCTACAACAACGACACCAAGAACACCGGTGCCGGCGAGTTCCAGATCCAGTACTACGCCACGAACAACGTCTTCAAAAACAACATCATGTACGCTGGCGCGCAGAACCTGTTCATCTACAGCTACACCAACTCATCGGCGAACCCCGTGGATGCTGACTACAACCTGTACTTCTCGTCCGGCGGGGCAGCTAACAGCTCCTGGACCTGGAACGGGACCGCATATGGCGGCTACGCCGCCTACCGGTCGGCTTCCGGCAAGGATGTTCACTCGATGTTCGTTGACCCGCGATACCTCAGCCTCACAACTCCCGACCTGCATGTGGCGGGCGCCTCTGCAGCCGTGAATTCGGGAACCAATCTGGGCTCGACCGTCGTAGGCACGCAGGACTTTGCCGGCGGTGCACGCCTTCAAGGCACGAATATCGATATCGGTGCGTACGAGCAGTAGGCTTCAGAAATATCATTATTGAAACATAAGGGTGTTTCGCATATAAGTAGCGCCCCATGTGGGCGCTACTTCCATCGTGGTAGTACGTAGAGATACCAGCGCTCGGCGCGAGCGCATTGTCTCGTTGTTGCGTGTGCAGGGCAGCGTGCAGATCCCGGCGCTCGCCAAGATGTTTGGTGTCTCCACTCAAACGCTGCGCAAGGACCTGAACTTCCTCGACCGAAAGCGCATCTGCATGCGCTCAACGGGCGGCGCGATCCTGCATTCCGGTGCGGTCTCAGCCACCGAGGATGCGATCGATGTCAAACGCGGACTGTTTGCCGATGAGAAAGTCCGCATCGGCAAGCGCGCTGCCGCACTGATCTCGGCCGGTCAATCCGTGCTGCTCGATTCAGGCACGACCACGCTGCAAGTGGCGCGGCACATAAGTGCCACAGATTCCCTGGTGGTGGTGACGAACGACGTCGGCATTATGAATGAGCTGGTTACACGTGAGAGCGTGCAGCTCGTATTTCTTGGCGGCACTCTGCGGCGCAAGAACCTGTCGTTCTACGGCACGCAGACCGAGCGGGCATTGCAGGACCTGCACGTAGACAAATTGTTCCTGGCCGCCGACGGTTTCGATATCGATAAGGGCATCACCACGCACTTCGAGCCCGAGGCCCTACTGAACCGCATGATGTGCAAGACGGCCACTGAAATCATCGTCGTGGCAGACTCCTCCAAGTTCGGCCGCATCTGCCTGCACAAGATTCTCGAGCCTCAAGGCATCGCCAAACTCGTGACCGACGCGGGGATTCCGGGCGAGGCTCGCGAAGCGCTCACTCGGAGCGGCGTCGAAGTCATCATCGTCTGAAGCCGCGGCTCGAAGGCGTTGTGCGCCCACACAAGCGCGCCGACCAGCTTTCGAAGACTAGTACATCAACATTCCACAATGGCCTTGATCACTTTGGACTCTGGCTTGAGCCACTCTGGGAGTCTCGCTGGCAGTTCCAGCAGCGGTGCGCTGTGGGTATGCAGATCTGCAGTGGGTATCCTGCCTGCGCGAATACACTCGATGACGAATTCAAAGTCCGCAGCAGTGGCATTGCGGCTCGCCAACAGGGTCGCTTCGCGCTTGTGAAACTCGGGATCCGAGAACGTAATATCGGCGCTCACGACAGACACGAGCACATAGGTGCCACCGTGCGCGATATAGCGAAAGCCGGCTTCCATTGCCTTAGCATTACCAGTCGCGTCGAAAACTGCGTCGAACATGTCGCCACCGCTGATCGACAGGAGGCGCGCCTCAATGTCCGGCGCAAGCTGAAGTGCATGATCGATGCCGAGTTTCTCCGTGCAAAAGGACAATCTTTCGGGTCGAACATCGATGACGGTGACCTCACTGCCGCGCAGCTTCGAGAACAACGCACAGCCAATTCCGATGGGGCCAGTTCCGCAGACTAGAACGCGCTGATTCGGCCCGACTCTACTGCGCCACACAGCATGGGCTCCGATCGCGAGAAATTCGATCATGGCCGCGTCGTTGAGCGACACCCCACGCGCCGAGAACACAAATCGCTCGGGTAGACAAACATACTGCGCGAAGGCGCCGTCACGGTGAACGCCAAGCACCTCGATAGCCTTGCAGCAGTTCGGCCTGTGCTTGCGACATGCACTGCACTGGCCGCAGGATAAATAAGGCACGATATAAACCGGCTCTCCCGGTCTGAGAGTCGAGTGCTCCGGCGCCTGGACCACTTCACCTGAAAATTCGTGACCCATCACCCGCGGATAGGTAAGAAACGGTTGGACGCCGCGGAAGATGTGCGTATCGGTACCGCACATTCCGACTCGCCGCACGCGCACCAACACTTCATTGGGCCCCGGCGTGGGCACTGGTCGTTGCTCGACTGTCAGAGTGCCGGGGCGCTGGCAAACGACCACATCCATCATCATAGGGGCGCTCATGTCGGTGCCCCGACAGGTGTTGTAGACATCACGGGCTTATAGCATATGAAAAACTAAATATCATATATGCAAATAGCATGCAGCAGGATATTCTGCCTGTCAAACGAGCCGCTCCAACCGCTCTTCTCGTTGCAAGCAAAGGCGCCCGGATGCCCGTGGTGTCACGCGGCTGCAAGCAGGAAAACAAAGGTGAAAAGCGCCAAACCCACAGGTCCGAAACAGGGTCGGACCACTTACTCGGCTCCCGCCCTGGAAAAGGCCTTCAATGTCGTCGAGCTGCTGGCCAAAGAGAAGAAAGGCCTGACGGTGTCCGAGATCGCGGTCGGCATCGGACTGTCGCTCCCCGAGATCTTCCGCATCATTGTCGTGATGGAGCGCCGCGGCTGGCTGCGAAAATCCGCCGGCGATAGATACAGCGTGACGCCTCACGTGCTGCACCTGGCGTTCAGGGCGACTACGGCGGAGGAATTGTCCAGCATTGCCATTCCACCAATGCGCGAGCTCTGCGCCGCCAGTGACCAGTCATGCCATCTGGTCATCCGTAACGGCGACAAGGGTCTGGTCATCACGCGCCAGCAAAACCCAGGTCCGTACGGTTTTCACGTCAGAATCGGGACGGAAATCGATCTGAAGTCATCATGCTCCGGGCATGTGTTACTGGCATTCGGCGCCGCGGCGCGCACGTCGCCGAACACCCGTCCTGCCGACTCGGAGAAGTCGTTCGCTGCCACCTTGAGCGCAGTTCGCCAGAGAGGGTACGAGCGCATGGAAAGCGCACGGACCCTCGGTGTCACCGATATCAGCTACCCGATTTTTGACATGCACGGGGACATCTTGGCCGCCCTAACCGTGCCCTTCCTGCGCTTTATTGACGGCTCGCAGACCCTGTCGCTCGACGATACCCAGGCTCTGCTCGACCGGACGGCAAAGCGCATCTCCGCAGAGTTGGGCGTCAAGCAAGAAGCGGTCGACCTTCAAGGCTAAACGCCTCAAGCGGGGGTCACCCACCCCTTGTGACGAGCGAACAGGAGCTGTGCGCGATATTGCTCTAGTGAACTTTTATTTCACCTGTGCTATTAAAGCTGGCAGCCCGATAAGCCTGAAGACGAACAAATGGTGAAGGAGACAAACATGGCCACGGTAAGCAGGCGGGTTCTGTTGGGAGCACCGCTCTTGGCCGCGCTCGGTGTCGACGCCAGGGCGCAGGGACAACAAGGCCGTCCAAACAACGGCAGTCAAGTGCCCACCCCGGCGTCCGCGTATCAGCTTCCCATCGCCAGCGGCCCGTTTCAGCCGACCGCAGCCTCGCTGCAGACCTACCAGACTCCGGATTGGTTCCGCGATGCCAAGTTCGGCATATGGGCGCACTGGGGACCGCAGGCCGTCCCGCGCTCGGGCGATTGGTATGCCCGCTGGATGTACGTCCCCGGTCACCCGCACTACGCTCATCATCTCGAGCACTATGGACACCCTTCGAAATTCGGCTACAAGGACATCATTCCATTATGGAAGGCGGAGAAGTTTGATCCGGAAGTTTTGATGGACCTGTATGTCGCGGCCGGCGCGAAATACTTCGTCAGCATGGGCGTGCATCATGACAATTTCGATTTGTGGAAATCACGCCATCATCCCTGGAACGCCGTCGCCATGGGCCCCAAGCGGGATATTGTCGGTGCATGGCGCGATGCGGCGCGGCGGCGTGGTCTGCGCTTCGGCGTGTCCGAGCATCTCGGTGCCAGCCACAATTGGTTCTACCCCAGCCACTCGTACGACCAGTTCTGGCCCAAAATCGGCGTCGACTATGACGGGGCCGACCCGCGCTACGCTGATCTATATCATCCCAAACACGACGAGCCGTACAAGGGGAATGCGGATTCCTGGTACACGGCCAATCCTGCGTACCATCAGATTTGGTTCAACCGCATCCGCGACTTGATTGACTCCTACGAACCAGACTTGCTCTATTCCGATGGCGGCATGCCGTTCGGGCAAGTTGGACGCTCGCTCGTCGCACACTACTACAACAGCAGCATGGCGCGGCACGGTCGTGTCGAGGCGGTTTACAATTGCAAGGCCCTGGGCTCCGGCGAATTCTATCCCGAAGCCTGCGTGCAGGATGTCGAGCGCGGCGTCATGAGCGGGATCAATCCGCGGCCCTGGCAAACTGACACGTCGAACGGCGACTGGTTCTATGCCGACGGCTATACCTACAAGACCGCGGCCCACACCATCCGTATGCTTGCCGACATCGTCAGCAAGAACGGCAACCTGCTCCTCAATGTGGTGCTCTATCCTGACGGAAGCCTGCCGCCGGAATCTCAGACCCTACTGTCCGAGCTGGCGCACTGGATGAACATCAACGCTGAAGCGATCCATGCGACCCGCCCATGGGCCGTCTATGGTGAAGGCCCAACTGAGACCGCGGGCGGCGCGTTTCACGAAAGTGCCGAATACACTGCCAAGGACATCCGTTTCACCACCAAGGGCGATGCGCTTTACGCCATCGTACTGGGCGAGCCGCATGGGCGGGTGGCCATCAACTCACTCGGCCGCAACGCCGGCCATGAGACGCGGGCTGTGCGAAGCATACGACTGTTGGGCGTCGCCCAGCCGCTGAACTTCCAACAGACGGATGCGGCACTGGTCGTTGACCTGCCGCGCGAGTTGCCGACCCGCCACGCCAGCGCCTTCAAGATTTCCTTCGGCGCATAGCGCAATGAGTTTGTGTCTACAGGAAATCAATGCCGGCAGCTCGGCGTCAAGCCCGGCGAAGTTGTTCCTTCCGCACGGTTCGTAGACGATCTCGGCACCGACTAATGATCGACGACATGGCCCATGGCGATGATGCGTGAAGCCACAGCATCGTCGACAAATAGACCGCAATCCCCTGACCCGATCAACCGCGACCTGCAGGGACTCCAGAAATTTGCTCTGCTTCGCCGCAAGGAGCAGTCCTAAAGTTCCGACGACAGGAATGCTGAGCGCGTTTGCGATCTTCGAGCCGCCTTGTCATCAAGAACTGCAACGGTGCCCGGATTTCGGCGCGCGTACTCAAGTACCTCGCTTTCACCCTGCCCCAAACGCCAGATCGCGAGTGGTGAGAGAGCGGGATTCAGATCCACAACCGTGAGCCAGCTCGGCGAGGCGAGAAATTTAAACGCTGGACCCTCGGCTCTTCCGGCCTTGATCTCGGTAGCGACTGCTCTCGGGACTACTGGCGGGTAACAAGCTTCGGCACGAGTTCCAGGTAACCCGCTCGCGCCAAAACAATCACGGGCGATGCATTGAGCACCGCCGTCTTCACGGCTGACGCAGCAATTCCGCGCCGGCGAGGGCTTCTTCCGCGGTCTCCTGCATCGGCGAAACTTTGAGATCGGAGAGGATTGAAACGAATTCGCTCCTGCTCACACCGGCTATCTGCGCCGCCACTTCCTGGCTGACGCGCCCGACCTCGTACCACTTTGCCGCCGCAGCCGCACGCAGATCGGCCGCGAGCTGGGCGGAATCCCGGTCGAGGCCCGCAAATGTTTCGTCCGATAATTGGATTTCCACGCGCTTCATCGGATCAGACTAGCCAAGCCCGGTGGGTAGGGCAAGTTACGCCTCCCGGTCTCCCAGGATTGCAGCCAGATCGTATCCGCCTCAATTGTCTGATGGATATATGCCGCAACTCTGGCATATCGACGAAAGCAGCGCTACCCGTCGCTGTGAGCGATCACCGACGGGCTGGATCCCGCTCTCAGTTTGTTGACGTAGTCCGCCCAACGTCATCTGCCGCCGCTCCGCCAATCGTTGTGCTCGGTTGTAAGCGGACCGAACCGTATTTCTCTCCGCGTGAGCAAGCTGTAATTCGATGAGATCCGGGTGCACGCCCTGCTCGTTCAGCGGCGTGCTCGCCATGCTCCGAAACCCTTGCGAGGTCATCTCCTCGCCTGATACCCGAGCCGACGGATCGCACCATTCAGAGTGTTCTCGCTCAGCGGCCGCCCTCCCCTGCCAATCGCGGGAAACACATATTGCTGGCGTCCGGTAATGGGCTATAGCGCTCTCAGGATGTCAACGGACTGTCGAGATCGCGTTCAGCTTGACGCTTTGCGCTGGGGCCCGCCGTGCGTCGGCCGTAACCAACACCTTCGCAGCCGTCGCCGACGAATGGCTGTTGACAAAGAAAGCGTCGCTCACAGAGTCCACCTGGGAGCGGGACCGCCAGCAGGTTCATAAGTGGGTGATTCCCTATCTCGGCAACAAACCGATTGGGTCGCTCGAAGCAGTCGCGCTTCTCGCGCGCTCGTTTCAATGAGACGTCGGGGTATGCGCCGAGGGTGCGGACTTCGACGGAAGTCCGCGGATGGCTAAATGGTGGGCCGTGTACGAGTCGGGCCTACGACCAAGAGATTAAGAGTCTCCTGCTCATCAAGTCTGCGGATACAGGCGTGGGAACAAATCCTCCAGCACATGCACCGGAAAGCGCAGCGACACCTTCCCTTTCGGCGTATCCGAAGCGAGCATTCCGAGCGCGATGACATCGTTCAAAACACGGCGCGCCGACCTTTCCGGAAGGCCGGTGATCCTTTCGATCTCGCCGCGCTCGAATTCTCCGCGAATGAGCGCCTCCTCCAACAGCCCCACGGACTCGGGCTTCAGGGACGAGCTTTTTTGCACGTAGGTCCGCAGCCGCAACGAAAGGCGGTCGAGCTCGAACAGGCCACTCATGAAAGTGACTTGATCCAGACAGACTCGCAGGAACCAGAGCACGAACTCCTGAAGTGCTTTCTGCGATAGATTCCCACGGCCGTCCAGGTCGCCCTGCCGCGGCGTGTCGGCGTGGTCCATCATCCGCTTGTAGTCGGTGCGGCTCTCCAGTCCACGCGCGAGCCCACGCGATACGGACCACAACCCTCTCGCACCAATACCCGCAACGGCGCCCATCGCATGGCTCATTAGCCGGCCGACGCGTCCGTTGCCGTCAGGGAAGGGATGTATGTAGTTGAAACGATGATGGGCAGAAGCCATCGCCATGATCTGTGCCGCCCGACCCATCCTCTCGAGGTTAAATCTCTCCTCGAAATACCGCATGAAGTCTGCGACGCGGTCGCTCGAAGGCGGAATATGCCTACCAACAGCGACGTCGTGTTCAGGATCCGTGCGCCATTCGCCTGGAATCATCCGAACCACGCGTCCCTCGGTCTTGATGAGGAGCATGGATTCCGGCGCATCGCGATAAAACTCACGATGCAGCCAGCGCAGAAAGTCTGTGGAGGCAGGTGCGGGAATCACTCCGTCGTCCGCCATGCGATCCACTTGGCGCTGCACACTTACATGAGCGGCGGCTTCGAGCTGCAGGTCACGCCGACTTCCCTCCTTGTCTAAGTGTCCGGCGAGTGCGCGCTCGATGTCCCGGGGCCGAGTGTCATGACCCTCAATCAGGTTGCTGTAGTAGGTGTTCATGATGCGCACGAGGTCGGCCAGATGGGCTGCCGTGCGAGGATGCAGTGCCTTGCCCAACGTAGCTGCCGAGGCCGCCAGCTCTGCGATGACATCCGCTATGGGCCCGGTAGGCTCCTCCAGTCGGGCGGGCTCAATTCTGGAGACACTTTCCGGGCTCATATTGGCCGATCTTTATGCTACGGAGATTTGGCCTAATATGGCATTCCTGAAGGGTTTTCGATACTTCTGGCCAATCATTTGGCCGATCGCTTGGCCGATCTATGGCGCTCGGATCCGGGAGGGCTTCATCGGACGCTGGGGGAAATGGTGGGCCGTGTAGGAGTCGAACCTACGACCAAGAGATTAAGAGTCTCCTGCTCTACCAACTGAGCTAACGGCCCGGATATTGTCCTACCGGGAAGGTGGGGTGGACGATGGGACTCGAACCCACGACGGCCGGGATCACAACCCGGGGCTCTACCAACTGAGCTACGTCCACCATCGTCAAGAGCCCGTGCCGAATCAACGGCTTGCGCCTGCTTGAACCTTTCGGCAAGCCTTCAATGATACTGAAATCCGCGGGCTCACGCCAAGCACTCGAGGCCCCCTCGCCCTACGCGGGGCCCCGCCCCAGGGAGTGGCGAAGCCTCGCCCCCTTTACGGGGCGGCGAAGTATATACGAACTAAAGCCGGTGGGAATGGTGTGCACGCCATGCGGCTACCGAACCGGCGGTCACCGGCGCAAAGAACGGCCAGCCCGCCCGGTTATCCCCCGAAAAAATGGCGCGCCCGGCGGGACTCGAACCCACGACCACCGGCTTAGAAGGCCGATT
>Ga0070671_100004722_pt1 | contig 10821 bp, 8 predicted proteins | sample KBSS73metaG_FD_65341 | JGI IMG/M metagenome (GOLD analysis project Ga0070671, IMG submission 65341) | Switchgrass rhizosphere microbial communities from Kellogg Biological Station, Michigan, USA - KBS S7-3 metaG | ecosystem: Host-associated > Plants > Roots > Rhizosphere > Soil ... | reverse complement strand
GCCTGCGGCTGCCAGCAAGCCTTCGGCAGCAATCCCACGACTCCGGCAAAACTCAACCACTCCTCTTGCAGTGACATTTGCGACAGTTGCGGCTGGCATGTTCCGCGGATTATAAGGGGAAACCCGTCACCCGTGCTATTGCGCGAGGACCTTCCGAAAAATCCGTTCACAATTCCGTGTGAACAGTCTCCTTCAAACCTAACGCGCACAGCCACGAGATCAGGGAGAGCCCAACCGCATAAATCGTCACAGCCCGGGAATTGCCGAACGTGCCATAGAGTGCGGTTGCTACAACCGGAGTGATAGCTCCGCCCAGCAGAGTTCCAAGAGTAATACTCAGTGATACGCCGCTGTATCGGTACGCTGCGGGGAACAACTCGGCAAACACGGCAGCCTGTGGTCCGATGTACATGCCCTGTACCGCCAGCATGAAACAGACAGCGGCTGCAGCAATCAGCACGGACCTCGTGTCAATGAGCGGGAAAAATATGAGAGATGCGATCACAACAAGACCGCAACTCCAGCGCATCATCCGGCGCCGCCCCGTGATATCCGATCTCCTGGCAAAGAACAGAATCGAAATCGCAAAAATCACCGCTGCCGATTGCAACAAACCCAGTGTCACTGGCAGAGAGAATCCAAGATTACGTGTCGCGTAGGAAACGAAGTAAACGATGACCAGGTATCCCGTGGCGCTGATCGAAAGATAACTGCCCGCAGCCAGAAATACTGCTCGTCCCTCACTGCGCAAAACGTCAACAACAGGCATCCGTCGCGTGGAACGAGCGCGTTGGATCTCCTCAAAGATTGGGCTTTCAGCGACTCTGAGACGCACGAAGAAGCCTACGGCCACGAGTACACCGCTTGCGAGGAACGGCACCCGCCATGCCCACGAGGCGAACTGCTCGGGACTGGCGACTGTCGATGTCATCAGAAACACCAGGTTCGAGAGAATAATTCCAGCTGGCAATCCGAGTGCGACGAAGCTTCCGAAGAGGCCCCGTTTCCCTTGTGGCGCATGCTCCACCGACATCAATACGGCGCCGCCCCATTCTCCGCCAAGCGCGAAACCCTGGAGGAATCGAAGAAAGACGAGCAGCGCGGGAGCCCATGCTCCGATACTTGCATAGGTGGGAAGCAGGCCGATGGCGAAAGTTGAAACGCCCATGAGCAGAAGACACCACACCAATGTCGACTTTCGGCCGACACGATCTCCAAAGTGCCCCATCACGATTCCACCAAGTGGTCGCGCTCCAAACCCGATAGCGAATGTCGCGAATGAAGCAAGAGTGCCTGCCAGCGCAGAGACCTGTGGGAAAAACTGCGGCGCGAATACAACAGCCGAAGCCGTGCCATAGATGAAAAAGTCGTACCACTCGATCGTCGTGCCGATTGCGCTTGCAAGCGCGACACGGCGTGCCTCTACTTTGCGATCGGTTGTTGAGCGGTCATTTGTTGAGCGGATCATAGTGGCCCGTATCCTACGACAACTTCGTGGCCAATTCCGCAGAGGTTCATTGAAGTGCTAAAGACACAAATGCCCAACTTCGCCTTGACACCCGAAAACCTCGTGGTTAGATTCGCGCCCACAGACGACTCACAACGCAGGACATGCGGAAAGCGCAAGCAATTACAGCAGTCGTCCGTAAAGGTTTCGAGAGAGCAACCGTCTCGAGCGTAAAGGAGGGGGTAAATGCGATCAAAGATGAATTTCATTGGATTGGGTGTTCTCTTCCTTGCGTCGGTTGCAGTTCAGCGAGGTGCGCAACGCGGAGGCACTGCCGTCCTTCCTGTCCCGGGAGCACCGACAGCACAGGCAGGCCAGCGTGGCGGAGCAGCAAGGGGCGGCGGGCAGGGAGCGCCAACGCAGGGTTTTCCTGCGCAACAACGTCCTCCAGGGGACGCGGGCCTCATCTCCCGCGGGAACACTCTCTATGGTATTCACTGCCGTTCGTGCCACGGCGCTGATCTTCGCGGCGGCGAGCAGGGCGGGCCAAACCTTCTGCGCTCGGAAGTTACGATGAATGATCAATCGGGCGAACTCATTCAACCAGTGATTCGCGATGGGCGACGCAACTCCGGAATGCCTTCCATGCCGCCGCTTGACCTTTCCATGGACGATATCCGTGCAATAGCCGAGTACATCCATAGCGTCCTTGCCACGGCGAGAGGTCAGGGATCACCACCTCCCGGGCCGCCTGTCGCACTCAACGTGCTCGTCGGTGACGCCGCCGCCGGCCGCGCGTATTTCGAAGCAAAGTGCGCGAGTTGTCATTCCGCAACCGGCGATCTCAAGGGAATCGGATCGCGCTTTGCAAATCCTGCACAGCTGCAAAATACCTGGGTTGCAGGAGGAGCCGGCGGGCGCGGCGGCGTCACGAGTCCGGTCACCGCGACTGTAACTTTACCCTCGGGCCAGAAGGTCGACGGACGCGTGATTCGTTCTGACGACTTCATCATTACTCTCGGAATGCCAGACGGCACATCGCGTTCATTCCGTCGAGATGGAGACTCGCCGAAGGTTGAAATTCACAACCCCCGCGAAGGCCATCTCAAGCTCCTCCCTGGCTACACCGATAAAGACATTCACGACGTGACAGCATATCTGGTGACAGTGAAATGAGAACGCGAATCATGAGAATCCTTCTCCTCCTCACCCTGGCGGTTCTACCGGCCCTATTGGCCGCGCAGTCTTCTGGCGGACTTGATCCGGCCGTCCTGTTGAAACCGCTAGCAGATAACTGGGCGACATACTCGGGCGACTACACAGGAAAACGTTTCAGCTCGTTGACGCAGATCAACAGAAATACCGTCAAGAACCTCACTCTCTCCTGGGTGGCTCGCCTCAATGGAACGGCGGGCAGCCCACAGAGCATTGTCGGCGGCGTGGGTAGCGGTGAATATACAAACGTCACCGTGAAGGGCTTCGTGTTGTATTTCGACGAAACTCTATACGTCACGTCGGCCGACCACGTGTGGGCACTGGACGCGCGTGACGGACGCCTGCTCTGGCACTACTTCTGGAGAACCCGTGGTGGCACACATACCGGGAACCGTGGTGTCGCGATGTGGCACAACTACCTGTTTTTCGAGACACCCGACGACTACCTCGTTTCGCTCGATGCCAGGACTGGCAAAGAACGGTGGCACGTTGAAATCGCGGATTTCGATCAGCAGTATTTCTCCACCATGGCTCCAGTCGTTGTTGGGGATCATCTGCTGGTCGGCACAGGGAACGATCTCGATGCTCCCGGGTTTCTGCAGTCTTACGATCCCGAGAGCGGAAAGCTGCAGTGGAAGTTCTACACCGTTCCGATGAATCCTGGTGACCCCGGCCTGGAAACGTGGCCAAGTCTTGATGCCGCCCGGCATGGTGGCGGACAGGTTTGGATACCTGGATCGTACGACCCGGAGACAAAGCTCTACATCTTCGGCACCGGGAACCCGACGCCCGGATATACGGGAGTTGGACGTAAGGGTGACAATCTGTTCACGTGCTCGGTGGTCGCTTTGCATGTCGATACAGGCAAGATGGCCTGGTATTTCCAGACCTCCGTTCATGACACGCACGACTGGGACTCTACTCAAACCCCAGTTTTGATCGATGGCATCATCAACGGACGTCAACGCAAACTCGTCTCCACAGCGGAACGAAACGGTTACTTCTACACGCTCGATCGCGTGACCGGTGAACACATCGTCACTGCAAAGTACGGATCCACTTCCAACTGGGCGAAGAGCGTCCGGCCAAACGGTGTCGTCGAACCGGACCCACTGAAGGAAGCGATTATTCCGGGATCTTTGGTGTCGCCCGTCGAGAGCGGCGTGACCAACTGGCCGCCTCCCGCATACTCGCCGGAGACCGGATTGTTCTACGTGCCAGAGCATAACGGCTTCAACATGCTGTATCTGACGGATCCTGACCCCAGGGGCTCCATGGGACTCGGAGGTAAATCCGTTTCAGGTGTCGGTTCTGCCGGTGATTTCCTGACAGCCATTGATTACAAAACAGGCCGCGTCGTGTGGAGAAAACCGATCAGCGGCGGTGGTGTCGGCGCCGGATTGCTGGCAACTGCCGGCGGGTTGCTGTTTGGCGGCGACGGCAGCGGCAACCTCATGGCACTCGATTCGCGCGACGGAAAGCCTCTATGGCATACGCGCATCGGAAACGCCTCAAATGCTCCGGAGACATACCTGCTCGATGGACGGCAGCAGCTGCTCATCGCCGTCGGCGATACGTTGTACGCGTTCACTTTGTATTGAGAGCGAGGATTTCATGAAAGTGCATAACAGCGCCGGTATGCGCCGATGGGCGATCATTGCAGCCGCGAGTCTTGCGTTTGCCGCAGGAAGCCTGGCCAGTTTGCCAGGCTCTGCTCAACAGGCGCCAGCTCGAGGAGGTCGCGGGGGCGGTGCTCAAGGCACTCCGGTCCTTGGACCCAACGGAGAGGTTTGGGGATTCGCAGATACAGCTTTCAACCCCAACTCACGATGGCGAATTCACGACGCCGACCGTCCGCAGCCGCCTTCAATTACACCAGGCGAAACAGTCAGCATTCCTGCACCATCGGACGCAACTATTCTGTTCAGCGGCAAGGATCTGTCGCAGTGGGTGAATCGCGGTGCCAATGGCGCGGAATCCGCTGCCGCGTGGCCGGTTCGCGATGGTTACTTCGAAGCGCAGGGCGGCAATCTCTCAACGCGAGAAAGTTTTGGCGATGTGCAGTTGCATCTGGAATACGCGATTCCGTCCGACGTCACGGGCTCGAGCCAGGATCGTGGAAACGGCGGCATCATTTTCATGGGCCGCTATGAAATTCAGATCCTGGACTCGTTCAACAATCGAACGTACGCCGACGGCATGATGGCCTCCGTTTACGGAGAGTGGCCGCCGCTTGTGAACGTATCGCGGAAACCGGGCGAATGGCAGTCGCTGGACATTGTCTTCGAGGCGCCACGGTTCACAGGCAAAGTGACCCCCGGTTACTTCACGGTCTTTTGGAACGGCGCCGTCGTGCACAACCGTGCGGAGTTGTATGGCACCACAACGCCCACGATGTCACCACACGTTTATGCTGCACACGACCCCGAGCTGCCGCTTCAACTGCAGGGGCGCGCGCGGGTTCGCTATCGCAATGTCTGGATTCGACGCCTCAAGCCTTACGATCAGGGCGCAAAGGTGAACTAGTGTAGAGCCCGCCGGTCTTGACAGTGAGCTCCGCTTGCCCGCGCGTCGGATGCGCCATCACGCTTCCCATTGGATGACCGTGTACGATCGCGCCGGCACTTCAAAACGCGTGCGACCGTTGGCCGTGGACGGTTTGTCGAACGCCTGAGGTTTTACGCGCTCCGCGTTGAAGCCGTTCACCGCCTTTAGGTCGCTCCCAGTCAAGACCTGGGAATCCGATACACGGCCTGCAGGCTTGTCCTCCCAGACGACTTCAATTTCACGTGCCCTGGATAAGTCACGGTTCAGAACGAACAGCGCGGTTCTGCCATTCTGTGGATTGACGGTTGCGGTGGCATCGATATAGCCGACCCCATCCATTCCCGCGACGTCATAAGTTGGCGACTCGATGAGTACATTCAGCACACGACCGTGCGCGTACTGCAGCGCCCAACTGTAGGGGTAAAAAATCGTCTGCCGGAACAGTCCGTTCGCGTTAGTCATCATGGGCGCGATGACATTTACCAACTGCGCCAGGCAGGCGATCTTGACTCGATCGGCATTGCGCATCAATGTGATCAGCAAGCCGCCGACAAGGAGTGCATCCTCCAGATTGTAGATTTCTTCAAGCAAGTGCGGCGCTTCCTGGCGGTGACCATCGACGGCATCGCCACTCCGCTGGCGATACCACACGTTCCACTCGTCAAATGAAAGCCACAGTTTCTTCGCCGAACGTTTTTGGCCGCGCACAAGATCGCAGACGGCGAGCGTTTCGCCGATCTGGCGATCCATGGCGAGATTCATTGCCACAAACTTGCGACTGTCGTTGCCGGTTTCCTGAGGCGTGTTCTCAAAATAGCGGTGCAGTGAAAGCCCGTCGACGTAGTCGTAGCACACCTCCAGGACTTCGCGATCCCATTGAAGGTATGTCGACATGTTAGGGCCGCTGGATCCGCAGGCAATCAGCGAAAGCGACCGGTCGACATACCGCATCTGCCGTGCGGCATCCATTGCTTTCATGCCGTATTGAGCCGCCGTCAATTGACCGATCTGCCAGCGTCCATCCATCTCATTGCCGAGACACCAATGTTTCACATCGTAGGGCTCAGCGTAGCCGTGCCTGCGACGCAGGTCACTCCATCGTGTTCCTTTATCGACATTGCAATACTCCACCAGATTCGCCGCATCTTCCGGAGTTCCCGTGCCAAGGTTCAGGCCCATCAGAGGCAACGTCCCGACGGCCTTACACCATGCCATGTACTCATTCGTGCCGAATTGGTTCGTGTTAATTGCGTTCCATGCTTTGTCGAGCACACGCGGGCGGTCCTGCTTCGGTCCTACGCCGTCCATCCAGTTGTATCCGGACACGAAATTCCCGCCCGGATATCGAATGATGGGGACGCCGAGTTTGCGGATCTCGTCCATGACGTCGCGGCGAAAACCGTTCGTATCCGCGAGGCTCGACCCGGGATCGTAGATGCCTTCGTAAATCGCACGCCCAAGATGCTCCAGAAACGAGCCGAAAAGATTCTGGTCGAGCGGTGCAATCGTTCGACGTGAGTTCAGATAGAGGCGGGCTGTCTGTTCTGTTGTTCCTGCAACTTGGGCAGACAGAAAGCGGCCTGCAAGCGAACTCGCGGGCCAAAGCAAACCCATGGTGGCGGTCTGTTGCAAGAAACGGCGTCGCGAGGGCATCGTGTTTCCTCCGGGCGTGCACTATACTCCACATCCAACAAAGGGGGCACCGCAATGGAACGTCGAGACTTCATAGCTGCGATCGCTGCCGCCCTTGCTGCACCTGCATCGGAGTTCCTTGCGCAGTCAGACACTCCCTCACTCAAGGATGCCTGTAAAGGAATCTTCCTGATCGGAACAGCCCTGGATTTTCGCAGCGCGAACGAGTTCAACACGACGGAACTGGAACTGATCAAGTCGCAATTCAACGCAATTACTCCTGAGAACTCGATGAAACCTGGGCCCGTACACCCTCAGGAGGATTCGTGGAACTGGACACAACCGGATGCGCTGGTAGAGTTCTGCCAGGCAAACAACATAAAGACCTTCGGACACTGCCTGGTGTGGCACTCGCAGACGAACCCGTGGTTTTTTCAAGATGCCGACCGGGACCGGGCTCTGTCGCGACTTCGAAATCACATCCACACGCTGGTGGGGCGATACAAAGGCAAGGTCTCAGGATGGGACGTCGTGAATGAGGCCATTAACGATGGCGCGACCGCGCCGGACACCGAAAACCTGCGCGACTCGCGCTGGCACCAGATCGTGGGGCGCGACTACCTCACCCAGGCGTTCAAGTTTGCCCGCGAAGCCGATCCTTCCGTGCCACTGCACTACAACGACTACAGCATTGAGAGTGGTACAAAGCACCAGAGTTCCCTGCTGTTGCTCAAGCGTCTGCTCTCAGAGGGCGCTCCCATCACGACTGTCGGCATCCAGGGGCATTGGAGCATGACAAACCTCAACACTCAGAAACTCGAGGATATTGATCAAGCGATCACAAATTACAAAGCGCTCAAGCTCAAAGTCGCGATTTCGGAACTCGATCTCACGATGACGGGCGCAGGCGGCGGTCAGCTCGGCCGCGGCCAGCGTGGTAACGCGACTCCACCGTCGTCTGAAGCGCTGGCAGGACAGGCAGACGCGTATGCCAGACTGTTTGCGCTGTTTGTCAGACATCGCGATGCCATAGATCGGATTACTTTCTGGGGACTCCACGATGCTCGCTCGTGGCGAAGAGGACAAAATCCGCTCGTGTTCGACGCGTCAAGTCAGCCTAAACCGGCATTGCACGCCATCATTAGTGCTGTTGCGAAAGGCTGAGAGCCAGAGAGAACTTTTGATGACAACTTCCTGCAAAACCGCGGTCTGCTTCGCGTTCACCTGTGCGCGGAGGAAACAGACATCAGGCTGTATCTGCGTGGAGGTCCGCTAAGCTATGAAAATCCTCGTCGCCGTTCTCGTGCTTTTCTTTCAGTCCCAGGTTTTTCCGCCGCCCTTCCCGCGGGACGGTGCGACGAAGATCTTTGAAAACGGCCGCGTCATCGTCTGGGATGTCGCGTGGTTGAAACAGGCATATCCTGTACATCGTCACGTCTACGATTACGCCGGCGTTTATTACACCAGCGGGGATCGCGTTGTCGTATCGGATCAGGGGAGGCGCTCACCCACCACTTCCGTTGCCTGGGACACTTTCTTTTTTCGCCGCGGTGTGACGCACAGCGAGGAAGGAGCCAGCGAGACGCCGCTGCGGGCAGTGTTTCTTGAATTCAAGGAGGACCAACCGCTCGGGAAATTGGAGGCCAACACGGCCGCCCCTGCATTTGGCGCTGCCGCCGGTACACAGATCCGCGACAGTGAACGCGTGATGATATGGGAACTCAGACCTGGTCCGTCGCCATTAGCGCACGTTCACACGAGAGACGCTGTTATTGTCGCGTTCGCGAATTCGAAACCACGCGTGACATTCGTTTCTCGGGGGACGATTCACGGCGATGATCAGACGGCCGGCGCAGATCGATCCGTTGTCTTTGAACTAAAATAGAAATTCCCGCAGTTGTCGCCGCTTGACCTGCTCGGTCGAGGCGAACCTCCTATCGTTGTCACCCTGACCGGGCCCCGAAATTGAAGATATTAGGCACAGGCCCTATCGATTCGCAGGCGAACGATTTTCGTAGGATCGATCATCACCCTACCATGTATAATCCCGGCACTTGCATCACCAATATAAGGAGCAGCGGATGACTTCACCTTCAGCAAAGAAATTGGCGTTAGTTGTTGCGTTGGCATCAGGTCTCCTGTTTGCCTCCGCGCAACTTCAATTCGGACAACAGCCCGCGCAGCAACCTGGACAAGGCGCGGCGGCAGCACCAGGCGGACGTGGCGGACGCGGACCCGATCCCCGCATTCAGCAGCGCACTTACACGTTCAAGGACACCAACGAAGAGATGCCTTACGCGGTGTTCGTCTCTTCCAAAGTTTCTAAAGACAAAAAGGCTCCGCTGATCGTCGCCCTTCACGGATTGGGCGGCAATCAAAACACAATGCTGGGCGCAGGTGCGCTGCAACTGGCGGAGGAGGGCGGCTACATCATGCTCGGCGTGATGGGATACAACTCGTCTGGATGGTACGGAGCTCCTGCGGGAATGGCAGCGGGAACAGGTGGTGCCGCTGGTGGCGTCAATGGATTGGGTGGAGGACGAGGTGGTGCTGGTGGAGGACGAGGCGCTGGACCGGGTGCTGGACCGGGTGCTGGACCGGGCGCTGGCGCAGGACGAGGCGCCGGCGGACCCGGTGGTGGTGGCCGAGGAGCGGCCCCAACAACCTTGGGCACACCGAACGAGGTCAGTCAGAGAAGTGAAAAGGAGACGATGACCGTCTTTGAGATGATCAAGAAGGAATTCAACGTCGACGAGAACAGAACCTACCTGATGGGTCATTCGATGGGCGGAGCCGGAACGATCTATCTTGGCGTGAAATACGCTTCGATCTGGGCTGCAATCGGGGCTGAAGCTCCGGCAACTGCGCCCGCGGGCATTAACCCCACCAATTACCCCCTCACACCCGCAAAGAACGTTCCGATGATCATCGTCCAGGGCGATATGGATGAATTGGTGCCGGTCACCGGCACACGTCTGTGGATCGATCAGATGAAGGAGCTGAACATGACGTATCAGTACGTCGAAGTTCCGGGCGGCACTCACGGCAGCGTGCTCACCACCGGTGCTCCGGATATCTTTGCGTTCTTCGCCAAACACACCAAAGCTACGCGCTAAATTCGCTGAAGATCCGTCGTGAGCCGCGGTGCGGCGACTCACGACGGATGACTGCACAAACACACTTCAATCAAATCAACATCCCTGTCGTCCCGTGGTGTTAGCCAGACGAAGCACGAAAGCAACCCCTAACGGAACACGCTCGCCACTACTCTCCGAAGTCTTTGAGAAAGTCCGGGCCCCGCGTGTATATATCGAGCACGCCGTGGTCGAGAGTCTGTGGTGGGGCTGCGGTGCCGATTCAGTTAAGGAGAACGACTATGAAAAGACCGATGGGCATGGTTCTCCAGGTCTTTTGTTTGATCGTTGGTATCTGGCCTGTTGTCGCCCGCGCCCAGTCTGAGAGCGCGGGTGTCACCCAGTATTTCAACAATTGTGCGTCGTGCCACGAAAACACGGATATCGCGCAGCAGGCTCCGCGAACCGCCGTCTTGAAGCAGATGACGTCCGAGCATGTGCTCGACGTTCTCACAAACGGCTCGATGCGCAGCAACGCCGCCGCGCTGAGCGATACCGACAAGCGGCTGATCGCCGAGTGGGTCGGTGGGCGGAAGATCGACAACGAGTCCGTGGGCACAGCCGAAAAGATGACGAATCTCTGCTCCAGTCATCCGCCGGTACGCGAATCCAGCTCGTCTGCATGGAACGGTTGGGGCGCCGATCTTCGCAATACGCGATCCCAGACCGCAGCCGCCGCAGGATTGACTCCGGCACAGATCTCGCGGCTGCAATTGAAGTGGGCGTTCGGATTCCCGGACGCGACGGCCCTCTATTCGGAAACCGTCTACGACGGACGCCTTTATGTGAGTTCCAATGCCGGTTACGTGTACTCGCTCGACGCCAACTCCGGCTGCGTGCACTGGG
>Ga0070671_100004720_pt1 | contig 10823 bp, 6 predicted proteins | sample KBSS73metaG_FD_65341 | JGI IMG/M metagenome (GOLD analysis project Ga0070671, IMG submission 65341) | Switchgrass rhizosphere microbial communities from Kellogg Biological Station, Michigan, USA - KBS S7-3 metaG | ecosystem: Host-associated > Plants > Roots > Rhizosphere > Soil ... | reverse complement strand
TCAGCGTGCAGCGCAAAGGCGTGACTGCCAAAGAGCTCGGCGAGGATCCGGTCATTCAGCCCGGCGACGTGCTGCATTGCGACGTCGGCATCACGGTAGCGCGCCTCAACACCGACACGCAGCATCTCGCGTACGTCCTGCAGCCCGGCGAGACCGACGCGCCGGCCGGTCTCAAGCAGGCGCTCGCGAACGCGAACGCCATGCAGGACTTCGCGATGGAGGAAATCCGTCCGGGACGCACGGGCAACGAGATTCTCGGAGCGGTGCTCACGCGCATGAAGGCGAAGGGCATCACCGGCACGATGTATTCGCATCCGATCGGATTGAACGGCCACGGCGCCGGGCCGCTCATCGGCCTGTGGGACTACCAGGACGGCGTCGTCGGCCGCGGAGAAGCGACGGTGATTCCGTCGATGTGGTTCTCGATCGAGCTGCAGGCGACCACGCCGGTGCCTGAGTGGGGCGGCCAGCCGGTGCAGATGGCGCAGGAAGAGGACATGATCGTCGGCGCCGACGGCAAGAATCGCTGGGCGAAACAGCGACAGAATCAGCTGTTCCTCGTCCGCAGCGCGCCGTAGGCGTCAACAGGGATCGAACGCAGAGCGCGCAAAGCTCGCAGAGCCAAATGTTTTCTCTGCGTGCTTCGCGGGCTCTGCGTTCAACGTCGTGACCGTCCGGGTTGCTGACCGCCGGTAGCCTTGGCGAAGATGGTCAGCTGGACCTGCGCCGGATCCGCTTGGTGTGCGGCGCCTTTCGGCTTCCGCCTTTGTCTTTCAGGAGCATAATCGTTTCGCTGTATGGCCCTGCCAGCTGGAGCGCAGCTTGGCGTCTACGAAATCGTCGCGCTCGTTGGCGCGGGCGGCATGGGCGAAGTCTATCGGGCGCGCGACACCCGCCTCGATCGCACGGTCGCGATCAAAGTTCTGCCGTCGCAGTTCGCGGCCGATCCTCAGCTGCGCGACCGCTTCGACCGTGAAGCCCGCGCGATCTCGTCGCTGAATCATCCGCACATCTGCGCGCTGTACGACGTCGGTGAAGCGGTCATCGCTCCCAGTCCCGAGTCTCCAGCCGCTGCAGGTCACACGATCCGCTTCCTGGTTCTCGAATATCTCGACGGTGAGACTGTGGCGGAGCGTCTCGGACGCGCGGGCCCTCTCGTGGCGGCGGAGGCGCTGCAAATCGCGATCGGCATCTGCGACGCGCTCGACCGCGCGCATCGCTCGGGCACCGTGCATCGCGATCTCAAGCCGGCGAACGTCATGCTGACCAAGTCGGGCGCCAAGCTGCTCGACTTCGGCCTCGCGAAGAGCGCCGCGCCCGTCGTCGCAGCGAGCGGCCTGTCCATGCTGCCGACGACGCCTCCCAATCTGACTGCGCAGGGGACGATCCTCGGGACCTTCCAGTACATGGCGCCGGAACAGATCGAAGGACTCGAAGCCGACGCGCGTACCGACATCTTCGCCTTCGGCGCACTACTGTTCGAGATGCTGACTGGCCGCACCGCGTTTGAAGGCAAGACGCGCGCGAGCCTGCTCGGCGCGATTCTGAAAGACGAGCCGCCACGCGTGTCGACGGTCCAGCCGCTGGCGCCCCATGCGATCGATCGCATTGTGTCAACGTGTCTCGCGAAAGATCCCGACGATCGGTACCAGACGGCCCGCGACCTCCTGCGCGATCTCAGATGGGTCGCATCAGGATCGAGCGAGGACGCGGCGCCCCGAACTGTTCTCGCAGCGCGCCGATTTAATAGTCTCGCGTGGTTGGTTGCAGCCGCCGGCGGCGTTGCCCTCGCCGCCGCGGCCGCTGTTTCGTTCCGAAGCGCCGGCGGCACGGTGCCGGAAGCTGGTGCCGTGCAGTTCACAATCGCGGCGCCGCAGAACTCGACATTCGGTGGCGTGTCGTCTGCCGCGACCGGTATCGCCACTCAGGTGTCGGTCTCCCCTGACGGCCGTTACGTGGTGTTCGTCGCCGGCAGCTCGGAAAACGCCTACCGCATCTGGCTGCGGCCGGTCGGCACGCTCGTAGCCGCGCCGATCGCTGGAACCGAACAGGGCGCCTTTCCGTTCTGGTCGCCGGATAGCCGGTTCATCGCGTTCTTCGCTTCCGGCAAGCTGAGGAAAGTGGCGATTGCAGGCGGACCTCCGACCGTGCTCTGCGACCTGAACACCCGCGGCAGCGCGCTCGGCGGGACCTGGAGCCGCGACAATGTGATTGTGTTCTCGCCGGGAAGCGTCGGCGCCGGGCTCTCGCGGGTCTCGAGCGCTGGCGGCATACCGACTGAAGTGACGAGGCTCGATCCGGCGACAGGAGAATCAAACCATCGGTGGCCGTACTTCCTGCCGGACGGCCGTCATTTCATTTACACGGCGTCGACCGGCATCTGCTGCCCTGCCGCCAAGCCGGCGAAGATCAGAGTGGCATCGCTCGATTCGGCCGAACCCGCTGTCACGCTGTTTGAAGTCGAGTCAGCCGTCACCTATGCGTCCGGTCATCTGCTGTTCGCGCGCGACGACACGCTGATGGCGCAGCCCTTCGATCCGCGAACGCGTCAACCAAGCGGCGATGCCTTTCCACTGGCTGAACACATCAGCACCGAGGGCAGCCGCTACGGAAGCTTTTCCGCGTCCAACAACGGCGTGCTGGCGTACGGCCGCGCGCTGCCGGCCGATCAGCGATTGACCTGGGTGGATCGCGCGGGCCGCACCCCGTCGCCGGTCAGCGACGCGTCGCCGAACACTGGCGCGGGAGCGATCTCCTTCGCCCTGTCACGCGACGACCGCCAAGTCGCGATCGCGCTGACGAGCGGCAGTCCGCAGAATCGCGACGTGTTCATCATCGACGTCAGTCGCGGCGTCAGAACCCGTTTGACGACCGATCCCGGATCGGACAGTTCACCCGTATGGGCCCCCGATGGATCGCGCATCGCCTTCGAGGCTGTGCGAGAAGGCAAGGTATCTCTGCGGCAAAAGCGGGTCAGCGGCACCGGCGACGAAGAAGTACTGCTCGAGGGATCCACGGCAACATTTTCCACCGCAGCGCCGAGCTCGTGGTCGTCCGACGGGCGCTTCATCGCCTATACGAATGGCGCCGGTCCGCTTGCGGACGTGTGGATCTTGCCGCTGTCAGGCGAACGCCATCCGTTTCCGCTGGCGCAAACCACGTTCGCCGAGACGTCGGGTATGTTCTCGCCCGATGGACGATGGATCGTGTACAGCTCGGACGAAGGTGGGCAGCGGGATGTGTACGCACAGCCATTCCCGGCAACCGGCGCGCGCTATCCGGTTTCGAAAGGTGGTGGCAGCCACCCGGTGTGGAGGGCCGACAGCAAGGAGCTGTTCTTCATCAGAGGCGCCGACGCCATGTTGATGGCGATGCCAATACCCGCAACGCCGCAGTGGGATCCGGGGGAGCCGCGACCTCTCTTTATCACGACTGTCAGGCCAGCGCGCCCCGGCCAGCAATACGCGGTGACGAAGGATGGAAACCGATTCCTGATGAATTCACGCATTCAGGATACGGTCGTCCAGCCGCTGACCGTCGTCATCAACTGGACGGCCACGATCCAGAAATAGTTTAAAGAAACTCCTAACTTCCTGGCCTTTTCTCCCTTTTCCGGATCCGCTTGGTGTGCGGCGCCTTGTCCGAGGCCCAGAGGCGAATGGTCAGCACGACCGTGCCGACCTTGATCTCGTCCCCGTCCTCGAGCGCGACTTCCGTGCGAACTCTGGAACGGCGGAGAAATGTGCCGTTCGTGCTGCCGAGGTCCTCGAGCGTCACGCGCCGCGTCGCGCTGTCGACGCGAATCGCGGCATGGCGCCGCGAAACGCCCGGCGCATCCAGCCAGACGCTGCATCGCGGGTCGCGACCGATGACGTTCTCGCCTTCAGAAAGCGAAGACGTCCGGCTGGCCCAGGCCACCCAGCAGAACAGCAGCGGCTCGGACGCGGCGGCAGCCGCCTCGACTTGAACCGCCGTGCCACAAAACGCGTATCCAATGCCATGGACGGTTCGGACGAATTCGGGCTGCTGGCTTTTGTCTCCGATGGCGCGCCGGATTTCGCTGACCAGGACGTTGAGATTGGCGTCGACGACATAGGTATCGGGCCAGATTCGTGCGTGCAGCGTCTCCTTCTCAACGACCTTCGGCCGGCTTTCTATCAGCGTGCAGAGCAGGTCGAAGGCCTTCGGGGAGAGATGGACCTCTGTGCCCGCGCGCAGGAGCTGGCGTGTCTCTGAATCGATGGTGAACGGGCCGAATCGGGCTCTCACGCCTGCGCTTGGTGGCCGCGAAACTGGAGAATCCTTCGAGTTTCTTTAAGACTTCGCCGCATTCGCAGCATAAATTTTACCCGGAGCCATGGTCTCGCACACGACCGATCCCGCGGCGTCGCCGCCGCGCCGCCAAGCCCGCGACATCACCGACGCGGTCGTCGCGAACATGCAGCAGAACCTCGAACGGCTTCGATACTCGACGCTCGCTCCCAGTCGATACACCGTCTATCTCCATCCACGCGAGTACACGCGTCTCGAAGGCATCGTGCCGATTCTTCAGGAGCAGACCATCCGCGCGCTCGCCGAAGAGCTCGACCGGCTCAACGCCCGCTCGCCGCTTCGCCGATTGGTGCGTCGGGTCGTCGGCGAGCCGGATCCGGAGATTCGCACGGCCGCGGCCGACTGGCAGGTCGAATTCCTCCCCGACCCTGACGGCGACATGAACGAGGGCGATCTGCTCGTCGATTCCGAGCTCGTCCTGCCGGCCCGGCCCGATCTCGGCGTCGGAGAGCGAACCCGCAAGATCACCACGGTCCACACCGGATCGCGCGCGACGATGCGGGAACAGACAGTCGGCCAGTTGCCTTCGTCGTCCGCGGCCGGTGTCGCCGCACGGATCGAGTACGACGACGACTCCGGGCACCACTCCTGCGAGGTCGTCAAGGATTCCCTCACGATCGGGCGAGGCGGTATCGCGTATCCGGTGGATGTTCGGATTGCCTCGTCGCCCGACGTCTCGCGGGAGCACGCGCGCCTTCGCCGCGATGCCGCCAGCGGTCGGTTTTTTCTCATCGATCTCAGCTCGCTCGGGACGACGTTGAACGGCCGTCACATTCCGAAAGGCTATGACGAGGTCGACGGCACCAAACGGGAAAACGGCGTGGAGACCGCGCTGCCGGACACCGCGAGGATAGGGCTGGCGGACACGGTGTTTCTCGAGTTCCGGAAGGTCCGATGATCGCGTGGCTCTTGTGGTCTCGGTTCCTCTTCCTCGCGCTGTGCGGGGGGCTCGTGATGTTCTACCTCTGGATCGCGTTTCGGACGCGCGACGCGAAATGAACGAAGCGGTGCGGACATCCAGCACGCTGAAGGCCGCCGGCGAGACCAATCCCGGTCTGCACCGGGAGGTGAACGAAGATCGCGTTCATGTCGACGTCCCGCGCGGCCTGTTCATGGTCATCGACGGCGTCGGCGGACAGGCCGCCGGCGGTAAGGCCGCTGACATCGCGCTGACGATGCTGAGGACGCGACTCGAGCGCGAAACCGGGGCCGCCGTCGATCGCGTCCGCGAAGCGATCGCGATCGCGAACAACGAGATCCACCGCGCCGCGCGATCGCGGCCGGAGTGGAACGGCATGGCATGCGTCCTGACCGTCCTGGTAGTCAACGACGGACACGCGATTGCCGGTCACGTCGGCGACACGCGGCTCTACAAGCTTCGCGACGGCCGAATCGACAAGGTCACTCGCGACCACTCACCGGTTGGCGAACGCGAGGATGCCCATGAGATCTCTGAGCTCGAGGCGATGCACCATCCGAGGCGGAATGAGGTGTATCGCGACGTCGGTTCCGAGGCGCACGAACCCGGCGATCCAGGTTTCGTCGACCTCCACGAGATTCCGTTCGAACCGGACGCGGCGCTGCTCCTGTGCAGCGATGGCCTCACGGACCTGATCGATTCGTCCGCTATCCAGCAGATCGTCGATCGGTCGGCGGGCCGCCCGCAGCAGGTCGTCAAAGGATTGATCGACGCCGCCAACGCCGCCGGCGGCAAGGACAACGTCAGCGTGGTCTACGTGGAAGGGGAGCGGTTCGCGGCCAGCGCCGGTACGCCGGAACAGATCGCGCCGCGGCGACGCACGACGATCGTTCGCGCGGTGTTGATTGCGCTGCTGGCAGCGGTGATCGGGGCCGCCGTGTACCGCGTGCAGCCGTATTGGCGGTTGGTTCCGGGCCGCGAGATCGGCTTGCCGCTGACGAGCGGCAGCGCCATCACGGTCGGAGAAGGCGAGTCGATCGGCGCGGCCCTTCTGCGGGCCGAGGCCGGATCCACCGTCGTCGTTGAGCCCGGCGAATACCGGGAGACGCTGGCGTTGAAAGACCACGTGCGCCTCGTCAGCCGCGTGCCGAGAGGCGCAACCATCCGGCTGCCGGGAACCGGGTCCGAAGCGGATCCCGCCGTCGTCGCCGACGCCGTGAGCGGCGCCGAGTTCCGTGGTTTCCGCATCGTGGGTGACGCCGCAACGCCGCTGGGCACCGGCGTGCTGGTACGGCACTCGGACCTCGCGATCGTCGATGTCGAGGTCACCGGCGCGGCAAGCGTGGCCATTGCCTTCAATGACATGGCCGCCGCCAGCCTGCTGGCGAGCGACATTCACGACAATCCGGGCGCGGCGCTGGCCATTCGGGCGGCGTCACCAAGAATCGCTCACAACGTGTTCACGCGGAACGGCCTGTCCGAACGCGTGCAGGGATCCGTGATCGTCGACGAGCAGGCGTCGCCGCAGTTTTCGGGCAACGTGTTTCATGGCATCGGCTACGACATGTTGGGTCGCCTGGGCGGCGGCGTCCGCTCCGCGCTGGCCCGCGACAACTGGTTTCCGGAGGCCGCCCCGGATCGGTCCGCGCCGCCGGCAGGCGCCCGGGGGCGTCGAGGCCGATGATGACGACGGTCTTCCAGCGCGTGCGGGTGGGACCGTACGAGATCGTTCACGAAATCGGCCGCGGCGGCATGGCGATCGTCTTTCTTGCGACCGACAGCCGCGACGGACGATCGGTGGCGCTGAAGCTGGTACCGACCGGCACCGACCGCGAGGCGCGCGAGGTCCTCGAGGCGGAACGCTGGGGCGCGAAGCTGCAGGAGCAGTTCTGCCGGGTCAGCCGCAACGTGCCGGAGGTCTACGCGCACGACACCGACGGCGCCTATTTCTACATCGCGATGGAGTACCTCGAGGGGCGAAACCTCTCGGAGGTCCTCGGCGACGGGCCGCTGGCGCCAGAGCGCGCGGCCGGTCTGGCCATTCAGTTGTGTCAATTCCTCGAAGCCGCGCACGGCTTCGAAGCGACGATCGACGGCCGGCACCTTCGGTCGCTGCTGCACGGCGATCTGAAGCCCCGCAACATTCGCGTGCTCGCCGGCGACCGCATCAAGGTCCTCGATTTCGGCATCGCCAAGGCGCTGTCGCTGAGCCGGAAGGTGACGCGCAACGACTTCGGCAGCATCGCGTATCTCTCGCCGGAGCGGCTCGAGACCGGCGAGATCGATGCGCACGCGGATTACTGGACGCTCGGCGTACTGCTGTACGAAATGGTGGGTGGCGTCCAGCCGTTTCGTGCTCCGGACACGCGCCGATTGGAGCAGCGCATCCGATCCCTGCGCCCGCCGGCGCCGCTCGGGCCGCCATGTCCGCCTGCTCTTCAGGCGATCGTCGCCAAGCTCCTCGCCGGGAATGCGGCGGATCGCTACCGGGACGCGACCGCCATTCGCGCCGATCTCGAGTGTTTCTCGGCCGGTGCGACCACGCAGGCGCAGCGCGAGGGGTGGCCGGCCCGCGCGCAAGATGAGCCGAGCACACGCCGCACGAACCCTGCCGGCCCGGTTGCGGAGGAAGCGACCCGTCGGACGCTCCAAGCGACTGCGGCCCTGCAACCCACCGTGGTTTCTACACCGGCGGCGATCGCTCCGCCGGTCCAACCGCAGCCTGCGAAACCGCGGCGCCGATTCCTGGCTGGCCTTCCGCGGACGGCGCTGTTGCTGCTGGCGCTCGCTATCGTCGGCAACGAGCTGTCCGTGGCTTCCCAGGCGAGGCGCGTCAAGGCCGGCGTGCCAATGGTGGAACTCGACGGCGTCGGCCAGCTCTGGGATCAGTACGATGCGCTCAACGCCCGCGGCAGCCTGAGACTCGGCGTCGTCGGACTGGAGCGCGCGTTGACGAATCAGACGGCGACGCTGGCCGATCGCGTGGCCGGCAATTACCGGAGTCCCGTCCCGACGGTCAGGGAAGCGCAGTGGCGGACGGCGCGCGAGGCGCTGGTGCGTGCGGTGACCGCGAACCCGGACGACCGTCACCTGAAGGGCTCGCTTCGGTACTGCGACGGTCATCTTCACCGGATCAACGGCGAAGCGCGCAAAGCGCACAAGCAGACGGCCGAGGCGCAGCACGAATTCACGGATGCCGTCACCGCCTTTCGCGAAGCGGCGGAGCTGCGTCCGAACTGGCCCGATCCCTTTCTTGGCCTCATGCGGACGTTCATCGTCGGCCTGGAGGACGTCGATCGCGGCGCTGACGCGTTGAAGCAGGCGCAGCGTTTCGGCTACATGGCCGGCGACCGCGAGACCGCGCAACTCGCGGACGGGTATCGTGCGCGCGGCGACACGCTTGCGCGTACGGCGCGCGCCCTTGCGGGCACCGCACAGGAACAAGAGGCGCTCACAAGAGCGGCCGAGGCGTACCGGCAGGCGATCGATCTGTATGCGAAGGTGCTCGGGTTCGCCGAGGTGTCGCGCAACATGCGCGCGGTCCAACGTGCCCTCGAGCAGGTCGAGCAGCGGATGACCGACCTCAAGCAGAGCGCGACTCAACCGGTCTCGCCGCGTGCTGAAATCCCTCTGGCGCTGCTGACGGGGACGGAGGTTGGCCGCCGAACAGAAAACCTCCGTCCCCGAGAACGTCCCCGCGAGGCTCTGCGATGGGCCTGACCTACACGACCGCTGCTCAGAGGGACGTTCAACGAACCCAGCGACGAACTCAGGATCGTGCGGAGCGATTTCGGCCGGCCCGGCTGTCGCTGGCCGTCACGTCCGGCGTGGCGCTGTTGGCGATCACGCTGGCGTATCTTGGCCGCGTCAGCCTCCTCGAGCAGTCGGAAAGCGCGCGCGCCAGTGTTCCGCCCGTCAATCTGAACGCCGTCGTCGATTCCGGACGGCTCGAGCCGGCGCTGGAGACGGTTTTTTCGAACCCGAACGACCGGCGGCTGGCGGCACAGGAGCTGCTGCGGTTCCTGGTCGAAGAGCGGGACCAGGGACGCACGCTGTCACATGTCGGCGCGGTTGCGCGCGCGAACGTCGCGGTTGTAGCCATCGACGGGTCGAAGAAGCTGGACGCGTTTTCGCAACGGCTGCAACGAAGCCGGGAATCGGCCGCGGCGTCGGGCCGTGCGGTGCCAGCGGCGATACCGCTCTTGACCGCGGCGGATCTCGCGACCCTCAAACCGTTCCTCTGCGTGCGAACCCATCAGGAGTTCCGGCGCGCAGTGTTCCTGTACACGTGTCTGTATGTGGTGGCCTTCCACCTTGTTCCACTGGTGTGGTGGCGACGCGGCGTTCGCGGCGATCGCCTGGTCCTCGCGGTGGCGCATCTGTTGACCGCCATCGGATTCGCGGCGCTTCTCAGCCGGCCGGATCCGTTGCGTGACAGCATGTTGTTCGTGCGCTTCACCGAAGGCACCCTCGCGGGCCTGCTCGTGATGACGGCCGTTTCGCTTGTGGACTTCGGCCGGATCGGATTCGCAGAGCTCAGCTATCTTCCGCTGGCGGGCGCGCTGTCGTTGTCGGTGTTGCTGATCGCGTTCGGTTCCGGTCCAGGGAACAGCGCCGCGAAGGTCAACCTGGGGCCGCTGCAGCCGATCGAAGCGATTCGGTTGCTCCTGGCGCTGTTCCTTGCCGGCTATTTCGCCCGCCGCTGGGAGTTGCTGAGATCGCTGCGCAGCACAGTCATCCGCGACGTCCGCCTGCCTGAATGGATCAACCTGCCGCGCGCCGAATACGCGCTGCCAGTGCTGGCTGGCGTCGGCCTGTCGCTTCTGTTCTTTTTCCTTCAGAAGGATCTCGGGCCGGCGCTGTTTCTGTGCTGCGTCTTTCTCGCGGTCTATGCGGTTGCGCGCGGCCGCGTCGAGATGGCGGTCGCCGGGTTCCTGCTGCTCGTGCTGGGCTTCTATATCGGGAATCGGCTCAACATCTCCGCGACGCTGGCGGAGCGCGTTCGCATGTGGCAGTCGCCCTGGGACAACGCGGTCACCGGCGGTGACCAGTTGACGAGGGCGATCTGGGGGATGGCAACCGGCGGCTGGTTCGGCACCGGACTTGGTCTCGGCGACTCCCGGTATCTGCCCGCCGGACATACCGATCTCATTCTGGCCGCCATCGGCGAAGAGCTCGGCGCGGCCGGCCTGACGATCGTCGCCGGGCTCTACGCGATCCTGGCGTGGCGGGGGATTCGCACGGCGCGCCTCGCGCGCAACGACTATGGCTTTTTCCTCGCGACCGCGCTGACGCTGTTCCTGATCGTGCCTGTACTGATCATGGCGTCGGGCACACTGGGCGTGACACCGCTGACCGGCGTCGTGACGCCATTTCTCAGCTACGGCGGATCGGCGATGGCCGCGAACTTCGGAGCGCTGGGGATGCTCGCGGCGATCCATGCCGACAGGAATCCCTCAGCCGATTTCGAACCGTTCCAGATTCCCATCTACTGGCTCGAGGGAGCGCTGGGCGTCTTTGCGCTCGCGCTGCTGGCGGTGATGGTCGACATCCAGATCGTCCACGCGGACGA
>Ga0070671_100004717_pt1 | contig 10827 bp, 9 predicted proteins | sample KBSS73metaG_FD_65341 | JGI IMG/M metagenome (GOLD analysis project Ga0070671, IMG submission 65341) | Switchgrass rhizosphere microbial communities from Kellogg Biological Station, Michigan, USA - KBS S7-3 metaG | ecosystem: Host-associated > Plants > Roots > Rhizosphere > Soil ... | reverse complement strand
ATTGACTCTTTGTTTGTTGAAGTTGAACATCGGTGATTGCGATTTGAACTTTTGAAAGTAATGCCTGCAGGTAAGCGGTAGCTACTGCCAACGCAATATCGTTTTTGGCTTTGTCCACGTCCGCATGCGCAGCATCGGCTTCATAAGTCGCGGAAGTAATATTATTTCTTATTCTATTCCAATTGAAGATGATAACATCAGCGTTGAGGCTGAAATCCTGAAAAAGAAGATTTTGATTGATGTATACGTTTGTGTTTGGATCCCTGGATCTTCCTAAGCTATATCCAAGATTACTTCCCAGGTTGGCATTCGGATATTTTGAAAGCTGATTCTGTTTAAGAGAAATATCAGCAAGTCTCTTTTGAATATCGGCTTGCTTGACGGAAATGGCATTTGCTGTTGCATAATCTACGCATTTACGCAGATCCCATTTTTCCTGGGCGAAAACTAAGGTGACACATAAACAACACAGGATAACAGTTAGCAATTGTTTTCTCATAGCCCAAAATTATTTGCAGGGTTGTACCATGAAGTGTTTTTATGATAAGCGGTCGCCGGTAGCCGGCGAAGATATTCATTCAATTGACAATTCCATTTTCCTCAACCACTAATGTTTCATTAATTTAAAAGCTACTGAAAGCATTCTCCAGATCATCGATCAAATAGGCCGGCTCCTCAAGGCCAAAATAAAACCTGATCATCTTGTGTTCCCGGTTTTGAGGATCGAACGCATCATCCTCAAGGGAAGCACACTTCGGCATCACCAGGCTTTCATGTCCGCCCCAACTTACCGCGATGAGTATGTGACGCAGCGACTCGCAGAATGTTACGATCTGTTGCCTTGATTCTGCTTTAATCACCACCGTCACCAGGCCACAAGCCCCCTTCATCTGTTGCTTAGCTAAGTCATATTGCGAAAAAGCTGGATCGAGCGGAAAAATCACCTCTTCGATCTGGGGATGTCCTTTCAAATATTGAAGAAGGACTTGGGTAGTGGCCGTGATCCGGTCGAACCTCGCGGGAAGGGTCCTTAAACCCCTCAAAAGAAGCCATGCATTGAAAGGCTGAATTCCGCTTCCTATATTAAGGTATTCACTATCGAAAATCTTTTTGATCATTCCGGCAGACCCGCTAAGGATTCCTCCAAGCGTATCACTATGACCACTCACATACTTAGTGGCCGTTTGCATGGCCAGATCAATTCCCAGTTCAATTGGCTTCTGGTAAAGCGGACTACAATAACTGTTATCGCAGATCGTGATAATGCCCTCCGACCGCGCTAATTCCCCTACTGCCTTCAGGTCCTGCATGGCAAAATCCCAGGAGTTTGGAGACTCGAGGTAAATGAGCGAAGAATTAGGAAGAATGGCCTTTTCGAAATTTTCAATTCGCCTCCCATCAATATACGTTGTGCTTACACCAAACCTTGGCAGGATTACGTCAAACATGCGCTGGGCCCATGTATATGGCCTATCCACAGAAACAATATGGTCACCGGATTTTACATTGGCTAAAACGCCGGCAAAGATGGCGGCCGCCCCGCTGTTAAATACCAGGCAGTCCTCTGCACCATCCAGAGCCGCAAGCTTTTTTCTGAGAATGTCTACCGTTGGATTAAGCCCTCTGCTATATAAATAGCCACTCATCTCATCCGCGAATGCGGTCCTGAGATCATCGATTTTCTCAAAAGCGAAATTGCTGGTTTGAATGATCGGCGCTGCAACGGCATTAAAATAGTTTTGCCTTTCCTCACCTAGTTCATTGATGATATATGAAAGATCCATGCTAAGACTTTTGAGTTCTGAATTTAGTCGTTGCAAAATAGAGTAGCAGGAAAGCAGAAAATACAGAAAGCCCGATCACCGCATAACGCCAATTGTCCACGCCAATCATTATTCCAACAAAAATGTAGGTAGCAATGAACAACAAGGGCATGATTGGATAAAGCTTCATGGTATAGATTCCCGTTCCATCAAGATGCCGTGTACGCTTTCTTAGAATGAATATGGTTGCGGCCGAAGTAGCCATCCCGATTGAATCGAGAAAGATGGTAAAACTGAGAATCTGGTTGAATTTTTTTGCGAAGAAAAGTACAATCACACAAACAGCCGCAAACACTGTAAGACTCACCGTTAAGACATCCTTCTTCTCATCCTTCTTTCTAAAAGATGCTGGCAAAATTCCATCTTCACTCATTGCATACATAACTCTTGGGTTGCTCAACAATAATACATTGACATATGCGAGAACTGCAACGAACAGTACAATTGATGAAATATATTTTCCAGTGGGTCCAAACATTTTCTCTGTTATAATAGCAGCGATGCCCGAGGTATTTGGACTATCGGCTTTCAATTCTTCAAATCCAATGATCTTGAAATATGAATAGCTTACCAGCAGATATAAAGTGATAATAACGATGATACCTATCACTATCCCACGCGGCAATGTTCTTCGCGGATTTTCCACTTCTTCCCCAAAGTTGATGGTCTGCTGATAACCGCCGTACGTGAATGACGTTGCTTTCAACGCAACGCCAAATGATAGGAGGATTAATCCAAAGCTGGCTGATTCACCTTCCACCACAGGCGCAGGATTCCTGTTATAAAGACTTGGGAAAAATAAAGCAGCAATCAGGATCACGAGCATACCAATCTTAATGAGCATAAGAACGTTTTGTGTTTTCGAACTCATTCTCAATCCCATTAGATTTACGCCATAGAAAAGAACGATAGCAGCCATTGCAATGAGTGCTTTCACAAAATCCGTTGAGCCGCCTTCGAAAATAATAGGTGTGATATACTCACTTCCAATTAAAGCAACGCCGGAAAGAGATGCTGCGTTTGAAATAAGGATAATGCAATTAATAGCAAAGGCAATCGACGGATGGTAGGCATATGAAAAAATCCGGTAATATCCCCCTGTAGCGGGAAATCGCGAACCAATTTCGGCGTAAGTGAGAGCGCCGCATAGTGCGACAAGGCCGCCGATGATCCAGGCCGAAAAAAATATTGTAGGAGTTAAGGCCGCCTGAGCAGCATCCTTTGAAGTTCTAAAGATTCCCATCCCAATCACCAGGCCGATAACGATCATGGTGAGATCGAATAGATTTAGTTTTGGTTTTGAACTCATGGGAATGAAGATAAAGATTAAGAAGGTACAAGACACAAGGCACAAGGCACAAGGAAGAAGACCAAGGGTGGAAAAAGTTGGAAGGCAGAACACAGGTTAGCTTTTAACTTTGTTAGTGCAATCACCAATCAAATGCAAAGAGTAGTTCTCTCCGTTCTGGCAAGTTTTCTCTTTTCAAGTTCATTCGGGCAAAATGAAAAGGCCGATTCCGCACATGTGTTGGAACCAGTGATGGTGACTGCATTTGAACAACAAATTCCCATTCATCGTTCACCCGTTGCGGTAGGTGTACTAAACAGGAACAATGCAGATTTCGCTAACAAAACTTCTCTTCTCAGCGGATTCAACACCATTTCTGGTGTTAGAATGGAAGAACGTTCACCAGCCAGCTATCGCATCAATATCAGGGGAAGTTCGCTTCGCTCGCCATTTGGCGTCAGAAATGTAAAGGTCTATTGGAATGATATTCCGGTCACAGATCCGGGAGGGAATACTTATTTCAACCAGTTTGCATTTAATAATTTTTCTTCAATTGAAATTGATAAAGGTCCCGTGAGCAGCATGTATGGAGCGGGAACTGGCGGATTAATCATGATGCAAAGTCTGCCCGCAATAAATGCTGTGCTTCCAAAACTCGGTGCCGAGTATATGGGCGGCAGCTATAACCTGCAAAACGTTTTTGCCACCGCATCATTTGGAGAGAAAGGCAATCAATCGTTGCTCACCTATGCTCACAACAGCAGCGATGGTTTTCGCGATCACTCCAGCATGAGAAGGGATAATGCAAGTTTCGTTTCGCAGCATATTATTTCTGCAAAGCAGGAATTGACAGCATCGATTCTATTTACCGATTTGTATTATCAAACTCCGGGTGGCTTAACACTGGCAGAATATAATGCAAATCCAAAAGCAGCCAGGCCTGCTGCAGGTGGGCAGCCTTCCGCTGATCAGGCAAAAGCAGCTATTTACCAAAAAAATATTTTAGCGGGATTTCATCAGTCCTACTCTTTCAATTCTAATTTTAAAAACAACACTTCCCTTTATGCGGCGTTTGCCCAAATCAAGAATCCCACTTTCCGCAATTATGAAAGAAGGAATGAACCTCATTTTGGTGGAAGAACAAGTTTTAGTTACAACAAAGAATTGAACACAACCAAAATTCAACTGGTAGCAGGAGGTGAACTTCAGGAAGGATACTTCAACACGCAAGTATCAAAGAACAAACAGGGCAATCCTGATACGTTGCAGACCGATGATGATATCCGATATGAGAATTATAGCCTCTTCTTCCAGGCCGACGCGGATATTTCACAAAAATGGTTCTTGACCGGGGGAATCAGTCTCAACCAATCGAACGTAAAAATTACGCGACTAAATAAATATCCAGTTGTGCCGCAATCCAGAACATACGGCAATGAATGGTCGCCGCGTTTGGCATTGCTATGGAAACCTACGCCTGATGTTGGTGCATATGCAAGTGTATCCAAAGGATTTTCTCCACCAACTGTTGCTGAAGTGCTTCCGTCAACGGGCGTAATCAGCACTTTCCTCGAACCTGAAGAAGGCACGAATTATGAAATTGGATTCAAAGGAAATTTGTTGAAAGGAAAACTATATATCGAGTTAAGTCAGTATTATTTTCGTTTGAACAATGCGCTGGTGGTTCGCAAGGATAGCAGCAATGCAGACTATTATGTGAATGCTGGCAACACCAATCAATATGGAGTGGAGCTCACGGCAACCTACAATCAGTTTTTTACATCAAATTTCTTTCGTCGCCTTTCATTGAGCGGCACTTACACGTACAGCAATTTTGAATACGGAGATTTTCAAAAAGAAAACACCAACTATTCAGGAAAGGATTTGCCTGGAGTTCCGCAAAACGCCGTAGCCATCCAGGCAGATATTCAATCTTCAAAAGGATTTTATCTGAAGGCAAACAGCTATATGGCATCGAAAATTTTCCTAAACGATGCAAACACCGCCGCTGCGGACACTTATCAAATTATTGGACTAAGACTCGGCTTTATTTTCAGCATACATGATAAAACAAAAATCAATTTATATGCTGGGGCCGATAACCTGCTCGACGAAACTTATAGTCTGGGAAATGATATCAATGCAGCAGGTGGTCGCTACTATAACGCGGCACCCGGAAGAAATTTCTACGCAGGAATTTCATTTGATCTTGGAAGGAGTAAGAGTCAATAATTTTCCACGCAGTTGATAAAAGAAATTTTGCCCAATCATTTTCGCGTATACATTTGCTAAGATTTTGGTGCCCCGATCCGAATAACTATCGGACCGGGACTAATAGGGAAGCCGGTGAGAGTCCGGCGCTATCCCCGTAGCTGTAAGCTACCGTCTGACCGTCCCGGTCTGACGGTCCACTGTTGATCTTCATACCACTGTCCGCCTCAGGCGGACGGGAAGGTGTTCACCAGTAAGCAAGCCAGAAGACCTGCCAGAGTCATCACAACATTCATTATCGCTTTCGGGTGAAAAGCTAGGAGTGTAAATGCCGGCAGGCTTTATATTTCCATCTCTTTTTAATTACCGAAAGCAGTCACTAAAAATTTTTTATGAAAAAGAAATTTTTGTTTGTGGCTGCTTGCATCATCAGCAGCCCGCTACTGGCACAGGACAGTACCCGCGTTTCCTTTCTGGATGAAGTGGTATTCACCGCAAACAAGTACCCGAATAAGACGTCGTTAACCGGGAAGGTTTTGACCATCATTTCCCGTCAACAATTGGAAAAAAGTGGTGGGAAAGACCTTGCTCAAATACTGAACGAGCAGGCCGGCCTCGTCATCAATGGTGCGAACAGTAACGCAGGTAAGGACAAAACTGTGTTTCTGCGTGGCGCCGCTGGTGAGCATACACTGATTACAATCGATGGTATTCCGGTTTATGATCCATCAGGTATTGGGAACAATTTTGACATCCGCAATATCTCGATTGACAATATTGACCGAATTGAAATTCTCAAAGGAAGTCAATCCACCCTATATGGAAGTGACGCCATCGCAGGAGTGATTAATATCATTACAAAGAAAGCCTCGCAAAAACTGATTAGTACAACTGGCGCGGTGAGTTACGGGAGCAATGAAACTTTTCGCGGAAACCTTGGCGTTAGCGGCAGGAAGGGGATGATGGATTATACTGCAGGTTACACTTATTATAATACAAAAGGCATCAATGAAGCAGTTGCAAAAACGCCCGGCCTCACTGATCTGGACGCCTACACGCAAAATAGTTTCCAGGCTTCCGTCGGAATTCAACCTTCAACAAATCTGAGAATTCAACCTTACTTGAGGTATAGTAACATAAAGGGCGACATCGACCAGGGTGCATTCACTGACGAATTGGATTATACGTTCACTCAAAAAAATGTACAGGCAGGCCTAAAAAATGAATTTCACTTTGGCAATGCTCAATTGAACATTTTATATAACTATAATGACATCGAAAGAATTTATATAGATGATTCGGTGAAAAGCAGGAACGGCTTTAATGATTATTCCAAAGGGTCGTACAATGGAAAGGAACATTTCGCCGAAGCTTACATCGTATTACCGCTGTCAACGTCAACGAAACTGACTACAGGTATTGATTTCAGGAGTTCGCAGAGCAACCAGGAATATTTCTCAGTAAGCAGTTTTGGTCCATCGCTTTCTAAACTTTCAAATGATAGCCTGAACCAAAACCAGGTTGGACTATATGCGGCCTTAGTTTGGAATAACCCCAATGGATTTAATCTTGAAGTGGGCGACCGACTGAATTTCCATTCGGAATACGGCGTCAATGATGTATTCAATATTAATCCTTCGCTTTTGATCAATAAGACGCTAAAGCTTTTTGCCAACCTTTCCACTGGATATAGGACGCCCTCTCTATACCAGCTTTTTTCCGAATACGGAAACAAAAATCTGAAGCCTGAAAAATCATTGACAATCGAAGGTGGAATGCAGGTGTTCGGTAAAAACGAAAAATGGAATGCAAGGATGGTTGCCTTTTATAGGGACATAAACGACTTGATCTTTTTCTATTTTAACCCCACCACTTATCAATCGCAATACATTAATCAAGATGAGCAAAAAGCTAGCGGTGGTGAATTAGAACTGACGTATAATATCACGAAGAGCACCTCCATCAAAGCTTTCTACACATACGTGGATGGACGGATCACCACCAAACAAAATGGTAAGGATACTAGCTTTTACAATTTGCTACGAAGACCCAGAAATAGTTTTGGAATCAACGTTGGATCTCAGCTGACGAATAACCTTTTCATAAGCACCAATTTCCAATACATTGGGAAAAGAAAGGACGCATACTTTGATAATACGCTTTTCACCACCGTGCGCACCACTTTAAATGCTTACATATTGTGGGACGTATACCTCCAATATTCATTGCTGAAGAAAAAATTAAATGTGTTTGCTGACCTGAGAAACATCACTAACAGTGAGTATACAGAGGTTAGCGGTTTCAATACACTTGGTTTTACAGCACAAGGTGGAATTCGTTTTACTTTTTAAAAAGCATGGTATGTCAATAAAAAAAATTAATCCCCGAACGCTTGCGCTGATCACTTTTATTCTTTTGATTGGCGTTGTGAGAACTTATCTCAGCGTGGATGAAAACATGTTTGGATTGAGTAATTTTTCACCTGTTGGAGCGATGGCTCTCTTTGGTGGTTCGTACTTCGACAAAAAATGGAAATCATTCTTTTTTCCATTGTTTACGCTACTTGTGAGTGATGTGGTATTGCAATTCACCGTCTTCTATCGACCAGGAAATGGACTTTTATATGGCGGTTGGTATTACGTGTACGGCGCATTTATTCTTATGGTATTGGTGGGTCGTTGCCTGAAAAAAATAAACCTTCTAAATATTTTCCTGGCTTCTATTGCTGCCGTAATTATTCATTGGTTAGTTACCGATTTTGGCGTGTGGCTGAACAACCCCAAATATCCTCAAAGCTTTATTGGCTATCTACAATGTCTGGTTGTAGCGATTCCCTTTGAATGGCGATTCTTCGCTGGAACACTGATCTATAGCGCTGTGTTGTTTGGGATTTTTGAATGGATGCAAAAGAAATATCCGGGACTCGGTCTGACGGCCCCCGTCTGACCGCCAGGCAATCTGACCGTCCCGGTCTGATGGCTTAGCGTTGCCGGCCGGTGAAAATGCGATAGAAGTAGAATCTGATCGTGACAAAATAAATATCGACCGTTTTATCATTATTATTCAAAAGCTATTACATCCACATGAAGCACGAAAAGAAAAATTGTCCGAGGTGCGAGCAATACTTTGAGTGCAAAGTTGGCGACATTGGCAATTGCCAATGTAGTGAAACCAAATTATCTGTTGAAGAGATCGCATTTATGGAAGAAATGTATGATGAATGTTTGTGTATGAGCTGTATTTATGAGTTGAAGAGGAGGTATGTGCATTTCGTGAATAAATATTTGTTGCCGGAAAATTGAGGTAATTCGTCAAGAGTTCAGCAACTACCTTTGTTGAAATCATTTGAGAATGACCCTGGATTTGAATGCACTTCTTACTGTCATCTTCACCCTATTTGCTGTGATTGATATTGTGGGATCGATTCCATTGTTGATTTCACTAAAACAGAAGATCGGCGGCATTCGGGAACTCAGAGCAACGTTGGTATCTGGTATATTGATGATCCTTTTTCTTTTTCTGGGAGAAAGATTGTTGAATGTTTTTGGAGTGGATGTAAAATCATTCGCAGTTGCGGGTTCCATAGTAATTTTTATACTCGGATTAGAAATGGTATTGGGCATTGAATTCTTTAAAGCAGAAGGGGATCCTAAAAGCAGTACAGTTGTTCCGATTGCATTTCCATTGATTGCAGGATCAGGAACATTAACTACTATCATTTCGCTCCGCGCAAATTATACTGAAGTAACAATTCTTGTTGCAATCCTTGTGAACCTGATCATCGTATTCCTTGTTTTAAAATCGCTGAACTATCTTGCCCGTCTATTAGGAAGCGGCGGCTTGCTCGCAGTTCGTAAGTTTTTTGGCGTAGTTTTGCTCGCCATTGCAGTAAAAATTTTTGCAACGAATGCGCATGGTCTAATTAAATAATTGGTCCCGTAGTACAATGGATAGTACGCAAGTCTCCGGAACTTGATATTCCAGTTCGATTCTGGACGGGACTACACTTTTAAGAAAGCCAATTGATCAATACTCCTTTTTGGAAACAGGGAAAGGTTTCATCGGATTGAATATACATCGGCTACTGGTTATACAATAGTTCCCCTCAGCAGAGTTGCTGTTAGAAAATATACAATGAAGGAAGCGAATGTTTATGCAACATTCGCTTCCTTCATTTTTCTTAGTTGCTTCCAGTGTTTACAAATGATCCGCCAGAATAAACATTTCCAGTATTATGAGTCTCCATATTACCCGTATCAGGCATGGCTACTGCTCGAATTGTTTCTTCCTGAACTCTTGCAGCGCCGGCATCAATTGCGCCGCTTACAGCTGATGACACATTGCTCACTAGCTGCTGATTCATATTTGTATTTTCAATCGAATATCCATCGGGAACACGTGCATGTCCGGCATCAACAGAAGAGCCAGTTGTTGACGACATGCTGTTGACTATCGATTGCTCATTTGGCGTGGATACACTTCGTATTTCTGGTTGTTGTTCGCGGTTGTTATCCAACTCTATTATTATTTTCATAACCGTTGCTTTATCAATTTAAAATAGCGTAACGACCTTCGAATGTGATCGTGTTCGCGGTTACATTTTTTACGGTTATCCAATAGGTGCAAACAGTTCCTGCGCCTTTTTCAACACTTACATTCCACTCAAGTTTTGCACCGCTTATTGGCGTGAGCGGCATCATTTCCCATACAACATGCCAGCCAGTAGGCCAGTTAAAAGTGAACCAACTTTGTGTCTGGTTTGGATTTAATGTTCCGGTAAATTGAACTCCTGTAGACATATCATTAATTTTTTTCGGTTAAAGAAAATATTAATAGTAACTGAGTATTTCGAATCTTCCCTCAAAAGTCACCGTGAGTGCAGTGAGGTTAGTCACCGTGATCCAATAAGTCACATATTCTGCCGACGCATGTTCAACTGCCACTTTCCACGTGACCTTTGCGCCCGGTGCTGGTGTTAATGGCATCACAGTCCATAGCACATGCCAGGTGGCAGGCCAATTAAATGTGAACCATGTTTGCGTTTGATTGGGATTCAATGTACCAGTCCATTGTACTCCGCAAACAGGCGCCGCCAAAAATCCGTCAACTGGAATTTCCCAAACACCACGGTTTCTCATTCCTGCACGCAATACTCTCGCATTGGGTTGGTACAACAAGTCTTCAACCAATCCATTTGGAAGCCCATTTGCAAATGCTACCCATGTTGCACCCGCATCCAATGATTGATATACGCCAACATCGGCCCCAACCCAAATTCGATTTGAGTTGGAAGGATGAACTTCTATTGCATTGATCGGAAGGTTTGGTAAACCCGCAGAACGATCTAGCCAGGACAATCCACCGTTATCGGATCTGAACACACGTCCACCACCAACTGAAGATGAAGTTGCCCATATGCGATTGAGATTACTCGCATCTACAAAAAGGTCGCTGATCCATGCGCCACTTCTCGGTGATGTGAGTAATGTTGCAGCGGACCACGCA
>Ga0070671_100004716_pt1 | contig 10829 bp, 4 predicted proteins | sample KBSS73metaG_FD_65341 | JGI IMG/M metagenome (GOLD analysis project Ga0070671, IMG submission 65341) | Switchgrass rhizosphere microbial communities from Kellogg Biological Station, Michigan, USA - KBS S7-3 metaG | ecosystem: Host-associated > Plants > Roots > Rhizosphere > Soil ... | reverse complement strand
CCGGTCGGGAACTTGATGCCGTTGCCGATGTCGATGTAGCTCTCGTTGGTGAACTCGTGCTCGTAGTTCATGTCACCGAGTACCTCGTCTGGGACGACGGTGTGCATGCGCTGGAGCATGTGCTCCTTGTTGATGGTCGCGTCGATCTTGAATCCGCCCGGCGCGGTGATCTGCACCACGTTGGTGATCTCGGGGATGACCGTCAGACCATCACGGCCCATCTCGCCGAGCTCCCACCGCCAGGTGGCCTTCGGATTCGCCCCCGGCATCTGCGCGGCCTTCAGGAAGCCGTGCGGGTTCATCCACAGCTCGACCGGGAACACCGCCGCCACATCAGGCTCGTTCGGCACCGGCTGACCGCTGGCGCCATCCATGTGCCACGCGTACGCCTTCGGGCCCGACGCGTTCAGCATGAAGATCTGATGCGTCTCCTTCTGGAGCGGACCGTCCAGCCAGCCGATGCCGTACTTCCACGCCGCGGGCGTCAGGCCTGGCTTGCGGTCGAATTCTTCCTTCATCGTCTTCGCCTGCCAGTTCATGGTGCGCACGTAGCTGCCCAGCTTGTCTGGACGCGGCCAGTCGACGTTCTTGCCGGCCTCTTTCTGCTGGCCGACGGCGCCGTTGTAGCCTTCGCCCGCGATAGTGACGCAATTCAGCTTGTCGTTCCCGATCGTCCGGATCGCGGCGTCGAGAATCGGCTTCGGATCGACAAAGCCGGGAGGGAGCTGCTGCGTGGCGACCTGGCCACCAGCCACCGCACACAGACCAGCGACGAATACCGCCAACGCTAACTTTCGCGACATAAATCCTCCAATCAGGAAACGCGAGATTTTACACCCGGCGTCTAGCGCGTCGTCGCGGCTGACGACGGTGGAAATATCTGCCATGTGCCCGCGGCAGGCCGCTGCATGACGCCCTTCTTTGTGTAATCGCAGACGCCCTGCGGAAACACGGTCCGAAGCTGCGTCAACTGCGCGTCGGTCACAGGCCGTGAGTAGTCGGCCTTGTCGACCGGCTTCAGCTCGCACTTGAAGATGTCAGCGGTCCCCGGCCCGCCCGCGACGATCCGCGGGTTGGCGTAAACAGGGAACATCGCCTTGCACTTCGCGGGATCCTTCATTTCCTCGAGCTTTGCGGTGAAGCACGAGTCACCGAGCCCTGGCGGCTTGTCGCGCAACACCTTCTCGCGCTGCGTGCCCGGCGCGGTGTCCGCGGCCACCGCCGCCAGCCACTTGTCGAGGATGTCAAGGTTGTCGTCCTGGGCCTTGAACAGCGGGACGTTCTCCTCGTAGACGCGCGCGATGCGATTGCCGCCACCAGCGGCGTTGATGCGATTACCCGCGATCACTCCGTCGAAGGTGTCGTGGACGTTGCCGCCCGGCCCTTCGGTGTACGGCCGCATGTCGATGATCGGAATCTCCGCGAGGCCATGCGCGCCGTCATTGATGCGCCCCGACTCGTACGCGATGCGCAGCGCGTCCTGATCAGCCGCCATCCGTTCCGCGACGATGTTGCCGTTAGCGTCGTAGCCGCCCACGAGACGGTTGATGTCGAGCAACTGGTTGAAGTTGATCTTTCCGGCGTTGAAGGCCGCGAGTCCGTATTGCACGCCGACGTTGTCGAACGGTCGCCGCGCGAAGCCGGTCTTCGGATCCTTGCCGTAGACAGCGACGTACGCATCCTGATACGTGCAGCGGACGCCGTCGGGCTTCTTGACGGGATCGAAGCGCGTGGCCTGCGGAACGGTGTTCGCGTCGCAGTTGATGTCGGATGCAACCGCCGCGTAGCGCAGCTTGTTGTTCGTGCAGTAGTCCCAGTGGCTGTAGCCGGAGACCGCCGTCTTCTGCTCCGTCGTGAACGGCTGCTTCGACGTCGTCATCGCGCGATCGAGCAGCTCGCAATCGAGCAACGATGTCTGGAACGTCATCACGTCGGCAAAGCTCGCCGTCGGCACGATCGCGTCCAGCAGACCAGGGTAGTTGTTGGCGATCATGTGCTGCTGCATCGATCCGCCCGAGCGGCCGCTGCCGATCGTCCACTTAATCGGCCCGTACTCTTCGATGAAGTGTTCCTTGACCATCATCATGGACTCGGCCGAGACCACGTCGTTGGCGTAGGTGCCGAAGACGTTCAGTGACGAGCCGGCGAGAGCGAACCCCTTCGCAACTGGATAATCACCGTACTGTCCGTCTTCGAGGTTTCCCCGGCCGCCGTTCAGCCCACCGATCGTACGTCCCTGGTGATAGCCCCAAGCCACACCGCCGCCAAAGGTGTAGACGAGACGTCCGTTCCATGCGGTGTCGGTGTTCCACGGAGAGGGAAGCGGCGTGCCCGGCTCGTGCAGGAACGCAATCGAATAGATGGCCCGATTGATCGTTCCCATCTCGCGGCGGACGATGTACGGCACCGTCTTGCCCTCAGTGGTCGTCGTCATCGCAACGTCAGCCGGCCGCGGACCATTGGGATCGAGCGGCTTGAACGGATTCGCCGCTGCGTTGCCGCGGCCTCCGCCGAAGCCGTTCGCGTTGTCGGCAGCGGCAAGATCCCCCTGGGCCTCGCGCGGCGCGGCGACCGACGTCGATCGATAGAAGTAGTCGACCTTCGTGCTGGCGGAGCAGTCTGCGTCGAGCGGCGCCCCGAGGCCCACGGCCTGCGTCTCGCAATTGAATGGCGTCTGGTGCGGACTGTAGAGCACAGGTCCGGTAATTGGGTGGTTGATGACGGTGAGCTGCGCGCTCGCCTTACCGCCGCGTGTCGATGCAACGATGGTGTTTGAGCCGACGTTCAGGCCGCTGACGAGACCGACAAGGAGACTGATGGGCGCCTTTGAATCGGCAGCAGGCTTGAACGCGGCGCTCGCGTCCTTGCCGTTCACGAGCACGCGGACGTTCTTCGCGGTCAGCGTCGCCGGGCCGATGATTTGAAGCAGCACGTCGCCGCCGGTAACCAGTTCGGGCCGCGTCGACAACGTTCGAATGTCGAGCGCGGCGCGTTTCTCCTGTGCCGCGACAGATATTGTCAGGACAGTAAGTACCGCAAGAAGTCCAACTGCCGCGAAGCGTTTCATCGCACCGCCCTCCAACAAACTGGATACTCCTCCGACCAGCTGGATTGCCCGACTGACCGATCTTGAAAGCGGCCAATAAGATAGCGCGGTTTTCCAGTCCGTGTTTGCTTGACCTTACTGGCCGCTTCGTTTACAAAGATTGGCTGGTTCGCACGGTCCGACTGAAGGAGAGAGGAATGCAACTGAGTATTTTCAGGCGCGTAGCCATGGTGCTCACGCTCCTCGCGCTGCTGCCCGTCGGGGCGCGGGCGCAGGAGGCGACCCTGAGCGGCACGGTGACCGATTCAACGGGCGGCGTGCTGCCCGGCGTGACGATCACCGCTACACACACGGCGACAGGCAACACGTTCGTGGCCGTGACGGACGAAAAAGGCGGTTACCGCATGCCGCTTCGCGTCGGCATGTTCAAGGTGGATGCGGAACTTGCGGGTTTTGGCATGGTCAGCCGACAGATGGAATTGCTCGTTGGCCAGACCGCGGTTCTGAATCTTCAGCTGGCGCCGTCAACCGTTCAGGAATCGGTGACGGTGACGGGTGAGGCGCCGCTCGTCGATACGCAGACGTCGACGCTCGGCACGAACGTCGACCCGAGACAAATGCAGGAGCTGCCCGTCAACGGTCGGAACTGGATGGACCTGACGCTGCTGGCGCCTGGCAGCCGCTCCAACGCGGTGGCCGAGACACCGATCAACTCCACCAGCTCCAACATCCCGTTTCAGCTCAATCTCGACGGACAGCAGGTCACCAACCAGGTGGCACTGACCTTCGGGCAGCCACGTTTCAGCCGCGATGCGATCGGCGAATTCGAATTCATTTCGAACCGTTTCGACGCGGCACAGGGACGGTCGAGTGGCATTCAGGTGAATGCGATCACCAAGTCAGGGACGAACACGCCAGGCGGCACGTTCTCCGGCTACTTCCGCGATTCGAAATTCAACGGCAAGGATCCGGTGGCGGGCGTCGTGCTGCCGTATCAGAACCAGCAGTTGAGCACGACCTTCGGTGGGCCCATCATTCGCGACCGTATTCATTACTTTCTGAACTACGAGTTCGAACGCGAGCCACAGACCTACGTCTACAACAATCCGACGTATCCGAAATTCAACGGCACGCTCAACGGTGCCCGCCGCCAGGATACGGAGATGGGACGCTTCGACTTCCAGTTCAATCCGCAGACGCGTCTCACCATGCGTGGCAACCGGTATGACAACCGAATCCCATACGACTCGCGCTATACGGGCGGGTCGGATCGTTCACCGGCATCGGCGATCGGCACCAACCGTCGTTCCGAGCAGGAATTCGGCAGCTTCACCCAGGTGCTCGGCCAGAGCATGGTGAACGAGATCAAGGGTGGCCATTCGTTGTTCCACTGGAACCAGTTCGCGCACGTCACCAATCCGAACACCCTGCCGGGTATGACGGAGGGAATCGGCGCGCCGGTCATCCTGCTGCGCGGCTACACGCTGGGCCAGACGCATGCGATCACACCGCAGAACATCCGCGAGGAGGATTACGACATTCAGGATGCGTTCACGGCGTCGTTCAACGCCAAAGGACGGCACGACTTCAAGGTCGGCGGTGAGTACATGCACGACTTCACGTGGGAGACGACCTGCCAGACCTGCATGGGGCAGTTCACGGCGAACAACGGCGCGCTGTCGCCCGACGTGATTCAGTCCATGATCGCCAACGTCAACGACGTCAGCACGTGGAACCTGGCGCCGCTTTCCGCGGTCACGACGCAGTACATCCGCAACGTCGCGATGACGTCGTCGCCGTACTCGCGCCCGTCGGGGAACAACGGCTTCACGGAATACGCGCCGCGGCACGTCGTCGCGTGGTGGGCGCAGGACGACTGGCACGCGACCAGCAGGCTCACGTTGAATGTTGGCGTCCGCTACGACGCACAGATTGGCGAGTTCGTGAACTGGGTGGAGTTCAAGCCGTTCCTCGAGGCGAACAGGCCCAACGATTTGAACAATCTCGCCCCGCGGATCGGATTCAATTACGCGTGGAACGACAAGACCGTCATCCGCGGCGGCTACGGCATCTATTACGGAGAGGCGACGGGTCAGCCGCCGCTCTTCACGTTGCGCTACGTGCAGCAGATCGCGATGACCGTCGTCAACGACGGCCGTCCGGACTTCGCGGTCAACCCGTTCAACGGGCCGGCGCCCACCTACGACCAAGCGAAGGCGCTGCTCTGCGCGTATCAGCCGAACCCCGCATCGCCAACCTGCAACCTGCGGCACAGCACGCAGAACTTTGCGGCGCCGGACCTGGTGGATCCATACAGCCATCAGGCATCCGTCGGCTTTGCACGTCAGCTCGGCAACCAGATGTCGCTCGAGATGGACTGGGTCTACACCGGCGACCGCGCGCAGCTGAACACGCGCAACATCAACGTGGCGTTCAATCCGACGACTGGGATTCCGTATCCGCTCGTTGGCGGACAGGCGGCGGCGAACTACATCAACCGTCCGTACCCGGGCTGGGGCACGATTCAGATGAACCGCAGCGACGGCGAGCAGGACTACAACGCGCTGCAGACGGCGTTCACCAAACGGATGGCGAATCACTGGCAGGCGTCGGCGAGCTATACCTACTCGCGCACACGCGTGTTCGATCAGTTGCCGCTGAACCCTGGTTGTCAGTACCCCGTCACAACTGTCGCCGGTTCGGGCGTCTATCGCTGCGACGTGGCGGTCACGGTCCCAGATTACATCGCCGAAAATGCGTGGTATCGCGGGAAGGACCAGCACAATCGCATCACGTTCAACGGCATCTGGGAAGCGCCGTACGGGCTGCAGCTGAGCGGCCTCTACATCTTCGGCGACAACGGCTGGGAGACGGCGCAGGCGGGCGTTGACGTGCTCAACCAGGGTGCTACCGGTCAGGTCTCGGCGCAGGGACGCCTGCGGGCGGATGGCAGCGTCATCCCGCGCAACGGCATCGACCTGCCGTCGATCCACCGCGTCGACATGCGCCTGCAGAAGCGCATTTCGTTCACGCAGAAGATCAAGCTGGACGGAATCTTCGAGGTGTTCAACGTCTTCAATCGCAAGAACTACGATCCGACGTTGTTCACCCTGAACGAACAGAACGCGCGCTTCCGGCAGCCGAACGCGAGCACGACGACGGCCTACTCGCCGCGCATGCTGCAGTTCGGATTCCGCACACAGTTCTAAACAGCGCCAGAAGGGCGGGACAGGCTTGAAAAGGCGGGAGGGAAACCCCCTCCCGCCACCCGTCACCGCGATCGCAAATCCACGAGGACCTGCAGAAGCGAATCGATTTCCGCCTGTGAGCCGAGATGGTACCTCGCGCGCGTGTTCTCCGCGGCGCCGACGCGAACGGTCAGCAGTCTTTCCGGAAATGTTGACGAAAACGCATCCTCGTCTGTGCCATCGTCGCCCACGTAGATAGCGCTGTCACAGGCAAACCATCGACACGCCTGACGCAGCGCCACCCCTTTGTCGGCACCACCGCGCGGCAGCAGGCTGACCGCCTCGGCGCCCCCAAGAGCCCTTGCATCCGGCAGCTCGGCGACCACGCGATCGATCGCTTCAACGGCGCGACGTTTGTCCGCCGCATTGCGGTAATGAATCGTCAGCGAATACCGTTTGTCTTCGATCATGATGCCAGGATCGTCCGGCAGCGCACGTCTCAGCTGCTCCGCCCATTGCCGCGCGGGCGTCGGCACCGACACGGTGCCCGGCGGCGCCGGCTCGAGCCCATGATTGCCGAAGAGGTACCACACCGGCACGCCGTCGAGGCGTTGGCACAGGTCGTCGAGCGCCCGGCCGGAGATGATCACGCATGGATAGAGTTGCGCCGCCCGAATCAGAAGCTGACGCGTGGTGTGACGCATGCGGGGTGCTGCGGGGGTCTGCTCGATCGGCACCAGCGTTCCGTCGTAGTCGAGGGCGAGCAGGACGTTGGCATGGGCGAACCCCGCAAGGAGCGCCCGCTGCCCCTCGTTGAGAATGGTCTGCATCTAAATTGCTGTGTCCTCCCAGCCACGCACCGCGTAGTGCAGCGGCCTCGTCCAAAGGCTCTCGAGACCTTCCAGGATGTCCGATGCCCAACCGAACACGTTTCGGCCGGCGACGACGCGGCGAAGCGCGTGCATACGCGCGCGACGTTCGGCCACGGGCATGTCGATGGCTCGCATGAGCGTCTCCGCGAAGCCGTCCACGTCGTACGGATTGATGATCAGCGCCTCCTGCAGTTCCTGCGCCGCGCCCGCCATTTCGCTCAGCACGAGCACGCCGTCCTCATCATCGCGCGCGGCGACGAACTCCTTGGCGACCAGGTTCATGCCGTCGTGCAGCGAGCTGACGATGCAGAAGTGGGCCAGTCGATAGAGCGCCACCAGCGACTTGATCCCAAGCGGGGCCGTTTGATACGCGATGAGCGGTGGGCCGTTGGCGGCGCGGTGGCGCTTGTTCAGTTCGCGGATCCGGGCCGCGATCTCCGTCTCGATTTCAGCATACCCGTGAAGGTGCGATCGTGATGGCACACCGATCTGGACGAAGGTGATCTGACCGCGCAGTTCGGGACGGCGCGTGACGAGCCGGTCGAGCGCTGCCAGTCGCTCGGGAATGCCTTTGGTGTAGTCGAGGCGATCGACACCGATGCCGATCAGCGGCGCGCGAAGGTCCAGCGTGCGGTGCAGACGCTGTTGTTCTGCTGCCAACGCATCCGAACCACCGATCTCCTGGATACGGTCGTAATCGACTCCTATGGGCACGGACACGACAGTTGTTCGTCGCTCACCAATCCAGATGCGCGACGTCTCCAGATCGACCTCCGCATGCAACTCTTCTTCCGCCGCCTGCAGGAAGTTTCGGCGATCGCGTTCGAGCTGGAAGGCGAGCAGGTCGTTGGCCGCCAATCCCTCGAGAAGCTCCGCCCGCCACGGACAGATACGCAGGCGATCCGGGTGCGGCCACGGGATGTGCCAGAAGAGCGCGGTGCGCACGGCCGGACGCCGCGCACGCAGCGCCGGGGCGACCACCGCAAGGTGATAGTCCTGGAGGAACACCGGTGTGTCGGAGTCGTCCAGTTCCTCGTCGATGGCCGCGGCGAAGCGCTCGTTGACGTCTTTGTAAGCGGCCCATTCGTGGGTACGAAAGCGCGGCCGCACGTCGACGACATGGCAGAGCGGCCACAGCCCTTCATTGGCGAAGCCGCCGTAATAAGCGGAAAAGGTCGCTTCATCGAGCCAGAGACGTCGCAGCGAATAGGAGGGATGCTCGGGAGGGACGCGCACTTTATCCGCGTCGTCGACAACGATGCGATCGGCGGAGCCGGCGCCATGCGCAATCCATGTTCCGCCGCGTTCGCGCATCAACGCGTCGAGCGCCACGGCGACACCTCCCGTCGCGCTCGTCCACGTCACGGTTCCATCCTCGCGGCGGACGTGCAGATACGGTTCGCGGTTGGAAACAACCAGCAGCGGGCGCCGACTCTGGGCCTCACGCTCGCCGGCGCGCGCAAGTCCAAGACGGAAGAGCATCGGCCCGACCAGCTCGTGAATCGGAATCAGCGCGATGAGCAACGTCTGCAGCGCGGTTCCCCAGCCCGGGAACTCCGAGGCCACCACAGATGCCAGGCCGACGGTAATGCCCACCTGCGAGATCAGGCCGGTCCACGCGTGCTCGCCGACGCCGCGATCGATTCCGGAGACATTGAGTCCGACTCTCGTGCCGAGGCGGATCAATCCCGTCCGGACAGCCGCCAGCCCGAGTGCGACGGGCCACACCGTCAGCAGCGTATCGAGTCGAAGTGAAGAGCCGATCGCGACGAAGAAGATGATCAGCACTGGTGGTGCGCCGCGCTGCACCGCCGCTCTCAACGCATCGCCCTGCGCAACCGAGAGGTTTTCGATGACGAGACCTGCCGCGACCGCGGCGAGCAGCGGCTCGAATTGTTGTGTGCTGCCGACCTGGCTGAGCACTCCACACATGGCGAGCAGCGCGAGCGTGGCCTCACGACGGATGTAACGGAGGTAGAGCGCGAAGAGAGCGCCGATCAGCGTACCGAACGCAATGGCGCCGCCCGTCTCCCACGCGAACCGCACCAGGAGGCTGGGGCCGGCCGCGTCCGGGCGGAATACGGCGCGCGCCATCTGCATGGAATACGAGAACAGAATCAGCAGAACGAGATCCGCCAGCACGACGACCGCCAGTACCAGCTCGCTCAACCGGCCGCGGGAGCCGGTTTCCGTGGTCACCGCCGCTGTCATCGTCGGTGACACGCTGGCGATCATGATCGTCAGCAGCGAGACGATCACGCCCCGTTCGACGTTCGAGCTGCCGGCGGCGATCCCGAGCCAGGGCCACGCGAACCACAACAGTGTGGCCATCCCGATGATGACGATGACCAGGGTCGCGGCCGTGAAACGGGCAATGGAGGCGATCGTGGTTCGCAGACGCTCGAGGCTGATCGTCAAGCCTGCAATCAGCGCAATGAGCGTCGTTGCGAGTCCGTTGACCGCCTGCAGCTGCGACGTCATGGGCACCGTAATCACATTGCCCAGATAGGGACCAACGAGAACTCCGAAAATGAGATAGCCGGTAATGCGCGGCAGATTGAACTTCCGCAGGAGATCGCCGGTGATCCAGGCGCCGAGCAGCGTGAAGCCAACCGCGAGCGCCGCGCCCGCCGACGGCACGGAGCCCGTCTCGCCGAGCGCGTGCACCCAGGCGACCGCGGCAATGGCGAGTGCCAGCGAGGCTATACGTCTCATGCATCAGCCTCGCGGGTGGGCAGTATCCCGATGAGCGACGAGACCATCGTCCCGATGACGACGATGGTCAGGGCAGGGGCAAAGTCGTCGCCCAGCGCACGAACGACGTTGAGCATGAAGGCGACGCCCAACGCGCCGGGCATGATCAAAAGGTGATTCGCGGATGCCGATGCCGCGGACACCAACCGCCCGGCAATCCAATTTCCACTCAGCTTGCCGCAGGCGCGCAACACCGTATACCCGGCCGCGATCGCGAACACCGGCATTGAGAACGTTGCATGCGCTCCCGCGACCACGAGCACGAGGGCGAGCAACGAATGGGCGACATAGGCGATGTCGCGGCGGATGTGCTCGCGTACGGCGCTCGTCGCCAGTTGCCAGCAGCCGCCCGCGGTGAGGCCGAACATCAGGGCAGACATCGACAGATAGTCAGCCGCGCCACCGAGCAGCAGCGCGCTCCCGAATGTCGAGACTCGGTGTTCGTCGACCGACGACGTCCGCGAGAGCAGAAGCCAGCCAGACCCGGCGATCACCGTCGCGATCATGGCGCCTTCGAGCGTGGTGAGCACGGCTCCGGCGCCTGTCGTCTCTCGTCTGAACGCCAGCAGCAGTCCGCCCGCAGCAATGGGCAGAATGCAGTCCTCGACATCGACCGATGTCGCGGCCGCGATACCGAGCGTGATCGCAGCGACGGTCCAACCAGGGATGAGTGGGTCTCCCGTCAACGCGCCTGGTGGCGCGAGAAGGAATCCGGCGGCGACGACAATCGCGGTGACCGTTGCCTGCAGCGCGGCCGAGACCGCGTGCTGCCGCGCCTCGTCGCCGACGATCTGTATCCGCATCGCCGCCGAGATGCCGAGGACGACGAGAGCCACCGGCGCCGCCGGATCGAGGAACGACAAAACGGGCTGCGTGAGGATGGCCAGGCCGTGCGGCCCAAGGAGAGCGCCGCTGAGCAGGAGTATGGGGACGAGCGTCGCGGTCATCGCGGGCGTCTGGTTACCGTTG
>Ga0070671_100004715_pt1 | contig 10832 bp, 10 predicted proteins | sample KBSS73metaG_FD_65341 | JGI IMG/M metagenome (GOLD analysis project Ga0070671, IMG submission 65341) | Switchgrass rhizosphere microbial communities from Kellogg Biological Station, Michigan, USA - KBS S7-3 metaG | ecosystem: Host-associated > Plants > Roots > Rhizosphere > Soil ... | reverse complement strand
GGGTTGACGACCGTCAGCTTGACGGTCGAGCCCAAAGGAACCTGTTCCACCCGGTCTTCCCCCGAATCGACCCCGGAGGTGACGGTGATCACGAGTGGACCGGCAGTCGATGTACCCGCCGTCGTGGCGGCGGTCGTGGAGGCGGTAGTCGACGCCGTGTCGGCGGCCTTGTCGTCGCTCCCGCAAGCCGCCAATGTGATGGCAAACGTCACAGCAGGAATGATCGTCCACCGACCAGGCGTTGTCATGGCACGGGATTGTACTGATCTGCCTGGTTGAATCTCCGAGCAGCTACCGTGGACGCTGGTCCACACAGAGGTCGTTCATGCGCACGCAAGTCGAAGAATGCATCGAAGTCATCCGGCCTGCGCTGCAGGCCGACGGTGGCGATATCGAGCTGATCGAAGTCGATGAGAACACGGGCATCGTGTCCGTGACGCTCGTCGGCGCGTGCGGAACATGTCCGGCGAGCACACAGACCCTCAAAGCGGGTATCGAACGCATCATGCGCGATCGCGTCGATGGTGTGACCGAGGTCGTGGCGGTCTGATTTCGTGGCCCGCCGCAATCAACCGATCGAGGAGATGTTCGCCGACGCGCGAGCCGGCGACCGGGCGACGCTCGCACGGTTGATCTCGTTGATCGAACGCGGCGCCGCCGAGGCCCGGCAGATCGGTCGCCTGTCGTACCCGTTGAGCGGGAGCGCCTACACGGTCGGCATCACCGGCGCTCCGGGCGCCGGCAAGAGCACGCTGACCTCCTCGCTGATCGCGCACCTGCGTTCGCAGGGTGCCGAGGTGGCGGTTCTCGCCATCGATCCCTCCTCACCGTTCACTGGCGGGGCGATCCTCGGCGACCGTGTGCGCATGCAGGACCACGCCACCGACCCGGGTGTGTTCATCCGGTCGATGGCGACACGCGGCCATCTCGGCGGGCTGTCGTTGTCCGCACCGGAGGCGATCCGATTGCTCGACGCGGTGGGTCGCCAATGGGTGCTTGTGGAGACCGTCGGCGTCGGTCAGGTCGAGGTCGAGATCGCCGGCAAGGCCGACACCACCGTGGTCATCGTCAACCCCGGTTGGGGCGATTCGGTCCAGGCCAACAAGGCCGGCTTGATGGAGATCGCCGACGTCTTCGTGATCAACAAGGCCGACCGCAAGGGCGTGGAAGAGACTCGACGCGACCTCGAGCAGATGCTCGATCTCTCCGATCTGGCGAGCGAATCGTGGCGGCCGCCGATTCTCAGCGCGGTCGGCACCACGGGCCAGGGCGTGCCGGAGATGTGGGACGCCGTTCTCGCTCACCGCGAGTTCATCACCGGCAACGGCGTGCTCGAACAGCGGCGGCACTTCCGCATGCGTGAGGAGCTGCGCGACATCGTCGTGCGGCGACTCGAGTTGCGCGCCCGCGAGCTCTGCGGCACCGAGCGGTGGGAGGCGCTGGAGAGCGACGTGCTCGATCGGCAACTCGACCCGTGGGGCGCTGCTGACGAGATGCTGAAGAGCGTCGACGCCTGACGTCGCTAGGGTCGGCATCATGCCCGAGAACGAACAGCTGGTGTTGTTGGAACGGCGCGACGACAACGTCGCCGTGGTGACGTTGAACAACCCGAAGGTCAATGCGCTCTCCGTGGAGTTGCTGGCGCGGCTCACCGCGGTTGCCGAGGAGCTGACGAGCGATCCGGCGCGTGCCATCGTGGTGACGGGTGGCGAGCGGATCTTCGCGGCCGGCGCCGACATCAGCCAGTTCGGCGGTCGCGACAAGGCCGCCGAGATCACCGCCGGGTTCCATCGCGCGCTCGACGCCGTCGCCGCCATCCCGCGGTTCGTGATCGCTGCCGTCAGCGGATATGCACTCGGCGGCGGCTGCGAGCTGGCGCTCGCCTGCGACTATCGCATCGCCGGCGAGCGAGCGGTGTTCGGCCAGCCGGAGGTGTTGCTCGGTGTCATCCCCGGCGGCGGTGGCACGCAACGCCTCGCTCGCGCGGTCGGTGCCAGCAGGGCCAAGGAGCTGTGCATCACGGGACGTCAAGTGAAGGCGGAGGAGGCGTTGGCGATCGGGCTCGCCGACGAAGTCGTGCCGACGGAGCAGCTCCACGAGCGCGCGCTGGCGCTCGCCGCCGAGGTCGCGCGCGGCGCAACCGTGGCGCAGGCGCTCGCCAAGCGGGCGATCGACGATGGACTGTCGCTGTCGTTGGCCGAAGGGCTGCGTCTCGAACAGCGGCTGTTCGCCGAGGCTTTCGATTCCGAGGACAGCCGCATCGGCGTGGCCAGCTTCCTCGAGAGCGGCCCCGGCAAAGCCCAGTTCAAAGGCAAGTAAGCACCGACCGCCTGACGCCGCCCGCCGCGGCCCCGGGGTTCGACTTCGGTGCGATTCGGCGTCACGTTCCCGCCGAAGTGCACCAAGGTCGGGTCGCGCGCCGTTTCGGGGCCGGCTGCCCGCGGCAGCGAGGTCGTCAGCGGGCGATTTCGGTGCGCTTCGGCGTCACGTTCCCGCCCAAGTGCACCAAGGTCGGGTCGCGCTGGGGTTATTCGGCCCAGGCGATGAGGGCCAGCTCGAACTGGTTGGCGAGCAAGGGGTGGGTGGGCAGCACCCTTGCCGTGACCCCGTAGGCACCGGATGCAACGACCTCGTAGCTGCCGGACCACACGCCGTTGGAGGACTCGGTCAACACCGTCGTCTCCGATCCCGGCAGCAGCACACCAGCGGTGTCGATCGGGCCGTGGAGCACTTGCACATCGACGTCGGCGGGCGAGAGACCACCCAACTCGACAGTGACCGTGACGGGACGCCGGTCGCCGGCGTGACCGGCATCGGTCGGGGTGTCGAGGTGGGTGATGCGCACCCGTGGCCAGGCGGCGATGATGCGGGCCTTCCATTCGGCGAGCGCTCGAGCGGCGGCGGCGTTGTCGCGATTGACGGCGTCCGCTCCCTGAGCGGCGGGCTCGTAGAGCTCGGTGACGTAGTCGCGCACCATCCGCGAGGCGGTCACCTTCGGACCGAGCGTTGCCCAGCTGTGCAGGATCTTGTCGACCCAACCCTTGGGCACCGAGCCGTGGCCCTCGCTCGTGTCATAGAAGAGCGGGATGATCTCCTGCTCGAGCAATCCGAAGAGGCTCATCGCTTCACGTTGATCGCGGCGTCCACCATCGGGGTCGTCGTCGGCGGACACGATGTCCCACCCGTTCTCGCCGTCGCTCCACTCGTCCCACCAACCGTCGCGAATGCTGCAGTTGAGGGCTCCGTTCAATGCGGCCTTCATGCCGCTCGTGCCGCACGCCTCTTGCGGGCGACGAGGGTTGTTCAGCCACACGTCGCAGCCGTGATACATCGTGCGGGCGACAGCGATGTCGTAGTCGGGCAGGAACACGAAGCGGTGACGGACGTCGAGGTCGCGAGCAAAGCGCTCGACGGCTTGGATCATCTCCTTGCCGGGATGATCGGCGGGATGGGCCTTGCCGGCGAACACGAACTGGATCGGCCGATCCGGATCGAGCAACAGGCCGCGCAAACGCTCCGGCTTCGACAGCAGCAGCGTCGCCCGCTTGTAGGTCGCAAACCGTCGGGCGAAGCCGATCGTGAGGATGTCCGGGTCGAGGATGTTGTCGCCCATTCGCTGCTGGACGTACTCGACGAGGCGGGCACGGCCGGCGGAACGGGCCAGCCACACTTCGCGAGGCGACAGGTTGTAGGCACGCGCCCACGCGTCGGCATCGGCGCCGTCCCAGACGCCGTGGATGCCCATGCGGAACAGTTGGTCGATGTCCGGCGAGATCCAGCTGTGCGCGTGCACGCCGTTGGTGATCGATCCGATCGGGACCTCGTCGACCGGAACGCCCGGCCACAGCCCGCTGAACATCTCGCGGCTGACGGCGCCATGAAGCTTCGCCACCCCGTTGGCGCGGGCGGCGAGGCGCAGACCCATCACTGCCATGTTGAACTTCGTCTCCTCCGGCTCGTCGGGGCGGTGCCCGATCGCCATCAGTTGTTCGAAGGTGATGCCGAGCTGGGTCGCCAACGGTTCGAAGTACTTCTGCATCAGCTGCGGAGGAAAGCGGTCGATGCCTGCCGGCACAGGTGTGTGCGTCGTGAAGACGCCGCCCGCACGCGAGGCCTCCACCGCTTCGGCGAACGTGAGACCTTCGGCGACGAGTTCGCGGATGCGTTCGAGCGCGAGGAATCCGGCGTGACCTTCGTTGGTGTGGAACACCTGCGGGTGCAGCCCGAGCTCGCGCAGCGCGCGCACGCCGGCGATGCCGAGGACGATCTCCTGGCGCAACCGGTGCTCGACGTCGCCGCCGTAGAGACGATCGGTGACACCCGGCGCGTCGAGGAGGTACAGCGGCAGCCGGCCGACCTCCGATCGCCAGATGGACACCGTGACGGAGTCGTCGGCGAGCTCGATCGTGACCTGCTTGCCCGTGTTGGTCAGGGCCATGCCGGCCGGCTCGAGTCGGGGGAAGCGCTCCTGTTGCCAGCCGTCGGCATCGAGCATCTGGCGGAAGTAACCCTCGGCGTACAGCAAGCCGATGCCGACCAGCGGCACGCCGAGGTCGCTCGATGCTTTGAGGTGGTCGCCGGCGAGGACGCCGAGACCACCGCTGTATTGGGGCACGGCCTCGCTGATGCCGAACTCGGGCGAGAAATAAGCGACGAGGGTCAGCGGCGAATCACCCTTCGTCTGGAACCATCGCGGCGACGTCAGCGCAGCGTCGAGGCGAACGACCGCGTCGGCGACGGCGGCGACGACCGTCGCATCCTTGGCGAGTGCCGCCCACTCGCTCGGCGTGATGCGGGCGAGCATCGCCAGCGGTTGGTGGCCCGACTCCTCCCACGCCACGGGATGCAGTCCGGCGAAGAGCTGTTGGAGCTCGCGATCCCAGCACCAGTGGAGGTTGGTGGCCAGTCGGTTCAACCCGGAAAGGTTCGCCGGCACCGCAGGGGTGACGCTGAACTGCCGAACACTTTGCATCCGGAGACAGTACCGGCGTCAGCCGAGTCGTGAAACGGCCGTGGCGTAAACGGACGATGTCGACTTGGCGATGGCGTCCCACGTGTAGTGCTCGGACAGCATTTTGGCGGCGGTGGTGCGAAGACTCGCGGCGAGCGCCGGATCGTTGAGCACCTCCTCGATGCGATCGGCGAGCTCGCGATGGTTCCCCGGCTCGAACAGCAATCCCGCATTGGTGCCGTCGACGATCTCGGCGAGGCCGCCGGTACGGGCGACGATCGTCGGTGCGCCGGCCGCCATCGACTCGAGGGCGACGATGCCGAACGGTTCGTACAGCGACGGGATCACCCCGCATCCCGCCCGGTGGAGGAGCGCGCGCAGGTCGCCGTCGGGCACGAAACCGGCCAGGTGCACGACGTCGGAGAGGCCTTCGACATCGATCTGCGACTGCAACTCGGGAAGGTACGAACCGCGGCCGGCAATGACGCAGCGGATGCCTGGGATGCGGTCACGGAGCGAGCCGACCGCGCGGGCCAGCACCTGGAAACCTTTCTCGTACTGCACTCGGCCCCAAGCGACGACGAGGGGCACGTCGTCGGCTTCGGCAGGTGCCTTCGCTCCCGGTGGCGTGTCCCATGCCGCAGGGTCGACGCCGTTGGGCACGAGGTGCACCTTGTCGATCGGCAGTTCGAACCCGCCGATCACCTCGCGCACCATGAACCGCGAGCAACAGATCACTTCTAAGGCCTGATACGTCAGCCACCACTCGACAGAGTTGATCGCCGCCGGCACACCGGGAGGTACATGGCCCCCATGTCGGCCGCGTTCGGTGGCATGTACGGTCGCCACGAGGGGGACGCCCCACAGTCGAGCGAGGGTGTCGCCGGCCCACGCCACGAGCCAGTCGTGAGCATGCACGACATCGGGCTGCCAGTCCCGAAGCGACGCGGCGAGTTGGGTGAGTTGATGATTGGCCGATGCCATGCGAGCGACGATGTTGTCCTCGGGAAGCCACGGCAGATCGATGTTGGCGCGCAGGACGCGCACGCTCTCGACGATGCTGTCGTCGGCGGCCTCGGGCGTGTGGAGGCTGAACACGACGACCTCGTGACCGCCGCGCACGAGCGCACGCGCCAACCCATCGACGTGCGCGGCGATGCCGCCGACGACCAGCGGCGGGTACTCCCACGACAGCATCACGACCCGCACGGGGCCTGACCGTAGCGGCTCCTCGCCTACGCTGGGAAGGCGATGACGACTCTGCAGATCGACGGCGCCAGCGACTGGCCAGGGCCGCTCGACCTCCACCTGTTCAACGAAGGTCGTCACCGGCGTTTGTGGGACCTGCTCGGTGCGCACGTCCTCGACGCCGGCGGGGTGCGATTCACGGTATGGGCGCCGAACGCGAAGGCCGTCTATGTCGTCGGTGATTGGAACCAGTGGGGCGACGGCACGTTGATGGAGCCGATCGGCGCGAGCGGTATCCGGGGGGCGATCGTCCCGTCGGCGCAAGCCGGGCAGAACTACAAGTTCGCGGTCGTCGACCAAGCCGGTCACACGATTCTGAAGGCCGATCCGATGGCCCGCCAGACCGAACCTCCTCCCGGGACGTCGAGCGTGGTCGCCGCGCCGAGCACGTTCGTGTGGGGCGACGCGGCGTGGTTGGCGTCGCGAAGCAACCATCCGAGCGCGCCACTGCGCATCTACGAGGTGCATCTCGGCTCGTGGCGTCCGAGCGCCGGCTCCTACACCCAGCTCGGCATCGAACTCGCCGATCACGTCTCCGCGCTCGGATTCACGCACATCGAATTGCTGCCCATCGCCGAGCACCCCTTCGGTGGTTCGTGGGGATACCAGGTCACCGGCTACTACGCGCCGACCGCCCGCTTCGGTACCCCGGACCAGTTCCGCCAGTTCGTCGACACGCTCCATCAGCGCGGCATCGGTGTCATCCTCGATTGGGTGCCGGCGCACTTCCCGAAAGACGAGTGGGCCCTCGCCCGCTTCGACGGAACGGCGCTGTACGAACATCGCGACCCTCGCCAGGGCGAGCATCCCGACTGGGGCACGCTCGTGTTCAACTTCGATCGTCTCGAGGTGCGCAACTTCTTGACCGCCAACGCGCTCTATTGGTTGCAGGAGTTCCATGTCGACGGCCTGCGCGTCGATGCCGTGGCCTCGATGTTGTACCTCGACTACAGCCGCAAGCCGGGACAGTGGGTCCCCAATCGTCATGGAGGTCGCGAGAACCTGGGTGCCATCGCTCTGCTGCAAGAGGTCAACACACTGGTCGGCGCGGAGGTCTCCGGTGCCTTGACGATCGCCGAGGAATCGACGGCGTGGCCGCGTGTCACCGCCGCGGTGCACGACGACGGGCTGGGGTTCACGCACAAATGGAACATGGGGTGGATGCACGACACGTTGGGATACCTGCGTCGCGATCCGCTGTACCGCCAGTTCCATCACCGCGACCTGACCTTCGGTCTGCTGTACGCATTCGGTGAGCGCTACGTGCTGCCCCTGAGCCACGACGAGGTCGTCCACGGCAAGGGCAGCCTGCTGGCCAAGATGCCAGGCGATGACTGGCAGCGTTTCGCCAACTTGCGTGCGCTCTACGCCTGGATGTGGGCGCTGCCCGGCGCGCCGCTGGTGTTCATGGGCGCCGAGATGGCCCCGTGGACCGAGTGGAACGAGTCGACCGGCCTGCCGTGGCATCTCTACGAGTACGCCCCCCACCGAGGCGTGCACGAGTTGGTGACGGCGCTCAACGCCGCCGCCGCCGTCGAACCGGCACTGTGGATCGGCGACACGATGCCCGCAAGCTTTCAATGGCTCGACGCCGACGACGCGCCGCACTCGATCTACTCGTTCGTGCGCTATGCAGCGCACTCGACGGTGATCTGCATCGCCAACTTCACACCGACGCCACATCCCGGTCATCGGGTCGGCGCGCCGGCGGAAGGCGAATGGGAAGTGTTCCTCGACACTGACGGGCATCGCTTCGGCGGGAGCGGATTCCGCGGCGACGGCGGCGTGCTGACTGCATCGGGCGAGATCCCGTGGCAAGGGCAGCCGGCGTCGATCGTGGTGGATTTGCCACCCCTCGCCGTGCTCTGGCTGAGGCGACGCGACACATAGCGTCGGACCGATGTCCACACCGTTGAGCATGGCGACGCTTCGCGATCCTCGCGTCCGTCCTCTGCTGACGTCGTGCCTCACGCTGGCGATGGCGATCGGCGTGTATGCGATCTCGTTCGGTGTGGCGTCCGTCGCGGTCGGGGCGTCGGTCGCCCAGACGTGCGCACTCTCGTTGCTCGTGTTCACCGGCGCCTCGCAGTTCAGCGCCGTGGCGGTGGTCGCCGCGGGCGGATCGGCCGCCTCGGCGATGAGCGGCGCTCTTCTGCTCGCCGCGCGAAACACGGTGTTCGGCCTGACGATGTCGCGACGATTGACCGGGCGTCTTCCCAAGCGCCTTCTGGCAGCGCAGCTCGTGATCGACGAGTCGACGGCGATGTCCACCGCGCAGGACGAACCGCAACTGCAGCGACTGGCGTTCTGGATCACCGGCGGGGCGATCTACATCTTCTGGAACCTGGGCACGTTGATCGGCGCGCTCGCCGGCAACGCCATCGATCCACGCAAGTTCGGACTCGACGCGGCGATCCCTGCCGCATTCGTGGCGATGTTGTGGCCCCAGTTGCGCACGGTGCGCGCACGGCTCGCGGCGGCGATCGGCGCCACACTGTGCTTGATCACGATTCCCTTCCTGCCGATCGGGATGCCGATCCTGATCGCCTCGTTCGGTGTGTTGGTCGGCATCCCCGAGCCGAAACCGAACGAGGGTCGATCGTGACGTGGGAACTGGTGCTCGCGCTCGGCGCCGGGTCGTATCTGCTCAAGATGCTCGGCCTCGTCGTCATCGGCGACCGGCCGATCCCGGCGGCCCTCGATCGCTGCCTGGCGCTGATCCCGGCCGCGCTGATCGCCGCGATCATCGTCAGCAACACGTTGTCGATCGGTCATCACTTGCAGATCGACGCACGCTTGGCCGGCGTGAGCGCGGCGGTGGTCGCCGCATCCCGTCGCGCGCCGGTCCTCGTCGTGATCGTCCTCGGCGCGGCCGTGACGGCGGTCGTGCGGGCGATCGCCGGCTGACCGCGGCGACCGCCGAAGCTCAGCCGCTGTCGCCGCGCTCGACGAGCAGCTCGAGCGCGTGCAGATTGCGCCGCCAGATCTGCTTCATCACCAGACTGCCACCGATCAGCTCGCCGAGCCGTCCTCCGAGCCACCACGGAAAGGCGAGCTCCTCGGTCCACGAGAACCGCGTGCGCCGGCCGAGATCGATCGGCTCGATCACGAACGCGCCGGACCCGCTGACGACGCCGCTGTGGCGCACGGCGATCCGCTCATACGGAACCCATTCGGTGATCTCCATGTGATCGACGAGATGAAACGGGCCGACCTCGGTGTCGCAATCGAAGCGCGTACCGACACCTCGCGTTTGCTCGCCGACGAAGCGAATGGCGACCGCGTCGCGCATCCACTCGACGTGCTGCTCGATCGGTTCGACGACCTCCCAGACACGCTCTGGGGTCGCGTCGATCTCGACAGCGACCGCGACGCGGCCCACGCGGGCCTAGATCTTGACCGACACCCGGCGCAGCTGCTCGGCAGCGTGCTCCGGGGGAACGATGTTGATCATCACGCCGGTGCCGCGTTCGAAGCCCGCCGTCGTGACGAGCTTGGGGAACAGGTGCACGTGCCAGTGGAACTGACCGGTGTGCTGGTGCGGCGCCGTGTGGAACACGACGTTGTAGGCAACGTCACCGAACGCCTCGCGAAGGTTGAGCACCGCGTCGCGGATCGCGCAACCGACGCCGGTCAGCGAGGCGTCGCTGGCATCCTGCAGATGCAGATCGTGTGTGCGGGGGATGATCAGCAGTTCGTACGGCGAGCCTGCCCAGAACGGCGAGATGCAGACGGCGTCCTCGCTGGTGAACACGACGCGCTTGCCGTCGGTGATCTCCGCCTCGGCGGTGGCACAGAGGATGCACGCGCTCTCGAAACGGGCGAAGGCCCGCTCTTCCTCGAGCATCTCGCCGGGCACGATCGGCAGACCGAGCAGCTGACCGTGTGGGTGAGAAAGAGACGCGCCGGCCTCACGGCCGTGGTTCAAGATCGCTTGCGTGTAGCGGATGTTCGGCGTGGCCGCGTGATCGACGAGGCGACGCTTCATGGCCTGCATGATCTCGGCCATCTTGTGGTCGTCGGCGAGATGGAGGCCACCGAAGTGATCGGGGGTGTAGACGAAGACCTCGTGGATGCCGCTCGCCTCCGCCATCACGTGCACCGGTCCGAGGTGGTGGACGGCGAACGGGTCGTCGCCATCGAACGCCGGATAGAGGTTCGGCACGACGCGGAGTTGCCAGCTGCCACCCTCATCGACCTGTTCGAGGGCAGGGAGTGTCTTCTCTTCGTTGCCCGGGCAGAAGGGGCAGGGGCGGCTGGGATCGGCTTCGACTTCGCCCATCCGTGGAGCAAAATCGGTCGGACGTTCTGCACGTTCCGCCACGATTGTTACCCACCGTCCGGTGAGAGGATTCAAACGCATCTGAGACACTGTCAGATCAGGATACGACGCTTTGCCGCCGCAGGCGTGCACGCGAGGGCAAATTCGGATGACGCTTCGGTCACAGCATTGTGTGCGCGATTGTCATCGAACTGCCAGCTAGGGCCGCCCATAGGCCGTGACATGCGATGGGCTGTCGGAAGTGAACGGATCACCACCGAATGTCTCCCAACGCCCACTGACGAGAAGGCCGGCATCGGCGGCCATTGCGTCGAGCTCTTCGGGCGACGCATACCGAATACTCCACGGTCG
>Ga0070671_100004714_pt1 | contig 10833 bp, 14 predicted proteins | sample KBSS73metaG_FD_65341 | JGI IMG/M metagenome (GOLD analysis project Ga0070671, IMG submission 65341) | Switchgrass rhizosphere microbial communities from Kellogg Biological Station, Michigan, USA - KBS S7-3 metaG | ecosystem: Host-associated > Plants > Roots > Rhizosphere > Soil ... | reverse complement strand
TTCAGCCTTTGTGTGCGGTGTAGGAATTCGACACACCAGCAACACTTGTTAACCTCTCTGGTGAGTTGGGCCGATCGAAAGGACAATCGTGACCCTGAAATCCCTCGTTACCGGCGTGGCAGCTGCCGCTCTGGTGGGCGGTGCGGCAGCAGGTGTGACTTCCATTGCATCCCCCGCTGGATCCCAGGCGCTGGCCGTGCAACCGGTCGTGTGGGACATCCCGCTGCCGCAGGCGCCGGCGCCGGACTTGCAGGCGCCACTGCTGCAGACCCTTCAGGCGCTCGGTGCGCCTGGCCTGTCTGCGAGCAAGGCCCCCTTCATCCAGGGCGGCATCGGCAGGATCGAAGGCAGGGTGGCCGACACGAAGTTGCGCGAGGCGCAGGCCGACGGCAAGTTCCCGCTGTCGTTCACCCTGGCCAACATCGACCAGAACGGTGACATCGTCACCGCCGACGTGACCGCAACAGCCGCCAACGGCGGGGTCGCGACGCAGAACATCCAGTTCGTGCCTGGCCCCAGCCCCACGGGCTGGCAGATGTCCAAGCAGTCACTCATGGCGTTGATGTCGGCTGTCGGCTAGGCAGTCAGTGCAACGCACCTGTGCCGCAATCCTGGGCGCCGTCACGTTAGTGGCGGCGCTCGGGCTTAGCGGGTGTAGCGACGACGCGAGTTCGATACCCAGCCCGACACCGTTCCCGCTCAGCCGGCCGCCGACGGTTCCGCCACCGCCGACCGAGACTGGCGCGCCGCTGCCGCCGGCTGCCACGCTTACCGATCTGATGGGTCGACTGGCAGACCCGAGCGTGCCCGGCACCGACAAGGTCGGTCTCGTCCAATTCGGCACCCCCGCCGACGCGGCGGCGCTGGACAGATTCGCCAAGGCGCTGCACGACAGCGGCTATGCGCCGTTGACCTTCGAAGCCACCGACATGATGTGGGCGTCGGACCAACCCGGCAATGTCATCGCCAACATCACCATGAAGCCGGGCGGGCCGCAGGCAACCGGCAAGGACTTGAAGTTCCCGATGGAGTTCGCCCCGCAGCAGGACAACTGGCAACTGACCCGGCAGACGGCGGACTTGCTTCTGCAGATGGGTCAGCAGCCCACGGGCGCCGCGCCGACGCCCACCCCTACCCGCTGAGCGGGCCGCCGTGTGGATCGGCTGGCTTGAGTTCGACCTGTTGCTCGGCGATGTGCACTCGCTGAAACAGAAGCGTTCTGTCATCCGTCCTGTCATCGCGGAACTGCAACGTAGGTTCGCAGTTTCCGCCGCCGAGACGGGCGCCCAGGACCTGCACCGCCGCGCGAGCATCGGCATCGCGGTGGTGTCCGCCGATCGACATCACGTCGTCGACGTGCTCGACGCCGCCGAGCGCCTGGTGGCGTCCCGACCGGAGATGGACTTGCTTTCGACCCGTCGCGCACTGCGACGCAGCAGCGACGACTAGATGCCGCCGCCCAGTTGACGCTTGCGCCGCAACGGCATCGGCGCGACGGCCCCCGGTGCCAATTTGCGCACGTTGATCAGAAACGCCGTATGCCCGCGCATCGTGTGCTGTGGGCGCACCGCGAGCCCGACGACATGCCAACCGCGCTGCATGCTTTCCCAGGCGCGTGGCTCCGTCCAGCACTGCTGCTCGCGCAGCGCCTCCACCGTTCGCGACAACTGCGTGACCGTCGCGACGTAGATCATCAACACCCCGCCGGCCACAAGGGCGTTGCCGACGGCCTCGAGGACCTCCCACGGCGCGAGCATGTCGAGCACCACGCGGTCCACTTCGGGTCCGGCGTAGTCGGCGACATCGGCGGTGACGAGGTCCCAGTTGGCGGGGCGCTCGCCGAAGAAGGTCTCGACGTTGCGGACCGCGTGCTCGGCGTGATCGTCGCGGACCTCGTAGGACGTCACGCGGCCCTCGGGTCCGACGGCGCGCAGCAGCGAGCACGTCAGCGCACCCGAGCCTGCACCGGCCTCCAACACCCGTGCCCCGGGGAAGATGTCGCCCTCGTGCACGATCTGCGCGGCGTCCTTCGGGTATACGACCTGTGCGCCGCGGGGCATCGACATCACGTAGTCGACGAGCAGTGGGCGCAACACCAGGAATTGGTCACCGCTCGTCGACTTCACCACGCTGCCCTCCGGCAGCCCGATCACCGTGTCGAGCGCGATGATGCCGCGATGGGTGTGGAACTCCCCGCCTGGCGTCAACAACATCGTGTAGTGCCGGCCCTTCGCGTCGGTGAGCTGTACGCGATCACCGACTTCGAACGGTCCGGTCCTTGGCATAGCTGATCAGCCTGCCAGTTGACGCGCCGAGTCGGGTGCTCGGGGTTGTCGGACTGCGGTCATACGCTGCTCTCATGAGCGATGAGACGGTTCCGCCCGTCCGTCGGCCTGCGTTGTCCCCGTCGCGGGCCAGTGACTTCAAGCAGTGCCCGCTGCTGTACCGCTTCCGGGCCATCGACCGGCTGCCAGAGCCGGCGTCCACTGCGCAGGTGCGAGGTTCGGTCGTACACGCCGCGCTCGAGCAGCTGTACGGGCTACCTGCAGAGCAGCGCGGGCGCGATACCGCGATGACGCTCGTCGGCCCGGCGTGGGACCGCGTGGTGGCGGCACAGCCGGAGTTGTCGGCCGAGTTCGAGCCCGCCCTGCAGGCCGAGTTGCTCGACGAGGCGCGGGCGCTGCTGTCCGGCTATTACCGGCTCGAGGACCCGACGCGCTTCGACCCGCAAAGCTGCGAACAGCGCGTCGAGGTCGAGTTGGAGGACGGCACGCTGCTGCGCGGCTTCGTCGATCGCATCGACGTAGCACCCACAGGCGAATTACGGGTCGTGGACTACAAGACCGGCAAGGCGCCGCCCGAGGCACGGGCGCTGGCCGAGTTCAAAGCGATGTTTCAGATGAAGTTCTACGCGGTTGCGCTGCTGCGGTCGCGCGGCGTGCTGCCCGCGCGGCTGCGGCTGCTGTATCTGTCCGACGGCCAAGTGCTCGACTACACGCCTGATCTCGACGAGCTGCTGCGGTTCGAAAAGACGTTGATGGCGATCTGGCGGGCCATCCAATCTGCCGGTGTCACAGGCGATTTCCGGCCCAATCCGTCGCGGTTGTGTGACTGGTGTGCGCATCATTCGCTCTGCCCCGTGTTCGGTGGCACTCCCCCGCCGTATCCCGGTTGGCCGGAGGCCCCCGACGAGGGTGATGATGACACCGTGCTGCACACCTCGGAGCCTGCTGCGTGATCGAATGTCTCTACCGACGGCTGCCTGCCGACGGTGAATTCCAAGTGTTCGAATCCACTGACGGCACACGCAGCAACTGGGATCCCGAAATCCAGCACGGCTCACCGCCTCTGGCGCTGATGACGAAACTGATCGAGGAGCTTGCCGCGGACTCCGGCCTGCGCGTCGGACGGCTGACACTGGACATCCTCGGCGCCATCCCCGTCACGACGGTTCGGGCACGGGCATGGGTCGAACGTCCTGGGTCGCGCATTTCGCTGATGGCGGCCGAGATGCTGGCGCCGCGACCCGACGGCGCCGAACGGGTGGTGGCGCGCGTGACCGCATGGCTGCTTGCCACGAGCGACACCACCGATGCCGTGACCGACCGCTATCCGCCAATCGCGGAAGGCGAGTCGCTGCCGATGCCCCACAACTGGGACACCAGCGGATATCTGAGCGTGGTGAATTGGCGCACACAGCGGACCGCCGAGGATGAGTCGCACGTGGTCTGGCTCAGTCCACTTGTGCCTCTTGTCGATTCGGAGCCGACGACAGAGCTGCAGCGGCTCGCGATGGTCGTCGACTGTGCCAACGGTGCCGGCGCGGCGCTGGACCCCGAGAAATTCGTATTCATGAACACCGACACCGCCGTGCACATTCACCGCTTGCCGCTCGGCAGCGATTTTGCGGTCCGCAGCCGCGGCTCCATCGGCCCGGACGGCATCGGTGTGACCACCGCGGATGTGTTTGACCGCCAAGGGTTTATCGGCACCGTGGCACAGACACTGCTGGTGCAGCGCCGCCGCTGATTTTGTATATGTGCTTGCGTCTATATAGACGATATGCAATACTCGGTGCATGGATGTCTTCGAAGCGGTCGCCGAGCCAAGCCGGCGTGCGCTGCTCGACGCACTGATCGACGGTGAACGCACCGCCGGCGAGCTCGTCGCGACCCTGCCCGGCCTGACCCAGCCCACCGTCTCGCGGCACTTGCGGGTGTTGCGTGAGGTCGGCCTCGTCGAGGTCCGGCCGGACGCCCAGCGGCGCATCTACGCGTTGCGCGCCGACGGGCTGGTCGCCATCGACGACTGGATCAACCGATATCGCCACTACTGGGCCGATCATCTCGACGCCCTGCAGCGGCACCTCGAACGCAAACACAAGGAGTCACGATGAGCGAACGCGACGGACGGCTCACTGTCGACGGCGAACGCGCGGTGTTGAATTTCGAACGCCGCCTACCCTTTCCGATCGAAGCGGTGTGGTCGGCGATCACCGATCCGCACGAACGAGAGCAATGGTTCGGCGAGACGACGATCGAGCCCCGCGAGGGCGGAACCATCGACATGGTCGCAACAGGTCCGCCGTTGCCACCCGAGCGCAAGCGGATGACCGGCCGCATCCTGGTGTGGGATCCGCCGCATGTGCTCGAACACGAGTGGAAGCAACCGATTGTCGAAGACGGTGTGGTGCGCTACGAACTCAGCGTCGACGGTGACGGCACGCTGCTGCGGTTCACCCACCGCGGGCTCGGCGTCCGCAACGCGTCGGGATTCTTCGGTGGCACCCACGCCTACCTGGATCGGCTCGAGGCCTACCTGTCCGGCGATGAGCTGCCGGATTGGACCACCCGTCGCCTTGAAGTAAACCAACGGATGGAAGCGAACTAACATGTCGCACAACGGTTCTGACATCGCCGCCCCGACCATCGCCATCGCCTACCACTCGGGCTTCGGCCACACCGCGGTGCTCGCCGAGGCCGTAGCCGCGGGTGCACGCGAAGCAAGCGCCCACGTCCATGTGATCGCGGTCGACCGGATGACAGAAGAGGACTGGGACATCCTCGACGCCGCCGACGGCGTCGTGTTCGGCAGCGCGACGTACATGGGCAACGTGTCGGCAGGCTTTCAGACCTTCGCCGAACAGACCGGCAGGCGTTGCCTCAACGGCAGTTGGCGCGACAAGGTCGCCGGCGGGTTCACGAACTCCGGCGCCAAGAGCGGAGACAAAGTCAACACGCTGGTGTCGCTCGCGATCTTCGCTGCGCAACACCACATGCATTGGGTCAGCCTCGGTTTGGGCGCAGGTTGGAACAGCGCCGCGGGCAGCGAGAACGACCTCAACCGCCTCGGCTTCTGGCTCGGCGCCGGCGCGCAGACCGACGTCGACGCCAATGTGGACCAGGTGCACCCTTCGGATGTGCAGACGTGCCGCCATCTCGGGTGGCGCGTCGCCGTGGTGACCCGGCAACTCAAGGTCGGCCGCTCCGCTACTCCAGCGGTGTCATCTCCTGCAGCATCGTCGGCACCAACTCACTGACCGTCGGGTGGATGTGCATCGTGCGGGCAATCGCCGTGTAGGGCTTCTTTGCGGTCATGATGTCGAGGATCGCGTGGATGACCTCGTCACCGCCGACGCCGAGTATCGCGGCGCCCAGGATCTCTTCGGTCTCGGCGTCGACGACGACCTTCATGAAGCCCTGGGTCTCCCCCTTCTCCACTGCTCGTCCGACGCGTGTCATTGGCCGCTTGCCCACCAACGCTTTTCGGCCGGACTTGCGGACCTCGTCGACGGTCATGCCTGCTCGGCCGAGCGGCGGGTCGATGTACAGCGCGTAGGTGGTGACGCGATCGCTCACCCGGCGCGGGTCATCGTCGAGCAGGTTGGCCGCGACGATCTCGAAGTCGTTGTACGACGTGTGGGTGAAGGCCCCGCGGCCGTTGCAGTCGCCCATCGCCCAGATGTGGTCGACGTTGGTTCGCAACTGATCGTCGACGACGATGTAGCCGCGGGCGTCGGTCTCCACGCCCGCCTGCTCCAACCCGAGGTGGTCGGTGTTGGGCTGACGTCCGACGGCCACCAGCAGGTGCGTGCCGGTGATCGGCTCGGCGCCGTCGGCAGGCGTCACCTGAAAACCGCTGTCGTGCTTGGCGAATCGGATCGCGCTGGCGTTCACCACCACGTCGATGCCTTCGGCCTGCAGGATCTCCTGCACGGTGGCCGAGACGTCCTCGTCCTCCCGTGACGTCAGCCGCGGACCCTTCTCGATGACGGTGACGCGCGCACCGAAGCGGCGATACATCTGCGCGAACTCCAGCGCGATGTAACTGCCGCCGATCACCACCAGATGCGCTGGCACCGTGTCGAGTTCGAGGATGCCGACATTCGTCATGTAGTCGATCTCGGCAAGTCCGGGCATGTCGGGCGCCACCGCGCGACCGCCGACGTTGAGAAAGATCCTGTCGGCTTCCAGCACACGGCCGTCGACTCTGATGGTGTGCGGACCCTCGAAGCGGGCGTGCCCGCGGATCAGCGTGCACCCCTTCATGCCTTCGAGCCACGACTCGACGCCACTTCGGTCGTCGAGCATGATCTTGTCCTTGCGAGCCTTGACCTTCGCCATGTCGACGGTGATTTCGCCTGTGCCGACGCCGTATTCGGCTCCGCGGCGCGACAGGTGTGCGGCGTGCGCGCTGGCGACCAGCGTCTTGGTCGGGATACAACCGGTGTTGACGCAGGTGCCGCCGACGAGCTTGCGTTCGATCACCGCGACGGTCTGGCCGGCTTCTGTCAGCCGGCCGGCCAGCGGCGGTCCGGCCTGGCCGGCGCCGACGATGATCGCGTCGAATTTCTCTGGCATAGACGGCTAGACCAGCGGAGCGAAGCTGACGAGGAACGCGACAAGGAAACCGCCACCGACAGCGATGACGTCTTCGCCGATCGCGACCGGCCGGTCGTTGCCACCGTTGGCGGCCACCAATCGGCTGCGGCCTTCCGCACCGCCAAGGGTGCCGAGGACAGCGCCGATGATTCCGGCACCCATGCCGATGAAGGTGTGGTGCGACACGCTTCCGATGACCGCGCCCGCGAACGCCCCTGTGATGAGTCGCGTGGTGAACTGCGGCGTGGTCTTGCGGCTGGGCGTCTTCGGTAACTGGTCGGTAACGAGCTCGACGAGCAGGAAGATGGTCAGCACGGTGACGGTGATCGGATGGGCGACCCACTCCGACCATTTGCCGTCGACGTCGATCCAGCCGAGAAACGCACCCCACGCCACCACCGCAGGGGCGGTCAGCGCGCGCAGACCGGCGATCACACCGATCAACACCGCGAGCACGATAACGACGACCTGCGTCATGGCAACCTCCGGAGCCGCGAAAAGGACACCCGGACGCTAACACGCACTCCGCGGATGATCCCGCCGAATCAGAAGCGGCAGAACCGGATGTCAGAGGCCAGAATCGCCTTGGCACCGATCGCCGCGAGTTCGTCCATGATCGCGTTGACGTCTCGGCGCGGCACCAGTGCCCGCACGGCTACCCACTCCGGGTCGGCAAGTGGGGCGATGGTTGGTGATTCGAGCCCCGGTGTCACCGCGGTGGCGGCGTCGAGCACGCTGCGCGGACAGTCATAGTCGAGCATCAAGTACTGCTGCCCGAACACCACGCCTTGCACCCGGCCCGCGAGCTGTTCTCGTGCCGCGGCATTCTCTTCGCTAGGCGTATCGCTCTCGATGAGAACCGCCTCCGAATCACACAACGGTTCCCCGAACGCCACCAGGTCATGCAGGCCGAGCGTTCGGCCCGAACCAACCACATCGGCGATCGCATCCGCGACCCCGAGCTGTACCGAAATCTCCACGGCGCCATCGAGCCGTATCACGGTTGCCTCAATCCCCCGCTGCGCCAAGTCTTTTCGCACCAGATGGGGGAACGCGGTGGCAATCCGCTTGCCCGCGAGGTCCTCGATGCGCCACGGGTGCCCCGCAGGCGCGGCGTAGCGGAAGGTCGACGATCCGAAGCCGAGCGCCAGCCGCTCGCGAACAGGCGCGTCGGATTCCTGGGCCAGATCGCGACCGGTGATGCCGAGGTCGAGTTGGCCCGACCCGACGTAGATCGCAATGTCCTTGGGGCGCAGGAAGAAGAATTCGACATTGTTGACCGGGTCGATGACGGTCAGGTCCTTGGGATCGGTGCGCCGCCGGTACCCGGCTTCGGACAGAATCTCGGCGGCCGGGTCGGAAAGCGTGCCCTTGTTGGGTACGGCGACCCGCAGGTTTCCGTTTCCGTTCATAGCTTGGCGTAGACGTCGTCGAGGGTCAGGCCGCGCGAGATCATCAGCACCTGCGTCCAGTACAACAACTGGCTGATTTCGTCGGCCAGGGCTTCGTCACTCTCGTGTTCTGCTGCCAGCCACACCTCACCGGCCTCTTCGAGAATCTTCTTGCCCAGCCCGTGCACGCCGCCGTCGAGCGCGGCGACGGTGCCGCTGCCCTCGGGGCGAGTGCGCGCACGCTCCGTCAGTTCGGCGAACAGGGCGTCGAAGGTCTTCACGGCACGCGATTGTTCCACGTGCTGTTCGGAGCGGTCACGCGGGTTAACCGAGAAGCGTCATGTCTTCGCCGGGTGCGCGTCGTGATGCACCGCGTCGCGTTGCATGTCTTCGAGGTGTTTGCCCTTGGTTTCTGCGACCCATCGCCAGACGAAGATGAACGACAGCACCGCGCACAACGCATAGAACCCGTACGCCAATCCGAGCACGTTGCGCAGCCCTGGGAAGGTCACCGTGATCACCCAGTTGGCCGCCCATTGCCCGGCCGCGGCCAGCCCCAGGGCAGCACCCCGGATGCGGTTCGGGAACATTTCACCCAGCAGCACCCACACCACGGGGCCCCACGACATCCCGAAGGCCACCACGAACAAGTTGGCGGCGACGAGGGCGATCGGGCCGGCAACGGGGCCGAGGTGAGGCTTTCCGTCGATGATTTCGGCTGTTTGAAAGACGACCGCCATCGTCGCCAACGTGACCGCCATGCCGGTGGAGCCGACCAGGAGCAGCGGTTTGCGCCCGACCTTGTCGATCAGCGCGATCGCAATCAGCGTGGTCAAGATGTTTGTAATCGACGTGATCACGGTGATGGTGAACGAGGAGCTCTCCTTGAAACCGACCGCCTCCCACAGCACGTTGGAGTAGTAGAAGATCACGTTGATGCCGACGAACTGCTGGAAAACCGAGAGTCCGACACCGACCCACACGATCCCGTACAGGCCGCCGGTCGGCTTGCGCAGATCGCGCCACGACGGCGGCTTCTCGGACTTCAACGACTCCTGAATGCGAGTGATCGTGAGCTCCAGGTTCTTCTCGCCCAGCAACATCGTGAGCACTCGGCGGGCTTCCGGAATCCGGAATTTTGCAACGAGATAACGCGGCGACTCGGGGATCGTGAAGGCCAGCCCGCCGTACAGAACGGCGGGCACCACCATCACGAGGAACATCCAGCGCCACGCCTCCAACCCCAGCCACAGCTCCTCACGCGATCCTCCGGCGAGGTGGGCCAGCAGATAGTCCACCGCCAGCGACAGGAAGATTCCTGTCACGATCGCCAATTGCTGCAGCGAGCCGAGCCGACCACGGATGCGTGGCGGTGAGGTCTCGGCAATGTAGGCGGGTGCGATGACGGACGCCACTCCCACCCCGATGCCGCCGACGACGCGGAAGATCACCACCAGCCACACGTTGGGCGCAAGACCCGTGCCGATCGCACTGATCAGGAACAGCACCGCGGCGATCTTCATGACGGACAGGCGGCCTATCCGGTCGGCGAGCCGGCCCGCCGTCACGGCGCCGAGCGCGGCGCCCAGCAGAGCCGAGGCGACCGCGAAGCCGAGGGTGGTGTTGCCGATGCCGAAGTCCTCTTGAATCGACGAGACTGCGCCGTTGATCACCGCGCTGTCATAGCCGAAGAGAAAGCCGCCCAGAGCGGCGACGGAAGCGATCAGGACCACCCGGCCGCTGTGTTCAGATTCTTCGTAGTCCAAGCCGGATGCAGAATCACCAACGGGCCCGTGAGTCATGTGACGCCCTTCCGCAGCATTGCGTGACGAGAATCACATTCAATCACTTACGCCCATGTCAGGCGGTGCGTTCCCCGAACTGTACGAGTTCTGCATGTACGCGCCGCAGATCGGCCGCGTCGATTCCGGCAAGCGAGCGAACGTGACGTCGACGCGGACCGGTGGGCACAGCTACGTCGTTGGGCACCACCAAAACCGGACATCCTGCGTCCTCGGCGGCCGCCGTGCCGGTTACCGAGTCCTCAATGGCCAGGCACAGATCGGGCGACAGGTCCAGCAACTCGGCGGCCCGTAGGTAGAGGTCGGGCGCCGGTTTGCCCTGTGGCACCTCGTCGGCGCAGACAGTCGCCGAAAAGTAGTGGCGGCCAATGCTGTTCAACGCCCTGTCGGTGAGTGCGCGCGCAGTGTTGGTCACCAGTGCCATCGGAGTTCCTTCCGCGGCAAGCGCTTCCAACAACTCATGCGCACCGTCACACCAGGGCAGCCCGCGGTCGAACAAGTCGGCCGTGTAGTCGTGCAGCCAGCGGATGGACTCCGTCATCGCCACCGGATCGGGATGCAGGCCGAGGTTGGCGTACACGGTCTGCATCGTGTCTTCGGCCGAACCGCCGACCATCGACGCGCGCACTTCGTGGGTCAGCCTGCCGCCGAGATGGTCGTACAGCGCCGCCAGCGAAATATCCCAGAGCTTTTCGGAGTCGACGAGGGTGCCATCCATGTCGAACAGCACCGCTTGCATGTCCCCGATTCTGTCAGAGG
>Ga0070671_100004713_pt1 | contig 10834 bp, 8 predicted proteins | sample KBSS73metaG_FD_65341 | JGI IMG/M metagenome (GOLD analysis project Ga0070671, IMG submission 65341) | Switchgrass rhizosphere microbial communities from Kellogg Biological Station, Michigan, USA - KBS S7-3 metaG | ecosystem: Host-associated > Plants > Roots > Rhizosphere > Soil ... | reverse complement strand
AGCGCCGGTGCTGTAACGCGCAAGGTCCGGCAGATCGCCGCGATGCAGGCGGATGGTCATGCGAGAATTGTCGGGTTCGGTGTCATGCCTCGACATGTTGCAATCGGCGCTTAGTTCTGAATATCGCAACCGAAATTGTCCGTCAAAATCCGCCCGATTTGGGCAAATTGCCCACGGAATCCGGCCCACAAGTGACAGCGGCGCGCTTGTTCGGCTAGATTGACCCGACCTTTAGATACGTCGGGAGGAGGACGACCATCAGCGCGCATTGGGTCTCCACCGCATTCGCGCTGCCGCGATTGGCGCGGCGCCCGCGGCAGCGGCTCCTGCATGCGCTGTGGTACGGGCGCTCCGTTCGCATTCAGCTGCTGCTGGTGTTTGTTCTGATCGACCTTGCCGCCGCGCTGGTCGCCGGCAGCGTTACGATCTGGCGCGCCCGCACCCAGACCCGGGTCGAGATGGCGGCGTCGATGCGTCTCGCCGAGCTGCTGGTCAGGGATGCGGTCAATCTCGTGCGTCAGCAGCCTTCGGCCGAACAATTCCTCGCGGTCCTGCCGGCGCAATTGCGCTCGCTGCGCCACGTGCGAGTCACGGTCAAGGATGCGGCGGGCATTCCCATTGCGGCGGTGCCGCGTGCCGTCACGGCTACCGGCCGCGGCGTCACTGCCGGCCGCGGCCCCGACGAGCACTCGCCGGCACCCGCGTGGTTCAGCGCCCTGGTCGCGCCGCCCATCGAGACGCATGTCGTCCCGGTTCTGGCCGACGGGCGGAGCGTCGGTCAGGTGGAGATCACCGGAGAACCGGCCGACGAAATCGCCGAGACTTGGGGGAACGCCGCCGCGATCGGCGTCGGCGCCCTGCTGCTCAACGCCGCGATGATCGGCGTTCTCTACGTCCTCTTCGGCCATGTGCTCGGTCCGCTCACGGCGCTGGCGTCCGGCCTCTCCAAGCTCGAGCGGCAGACCTACAGCGTACGCTTGCCGCGGCCGCGGGCACGCGAGCTCGCAGCCATCGCCGAACACTTCAACGCCCTTGCGCTTGCGCTCGAAACGGTGCGCGCGGAAAACCTGCGGCTCAATCGTCGGCTGATCACCGCGCAGGACGACGAGCGGCGGCGTACCGCGCTCGAACTTCACGACGAAGTCGGGCCGTGTCTGTTCGGCCTCAAGGCGAACGCGTCCTCGATCGCGACCGCCGCCGGCGAGCTGCCGGACAAGGCGAGACAGAGCGTGTCGGAACGCCTGGGCGACATGCTGGCCATCATCGAGCATTTGCAGGCCATCAATCGCAGCATGCTCGACCGCCTGCGACCGATGGCCCTCGGGCACGTCCCGCTCCAGGAGCTTCTTGATCAGCTCGTGCGCGACCGTTCGCGCCAGCACCCGCAGATCGCATTCTCTTTCGCCGCCGGAAAGGTACGCCGTGGCTACGGCGATTCGATTGACCTCACCGTCTTCCGCTGCGTGCAGGAGAGCCTGACCAATGCCATCCGGCACGCACAGGCGAAAACCGTGACCGTCGAGCTCAGCCAGACCGGCGACGACGCAGAACTCGAACTTACTGTACGCGACGACGGGATCGGGATGGGCGTCGGCGCGCCGCCCGGCTTCGGCATTCGCGGCATGCAGGAGCGCGTCGAGGGTTTGGGCGGCCACTTCGCGATCGAGAACGCATCGGGCGGCGGCACATGCGTGCGCGTCGTCGTTCCACTGCTCGAGCATCGCCCCGCGCCGTCGCTCGCAGCCGATGCCGGCGACGGGGCGCGGGCATGACCAGCGTCCTCATCATCGACGACCACCCGATCGTGCTGCAAGGCTGCCGGCGTATGCTCGAGGACGCCGGCGTTGACGCCGTGCTCGAGGCCCGCGACGCCGTCTCCGGTTACCGGCTCTACCGCCGACACCGTCCGCAGGTCGTGATCGTCGACCTCGCCATGCAGGGCAGCGGCCTCGGCGGCCTACCGCTGATCCGCCGCATCCGCTCGCAGGATCCCGCCGCGCGCATCCTGGTGCTGAGCATGCACAGCGACCCGATCATCGTTTCGCGCGCGCTCGAGGCGGGCGCCACCGGTTACGTACTCAAGGACACCTCGTCGGAGGACCTGCTCAAGGCGTTCGCCAAGGTCCAGGCCGGCACTCCCTATCTGAGCGGCGATCTCGCCATGCAGGTCGCGCTGGCGCACACCTCGGCGCGGCAGAACCCGCTTGCCGAACTCACGCCGCGGGAACTACAGATCCTTTCGCTGCTGGCCGAGGGCAAGCCCTACGGCCGCATCGCCGAGGAGATCAACGTCAGCTACAAGACGGTCGTCAACGTCAGCTCGCAGCTCAAGCAGAAGCTCGATGCCCGCAACCTGCCGGAGCTGATCCGCACGGCCGTGCAGTTGCTGCAGACGGCGCCGATTGCCAAAAGTTCCCGAGACGATTTGGAAAAACTCTCCTAACGCGGCAGCTGCTCTCATGCCACAATCCGCGGCGTCTGGCGGGGGTTGGCGTAGGCAATGCGTCGCGTTTGGGGGGTTGGTGGCGGCCGATGCCCGAGGGGATCGGCGGCCGGAGCGTATCGTCGAGTCTTGCTGGCTGGCGCAGCGATCGCCGCGCTGATGGTCCCGGGCCTGACCGCGGCCCAGGACAGCCAAGGCGGCGGGGTGCCGCTGCCGGAAATCAAGGTCGTGCCGACCACCCCGGCGACGCCGCCGCCTAGCCGAAGAGCACCCGCGACCAGAACTGCCGGGCCCGCCCGAGCCGCTCCTGCTCCGGCGCAAACCGCCGAAGTTGCTGCCCAACCGGGCGCGGTCCCGCTGGACAAGATTCCAGCGAACGTCCAGACGGTTCCAGCTTCCGCCTTCGAGTACTCGAAGGCGCCGGACCTTCTGCAATCGCTGGCCCAGTCGTTGCCCGGCGTGTCGCTGGGCGACCAGACCGGGAATCAGTTTCAGCTCGACATCAACTACCGCGGCTTCACCGTCGGGCCGGTCATCGGCACGCCGCAGGGACTCGCCGTCTATCAGAACGGGGTGCGCATCAACGAGGTTTTCGGTGACGCCGTCAACTGGGATCTCATCCCGCAGAACGCCATCAATTCACTCACGCTTGTTCCCAGCAACCCGGTGTACGGCCTTAACGCGATCGGCGGTGCACTGTCGTTGCAGATGAAGAACGGCTTTACCTATCACGGCGTCGAAGGGGAAGTGAGCGGTGGCTCATATGGCCGCATCACCACGTCGATGCAGGCCGGCGGCCAAACCGGAAACCTGTCGGGCTATATCACGGCCGATGCGATCAACGACGCCGGCTGGCGCCAGAACTCACCGTCAACACTGCGACGGGTGTTTGCAGACCTAGGCGCCCGCGGCGATCAGACTGAATTTCATTTGAGCTTCACCGGCGCCGACAACACTTTCGGCGCGACAGCGGCAGCGCCGCTGCAGATGCTGAACCAGGACTGGACGAGCACCTACACCACGCCGCAAACAACGCATAACCAGCTTGCGTTTCTCACCGCCAGCGCCAGCTGGAAGCCGACCGACACGTGGGCCTATACGGCCATCGGCTATTATCGCAATTTCCGTCAAACCCACGTCGATGGCAACGGCACTGACGTATCGAACGATCCGACCGTTTGTCCCGATCCCACCAAGCTGTGCTTTCCCAACCTCGATGGCTCGGTATCGAACCTGAGAACCACGACCGGACAGACGGTCCCGAACGCCGGTGCGGTCGCTTTCCCGAACGTTTTGGGCGAAGTCGACCGCACCTGGACGACCACCAACAGCTTCGGCGGCACGCTGCAAGCGGCGTCCTCGGAAAAACTCTTCGGTCATGGCAACAACTTCACGGTCGGATTGAGCATCGACCGCGGGCTGGTGCAATTTGCCGCGACGAGCGAGCTGGGAACGGTCAACGCCAACCAATTCCCGCTGGTGCAGGGCGTCGGCGTCTTCATCGACCAGCCCTCGGGCGACGTAGCACCGGTCGGCCTCGGCGCAGCCACGCTCTACACCGGGCTGTACGCGACCGATACCTTCGACGTGACGTCACGCTTCTCGATTACCGCCGGCGGGCGCCTGAACTACGCCCAGCTCAATCTGACCGACGACCTAGGCAACGACCCGGCGCTTGGCGGCAATCACACCTACACCCACTTCAACCCCATGATCGGGGGGACCTACAAGCTCACCCCGAATCTGACGGTTTACGGCGACTTTGCGGTAGCGAACCGCACGCCCACGCCTCTGGAGCTGGCATGCTCCGATCCAAATCGGCCGTGCCTGATCGACAGCGCCCTCATCGCAGATCCCGACCTGAAACAAGTCGTTACGTACACCTATGAGGCCGGATTCCGTGGTCAGCACAAGCTTGCCTACGGGCAGCTGAATTGGACGCTGGGAGCGTTTCACGCGCTCAATACCGACGACATCATCGCCGTGGCGAGCCCGATCCCGGGGCATCAGTTCTTTCAGAATGCCGGCGACACGCTGCGGCGCGGCGTCGAAGCCAGCGCGACCTACAAGGAAGACCGCTGGAACGTCTACGCCAACTACACCTACGTCGATGCCACCTTCAGGAATTCACTGATTCTCGGTTCGCCGAACAACCCCTTCGCCGACCCCAACGGCAACATCTTCGTTGTTCCCGGCGATCACCTTGCCGGCATCCCCAACTATCGTTTCAAGCTCGGTGGCGAGTACCAGGTCACCACCCCATGGAAGGTCGGGGCCGATCTCAATGTGATCGGCAGTCAATGGCTGGTCGGCGATGAAGCAAACCAGAACCCGAAGGTGCCCGCCTACTGGGTCGTGAACGTGAATTCTTCGTACAAGATTACGCAAAATCTTGAGCTGTTCGGCCTGGTGCGCAATCTGTTCAACAAGCACTACTTCGTGAGTGGCACGTTCTTTGAAACCGATTCATTCCCCTATTTGGGTTTGACCGATCCACGCACCTTCCTTCCCGGCATGCCGCTCGCGGCCTATGTGGGCGTGCGCGGCACCCTGCCGACCGGGGGAGGAGTATTCGCTGATGCTCCAATGGTGACCAAGGCGCGGCAGACCCGTTTCGCCGGCACGGCGTCAGCCGTCACCAACTGGACCGGCATCTACCTCGGCGTCAACGGCGGCTACACCTTCGGCGGCAGCAAGTGGTCGGACAGCGTGACCGGCAATTCCAGCGGCAGCTTCGGCACGTCGGGCTTTGTCTTCGGCGGCACGGTGGGCGCCAACTACCAGGTCGGCTCGCTGGTGTTCGGAGTCGAGGGCGACGGCGGCTGGGCAAACGCGAGCGGCTTCGGCACCTTCACTGCCACGAGCCTCTGCGCCGCCGGCTGCCTGACCAGCGACACCTGGCTCGGCACCGCGCGCGGCCGCGTCGGCTATGCGTTTGATCGGTTTCTCGTGTTCGCCACCGCCGGCGCCGCCTTTGGCGATATCAGAGCAAAGTTTTCCAATGGCCCGATCAGCCGCTCGACCGAGGTTGGCTGGACGGTCGGCGCTGGTATCGAGGTCGCACTCGGCCGCAATTGGAGCGCCAAAGCGGAATACCTCTTTGTCGACCTTGCCGACGGATCCTGCACGACCGCCTGCACAATCGCCAATCCAAATGGGCCGGCGCTTGTCCCCAACGTCGCGGTAAAGTTCGACGAGAGCATCGTCCGCGCCGGTGTCACCTACAGATTCGGATTGTAAGCAGCTTTATTTCGGGTCGCCTATTCGCCGGACTTGACGATTGGGTGGCAATCGCAAAGCCGGTGCCAGATGTTCCCGCGCGATTTGGAACAGTTTCCCTTACGCGCGGGCGGAGCGGGATGGTAGTTCGTTTATGCGCAGGGAGCCTCCTCCCTAGCGCGTGGTCGACTAGGCTCGCTCGAGCTTTTAGCCCCGACGTTGAGTCGGGGCTCTTTTTTGCCTCCAATGATTGCATTTGGCGCGCAAGGCCGCCTGATCAGGCGGCTTTGAGCAGCCCGAGCTGGGTCAACGCTGTCACGCCGTCGTCAAGGCCGATCTCCTCGACGATCTTGCCGTTGACGACCTTCAGCACCGTGGTGCCGGTGAAGCGCATCTTGCGCCCGGTCGCGGCCGGGAGACCGCCGACCAGAAAGTCATCGAAAGCCGGCCCCGTATGGGTGCCGCCGCCTTCCCATTGACCGACGACATAGTCGCCCTCGGCGATCAGCTCCGCGGTGCCCCAGAAATTGAGATCCGGGAACGCCGCACGGAAATCGGTCATGAACGCCTTGATGTCTTTACGGCCGCGGCGCGGTTCGTGCAGCGAATATTTGAGCAGCATGTCCGGCGCGGCAATCTCGTCGATGACCGCAAGATTGACGTCCTTGCCCCAGAAGTCGGTGAACCAGCGGCCGACAACGGCCTTGTTGTTGGCTTCCTTGCTCATTGCAATGTCTCCTCATTGTCAGTGAGGGTCATCAACATCGATCGATGACCTGAGCGAAGGACTACGCTTGCGGCAAGCCTGCCAAACTCCGGTTCTTGCCGTGGAATCGACGTCGGGCTATCGCCCGGTCGCGCCTCAATCCGCGCGAGGCAATGAGTCCGCAGCCGCGACGCCCGATCGCGGCAAGCTGTTTCGACTCTGCCGGAGCGCGCCTATCCGGCGCGCGCATTACCGCCGTCCGCCGCTCAGTAAGTGTTGATGAGCGGCCGGTCGCGGGCTTGCAACAGGCGCGCGAGATGGTAGAGGTGGAAGTGGACGGCACAGCGCAGCAGATAGAGCCGCAGCAGGACGCCGTCGGGCCGCTGGCGCAGCGCACCGAGACAGCGCTGCAGATAGATCCGGCGCAGAGTGGAGTCGCGCAGCCGCAGCAGCATGCTAGTCGCCAGGGCACCAAGCTCCACCCAGGAGCGCGCCTGCTTGCGCCAGCGCGCCCACGGGCGCGCCGCCGCGAAGCGCCGCCAGCCCGGCTCGGTGGTGAGCGGCCCCTTCAGCCAGAGCGCGTCGAAGCGGTCGAAAAACGATTTCGGCTCGTAGAGCGCGGCCATGAGGTCGACGTATCCGCGGCTCAGCACGTCGCGACTCATCTGCAGCGGCAGCACATTGGTGCCCTGGCTCGGCACGTCGGACGGGTCCAGCCGTCCTTCCTGCGCCAGCCGCTTGTACAGCGGCGTCTTCGGGATGGCGCTCAGCATGCCGACCATGACCAGGTTGATCCCCGAGTTCTCGACGAAGCGGCGATGCGTCTCGAACACGGCCTCGGTGTCGTTGTCGAAGCCGACGATCAGGCCGGCCCAGACTTCAAGCCCGGCGTCGTGAATGCGGCCCACCTTTTCCAGCAAGGTGCCGGTGCGGCGGATGTTCTGCAGCTTCTTGGTTTCGCGCAGCGCGTCCTCGTTGGTACTCTCGATGCCGACGAACAGACAGTTGAAGTTCGCCTCCACCATGAGCCGCATCAGCTCATCGTCGTCGGCGAGGTCGAGCGAGGCTTCGGTCACGAAGTTGAGCGGATAGCCCCTCGCCTGCTGCCAGGCGATCACGTGCCGCAGCACCTTTTTGATCTCTTTCTTGTTGCCGATCAGATTGTCGTCGACAATGAAGACGAGCGGCACCTTCAGGGCGCACAGCGACTCAAGCTCGGCGATGATCTGCTGCGGGGTCTTGATCCGCGGGCGGCGGCCATAGACGACGATGATGTCGCAGAATTCGCATTGGAACGGGCAGCCGCGCGAGAACTGCACGCTGGCGAAACCGTAGCGCTTCATCTTCAGGAGGTCGAAGCGCGGCGCCGGCACGCGCGTCATGTCGGTCTTCTCCGCCTGCTCGTAGCGGCGCGCGGCCTTGCCGGCTTCCCAGTCGGCGAGGAAGCGCGGCCAGGTCTCTTCGGCCTCGCCGACGAAGATGGCGTCGGCAAGCTCGCCGAAATAATCCTCCTGCACGCTGATCCAGGGGCCGCCGATCACCACGAACGCGCCGCGCTGCTTGAGTTCACGGACGATCTCGAGCATCCGGTGCCGCTGCACGATCATGCCGGTAACGCCGACGATATCGGCGCGGGCGCAGCGATCGAAATCGATCGCCTCGACATTCTCGTCGACGAGGGTCAGCCGGTGATGCGGCGGGGTGAGCGCGGCAAGCAGCGGCAGCGCGGCGACCGGCATGTTCGAGCGCTTGCCCAGGAACGGCAGGCACGCCTCGAGCCCCCAGAACGACATCTCGAACTTCGGATTGATGATGACAATGTCTGCCATCGCCGCAATCCCTGGCGTTGCGCCGCAAATGCGGGCGCGCTCATAAGCTGACCGGCAAACGCGACGGAACTAGGGTAGCACCTCGCGGCGGCGCCCGTAACCGGCGGGCAGGATCACCGCGGAATGGCCGGCCTGACCGTCCAATCCACCGGGCGCGGCGCGAACCGTTCAGCGTGCCGGCTGCGCCGCCGAAGCAGCTTCTGCCGAGGGGAGGCCAACAAGATGCCGGCTCGCCGCCTTGAGGCGCTCCCGCGCCTTCGCATCGTAGGCCTGGGCATCGGCGCGGGCCTCACGCTGACCGTTGAAGAAAAGGCCGCCGCGCCCCTCGAGTTCGGGGGACGTCGCCAGCTTGAGGATCGCTTCTGCCCCCTCCTCGACGCTGCTGGCCGGCGTCATCCCGGACTGGCGCACCATGGTGGTGTCCATGTAGGTCGCCGGATGCAGCGCATTGACGGTGACGCCGCTGCCCTCGAGCTCGCACGTGAGATCGATCGTGAACAGGATCTGCGCGAGCTTGCTCTGACAATAGGCGCGCGAGCCGCTGTAGCCGCGCGTCAGCATCACGTCGCCGAAGTCGATAGCCTGCTGGCCGAGCGAGGAGACGTTGACGATGCGGGCAGGCGCGCTTCGCCTGATCAGCGGCAGCAAGAGATCGGTGAGCAGGAAGCCGGCGAGATAGTTCACCGCGAAGCGTAGTTCGTAGCCGTCGGCGCTGGTCTGCCGCGTTCCCTGGGCGCCGCCGGAGCCGATGCCGGCATTGTTGATGAGCAGGTCCAGCCGGTTGGTCGTCCGCTGCACTGCGTCGGCGAAACGACGCACCTCCGCGAGCGCGGAAAGATCGGCTTCGAGGAACTCCGCGGAACCTCCGCTCGCCTTGATCTCGGCGACGACGCGCTCGCCGCGCGCGCGATCGCGTCCGTGCACCAGAACGCGCATGCCGCGGGCGCCGAGCGTCTTCGCTACCACGCGCCCGACTCCGTCGGTCGAGCCGGTGATCAACGCCGTCTTTGTGTTCTGCCGTTCCATTTTCAACGCCTCCGCTGCACGTTTTTCGTCGTCGCCGCGTTCGCTGCAACCATGCGGCGGTTCCAGAGAGAAGTCCATGATCTTCACTGTGTTTTCAAGGGAACGAAACCAACTGCTTTTCGTTTTCCACGAGACCGGAGCCGGAGCGCTTCCAGGTTCCACAAAAGGAACGATCTTCCAAAGGAGACACTGATGTTGAAATACGTCGTCACGGCCGCAGCATTTGGTTTGCTGGCTGTCCCGGCCTACGCCGCCCAGGACGCCGCGCTGCCGCCGGCCAAAGTAGAGACCGCCGTACCGGCGAACGCGGTCACCGTTACCGACTGGTACAAGCAGGACGTTTACGATCCGAGCGACAATCACATCGGGCAGGTCAAGGACGTGCTGGTCGACAAGTCCGGCAAGATCCACTCGCTGGTGATTGGCGTCGGCGGCTTCCTCGGCGCGGGCGAGAAGGACGTGCTGGTGGCGTTTGACGCGGTGCAGCCCACCATGAAGGACAAGAAAATGTACCTGGTCATGAACGCGACCAAGGACAGCCTGAAAGCCGCACCGGGCTTCAAATACGACTCGAACAGCACCACATGGGTGCCAGACAACAAGACCACTGAGAGCAAGATGAAGTAACGGACTGCAGCCGCGCGAGCCCGGCCTTGACCGGGCTCGCTCTGCAGTTTTGGGGTGAACGAGCGGTCCGCTTCGCGATCAAGCGAAGACGGGCCGCTCTCATCATTCGGCGCCCGCGCAGTCGACGCAGCCGCTCTTCTCGGTTATTAAGGGCGCGGGTGTTCCATTCCGTCAGCTCGTCACGGCGTGGACTTGTTCACACTTGTTGCGGCCATCCAAGTCTCGGCCTTTTGGCGCGGCATTTTTCAGGGGCGCGCATGCTTGCCGCAGGCGCGCGAATAGGGGGTCGCGAATGTCGTCGCCTCAACTGGTTCGTGCTGTATTGCTCTTGGCGGCAGTCGCGACGATGGCGTTTGCGGACCGCGCCTCCGCCGCACATTTCCTGGTGATCGACAAATGCCGCATCTACGGCTTCCCTCCGCACAGCCGCGACTATGCCGAGTGCCGCATGAACGTCAGACGCTTCTGGACGACCGGCCCTTGCGCCAGCGCCGAGTTCGCCGCATTCCATCGCGAATATTGTCACCTCAATCCGCCGCCGTTCCTCTAGCGCATGTTCCGATTAAATTGAAACGCACCTCTCGCCGTCTTTGCCGGGCTTGACCCGGCAATCCATGCTGCGCTCGCGGATCTGCGGCCAATCAGCATGGATGCGCGGGTCAAGCCCGCGCATGACGAGGGCAACAATGTTTCAACCTGACCGGAGTTTGCTCTAGCGAGCCCGTACCGTTGACCTTGGGCACAGGCGCCACCGTTTGCGCAGCCAAGTCTGCCGGCCGTTTGGCGCTCGCGCCGGTTGGCGCCGAGCGCACTTGTCAGGCGGCCGTTCACGCGTGCGGATGCGTCAACAGCGGCTGCTGCCCGGCCTGCGAAGTTTCCGTCACCAGCGTCCCGCCGTGGCCGTCGGCCGCGGTGACGAAGCTTCCGGCCATGTAGTTGCCGAGGAGCGCGATTGCTGCGGCATGGCGCCCGTCGCTCACTGTC
>Ga0070671_100004712_pt1 | contig 10834 bp, 8 predicted proteins | sample KBSS73metaG_FD_65341 | JGI IMG/M metagenome (GOLD analysis project Ga0070671, IMG submission 65341) | Switchgrass rhizosphere microbial communities from Kellogg Biological Station, Michigan, USA - KBS S7-3 metaG | ecosystem: Host-associated > Plants > Roots > Rhizosphere > Soil ... | reverse complement strand
TTCTTCTTGCCGCCAGCCTTCCGGTGGCCAAGCCGGCACTCGCGCAGGAACCGCCGACCGGAGCGACGCAGCCTGCACCCCCAAGCCAGCCCGCTGGGGAGCCAGCTCCGGCGCCCGCTCCCAGCCTTGGGCCGTCGATCACCGGCCCGCTGCACTACAATTCCAATCCGCTCCACGTCGACGGCGGCCCGCTCGGGCCGATCTATGTTTCCGGCGTGATCAGCGGCCTTGGCCTGGTTCAGAGCAATCACTTCCCGGGCGATCATTCGAGCCGCGGCGACCTCAGCAACGGCCAGGTGATCGTCCAGTCCACGCAGGGTTTGGTCCAGTTCTACGTCCAGGCGGGCGGCTATTCGATCCCGACGCTGGGTACGCCTTATTTCAAGGCGAAGGATTATGTGAAGGACACCTACGGCTATCTGCCGGTCGCCTATTTGAAGCTCGTCCCGAGTTCCGACTTCAACATCCAGATCGGCAAGCTCTACACGCTCCAGGGTGCCGAGAACGCTTACACATTCCAGAACTTCAACATCGAGCGCGGGCTGCTCTTCAACCAGACGAGCACGATCAACCGTGGCGTCCAGGCCAATTATGCCCACGGAAAGCTGAGCGTCTCGCTGGCGCTGACCGACGGCTTCTATTCGAAGAAGTACAACTGGCTGTCCGGTACAATCGGCTATAGCGTTTCACCGAAGGACAGCATCACCTTCGGCGCGGCCGCCAACCTGGGCCACACGAACAGGTCGAGCTTCGCGACGCCGGTCGTGCTCAACAACGGCCAGCTCTATTATCTTAGCTGGACGCACAATGAGGGCCGCTGGACCATCCAGCCATACGTGCAAGTCGGTCATGTGCCGGAGGATTCACACCTCGGCATTGATCACAGCGCGACGACCTACGGCGGCGCGATCCTCGGTAAATACAGCTTCAACGACCAGTGGGCGCTGGCCGCCCGCGCCGAGGTCATCAAGCAGAGCGGCTCGGTCAGTAACGGCACGCCCAGCCTGATCTACGGCCCGGGCAGTGGCGCCTGGTCGCTTACGCTTACTCCGACATGGCAGAAGGGCATCTTCTTCGGTCGTGTCGAGGGCTCGTACGTCCACGCCTTCAGCGCGGTGGACGGCTTCGCCCTCGGTCATGATTTCGACAAAAAATCCCAGGTCCGCGGCCTCATCGAGGCCGGGATCATTTTCTGACGGAGACGATAAATGATCGATCTCACATGGCTTTCATTCGTGCTCGGCCTGACGATCCTGGGGCTGATCTATGTGCGACTCCTCGGGAACGGCAACGGGGAGCGCGGCGCATGAACCTCCAGCTCGTTCTGGGCGCGCTGACCGCGCTCTTCCTCCTCATTTATCTCGTCGCCGTGCTCGCGCGGCCGGAGCGATTCTGATGGCCAACACGACGCCGCACGGCTGGACCCTGATCGCGTTGTTCATCGCGCTGACCTTCGCCATGGCGAAGCCGTTCGGCGCCTGGCTCTTCGCGCTTTATGAAGGCCGTACCCCGAAGTATCTCGGCTTCATCTCGCCAGTCGAGCGCGCGCTCTACCGCGCCGGCGGTGTCGACCCGGGGAAAGAACAAGGCTGGCGCGGCTATGCGATCGCCATGCTGGTGTTCAGCGCAGTCGGGATCTTTCTCACCTACGCGATCGAGCGGCTTCAATTCTATCTACCGCTGAACCCGCAGGGTTTTGCCGGTGTGCCCGCGCCGGTGGCATTCAACACGGCGGTCAGCTTCATCACCAACACGAACTGGCAGAGCTATGCCGGTGAAACGACGATGTCGAACTTCACCCAGATGGCGGCGCTTGCGGTGCACAACTTTCTGTCCGCCGCAACCGGCATCGCGATCGCTTTCGCCCTCATCCGTGGATTTGCGCGCCGTGAAACAGGCGGCATCGGGAATTTTTGGGCCGATCTGACCAAAATCACGCTTTACATCCTGTTGCCCATCTCGGTCGTCTATGCGCTCGTTCTGGTCGCGCTCGGTGTTCCACAGACGCTCGCCGGTTCGGTCACCGCGACGACAATGGAGAGCGCCAAGCAGGTCATCGCGCTTGGACCCGTCGCATCGCAAATCGCGATCAAGATGCTCGGCACAAACGGTGGCGGCTTCTTTAACGCGAATGCCGCGCACCCATTCGAAAATCCGGGCGACATCTCGAACTTCATCCAGATGCTGTCGATTTTCGCGCTCGGCGCAGGCCTGACCTGGACGTTCGGCAAGGCCGTTGGGAATGTGAAGCAGGGCTGGGCGATCCTCGCCGCGATGATGATCCTGATGGGCGCCGGTGTGACCACCGCGTACATTGCAGAGAGTGCTGGCAATCCGATCCATCATGCGATGGGCGTCGATGCATCCATGGGCAACATGGAAGGCAAGGAAGTTCGATTCGGCACCGCCGCGTCAGCGCTGTTCGCGACGGTCACCACCGATGCGTCATGCGGCGCAGTCAATTCGATGCACGACAGCTTCACGCCGATTGGCGGACTCGTGCCGATGTTCAACATTCAGCTCGGCGAGATCATTATCGGCGGCGTCGGCTCGGGCCTCTACGGCTTCCTGCTATTCGCGATCATCTCCATTTTCGTCGCCGGCCTGATGGTCGGTCGCACGCCTGAATATATCGGCAAGAAGATCGAGAGCCGAGAAGTGAAGCTGGCAGTGCTGGCCATCGCTGTGCTTCCGCTGATGATCCTCGGCGGCACAACGCTTGCGTCGGTCAATCCGCACGGGCTTGAGGGATTGCTCAACCATGGGCCTCACGGTTTCAGCGAGATGCTCTACGCTTACACGTCGGGCACTGGGAACAATGGCTCCGCTTTCGCCGGCCTGACCGCTTCCAACCCCTTCTGGTCGCTGACGCTCGGCATTGCGATGTTCGTGGGCCGGTTCTTCATGATCATCCCGGCGCTCGCGATTGCGGGGTCGTTGGCGGCGAAGAAGCACCACCCCGAAGGCCCGGGCTCGTTCCCGACCACCGGTGGTCTTTGGATCGGGCTCCTCGTCGGAATCATTCTGATCATGGGCGGTCTCACCTTCCTACCGGCGCTCGCGCTCGGTCCAATCGCGGACCAGCTCGCGATGCTCCACGGCCAGCTCTTTTAAGGACTTGAACAGATGTCCCGTCACGAACGCAAACAGCTTTCGATTTTCAGCTGGGAGCTGATCGGCCCCGCGATCGGCCAGTCTTTCAGGAAGCTCGATCCCCGGCTGCTGATCAAGAACCCGGTGATGTTCACGACCGGTGTGGTCGCCCTTCTGCTCACAGTCCTGATGATCGCCGGCGCGTGGCAGGCAAGCCTCAGCTTCCAGCTCCAGCTGGTGTTCTGGCTCTGGCTCACCGTGTTGTTCGGCAATTTCGCTGAGGCGCTGGCAGAGGGACGGGGCAAGGCCCAGGCAGCTTCACTGCGCGACACCAAGGCGCAGCTTACCGCAACGCGAGAAAAGGGTGGAAAGAAGGAGACGGTCGCCGCGTCGGAGCTTCGCTCGGGCGACATCGTCTTTGTCGGAACCGGAGACCTGATTCCCGCAGATGGCGAGGTGGTTGAGGGCGTGGCTTCGGTCAACGAGGCGGCGATCACCGGCGAGTCTGCGCCGGTCATTCGCGAGGGCGGCGGCGATCGCTCGGCAGTCACAGCCGGTACGCGCGTCATATCCGACTGGATCCGCGTCCGGGTCACACAGGAGCCTGGTCACGGCTTTCTCGACCGGATGATCGCGCTCGTCGAAGGCGCCGCTCGTCAAAAGACGCCGAACGAAATCGCTCTGACGCTGTTGCTTGTCGGGCTGACAATCATCTTCCTGATTGCCGTCGCAACCATCCCCGGCTTTGCAAAATACGCGAACGGCGAAATCCCGGTGCCGCTTCTCGCTGCGCTATTGATCACGCTTATCCCGACCACCATCGCGGCCCTTCTGTCCGCGATCGGAATCGCGGGCATGGATCGGCTCGTACGCTTCAATGTGCTCGCCAAATCCGGCCGCGCGGTGGAGGCAGCGGGCGACATCGACGTCATCCTGCTCGACAAGACGGGCACGGTAACGATCGGCGATCGCCACGCGACTGAGTTCCGCGCGCTGCCTGGCGCAAGCGAGCACGAACTTGCCGAGGCGGCCTATCTCTCGAGCTTGGCGGATGAGACGCCCGAGGGCCGTTCGATCGTCGCGCTTGCGCGCGAGAAATACGGCGTCGCGCACACCGGCATGCCGGCACACGCCGAAGTCATCGCTTTTTCCGCTCAGACGCGAATCTCGGGCCTCAAGACCAATGACACACTGATTCAAAAAGGAGCGGTCGATTCCATTCTGAAAGCGACTGGGGGAGATTCGGCCCGCCCCAATCTGGCCGACCTCCAGTCAATTTCCGATGAGATCGCCCGCTCCGGGGGCACGCCGCTGGCAGTCGCTCGAAATGGGCAACTCCTCGGCGTGCTCCAACTCAAGGACATCCTGAAGGCCGGAATGCGCGCGCGCTTCGCGCAGCTTCGGAAGATGGGGATTCGCACCGTAATGATCACGGGCGACAACCCGCTGACCGCGGCCTCGATCGCGGCAGAGGCCGGCATTGACGACTTCCTCGCTGAGGCGACGCCTGAGGACAAGCTTGCGCTGATCCGCCGCGAGCAGATCGGCGGTCGGCTCATCGCCATGTGCGGCGACGGCACCAACGACGCGCCGGCACTTGCCCAGGCGGACGTAGGGCTGACGATGAACACGGGTACCCAGGCCGCGCGTGAAGCAGGCAACATGGTCGACCTTGATAGCGACCCGACAAAGCTCATCGAAGTGGTCGGCCTCGGCAAGCAGTTGCTGATGACGCGAGGCGCTCTGACGACGTTCTCGGTCGCCAACGACGTCGCGAAATACTTCGCCATCATCCCGGCGATTTTCGTCGTGCTTTACCCCGGTCTTGCAGTGCTCAACATCATGCACCTCCACAGCTCGACCAGCGCAATCCTTTCGGCGATCATCTTCAACGCACTCATCATCCCGTCACTTGTGCCGCTAGCGTTGAAAGGGGTGAAATACCGGCCTGCACCGGCCGGTGAAGTGCTGCGCCGTAACCTCGCGATCTACGGCATCGGCGGAATCGTCGCGCCGTTCATCGGCATCAAGCTGATCGACCTTGCCGTCGTCGGCCTGAATCTCGCCTGAGGAATTAGAAAATGGATACGAAAGCCAAATCTCTCGCGCCGGCGAATTCGAAGCCACCAGTGCGCTCGACTTTTGGGTCGGACATCTCGACCGCGATCCGGCCCGCGATAGTTATCCTGCTCCTGTTCACGTTGATCACTGGCCTTGTCTATCCGCTCGCGATCACGGGCATTGCCCAGGCCATTTTCCCCCATCAGGCGAATGGCAGCCTAATCCGCGACGGCAATCGCATCGTTGGCTCGGAACTCATCGCCCAGGGATTCGCCAGGCCAGAATATTTTCATCCGCGGCCATCCGCCGCCGGTAAAGGCTATGACGCGTCGGCTTCGTCGGGCTCGAACCAGGGACCCACTTCCAAGACGCTTGCCGACAGCATCAAGGCGGGCGTCGATCAGGCGCGGACCGACGGTGTCACCGGTCCAGTCCCCGCCGACATGGTGACGGCGTCCGGGTCCGGTCTCGACCCCGATATTTCCCCGGCTAATGCCTTCGCTCAGGTCTCGCGCGTTGCAAAAGCCCGCGGGCTGCCGGAAGAGCGGGTCCGCGGTCTTGTCGAGAGTTCTGTGGTCGGTCCGACGCTTGGCATCCTTGGCGAAGCACACGTCAACGTGCTCGCGCTCAATCGACAACTCGACGCCATGAGCGCAAATCGGTGAGGTGACCCGGGCCGATCAGAGCGACCGTCCTTCCCCGGAGGCCCTTCTGCGCGAAGCCGCGCAGGAGGGCCGCGGTCGTCTAAAGGTGTTTCTCGGCGCCGCACCCGGCGTCGGCAAGACCTACGAAATGCTTACCGAGGGCGCAGCGCGCAAACGCGCTGGCATCGATGTCGTGATCGGCGTGGTCGAAACCCACGGCCGCGCCGAGACCGAGGCACTGGTCAAAGACCTTGAGATCGTTCCCAAGGAGCAGGTCGAATATCAGGGCCGAACCCTGGCGGAGATGGACATCGACGCCGTTCTCGCACGCCGGCCCGCGCTCGCGCTTGTCGACGAGCTTGCGCACACCAACGCCCCTGGCAGCCGCCATCCGAAGCGTTGGCAGGATGTCGCGGAACTGCTTGCCGCCGGTGTTGATGTCTTCTCGACGCTGAACGTGCAGCACCTCGAAAGCCTCAACGATGTCGTCGCATCCTTCACCAAGGTTCGCGTCCGGGAAACCGTGCCTGACAGCATCCTTGAGCAGGCCGACATCGAGGTGGTCGACATTCCGCCGGACGAACTCATCGAGCGTCTGAAGGAGGGTAAAGTCTATGTCCCCGACGAGGCGACGCGCGCTCTGGGCCATTTCTTCTCGAAGTCGAATCTGTCCGCGCTAAGAGAGCTTGCACTGCGGCGTGCGGCCCAGGCTGTCGACACGCAAATGCTCGACTACCTGCGCGCTCATGCGCTCGCCGGAAATTGGGCAGCGGGCGAGCGGATCGTCGTTGCCGTCAGTGAGCTGCGAGGTGCTGGTGCACTGGTGCGCGCAGCGAAGCGGCTTGCAGACGCGCAGGGTGCGCCATGGAGCGCGCTCTATATCGAAACCCCCCGATCCCTGAACTTTACGCCGGTGGAGCGGGAGCAACTCGCTGAAAACCTTCAGCTCGCGGCGCAACTCGGCGCCAATGTCGCAAGCATTGCGGCCACGAATGTCGTCGATGGCCTTAAATCCTTCCTGACTGAAGTTCGGGCCACACAGCTGGTGGTCGGCAAATCCGCGCGATCCCGCTGGTTCGAGCTTCGACATGGTTCGGTGGTTGACCGGCTGGTGCGCGAAACGCCCGGAGTGGCGGTCCATGTCCTGCCGCACGGCGAAGTTGGTGAGGCAGTGCAAGCGAGGTCGCGCCGACCTACTAAAACCGGCACTTGGGGAAGCCCAGTCGGCTACCTCTTAGCAGCCGTTCTCGTCGCGCTCTTCACGGCATTGGCCGTCGCAGTCCACGCGTTCGGGGGCGTTACCAATGTGGCTCTCATCTACCTCATACCAGTGCTCGCCGCGGCCAGCCTCTACGGTTGGAAGACCGGCGTGTTTACCGGCGTAATATCTGCTCTGGCCTACAACTTCTTCTTCCTGCCGCCGCTCTATACCTTCACGATCCAGGACCCAGAGAATGTCCTAAATGTCGTGGTGTTCATCGCCGTCGCGCTCGTAACGAGCCAACTGGCCGCGCGCGTGCGGGTAGAGGCCGATGTCGCCGCCAAAAGCTCCGGTCGAAACGCAGCCCTCGCCAGTTTTGCGCGGACGCTCGCAGGGCTCACCACGCGCCAGGAACTGGGCCAGACTCTGTGCGGCGAAGTTTCAGGCCAGTTCGATGTCGATGCCGTTCTGCTGCTGCCAGCTCGTGGAGGCGTGGAGCTGACTGCCGCTGTCCCACCGGACGCCAACCTGGGAGCCATTGACAATGCCGCTGCCGAGTGGGCGATCGAGCACAAGGAACCAACTGGCCGCACCTCCGGCACGCTGGCGGCGTCCGAATGGTTGTTCCAGCCGCTGTTATCGAGTGGCAACGCGCTCGGAGTCCTGGGCATCGCGAACAAAGACGGGAGCGATCCCATTCGCTCCGACCAACTGCCGTTCCTACTGAGCTTCATCGACCAGGCTGCGCTTGCGCTGGAGCGTATCGGCCTTTCCGAGGAGATGACCAGCGTCGCCCAGCTCCGTGAGCGCGACCGGCTTCGCGGCGCGCTGCTGTCTTCGGTGAGCCATGACCTGCGCACGCCGCTGACGACGATCATTGCTGCGGTAAACGAGCTGAAGAACACCAAATGCGAAGATCCCGCGTTGCTGCAGGAGATCGAGAACCAGAGCGAGCGCCTCAGCCGCTTCGTCAGCAACATGCTCGACATGGTCCGCGTTGAGGCCGGCGGATTGCGGCTCAATCTGGAGCCGGTTGATCTTACGGAGGTCGTAGCGAGCGCCGCGGACGACCTCCGACACGAACTTGAGGGTCACGCGATCAAGCTGGACATTCCTCCCGACCTGCCGCTCGTTCGGGTCGATCCCCAGCTTCTTCACCAGTGCCTTGTGAACCTGCTGGAGAATGCCGCGAAATATTCGGGCGAGGGCACGCCGATTGCTATTTCGGCGCAGCGCGACCGGAGCGGCATCGCTCTGTCAATCGTCGACAGGGGACCGGGACTCCCGACTGGTGAACAAAAGCGCGTGTTTGATACCTTCGTTCGCGTTGAAGGCTCGGACCGTAAGGGAGGAACCGGATTAGGGCTCGCGATCGTGAAAGGTTTCGCCGAGGCGATGGGGCTTCAAGTGACGGCGCGGAATAACGAAGACACGCCAGGTGCCTGCTTCACGATCCGTTTCCCCGAAGAGACGCTTGTGCGCGAAACGGCCGTCGCCGAATGAATGCGCACAAGATCCTCATCGTGGACGACGAGCCGGCGATCCGTCGGCTCCTCAAGGCCGCGCTTGAACGCAGCGGCTACAAAGTGGTCGAGGTCGGCACCGGCCGCGAACTCATCTCGGCGCTGTCGATCGACCGGCCGAATGCCGTTTTGCTGGATCTCGGACTACCCGATCGCGACGGGCTCGAGCTCGTTCCGTTGGTGGTCAAGTCTGGAGCGGCGCTGCTAGTCGTCTCGGCGCGCGAGGAGACGCAGGAGAAGGTCGCTGCGCTCGATCTCGGCGCGGACGATTATGTCACCAAGCCGTTCGATACCGATGAAGTGCTGGCACGGCTCCGTCGCGCCTTGCGTCAGCACATCGGGGCGGATGGCGGAGACACGATTCAGGTCGAGGGGCTGGAGGTCGATCTTTTGGACCGCCGCGTTCGTCGTGACGGCCAGGAGATCCATCTCACCCCAAAGGAATATGCTGTCCTGGCCGAGCTCGCGAGGCATCCCGGCCGGGTAATCACCCATGGGCAGCTGCTTCGAGCTGTATGGGGACCGGCGCACGAGAAGAATGTCGAATATCTACGGGTAACGACGCGCGGCCTGCGGACGAAAGTAGAGACTGACCCAGCGCGCCCCCGCATAATCAAGACTGAGCCAGGCATCGGCTATCGGCTAACTGACGCGTCTAGTTAGCCTAGCTCTAATGTCCGCGAAGTGTCGGAAGCAGACGCAGCCTGAGGCCTGTTTTCGACTCGCAGGCAAGACTGTGTCGTCGTTCCATCCTCCTCCCAGTGACCGGAAGAGATCGATCTGCGACCGAGCGATACTCGCGTCTGCTTCGGCGAGCGCTGCCTCGGCTTCCGCTGCAGTGCGCTCGGCATCCAGCAGTTCGAGCGAGCTAATGTCGCCTTCTCGCTGACGCGCCCGTGTGATCCGAGCGGCCGTCTCGGCCTGGTCGCGGGCGTTGTGCAAGGCCTGCCGGCGACTGAGCGCCTGCTGGTAGCTCGACAGCGCCGTCTCCGTCTCCTGCAGCGCCTCCAGGACGGTCCCGTCAAATGTCGCGAGCGCCGCCTGCGTGTCAGCGCTAGCTTCTGCGACGCGCGCTCTGGCAGCGGTTCGGTTCACGGTCCAACTGATCAGCGGCCCAACCAGCCAAGTAAGCGGGTTCGCGCTGAAGATGTTGCCGAATCCGGATCCCGCCGACCCGATCGATCCGCCGAGCGTGATCCGCGGATAGAGGTCTGCGGTCGCGACGCCGATCCGCGCTGTCGATGCGGCCAGCCGGCGCTCTGCCGCGCGAACGTCGGGACGCCGGGCCAGCAGCGTCGCTCCGTCGCCAACCGGAATCGGCTGCTCAAGCCGTAAGGTCGAGGTGCGCGCAGCCGCGTCGCCGGGCAAGTCGTGCGGTGTGCGGCCGGTCAAAGTTGCAAGCCGAAACAGAGCACCCTGCCGCTCGGCTTGGAGCGTGGGGATGTCCGCGCGTCGCTGGTCGCGAAGCGCGGCGATCCGGGCTGTATCGAGCCCGTTCGCCAGTCCGATCTGATGCCTCTTCTCGGTCAGGGTCAGTGACTGATCGAGCAACGCGACGATTCGTTCGGCGACCGCGATCCGCTCGGCGGACGAGACTGCGTCTGCATAGGCCTGCACCGTATCCGACACGATGGTCACGCGCACGGCGTCGGCATCCGCGTCGGCTGCGCCGACGTCGTCGCGAGCGGCTTCAACACGCCGGCTTAACCGCCCGAAAAGGTCGACTTCGTAAGCAACGTCCAACCCAATGCTGACTTGGACGTCGGTGCGCTTCTCGCCCGGGATCGGCGACCCTGCGAGCCGGCCGTATTGCGCGTTCCCGCTAATACCGACCTGCGGCTCGCGAGCACCCCGTTCTTCGCGCAGTGCCGCCCGTGCGCGTTGCAGCCTCGCTTCCGCAACTCGGACATCCGTGTTCGCAGCCAGAGCATCCCGCACGAGGCTATCGAGCACCGGATCTTGATAGAGGCGCCACCAATTGCCGGCAGGCTGCTGATCGGAAACCAGCGTCGAGCCTTGCGCCATCACGAACGGAGCTGCGGCAGATTGCGCAATGGGCTGCGGCCGATAGTCGGGCCCGGTTGCGCATGCGGCCAAAGCCAGCGCTGAGCTGAGCGTTGCGAAGTGTAGGTAGATTCTCATGCCCGTTACTCCGCCGGAACCAGCGCGGGCTGCCGCGGCGCTCGGCGGCTGGCAATTCGGTCGCCTAATCCCCGGCAGACGACGTAGAAAGTCGGCGTGAAGATCAGGCCGAACCCCGTCACCCCCGCCATCCCGAAGAATACCGCAGTGCCGAGCGCCTGCCGAAGTTC
>Ga0070671_100004710_pt1 | contig 10836 bp, 8 predicted proteins | sample KBSS73metaG_FD_65341 | JGI IMG/M metagenome (GOLD analysis project Ga0070671, IMG submission 65341) | Switchgrass rhizosphere microbial communities from Kellogg Biological Station, Michigan, USA - KBS S7-3 metaG | ecosystem: Host-associated > Plants > Roots > Rhizosphere > Soil ... | reverse complement strand
GAGGCGGTATGTTCTCTGTTGCACTGGCCGTCCGGATGGCTTGAACCATCCGTCCCGGACGTTATCCGGCACACTGCCCTGCGGAGTTCGGACTTTCCTCCCCCGCTCGACACCTTACGGCGCGAGCGGCAGCGATCATCCGGCCGCCTGCAGGTTTAAGTGTAGCGCACGCAGGGAGCGGCGGTAGACTTATACGCGCCTTTGAAGAGGGGTGTCTGATGAAAGTGCTCGCCCTGCTGCTCGCGATGATGGCGATGGGTCCCCCTAACGACCGCTTCGCCGGCCACTATGTGCTCGAGAATGGTCACGAGATGGGTTCTGAGCTCGTGCTGAAGCCGGATGGGCAGTTCGAGTACATGCTGGCGTATGGCGCAGCAGACTATATGGCGGCGGGCAAGTGGCATGTAAAGAACGACACCGTGATTCTGGATACCAAGATGCCTGACGGGCCTCCGCTTAAGGTGCTCACGAGCAACTATGAGAAGACACCGGATCTGCGTATCTGGATCAAGGGAATGAACGGACGGCCACTCCCCAATCTCGACGTTGCACTGACGTCAGAGAAAGGGGAGGCGACGGCGCGAACGGATTCTGATGGCATGGCGCTATTTGAGGCTACGAGTGGGCCGAAGTCGGTGGTCGTGCATATAAGGGTCTATCACTACGACTCGCCTGCGCTCATGCTGAATACGGCGCATAACACGTTCGAGCTGGAGCTCAACGGCGATGTGATTACGACGGTCCCTTTCAAGGCAGAAGTCCTGAAGGTGAAGGGCGACACGTTGGAAATGTACTACTGGGACCCGGAGAAGAAGGCGGCGATGGTGTTTCGCAAGCAATAAAAAGTGCCCGGACTCAAAGGAGAACAGAAGAAGTCCGGGCACCTCAGTGGAGCAGTGGTGACTACAACTTCTTCTTCAGGTCGTAGGCCATGTTCTTATGGGCGGCGACCATGGTCTTGCCCTTCAGGACGGCAGCTTTCAGCTTCGCGTCTTTGGTGTCCTTGGCCTCGTCCGTGAAGGCGTCGAGGGCCTTGGCGTGATCACTGACCATCTGATCGATGTACTCCTTATCAAAGTCAGCGCCTGAAAGACCGTCGAGTTTCTTGTATTCAGATTTGTGGTCGTCATCGAGGTCCGTGGCGACGGGTACGCCCCAGGCGTCGGCGAACGGAGCGATGCTCTTGAACATCATTTTGTGCTCCTTCACCATCTTGTCGGCAAAGGCCTTTACAGCGGGATTTGTAGCTTTCTGCTGAGCGAGTTCGCTGAGCTTGATCTCGTTGATGTCGCTCTGTGTTGCAGTAGCGACGAACTTTTTGTCGTCATCGCTGGGAGTGGCAGCAGCTCTGGCCTGAGGAGAGAAGAGAGTAGCTACGCCGACGATCGTGGCGCAACAAAGTATTTTGTGGGCAAGTTTCATGGCAAATACTCCAGCGAGGCGGCCGAGCCGCGAATTGGGTGCATCGTACTTATGGTGTGAGTCCGCGATGCGGTCGAGGGTTGTCCTCACGCAGTGGGATGAAAAGATCCTGTGTCGCAACGCGCAAGACGTTGCGACGAGCAGGATTGGTGCAGGTATTTTGCAGGCGCTAATTACTCTGTACGCAAGGCCTCGACGGGGTTGATGGAAGCGGCGCGTCGCGCTGGGATGAGTGCGGCGATGCAAGCTGCTACAGCAAGGGTGACGATGGCGAAGCTCATAACAGCTGCGTTGGCGCTGGTGATCTCGTAGAGCTGCGACTTGATAAATCGCACACAAAGCCAGGCAACGGGAACCCCGATGGCGAGACCGATGGCGGTCTGAAGGATGGCTCCGCGCATGATCATCGCGACGACGTTTGAACGTTCTGCTCCGAGGGCCATGCGGATGCCGATCTCGGAGGTGCGGCGCGCGACGCCGTAGGAGGTAACTCCGTAGAGACCAATGGTGGCAAGCAGAAGGGCGAGCGCGCCGAAGAGCATGGTGAGCCGGGCGATGAGCCGCTCCTCGGTGAAGCGGTCGGCGATCTGCTCGTTGAAGGTCTGGAACTTGACGATGGAGAGGTTGGGATTGATGGCGGCGAGGGTGCGGCGGGAGAGCGCCTCCATGTCGGACATGGGGCGGTCAGTCTGGATGACGATGGCTCCGGCGTAGAGGCCGAGGTCGTTCTCGATCGGGTCCTTGGTGCTGGGCGCGCGCTGGGTCATGGGGAGGAAGTACATGCTGTGGTCCTTCCAGCGAACGGAGCTGTAGGTGGTGTCTTCGACGATGCCGACGATCTCGAAGTCGCTGGTGGCGCGGCCTGGATTGCCGAAGTGTGCTCCGAGGGGATTTTCTTTTCCGAAGAACTGCTTGACGAAGGTCTGGTTGACGACGGCTACGGCGGGTGAGGTGGAGGTGTCCTGGGTGGTGAAGCCGCGACCCTGGAGGACGTGGGTTCCGACGGATTCGAAGTACTCGGCGTTGCCTTTGACGAAGGAGGCCCCCTTGTGGATGTCGGGCTTGCCCTGGATCTGGACGCCGTTGCTCCAGTTGTTGGCCTCCATGGGTGTGTAGGTGGAGATGCCGACTTTGACGACGCCGGGGATGGCGTGGAAGTTCTGTTCGATGGTGCGATAAAGAGCTTCGACCTGGGTAGTTGGGTAGCCGGCGGCCTGGGGGTTGAAGTGAATGATGTAGCGGTTGGTGGAGTCGAGTCTGAGGTTGGAGTTTTCGAGCTTGCTGAGGCTCTGGGCGAAGAGGGCTGCTCCTACGATGAGGACGAGGGAGAGGGCGGCCTGGAGTATGACGAGGATGCGCTGGAGGAGAGAGGAGCCGGCGACGGTGGTGCGGGAGGTGCTGCGCAGAGCGTCGGCGGGTTGGGCGCTGGCGGCGATCCATGCGGGGGCTACGCCGAAGAGGATGCCGGTGATGAGGGAGAGAAGAAAGGCGAAGCCGATGACGGGGAAAGAGGGTGATGCGTCGATGGTGACGTTATGGGAGTCAGGGAAGGCGAGGGCGAGAAGCATGCGGGCTCCGCCGTAAGCGACGGCGAGACCGGCGAGGCCGCCGAGGACGGAGAGGACGACGCTTTCGGTGAGGAGCTGACGGATGATGCGTATGCGCTGGGCGCCGAGGGCGGAGCGGATGGACATCTCCGTGCGTCGGCCCATGCCACGAACGAGCAGGAGGTTCGCGATGTTGGCGCAGGCGATGAGGAGGACGAGTCCGGCGACCCACTGGAGCAGCTTGAGATGCGAGGCGTAGTTTTCCTGCATCGCCTGGATGCCAGCGCCGGCCGGGACGAGGCCGGTGTGGACCTTGGGCAGGCGTTTGGAGTTTTCGGCGCCTTGGTAGTCCTTGTCGTTTGCGGCGAAGGTCTGGCGGAGGGCGACGTTGATCTTCTGTTCGAGAGTCTTCTGATCGGCCGGCGTGGCAGCGACACCCGGTTTGAGGCGGCCGACGATATAGAGCCACCGAGTCCGGGGGTCGTCGGCGAACTTCGCATTGGAGAGTGGAACAGCGCTGATGATGGGAAGGTAGTATTCGGGTGGAGTGCTGGAGAGGCGGTCTCCGAAGAAGCCCTGCGGGGCGACGCCGATGACGGTGACGGGTTTGGTGTTGACCCAGAAGGTGCCGCCGATGACGGAGGGGTCGCCGTTATAGGTGTTCTTCCAGGTGGTGTAGCTCATGACGGCGGTCAAGGGGGCGCCCTTGACGTCGTCGGTGTCGGTGAAGAGGCGTCCGGCGGCAGGCCTGAGGCCGAAGGTGTGGAAGTAGTTTCCGGAGACGCGCTCTGCCTTGACGGACTGGGCCACGTTGGCGACTCCGTCGCGGCGGACGGTGATGGAGTTGAACTCAAAGCCGGCCTGCATGGCGGCGAGCTCCTCAAACTCGGGGAGGTTTGTGCGGAGATAGTTGTAGGTCTCGGTGGGGGAGGGAGTGTAGTGGCCGTCGTCCTCGACGCCGCCGTTGACGCAGCACGAGTTGTCGTCGCCGACGCGGATGAGGGTAGCGGGGTCGACGACGGGGAGGCTTTGGAGCAGAACGGCGTTGACGAGGGTGAAGATAGCGGCGTTGGCGCCGATGCCTAAGGCAAGCGTGAGCATTACGGTCAGGGTGAAGGCCGGCGTCTTGCGCAGCTGCCGGAATGCGTAGCTCACATCTTGGATTAAGGTCGTCATCGTCTGCTCTCCCTGAAATTTTGCTGTCCCCAGAGTTCATTGATGGGATTAGCATGTACCCAACCAAAGAGAGGCTCGGCTAAGCAGCTATTTATCAATAGGTTGCAGATGTCAGTGACGCTGGTCGGTGTTCGGTATTGGATTTTATGTCCGGACGCGGACAGTGGAACCGGCGGCCCGCAAAATACGTAATCTGCTGGGACGGAGAACCTCGCTTTGACTACGGGAGGCTGGTAATCTCAAGCCTACTCACTGAACAAAGTCCGTAAGTTGCTGGAACTATATGGAATTTAAGGAAGCACTTAAGATCTCCTTGCAGTCGCTGTGGGCTAACAAGCTGCGGTCGATTCTCACGCTGCTGGGAGTCGTCATCGGTGTGGCCAGCGTGATCGCGGTGGTGACGCTGGTGAACGGCGCGAATACCTATGTCTCGACGAAGTTTTCAAGCTATGGCGCGGATGTGTTCACCGTGTCGAAGATGCCGCAGATCATCACGAGTCCAGAAGAGTATCAGCGATATCAGAAGCGAAAGAACATTCTGTTCGACGACTACAAGTACGTCTCGGACAACTGCAAGCACTGCCTTGGTATTGGCGCGCAGCAGGCAGTGACGGGAAAGATCGTTCGGGGTACCCAATCCACAACCGACACCAGCATCCGAGGGTACACGTGGCAGATGCCTGCCTTGCAGAACCTCAATATCATGCAGGGTCGCGGATTCACCGAGGCAGATGAAGAACATGCTTCGCATGTGGCCATTATCGGAACCGACATTCAGGACCACCTGTTTGAGGGGATGGACCCATTAGGCCAGGAGCTTCGGGTCGATGGCATGCCGTACACAATTATTGGAGTCAGCGAGAAGCAGGGCAGTACGTTTGGAGCGAGCCAGGACAACTGGGTCGCGGTGCCGCTGACGGCGTTTCAGAAGAGCTATGGAACATCGAAGACGCTGACGGTTTACGTGAAAGCGGGCGAGGCCGGACCGATACTGGAGACGGCTGCGGACGAGGTGAGGGTGCTGGTCCGGTCGAAGCGGCACGACGCGCCAGGAATGCCGGACTCCTTTGAGCTGGATACCAACAACACCCTGGTTGGTTTCTTCAGCATGGTGACGAAGTCGTTTGGAGCGGTGGCCGGTGGAGTGGCATTACTTGCGCTGGTGGTGGGCGGCATCGTGATTATGAACATCATGCTGGTGAGCGTGACCGAACGCACGCGCGAGATCGGGATTCGCAAGGCGCTGGGCGCGCGGCCGAAGGACATCATGATCCAGTTTCTTATCGAGTCGGGGACGATGGCGCTGGTGGGCGGAGTCTTCGGCGTCGTGGGCGGAATTTTGGTGGCCGAAGGGATCACGATTCTGGCAGGATTTCCATCGACAGTTGCGGTGTGGAGTGTGTTGGCCGGACTGTTCATGGCCACAAGTACAGGAATTTTCTTTGGCGTCTACCCGGCTCGGAAGGCTGCGCAGTTGGATCCGATCGTGGCGCTGAGAGCGGAGTAAGGCAAAGGCTGGAGAAGGAGCAGGTTAGAGAGGCAAGTTGATGCGAATCGCCGATACAAAAGAGACGGTAACGATGGCGCTGGATACGCTGCGGGCAAACAAGCTGCGCAGCGGACTGACGATTCTGGGAATCGTGATCGGCGTGATGACGGTAATCATTATCTCGTCGGTGGTCAATGGGTTGAACTCGAATGTGTCGGGGCTGGTGGAGTCGCTGGGGACCAATGTGATCTGGGTGTTCCGGTTTCCGGTGATCGGTGTACGTCCGACGACGGAGATGCTGACGCGGAAGCAATTGACCTTTGACGACGCCATGGCCATGAAGGACCTGCCGCACGTTGTGGCGGTTTCGCCGTCGCTGCAATGGAGAGACAACAGCGGTCGGCCGGGCACAGTGGGAGTCAAGTACGCCACCAAAAAAATTGAGGGATCAGTGCTTGAGGGAGACACGGCGAGCGTAAAGGACGTGTATGACCTCGACTTGAAGGCGGGCCGGTTTTTTACCGATGGCGATGTGGAGAGGGCGGCGAACGTTGTGGTGCTGGGCAACGATACGGCGGATACGCTGTTCGAAACGCAGGATCCTATAGGGAAGGACGTGACCATTGCCGGCATGGTGTTTACCGTAGTCGGCGTGATGGATAAACGGAAACAGGCCTTTGGCGGAGGGAAGAACCCGGAGGACAACAAGGCGTATTTTCCGGTGACGACGTTCCATAAGATCCACCCCGAGATCCTGGACTACTGGATCAGTCTGAAGTTCGACGACCAGAAGAACAAGACGCTTGTGCAGGATGAGCTGCAGGAGCTCCTACGGCGACGACGCAAGGTCAAAAACGAGGCTCCTGACAACTTTGCGATCTTTGGGACTGACTCCCTGACGCGGCTCTGGGATCAGATCACGTTCGGACTATTTGCGTTGATGCTGGCGTTGTCAGCGGTAGGCCTGATGGTCGGTGGTGTTGGAGTGATGAACATCATGCTCGTCTCGGTGACCGAGCGGACTCGAGAGATAGGCGTGCGAAAGGCCATAGGTGCGACCAAGCCGATGATTCTGACGCAGTTCACGCTGGAGGCGATAACACTGTGCGCCGTCGGCGGCCTGATAGGCGTGATGGCAGGAAGCGCGATCGGGTATGCGGTGCACTTCTTCTTTCCTGCAGCGTTGTCAGCGATATGGATCTTGGTAGGGTTCGTGAGCTCATGCGCGATTGGGCTGGTCTTCGGGATCTACCCGGCATGGAAGGCAGCAAACCTGAACCCAATCGAAGCGCTGCGGTATGAATAGTCTCTCGTAAGGAACGCTTTGCCTGTGTAAGACAGGCCGGTAGACTATATGGATGCTGGCTATCTGGGTTGAGGGCGTAACCGCGCTGTTGGCGCTTGGAGGGATCGTTTATATGATCCTGGCGCTGTGGGGCGCACGCGACTTCGACCGTACTTGGCGTAAACGAAGCACGCAAATAGGGTTTACGCCTGACGTTTCCATTCTGAAGCCGGTAAAAGGTGTGGATCAGCGCATGCATGCAGGGCTGGTAAGTCACTGCAACCAGAAGTATGCTGGCCGATTCGAGATCGTCTTCGGCGTCTCCAGCCTCGACGATCCCGCCGTCGCGGAGATTAAACGAATCAAGGCTGAGTTTCCTGACTGTGCGATTCGGCTGGTGGAGTGCCATCTACGGCTGGGCACTAGCGGCAAGGTCAGCAATCTCGTCCAGATGCTTCCCGAGGCGCAGTACGAGCATGTGCTCATCAACGACAGCGACATCCTGGTTTCGCAGCACTATCTTACGCGCATCATGAACTGCTTTGACGCGGCGGGGAATGCGAACGCGACGAAGGTCGGCCTGGTGACAGCCCCCTATATTGGAAGGACACCGACAGAGCGTCCGGGCATCTGGTCGCGTCTGGAGGCGCTGGGTATCTCGACGGACTTCTTTGCCGGAGTTTTGGCGGCGCGGAAGCTCGAAGGCGGGATTCGCTTCGGACTTGGCTCTACGCTGGCAACAACAAAGACAGCGCTTGCGAAGGCCGGAGGATTGGAGCCGCTGGTGGAGTATCTCGCGGACGACTACGAGATGGGAGTTCGAATCTCCGAGGCTGGCTATCGCGTGGAGCTTGCGAATGAGGTAGTGGAGACGGCGGTCCCGGCGTACAGCTTCCGCGGATTTGCGGATCATCAGCTGAGGTGGGCGCGCTCGACGCGCGATTCGCGCCGGCTGGGATACGTCGGCCTGGGGGTGACGTTCTGCCTGCCGTGGGCGATTCTGGCTTGCATTGCGAGCGGCTTTGCATTGTGGAGCTTTACGCTTCTTAGCCTGGCTGCGCTGGCTCGCGTCTCCGTAGCGCTGGCCGTAGGTGTTGGCGTGCTGCGGGATGGACAGGTCTTGCGCGATCTCTGGCTGCTGCCTTTGCGCGATGTGCTTGCGCTGGGCTTCTGGATTTGGAGCTTCGCGGGCGACACGGTAGTGTGGCGCGGCGAGCGGTTTCATTTGCAGGATGGACGCCTGCGGCGCGCTGGCCACTTTGCCGATGCTCGGTAACAGTGCTGCGCTGAGTTGCGAGTGCTTGCACCGTTCACCACAGTCCTGCGTTGCTTCGTCACATAGCCGGAACCCAAATCCGTTGAGAGCGTAGTCGAAGCCATAGCTGTTCACCTACGAGGTGATCCATGGCATGCTCTTCCCTGTCCAGCCCGTTCGGACGAAGGCAGCCCCGGGCCCGGGCTCTAGCACCCGCCTTCGCAGTGCTTCTTCTCGCTGTCTGCTATTCGCCGGTTCTCAAGGCAGATCAGGTAGAGGAATCGACATTACCAGCCGCGCGCATTGCCCGCAACCGCGCGCTTATTACCGACGCAGACAAACTCAAGTTGAGCCCTGTTCAGGTTGGAGGGCTATGGGAGCAGATCGCGTCGGACTATCAGGACCTCGGCGATTTCGCGGACTCTGAGGCAGCATATAACCGCTCGCTTGCGCTGCTTGAGCCGGAGAACTCGGCACAAATGGCCTATGCGGTGACGCTAGGCAATCTTGGCTCGCTGTACAGCATGACCAGGAACTATGATGCAGCGGAGAACTGCACCCGGCACTCGCTTTCGGTGTTGGAGAAGCTGGGCGATCCACTGATGATTGTGCGCGCTCAGGGACATCTTGCGGATGTGTATCTTGCGATGGGCAGAAACAAGGATGCTCTACGCTACTCTTCGCTCGCGGTGCAGGGGGTGGGGACGTCGGCGGGCGCGACCAGCGATGACAAAGGCTCGATCCTCATCAGCTTTGCTTATGCAAGCTGCCTGACGTCGCACTGCGACAATGGACTGCTCGCGGCGCGCGAAGCGATGGGTATCGTACGCACCTCATATGCTCCGGAGTCATTTCCGGTGGGCCAGGCGCATGTCGCACTGGGATATGCCGAGAGCAAGACGGGCGAGTTGAGTGCCGCTGACGCGGACCTGAGCGAAGGCGTGCGCATTCTGCGAAGGCAGCTTCCTTCCTCGCATCCGCTCATGCTTCATGCCCTGGATATCTATCGCGAGTACCTCGCCGGCAATCATCGCGAGGCGGAAGCCAAGCGAATCGCCAAAGAACAGAAGGCAGGAGATAAGCGCGATTGCAGCGGATGCACCGTCAGTGTGTACGGCCTTCGCAACCAGTAGCCTGCGCACTCAACAGCCCAATGGGGTAGTGTGGTCGTTGAGGTGAGCGGCAGACGATGGCTTCAGCAGAGCTTCGTGAGCTGACGGAAAACGCCCGGGTGACGGTGAGACGTGAAGGAGACCCAGATCCTGACGGCCGTTGCGTCGTGTACTGGATGCAGCGGTCGCAGCGGGGCCGCGATAACCACGCTGTCGACGTTGCGGTAAACGCCGCGAACGCGCTCGGGCTGCCGCTGGTGGTGTACTTTGCGGCGATCTCAAACTTTCCGCACGCGAATCTTCGGCACTACTCGTTTCTGAACCAGGGATTGGCCGACATCGAAGAAGATTTGGCAGCTCGCGGCATAGCGTTCGTCATGCGGCGCGCGCCGAACGAGTCGCACGAGAAGTTGTTTACTGACGTTCGCGCCGCGCTGGTGATCGGAGACGAAAACCCGATGCGCGAGCCGGAGCGCTGGCGCAAACATCTTGCTTCTCGGCTGAGAATACCGTTCTGGACCGTAGATGCGGATGTAGTGGTTCCGTCGAAATTGATGGAGCGGGCGCAATATGGAGCGTACACGATCAGGCCACGCATTCAGCGATTGCTACCTGAGTTTCTGCGTCCGTACGAAAACCTGAAGGCCGACCGCGAATGGAAGAAACCTAAGAGCTTCCATGCGGACGATGTGCGCGATGACATTACGCGAGGGTGGCAGGATCTCGATCGCAGCGTGCTGCCCGTGGAGGCGTGGCAGGGCGGAACACATGCTGGGCAGAAGCGGCTGCGGCATTTTGTGGAGAAGGTGCTCGCAGATTACGAGAAGACGCGCAATCGTCCAGAGTTAGATGGAACTTCGTGCCTGTCGCCGTATCTGCACTTCGGACACGTGGGACCGATGACGATCGCGCTTGCTGTGGAGGCAGCGGTGAAGAAGAATGCAAAGCTACGCGCGGCGCGGGACGCGTTCTTCAACGAGCTGATTGTATGGCGCGAGTTGGCAGTAAACTTTGTCCGCTATTCAAGCAACTACGATTCACCGGACTGCGCCGAGCCGTGGGCGAAGCAGACCCTGGCCGAACATGCGCGGGATGAGCGCGAGTATCTGTACAGTCTGGCCGAGTTAGAAGCCGCGAAGACCCATGACGATCTGTGGAACGCGGCGCAGCTGCAGATGGTTCGCCACGGATGGATGCACAACGTTATGCGAATGTACTGGGCGAAGAAGATCCTGGAGTGGACTCCGGATGTAAAGACTGCGATGCGGTTTGCCGTCCATCTGAACGACAAGTACTTTCTTGATGGTCGCGACCCGAATGGCTATGCGGGAATTGCATGGGCAATGGTGGGCAAGTTCGATCGCGCATGGGGCGAACGCGCGATCTTCGGCAAGATTCGATACATGTCAGGTGCCTCGACGGGCCGGAAGTTCGACTCCAAGCGGTATATGGAGCAAATGCAGGTGTTACCCGTGCAAGGCGGGCTGTTTTAGCGGCCTGCTAAGACGTCTGATTTGTGCGTCTTTCACTATTTTCGCTGCGTCCAATAG
>Ga0070671_100004707_pt1 | contig 10840 bp, 9 predicted proteins | sample KBSS73metaG_FD_65341 | JGI IMG/M metagenome (GOLD analysis project Ga0070671, IMG submission 65341) | Switchgrass rhizosphere microbial communities from Kellogg Biological Station, Michigan, USA - KBS S7-3 metaG | ecosystem: Host-associated > Plants > Roots > Rhizosphere > Soil ... | reverse complement strand
CTGCGCGTGCCGCTGCGCAACCCCGACTTCGCGCCCTTCCTGCAAAAGGTGCGCGACGCGCAGCCCGATGCGGTGTTCGTCTTCGTGCCCGCGGGCTTCGGCGGCACCTTCATGAAGCAGTTCGCCGAGCGCGGACTGGACAAGGCGGGCATCAAGCTCATCTGCACCGGCGACGTGACCGACGACGACCAGCTCAACGACATGGGCGACGTGGCGCTCGGGGTGGTCAATTCGCACCACTACTCGGCCGCGCACGAGTCCGCGCTCAACAAGAAATTCGTCGGCGCCTTCGAGGCCGCCAACAAGAACATGCGGCCGAACTTCATGGCGGTGGGCGGCTACGACGGCATGCGCGTGATCTACAAGGCGCTGGAAGCCACCAAGGGCGCGGGCGACGGCGACGCGCTGCTGGCCGCCATGAAGGGCCAGATCTTCGAGAGCCCGCGCGGCCCGGTGCTCATCGACGCGCAGACCCGCGACATCGTGCAGGACGTCTACATCCGCCGCGTCGAGAAGAAGAACGGCCAGCTCTACAACATCGAGTTCGACACGCTCAAGGGCGTGAAAGACCCGGGCAAGACAAAGCAATGACGGCCCCTCGTCTTGCGAATACGCAAGCCGATCCCCCGAGGGGATGGCGCCCGGGCCTTGGGGCGGCCCTGCGGACGGGCGCTCACTTTCCCCTCGCCCGCGCGACCCAGGTCACGGCGAGGGGGACGGTGATCGGCGCTTCTGTCGAAATTGCGCGAGCCCGCACTCAATGCTGACCCTGCTCTTCGACGGCGTCGCCTACGGCATGCTGCTGTTCGTGCTGGCGGTGGGCCTGGCGGTGACGCTGGGCCTGATGAACTTCATCAACCTCGCGCACGGCGCCTTCGCGATGGGCGGCGGCTACGTGCTCGTGCTGCTGATGCAGCGACTGGGCTGGCCCTATCTCGTGTGCCTGCCCGCGGCCTTCGTCGTGATGGCGCTCGCGGGCGCGGTGCTGGAGCGCAGCGTCTACCGGCCGATGTATTCGAAGCCGCACCTGGACCAGGTGCTGTTCTCCATCGGCCTGACCTTCATGGCGGTGGCTGCGGTCGACTACTTCATGGGCTCGTCGCAGCAGAACGTGCACCTGCCCGAGTGGCTGCGACAGCGCTGGGAGTTCGGCAGCGGCGCGTGGCTGCTGGGCGTGGGGGCCTACCGGCTTTTCATCATCGTGGTGTGCGTGCTGCTCACGCTCGCGCTGCAGGCCGCGCTCACCCGCACGCGCTTCGGCAGCCGGCTGCGCGCCGCGGTGGACGACCCGCGCGTGGCCGCGGGCCTGGGCATCCCGGTGAACCGCGTGTTCCTGCTCACCTTCGCCGCGGGCTCGGGGCTCGCGGGACTGGGCGGCGCACTGGGCGCTGAAGTGCTCGGCCTGGACCCGGGCTTCCCGCTGAAGTTCATGGTGTATTTCCTGATCGTGGTGGCGGTGGGCGGCACGAGCTCCATCACCGGCCCCCTGTGCGCCTCGCTGCTGCTGGGCATTGCCGACGTGATGGGCAAGTACTACGTGCCCAAGCTCGGGGCCTTCATCGTCTACACGCTCATGATCGCCTTGCTGCTGTGGCGGCCGCAGGGCCTGTTCGCGCGGGAGGGCGGCAAATGAGCGCGCCCCCCGCACTGGACGCGCAGTCCCTGCTCGCGCGCGATGCGCGCTGGCGGCCTGCCGAGATCGTGGCCTGGCTCGCTGTCTTCGCGGCGACGGCGGCCCTGCCGCAGTACTCGCTGCTCATCAACGACATCGCGATCCTCGCGCTCTTCGCGCTGTCGCTGGACCTGGTGCTGGGCTATGCGGGCGTGGTCTCGCTCGGCCATGCGGCCTTCTTCGGGCTGGGCAGCTATGCCGCGGCGCTCTTCGCCAAGCACGTGAACCCCGACCCGCTGCTCGGCCTCGCGGTGGCCGCGGCCTTGTGCGCGGCGTTCGGCGCGCTGTGCAGCCTGACCATCGTGCGCGGCAGCGACCTCACGCGGCTGATGGTGACGCTGGGCGTGGGCCTCATCCTCTTCGAGCTCGCCAACAAGTTCGACGACATCACCGGCGGCGCCGACGGGCTGCAGGGCGTGGTGATGGGTCCGCTGTTCGGCGCCTTGGCCTTCGACCTGATGGGGCGCACCGCGGTCTTCTACAGCGTGGCGACGCTCGCGCTCCTGTTCTTCGTCGTTCGGCGCGTGGTGCATTCGCCCTTCGGCTGGTCGCTCAAGGCAGTGCGCGACAACCGCCTGCGCAGCGGTGCCATCGGCCTGTCGGTGGCCGCGCGGCTCGCGGCGGTCTACACGCTGGCCGCGGCGATCGCGGGGGTCGCGGGCGCGCTGCTGGCCCAGACCACCGGGTTCGCCTCGCTGGACGTGCTCGACTTCCATCGCAGCGCCGACGTGCTGCTCGCGCTCGTGCTCGGCGGCGCCGGCTGGCTCTACGGCGGACTCATCGGCGCCCTCGCGTTCAAGCTCATGCACGACCTGCTGTCGGCCATCACGCCGCAGTACTGGACCTTCTGGATCGGGCTGATCCTCGTGGTGCTGATGCTGGTCGGGCGGGACCGGCTGTTCAAGCCGTGGACGTGGTTCGGGCCGAAGGGAGAGGCGCGGCAGTGAGCACTGTTCTTGAAACCCACGGCCTCGTACGCCGCTTCGGCGCGCTCGTCGCCACGCACGACGTCTCGATCCGCCTGGAGCGCGGCGCACGCCATGCGCTCATCGGCCCCAACGGCGCAGGCAAGACCACGCTCGTGAACCTCTTGACCGGCGTGATCCCGCCAAGCGAGGGCCGCATCACGCTGATGGACGAGGACATCACCCGCCTGGCCGCGCACCGGCGCGTGCAGCGCGGACTCGTGCGCACCTTCCAGATCAACCAGCTCTTCGCCGGCCTCACGCCGCTGCAGAGCGTGGCGCTCGCGGTGTCCAACCGCCGCGGCGCGTCGCGCCAGTGGTGGCGCCCGCTCGGGCACGACCGCGAGATCGCGCTGCGCTGCGAGGAGCTCGTGCGCCAGTTCGGTCTCGACGACGTGGCGCAGCGGCGCATCGCCGAGCTGCCCTACGGCAAGCGACGGCTGCTGGAGATCGCGCTCGCGCTCGCCTGCGAGCCGCGCGTGCTGCTGCTGGACGAGCCGGTGGCGGGCGTGCCCGCGGGCGAGCGGCGCGAGATCCTCGACACGGTGGCGGCGCTGCCCGACGATGTATCGGTGCTGCTCATCGAGCACGACATGGATCTCGTCTTCAGCTTCGCGCGCCGCATGACGGTGCTCGTGAACGGCGCGGTGCTCACCGAGGGCACGCCGCAGGAGATCGCCGACGACCCGCGCGTGAAGGCCGTCTATCTCGGCGGGCACGCCGTGTCGACGCACACGCACTGAGAAAGCCAGAGCCATGGCCGACGACAGCCTTCTTTCCGTGCAGGGCCTGGCCTGCGGCTACGGCGAGGCGGTGGTGCTCACCGACATCTCGTTCGAGCTGCGCGCGGGCCGCTCGCTCGCGCTGCTCGGGCGCAACGGCACGGGCAAGACCACACTCATCAACACGCTCGTGGGCGCCACGCGTCTGACGGGTGCGCGGCGCGCGGGCCGCATCCGCCTGGCCGGGCGCGACATCCACGACCTGCCCTCCTTCGAGCGCGCCGGTGCGGGCGTGGGCTGGGTGCCGCAGGAGCGCAACATCTTCAAGTCGCTGACGGTCGAGGAGAACCTGAGCGCGGTGGCGCGCCCCGGCCCCTGGAACCTCGCGCGCGTCTACGAGATGTTCCCGCGGCTGGCCGAGCGCCGCGCCAACCTGGGCAACCAGCTCTCCGGCGGCGAGCAGCAGATGCTCGCGGTGGCGCGCGCGCTGGTGCTCAACCCCAAGCTTTTGCTGCTGGACGAGCCGCTCGAAGGGCTCGCGCCCATCATCGTGCAGGAGCTGCTCGCGGCGATCCGCCGCATCGTGCGCGACGAGGGGCTCTCGGCCATCGTCGTGGAGCAGCACCCCTCGCTCGTGCTTGGCATCACCGACGACGCGGTCGTGCTGGAGCGCGGCACGATTGCATTTCGCGAGAGCGCCGAGGTGCTGCTGGCGCAGCCGCAGCGGCTGGAGCGCTATCTCTCGGCCACCGCGGTGGCCTAGCTACGCAAGAGGAGAGCCAGATGAGCCACAAGCCCCCGTTTCGCGGCGATCACGTCGGCAGCTTCCTGCGCCCGAAGTACCTGCTGGAGGCGCGCGACCAGTACAAGCGCGGCGAGATCGGCGCGCCGCAGTTGCGTGCGGTCGAAGACCGCGCGATCGCCGAAGTCGTGAAGATGCAGGAGGACGTGGGCCTGCAGGGCATCACCGACGGCGAGTTCCGCCGCACCTACTTCCACATCGACTTCCTGGAGCAGCTCGGTGGCGTGAAGACCGAGGAGCCGGTGATGGTGAGGAAGCCCGACGGCAGCGAGGAGCTCGCGCCGCCCGTGATGCGCGTGATCGACAAGGTGCGCCACGTGAAGGACATCCAGCGCGCCGACTTCGAATACCTCAAGAGCCAGACCTCGCGCACGCCCAAGGTCACCATCCCCTCGCCCACGATGCTGCACTTCCGCGGCGGGCGTGCAGGCATCAGCCGCGAGCACTACCCCGACCTCGAGCCCTTCTATCAGGACGTCGCCAACGCCTATGGCGACGAGCTGCGCTCGCTCGCGGCCGCAGGCTGCACCTATGTGCAGATGGACGACACCAACCTCGCCTACCTGTGCGACGACAAGATGCGCGAGGCCGCCCGCCAGCGCGGCGACGACCCCGACGAGCTGCCGCACCGCTACGCGTCCTTCATCAACCGCGTGGTGGCGCAAAAGCCCGAGGGCATGACGCTGGCCGTGCACCTGTGCCGCGGCAACTTCAAGAGCCACTGGGCCGCGCAGGGCGGCTATGAGCCCGTGGCCGAGGCCCTGCTCAGCGAGATGCACGTCGACGCCTATTTCCTCGAATACGACGACGCGCGCAGCGGCGACTTCCGTCCCTTGCGCTTCCTGCCGAAGAACAAGTTCGTGGTGCTGGGGCTCATCACCACCAAGCTCGGTCAGCTGGAGAACAAGGACGACCTCAAGCGGCGCATCGACGAGGCCGCGAAGTTCGTCCCGATGGAGCAGCTGTGCCTGTCGCCGCAGTGCGGCTTCTCCAGCACGGTGCACGGCAACGACATCGCGGTGGAGGCGCAGCGCGCAAAGCTGCAGCTCGTGGTGGAGACGGCGCGCGAGGTGTGGGGGTCGCTGTGAGCGGCGTCGCGCTGGTCACGGGCGCCGGGCGCGGCATCGGCGCCGCGGTGGCGCGCCTGCTCGGCGAGCGCGGCTGGGCGGTCGCGGTGAACTACGCGCGCGATGCGACGGCGGCGCAGGCGGTGGTGCAGTCCGTGCGCGAGGGCGGCGCACAGGCGCATGCGTTCGCGGCCGATGTCGCCGACGAGGCGCAGGTCGTCGCGCTGTTCGAGGCGATCGATGCCTGCTTCGGCGAGGGCCGGCTGCGCGCGCTGGTGAACAACGCCGGCGTGGTGGATGTGGCCTGCCGAGTCGACGAAATGAGCGCGCAGCGCCTGCAGCGCATGTTCGCGATCAACGTCTTCGGCAGCTTCCTCTGCGCGCGCGAGGCGCTGCGGCGCATGAGCACGCGCCACGGCGGCGCGGGCGGGGCCATCGTCAACGTGTCCTCGGCCGCGGCGCGGCTGGGCTCGCCCGGCATCTACGTGGACTACGCCGCGAGCAAGGGCGCGATCGACACCTTCACCCTCGGTCTCGCGCGCGAAGTGGCGCACGAGGGCGTGCGCGTGAACGCCGTGCGCCCCGGGATCATCGACACCGACATCCACGCCTCGGGCGGCCACGACGAGCGCGTGCGCGACATGCTTGCGCAGCTTCCGATGCACCGCGCCGGCGCGGCGATGGAGGTCGCCCAGGCGATCGCGTGGCTGTTGTCGGATGAGGCGAGCTACACGACCGGCGCGCTGCTGGACGTGAGCGGCGGGCGCTGAGGCCGCGCCCTCAGCGCTTCACCACCACCGGCACGAGCTGCAACGCGTCGCGCACGCGCTGTGCGGCGTCGTTCGCTTCCTCGCGCGTGGCGTAGGGCCCGGCTTGCAGGCGGAACAGCGAGATGTCGCTGTAGACCGCGATCTGCGGGGCGAGCCAGTCGAGCTCGTCGGTCACGTGCTGCTGGAAGGTCTGAGCGCCGGCTCGGTCGCGGAAGGCGCCGAGCTGGATCCAGAAGCCGCGCGGCGCGCTGGCCAGGGGCCGCACGTTGTCCGGCGGCGGGACGTCGGCCGCGGCCACGGTCGCGGGCGGTCCTTCCATGCTCACCGGTGCGGGTGCGGGCACCGGTGCGGGCGCTGGCGCTTGTGCCAGGCGCGTGTCGTCGGGGGCGCCACGACGCCATGCACCGCTGCGGATGTCCTCGGCCGTGAGCCGCTCCACCTCGACGCGGCCGACGCCGCGCAGCAGGTCGAGCTTGAGCGCGGCGGTGTAGCTCAGGTCGATGACGCGCCCGCCATGGAAGGGGCCGCGATCGTTCACCCGCACGATCACCTCGCGCCCGTTGGCCGGGTTGCGCACGCGCGCATAGCTCGGCAGCGGCATCGTGGTGTGCGCCGCGCTCATCGCATACATGTCGTAGATCTCGCCGCTGGCCGTGCGCTTGCCGTGGAACTTGCGGCCGTACCAGGAGGCCAGCCCCGTCTCCTTCATCGCCACGTCGCGGGTGACGGGCGTGTAGGTGCGGCCCATGACTTCATACGGCTTGTTCGCGCCGCCAGGGCGGATCGGCTCCACGCGCGGCTCGGCGTCCGGCATGCGGCCCAGGTCCGCAGGCGGATTGGGCAACGCGCCGTCGCGGTCGTAGTTGCGCGGCGTGGGAGCGGGCGACGGCGACGGTGCGCGCGTGGCGCAGCCGGCGACGACCATTGCAAGCGCGAGCGCGGCGAGAAGCGAACCTGAAGGTGCAGCGCGTCTTTGAACAGCGACATTCAGCATGGGCCGGACCATAACCGCTGCGCATGCAGGGCGCGTTGCAACGAGCGGTAGGGGCTGCGTGCAAATGTGCACGCTTTGCGACCCCTCGCTTCACTGCAGCGCGAGCAGCCTCACCGCATTGCCCTTGAGGATGAGCGGCTTCACCTCGTCGCGAAAGCCTGCCTCGTGGAAGTCCGTCATCCAGCGATCGGGCGTGATGAGCGGGTAGTCGGAGCCGAAGAGCACGCGACTCTTGAGCAGCGTGTTCGCGTACTGCACGAGTTGCGGCGGAAAGTACTTCGGGCTCCAGCCCGACAGGTCGATCCACACGTTGGGCTTGTGCATGGCCACCGACAGCGCCTCGTCCTGCCAGGGCCACGAGGGGTGCGCGATGACGATCTGCATGTCGCCGAAGGCCACGGCCACGTCGTCCAGGTGCATGGGGTTGGAGTACTCCAGGCGCAGGCCGCCGCCGCAGCGCATGCCCGAGCCGATGCCCGAATGGCCGCTGTGAAAGACGGCGGGCAGCTTGTGCTCGTTGATGACCTCGTAGAGCGGCCAGGCGAGGCGGTCGTTGGGGTGGAAGCCCTGCACGGTGGGGTGGAACTTGAAGCCCTTCACGCCGTGCTCCTCGATGAGGCGGCGTGCCTCGCGCGCGCCCATCTTTCCCTTGTGCGGGTCGATGGAGGCGAAGGCGATGAGGATGTCCGAGTGCTTCTGCGCGGCCTCGGCGATCTCCTCGTTGGGCACGCGCCGGCGACCCAGCTGCGCCTCGGCGTCCACGCCGAACATCACGAGGCCGACCTTGCGCTCGCGGTAGTAGGCGACGCTCTCCTCGATGGTCGGGCGGCGGCTGGACTTGAAGTACTTGTCGGCCGCGCGGTCGTATTCCTGGCCGTAAGCATCGAAGGGGTTCCAGCACGACACCTCGGCATGGGTGTGGGTGTCGATGGCAATCAGCTCTGAAACGTTCATGGCGGGGCCTCGTCCGTGGTGTGCCTAGCGTCGCATTTTCTTTAACTTCAGTAATCAAATGACCCGCGGAAGCTCGTGGCTAACCCGCGGTTTCGGTGGCATTGCAGCAATGATGTTGGCGGGTAAACCCCGAAGTTCGAGCCTGACGATCTGCTTAGCATGATTAACAAAATCGAATCGCCCATGAACGCTGACTTCACCCCCGCGGGCGGCGCGCTGGCCGCCCTGGACCTGCTTTCGATCGGCATCGCGGGCGACATCGCGCACGTGCGGCTGAACCGCCCGGGCAAGCGCAATGCCATCAACGACACGCTGATCGCGCAGATCCAGTCCTGCTTTGCGACCCTGGCCGAGCCGGTGCGCGCCGTGGTGCTCAGCGGCGCGGGCGAGCATTTCTGCGCCGGGCTCGACCTGTCCGAGATGTCCGAGCGCGATGTCTTCGAGGGCATCGCGCATTCGCGCCAATGGCACGCGGCGATGGACCAGGTGCAGTTCGGCCGCCTGCCGGTGGTGGCCGTGCTGCAGGGCGCGGTGGTGGGCGGCGGGCTGGAGCTTGCGAGCAGCGCGCACATCCGCGTGGCCGAGGACAGCGCGTTCTTCGGCCTGCCCGAGGGGCAGCGCGGGCTCTTCGTGGGCGGAGGCGGCGCGGCGCGCGTGCCGCGGCTCATCGGCTTCTCGCGCATGACCGACATGATGCTCACCGGCCGCGTGCTCGACGCCGACGAGGGCCAGGCCGCGGGCCTCACGCACTACCGGGTGCGAGATGGCGAGGGCCTGGCGCGCGGCATCGAGATCGCACGGCGCATCGCGGCCAATGCGCCGCTGTCCAACTACGCGGTGATGCAGGCGCTGCCGCGCATCGCGCAGGCGCCACAGGGCGAGGGGCTGTTCATCGAGTCGCTCATGGCGGCCATCGCGCAGGGCGACCCCGCCGCCAAGCAGCGCATGCGCGACTTCATCGAAAAGCGCGCGGCGAAGGTGAGCAAGGCATGAGCGCCAGGGTGCACCAATGAGCCTTCCCGGCGTCGCCCTCGCCCAGACCCCGATGCGGGTCGCGCGCGTGGGCGGCTGCCTGCAGGCGAGCATCGAGCGCCGCGCCGACGGCAGCACCGTGCTGCGCTCCACCGAGCCGCTGGGCGAGTACCCGGCGCGCCTCACCGACCGGCTCGAGCACTACGCGCGCGTCGCGCCCGATCGCACCTTCATCGCGCGGCGCGAGCAAGGCGGCCCGAACCAGGGCCAGTGGCGCCGCATCAGCTATGCGCAGGCCCTCGTCATCGCGCAACGCGTGGGCCAGGCGCTCGCCGCGCGCGATCTCTCGCCCGATCGGCCCATCGCCATCCTTTCCGGGAACGACCTCGACCACATCAGCCTCGCGCTCGGCGCGATGTGGGTGGGCGTGCCCTACACGCCGGTGTCCACCGCCTACTCGCTCGTCTCGAAGGACTACGCGCGGCTGCGCGAGGTGCTCGGCGCCATCACGCCGGGCCTCGTGTTCGCAAGCGGCCCGGCGTATGCGGCGGCGATCGCGGCGGCGGTGCCGGGTGACGCGGAAGTGGTGCTGGGCCAGGGCCGGCTCGAAGGGCGCGCGGTCACCGCCTTCGAGGAACTCGCATCCACCGAGCCCGGCGCGCAGGCCGATGCAGCGCATGCGCGCGTCGGGCCCTCGGGAATCGTGAAGCTGCTCTTCACCTCGGGCTCCACCAAGTCGCCCAAGGGCGTGGTGAACACGCACGAGATGCTGTGCAGCAACCTGCAGATGATCCGGCAGTCCTTCGCGTTCCTCGCCGACGAGCCGCCGGTGCTGGTCGACTGGCTGCCCTGGAACCACACCTTCGGCGGCAACCACAACGTCGGGATCGCGCTCTACAACGGCGGCACGCTCTACATCGACGACGGCAAGCCCACGCCCGCGGGCATCGGCGAGACGCTGCGCAACCTGCGCGAGATCTCGCCCACGCTGTACTTCAACGTGCCCAAGGGCTTCGAGGAGATCGCCTGCGCCATGGAGCGCGACGAGGCGCTGCGCCGCTCCTTCTTCGCGCGGGCCCAGGCCTTCATGTATGCGGGCGCCGGGCTGTCGCAGTCGGTGTGGGACCAGCTCGATCGCCTCGCCCTCGACACGGTGGGCGAGCGCATTCCGATGCTCACGGGCCTGGGCATGACCGAGACCGCGCCTTCGTGCATGTTCGCCTTGAAGCCGGGCATCCGCGCCGGCTTCATCGGACTGCCCTGCCCGGGCGTGTCGGTGAAGCTCGTGCCCGCGGGCGACAAGCTGGAGGTGCGCTTTCGCGGCCCGAACGTGATGCCCGGCTACTGGCGCCAGGGCGAGCTCACCGCGCAGGCCTTCGACGAGGAGGGCTACTACCGCACCGGCGACGCGGTGCGCTTCGTCGACGAAGGCGACCCGCAGCTCGGCCTGCTGTTCGACGGACGCATCGCCGAGGACTTCAAGCTCTCCAGCGGCACCTTCGTGAGCGTGGGGCCGCTGCGCACGCGCATCGCGGCGGCGGGCGCGCCCTGCGTGCAGGACGCGGTCATCACCGGACTCGATCGCGACGACGTGGGCGCGCTCGTCGTGCCGCGCCTGGACGAGTGCCGGCGGCTGGCCGCGCTCGACGACAGCGCGAGCGCCGACGAGGTGCTGCGTCACCCGCGGGTGCGGGCCTTCTTCCAGCAGCTCGTCGATCGCCTGTGGCGCGAGGGCACGGGCAGCGCGAATCGCGTGGCGAGGCTGCACGTGCTGCGCGAGCCGCCGTCGATCGATCGCGGCGAGATCACGGACAAGGGCTCGATCAATCAGCGGGCGGTGCTGACGCATCGCGCGGCGCTCGTGTGTGCCCTGCATGAGCAGGATGAGATGGCGTCATCGGGCCGGGCGCCGGGCCGCCCCA
>Ga0070671_100004703_pt1 | contig 10844 bp, 10 predicted proteins | sample KBSS73metaG_FD_65341 | JGI IMG/M metagenome (GOLD analysis project Ga0070671, IMG submission 65341) | Switchgrass rhizosphere microbial communities from Kellogg Biological Station, Michigan, USA - KBS S7-3 metaG | ecosystem: Host-associated > Plants > Roots > Rhizosphere > Soil ... | reverse complement strand
GACCTGTGAGGTCAAAGAAGGTTTGGTAATTACTTATAAAGACATATATAATCTGGATAAAAGCCTTGAAATGGCGCTTTACAACAATACGCAAACGCTAACTCTGAAATAAATTATAAATCCACTGACATGAAAAAGATACTAATAGCAACAGATTTTTCAGCCAATGCAGCCCATGCTGCAAAATATGGCTATGTCATTGCATCGCAGATAAAAGCAGATATGATTTTGTGCAATGCCTTTATCGTTCCGGCAGAAATGCCGCAGGCAGGCACCTTGGTTTGGCCACAATTTGAATATGATGAATTGCTGGAAGGCTCCACCTCTGAATTAAAACGGCTAAAAGAGCAACTGGAGCATAACAATGACGAAAGTAGTTTTAAACCACACATCAACTGTACGTCCGAAGTTGGAGCGGTGGCAGATGTAATAGCCGAAATAACGGGGAAAACAGATGTAGAACTGACCATATTAGGCACCCACGGCGCTAGTAAATTGGATACCTTGTTGGTAGGCAACCATAGTCGCCGGATGATAAATGATACAAAAGGGCCATTATTATTGGTACCTGAATCAGCTACCGTTAAACCAATTAAAAAGGTAGCCTTTGCTACTGACCTTGAGCATCCTGAAAGGGATCTTAACGCTATTTACGACCTTATTCCGTTGTTGAAAAAACTTAAGGCGGAATTGTTATTAACCCACATTTATAATGGAGATGATCCGACCTATAAGTTTAAACAACACATTCAGCAATTGCTGGTAGAGCTGTCAAACAAAGCCAATTACCCCAATATATTCTATCGCATAGTGCACAGTAATAAAGCCGAACGCGGTTTGGATTGGTTGTGCGATCATGGTCGTGTGGATATTTTGGCAATGATACACCGGAAACACGATCTATTGGATAAAATGCTGATTGGTAGCCATACACAAAAAATGGCCAATCATATTCACATACCTTTACTGGTTTTGCCCGAAAAGTAAAAAGAACAGGGTAACAAACATTTGTTTATCCTGGAATGAACAAAGTGACGAAGATCACTATTATGCATCTTTAAAATCATTCTTTAGCAACTCGTTAGCCTTCATCTTTGAATAGTTAAGAAATCAAGGATGAAACAAGCGGAAGTTGATAAACAAACCACCTGCTACCATTGCGGCAACGACTGTGCCGGCGAACACATTGAACAGGATGAAAAAGTTTTTTGCTGCAATGGATGCAGGGAGGTTTATTCTATTCTGTCCCAAAGTGGGTTATGCGGCTACTATTCTTACAACAAACATCCGGGTATAAACCAGGCGAAAGGCGGGAAACGCTTTGACTATCTGAAGGAGCCTTCTATCGTTAAAGATCTGATCGATTACTCGGATGAGAAATTAACCATTGTTACTTTTTATATACCCGATATCCATTGCAGCTCATGTATCTGGCTGCTTGAGCATTTGAATAAGATCAATCCAGTGATTTATCACAGCCGGGTTGATTTTCTACGCAAACAGGTAAATATCCGCTATGATACACAATTGATTACCTTGCATGAAGTAGTTAGCCTATTGTATAGAATAGGTTACGAACCGCTCATCAGTTTGCAGGATGTAGTAAAAAAACAGACCGCTGATAAAAAGGACAACCTGATAAAAAAGATAGCGGTGGCAGGGTTCTGTTTCGGCAACGTCATGCTTTTGAGCTTTCCTGAATATTTGGGTATATCAGCCTATGAGCAGTCATTCAAACAGTTTTTTGGCTGGCTCAATCTGGCTTTCTGCCTGCCGGTTATACTTTATAGCGGCACAGGATATTTCAAATCAGCATGGATAAACCTTAAGAACAAGGTATTAAATATTGATTTTCCGCTGGCTTTGGGTATTGCAGTATTGTTCGTTCGCACAGTTGCAGAAATACTAACGCACACCGGCTCCGGATTTGCCGACACCTTGTGCGGATTAGTGTTCTTTTTGCTCATTGGTAAATTCGTACAACGCAAAACCTATCATCATCTTTCGTTTGAGCGGGATTATCGCTCATTCTTCCCCGTTGCGGTACAGGTGATGGACGGAGAAACTGAACACCCCATTCCATTAGCTAACATCAAGGTAGGGCAAAGGATACTGATCCGCAATAATGAGATCATTCCTGCCGATGCCATACTATTAAAAGGCGATGCCCGGGTCGATTTTAGTTTTGTTACCGGCGAATCAGTCCCCGTCAATAAAGTATTAGGTGAGGTAGTATATGCGGGAGGCCGGCAAACCGGCGAGGCGATTGAACTGGAAGTAGTGAAACCGGTATCGCAAAGCTACCTTACCCGGCTTTGGAACAACGAGGCCTTTACCCGTACTCAGGAAAACAGGGCGCAGACGTTCAGCGAAAAGATGAGCAAGTATTTTACCATCGTTTTATTACTAATTGCTTTTGGCTCCTTATTTGTATGGCTGCCTGTTGACTTATCCCGTGCTATCTCCGCTTTTACCGCGGTGCTGATCATTGCCTGCCCATGTGCTTTGGCATTAAGTACCCCATTCACCATGTCTGCCGCGTTGAGCATTTTCGACAAAAACTTTTTCTACCTTAAAAATACTGCTGTTGTTGAACAACTAGCCCATATCGATACTATCGTACTGGATAAAACCGGCACTGTTACTATCAGCGGCGATACCAGCATTACCGCGCATATAACTGCTACCGATTCTGAAAAACAGATGGTCTATTCGGTATGCGCCAATTCAACACATCCCCTGAGTCGGCTGATATGCCAATACCTGAACAATTATATTAAGCTGAATACCAACTCGTATTATGAAGTACCCGGTCGTGGTATTACTGCCGATGTTGACGGCCATTTGGTAAGGGTTGGCAGCGCTAAGTTTATTGACACCACGCAGGTTGAGTCTTCGTCAGCAAAAAAAACTGAAGTGCATCTGTCGATTGACGAAAAATACATAGGCTATTTTACCATTCAGCAGCGGTATCGCGATGGCGTTACAACAGTGCAATCACTTTCACCCGCTTATAAACTATACCTTTTATCAGGCGATCATGGGCACGAGCGTGAGTCGCTATCATCGGTATTCTCAATGGATGATATGTTTTTCGAACGCACACCACAGCAAAAGCTCGACTTTATCAAACAACTGCAGCAGAATAGGCATAAAGTCATGATGATAGGCGACGGACTTAACGATGCAGGAGCGTTAAAGCAAAGCGATCTGGGCATAGCCATTACCGATAACGTAAACAACTTTTCGCCTGGCAGCGATGCCATTTTAGATGGCCGTTCGCTTAAAAAGCTACCTAAATTTCTCAAGTTCTCAAAAGATGCGTTGCACGTGGTTTACATCTCATTTTGCATTTCGCTTACTTACAACGTAGTCGGTTTAAGTTATGCGGTTAGCGGTAAGCTATCGCCGTTGGTCGCAGCTATCCTGATGCCATTAAGCACATTTACCATTATATCATTTACCAGCCTTGCCACTCACCTGGCGGCAAAAAAAAGAAAGCTATTATGAGTATCATTTATTTCCTGATCGGCTGCAGCGTATTGCTGGCGCTGGTTTTCCTGGGAGCCTTTTTTTGGGCGCAACGTAATGGACAGCACGATGACCTATACACCCCTTCCGTGCGTATCCTGCTTGATGATGAGCCGGATAAACCGGAGGTAAAAAAATGATGAATGTCATATTAATGTCAGACCAACATCATTCGGCAGGTGAAGCCTTCCCGATAATTTTACAAACGAAAAAACAACATTAAATAATTATGCAACCTGAAAAATTTTACTACGATAATAAGATCGTCCGAAATTTTGGTATTGCGACGGTAATATGGGGCATCATCGGCATGTTGGTGGGCCTGATCATTGCAATACAACTGTACAAACCCGAAATGAATATGCACAACCAGTACACCACGTTTGGGCGTGTGAGGCCGCTGCACACCAATGCGGTAATATTCGCTTTTGTGGGCAATGCCATTTTCATGGGTATTTATTACTCGCTACAAAGGCTGATGAAGGCCCGGATGTTCAGCGATGTACTGAGCAAAATACATTTCTGGGGATGGCAATTGATCATTGTATCCGCCGTGATCACCTTACCACTCGGGCTCACCACCTCGCACGAATACGCCGAGCTGGAATGGCCGATAGATATCCTGATCACTATCGTTTGGGTGGTATTTGGCATCAATATGTTCGGCACCATCATCAAACGCCGCGAGCGGCATATTTATGTTGCCGTTTGGTTTTACATTGCCACGTTTGTTACTATCGCTGTATTGCACATTGTTAATTCTGTTGAAATACCCGTTAGTTTCTTCAAAAGCTACATGGTGTTTGCCGGTGTGCAGGATGCATTGGTACAATGGTGGTATGGACACAACGCGGTTGCATTTTTTCTTACCACGCCATACCTCGGCATGATGTATTATTTTCTGCCCAAAATGGCCAACAGGCCGATTTATTCCTATAAATTAAGTATCCTGCACTTTTGGGCGCTTATATTTATTTACATCTGGGCGGGCCCTCACCACCTTTTATACACCACTTTGCCGGGTTGGGCACAGTCATTAGGTGTTGTATTTTCCATTATGCTTATCGCACCAAGCTGGGGTGGTATGATCAACGGCTTGCTTACCCTGCGCGGTGCATGGGATAAAGTACGCGACGACGTGACCCTCAAATTCATGGTGGTAGGTCTAACCGCTTATGGTATGGCCACCTTTGAAGGCCCTATGCTTTCATTAAAACAGGTGAATGCAATCGGTCACTTTACCGACTGGATCATAGCCCACGTTCACGTTGGCGCATTGGGCTGGAATGGTTTCCTGACTTTTGCTATTTTGTATTGGTTAGTGCCGCGTATATATAAAACTGAGCTATATTCTAAAAAAGCCGCATCGTTCCACTTCTGGATTGGCACACTGGGTATATTATTTTACGCGATACCAATGTATTGGGCAGGTTTTACTCAAGGCCTAATGCTGAAAGAGTTTACACCCGAGGGTATCCTGAAATATCCAAGCTTCCTTGAAACCACTATGCGCATTCTGCCTATGCACGTTATGCGTTCAGTTGGTGGCGCATTATACCTGACAGGCGTTATTGTAATGGCATATAACCTGTACAAAACTGCCGTTCAGGGTAAGCTAGTTGCCAACGAGGCCGCTGAAGCTATGCCACTTGAAAAGCTGCCCCCCCATGCAAGTACCGAACGGTGGCATCGTAGACTTGAGCGTAAGCCGGTATTGTTCATGGTAGCATCATTAATCGTGATCCTGATTGGAACATTTATAGAATTAATGCCTACGCTTACGATTTCATCCAACATCCCTACTATAGCCAGCGTGAAACCATATACGCCGCTGGAACTGCAAGGACGCGATTTGTATATCCGTGAAGGTTGTGTAAACTGTCACTCCCAAACTGTCAGGCCGTTCCGTTCCGAAACAGAACGCTACGGCGAGTATAGTAAGGCAGGCGAGTTTGTTTATGATCACCCGTTCCTGTGGGGATCAAAACGTACCGGGCCGGATTTACAGCGCGAAGGAGGTAAATATGGCAATTCATGGCATTATAACCACCTGATGGACCCGCGCTTGATGTCGCCGGGAAGTATCATGCCGAATTACGACTGGCTGATCACTCAAAAACTGGACACGACAACTACCGGGGCAAAAATTCGGGGTATGCAAAAATTAGGCGTGCCCTATCCTGCCGGTTATGATAAAATAGCCAACGAGGATTTGGATAAACAAGCCAAAGGCATAGCCGATAACCTGGCTAAAGACCATATTAAAGTAAAAAGTAATAAAGAGATCGTAGCTGTTATTGCTTACCTGCAAAGGCTCGGTACTGATATTAAAGCGGGTAAAACAGCAAATAATTAAGACAATGTTCAGACAATTTACAGAGCATATTTCGGGTAACCAGGTTTACCTGTTGTTCTCACTATTCATATTCCTGGTATTTTTTATCGTGGTGACTGTTTTGCTGTTGATGCAACGCAAGCAACATACAGATTACATGAGCGATATTCCTTTACAAGACTGTACAGAAGAAAATATTAAACTTTTAAAGCCATGAAACTGATTCGCTTAGTATTCTTATCACTCTTTGTTCTGGTGATGCAACCTGCATTTGCCGAAAATGACAGTCTACTGTCAGGCGAGACAATGAATTATATCGGTTATGGCGCTATTATGCTGGCATTGATAACGCTTTGTATAGCCATGTTTGTTGTACTAAAAGCATTCAGGGTTGTTGCCAAAATATTGCTTGGACCAGAAGATCTTGAAACGGAAAAGATAGATAAAGTTGCTCTGAAAGCTGAAAGGAAAACGGCCAGGGCAGAACGCATCAATAAGATATTCTCCCTAAAGCCTATGTCGGAAGAGAAATCTTTGCTCATTGAGCATGAATATGATGGCATACAAGAATTAAATAACCCGACACCAGCCTGGTTTATGTACCTGTTTTATGTTACTATAATCTTCGCCATTGGGTATTTATTAATATACCATGTAATTGGCGCCGGACAGTTGCAATATGACGAGTACAGAACCGAAATGGCCGTTGCTGCCAAAGAAAAAGCCGCATTTCTTGCCAAATCAGCTGATAAGGTTGATGAAAACACCGTAAAGTTCACAACTGATGCGGGCGTAATTACTGCCGGAAAGTCTATTTTCCAGGAAAGATGCGCTGCCTGTCATGGTAACAATGGGCAGGGCATGGTTGGTCCGAACTTAACGGATGATTACTGGCTGCATGGAAATAAAATCAATGATTTATTCAAGACCATTAAATATGGTGTGCAGAGTAAAGGTATGCCAACCTGGGAAAGCCAATTGACGCCAAAGCAAATATCCGACGTAGCCAACTATGTTAAATCATTGCATGGCACTAATCCTGCCAGTCCTAAGGAACCGCAAGGCACAAAGTTGGCTAATGATGAAGGCTCTGCTCCGCCAACGAGCGCCAAGTCAAAAACGGCTATGGTCGTAAAATAGGTCCTGTAAATGATATCTAAGAACTAAAAGAATGCTGACTACGGAATTAACGGAACAACCACAAACCACAGAGAGAGGAAAGCGCCGGTGGATGTATCCCATTATCAGGAAAGGAAAGTTTTACAACTACCGCAACTGGCTGAGCTATGCATATCTTATTCTGTTTTTTACAGGGCCATTGTTGCGAATAAACGGCGAGCCTTTGCTGTTGATTAATGTGATGGAAAGGCGATTTGTCCTGCTGGGCCAGGTGTTCTGGCCCCAGGACTTTTTTCTCTTTGTGCTGGCGATGCTTGCATTTATAGTGTGTATTGTGTTTTTCACGATGGCATTTGGCCGGATTTTCTGCGGGTGGATATGTCCTCAAACTATATTTATGGAAATGGTTTTCCGCAAGATAGAAATATGGATAGAGGGGGACGCCAAATACCGCCGCAAGCTCGATGCAGGGCCGCTGACCCGTGAGAAGATCATAAAAAAAACCGCCAAGCACAGCATTTTCGTGATCCTTTCTTTCATGATCGCCAATACATTTCTTGCTTATGTTATCGGGAGCGAGAATCTGATAAAAATAACTACCGAACCCGTAAATCAGCATTTTGTAGGCCTAATTAGCATTTGGGTATTTACTATTATATTTTACCTGGTTTACAGCCGGGTACGCGAACTGGTTTGCACAGTGATCTGTCCTTACGGCCGTTTGCAAGGTGTGCTTACCGACAAGCATACCCTGATGGTAGCCTATAATTACAGGCGTGGCGAACCAAGAGGTAAGTTGTCCAGAAAAGATGCTACTCCCAAAGGAGACTGTGTGGACTGTGGACTGTGCGTAGATGTTTGTCCTACCGGAATTGACATACGCAATGGTGCGCAACTGGAATGTGTGAACTGCACTATTTGTATTGATGCCTGTAACCAGGTGATGGAAAAGATACACCGCGATATGAACCTTATTGGCTTCTATTCGGAGGAGATGATCGAGGAGAACAAAAAACCCTCTTTCACAGGGCGTATGAAAGCATACAGCGCCATCATTATGGTGCTGTTTGGTGTGCTGGCTTATTTTATTTACCAGCGCCAGGATGTAGATGTAACAGTAATGCGTTCGGCGGGGATGCTGTACCAGGAACAGCCCGACAGTTATATCAGCAATATTTACAATGCCGATATCATCAACAAAACCAACAAAACGCAGAACATAAAATTGGTGGCTGATGATCCACAAGTGAAGATCAAATACATTCAAGCGCCCGGGGCGTTAACAAAACAAAGCGCTACCAAGGCTGTCTTTTTCCTGATGCTGCCAGCTAAGAGTATCAGGGCTATTAAAACAGATATCAAGTTAAAAGTAGTTGAGCAGAACAAAGTGCTCAACACAATAAGTACCACTTTTATCGGGCCATATGATGAAGATTAAATTAAATTGGGGCAACGGGATTGTCATTGGCATGACGGCATTTGTCGCCTTCATAGTTGTTTTAGGGGTACAAATGTTCAGAGACTCCCCGGGCGACTATGACCGGCAGTATTATGAAAAAGGACTGGCTTATGATTCGGTATATGCTAAGGAGAAGCAAGTAATTACTGATAATGTCGTCCCTCATTTCAAAATAGAGAATAAGGTTATGAAAATCCAGTTTGCGGGTGCTTCTACCGGTAATATCCGTTTCGAAAGGCCCTCAGATCCAGATCAGGATAAGTTGTTATCATTCCAGTCTAATGGCTCTGATGAAACTATAATTCCGCTCGGCAAATTTGCCGCCGGACAATGGCAGGTAACGCTCGACTGGCAGAGCAACGGTAAAAAGTATTTGTATCAACGTGAAATGTTTTTGCCATGAGTGTTAACGAGATTGCATTTTTTGTAGGATTATTTGGCAGTTTGCATTGTATTGGCATGTGCGGACCATTGGCCTTTGCCATACCCGCCTCGGAAAAGGGCTGGCTGGCTGTTTTGACTGATAAATTTTTTTACAACCTGGGCCGGGTGCTTTCCTACACCACATTGGGATTTTTAATTGGCTTCATCGGCAGAGAGCTTTGGATATCCGGTTTGCAGCAGGGCATCAGCCTCGCCAGTGGTCTGCTTATCATTTTAGCGGGATTTTCGCGGATGTTTAAGATCAGATTGTTCAATAGCAGGGCATCTTCCAGGTTTTTGGCACCAATAAGCAAAGCCATCAATTATGCCATACAACATCGTGCAGGCAATTTCGCTGTGGGTGTGCTAAATGGTTTTTTACCCTGCGGATTTGTTTACCTGGCATTGGTTGGCGCTATTAATACGGCATCGCCCCTATCTGCTGCACAATATATGTTCTGGTTTGGAACAGGTACGTTTCCCCTAATGCTGGCAGCCACTGTCAGCTCAGGGTTTATGAATGTCGCTTTTCGCAGGCGTGTAAATAAGGCGCTCCCCTACCTGATGGTATGCCTTGGCTTTTGGTTTATTCTTCGCGGCATGGACCTGAATATTCCTTATTTGAGCCCTTCAGTAAAAAATGCCGCGACTATCTGTAAATAAGATTTGTGATTAAGATCATCTTTTAGGCTGACAATGGTCAATGTTTAGCTGCATGCGAACGAGGACATTTGTATCAGAAATAAAATAGGAATTATGGCAACTTTAAAAACAAATGTACCTTCAACCTGGACCACCGCTGCCCAGGCCGATCATACACACATTAATTTATGGGATAAATTTGCAGCCTTTGCAGATAGCCAGCACGAGAGAAAAGCCATGTGGTATTTTCTGGCCCTGGTAGTGCAGGGCGTATTCTTTTTACCGCTTCCGGCATTCTTGATGTATTATTGCAATGCCCCAATTATAGTATTGCTGATCACCTTAACCTGCTTCTTTACCAGCATTATTGCCTGCATGGGTGGTGCCGGTATCCGAAGCGTTTTACTTTTATCAGCAGCAAGCGTATTGATCCAGGTAATAATGACCATTGCTGTGTTGATTTGACAAATCCTATCTGGATAATTGAAAAGCGGCAAACGCCGCTTTTTTTATACAATTTCTATTATTAACAAATGAATCTATGTCTCATACTTTTCACATACCGGTTTTAGGGCTCGCTTTTTCTATCGATACCCCGTTAAAAGTCGCCCGTTATGGCATTTCGTCTGCAGTTTCCATAGTTGATGATGATTTGATCGAACGGATGCGGCAGTACCATTGCGAACAAAATGCATTGGAATACATCCCTATTCGAAAATCGGAGCATGATAGCCGGGCCCGGCGAATTACAGCTTATCTGAACCTTTTAAACAGACTGGTAAATGATCAGTTTTTAAAGCTTAAAGAGGAACAATTTGAGGCCGGCAGTGACATCGAACGCTATTTTGATTTATTGCCGGACGAGTCTGTATTGAAGCAAGGCTATGATCTGCTTGCCGAATATGATAATGGAGAAGTAAAGACACGGTTTGAACAGTTATTAAAAAGCCAAATAACCAAAGGAGCGATCGACGTCAATATTATGGCCAAGGTAGATAAACTGAACTATGATAACCAGGGCAAATATGCCGGCGATGAAAATACTGATGCACTGGCTGCTCTGAGGGGTTTTGCTGAAAGCGACCTGAAATCCTCTGTAATTATTTCTGCCGGGATGAATCCAAAATTATTTAGCTACCTGGAATCGTTCATTGATTTTTACCCGGATAAAAATGGGAATTTTCGAAAAAAAGTTACGCTGAAGGTGAGCAACTACCGTTCGGCAATTATACAGGCAAAGGTATTTGCAAAAAAGGGCATCTGGGTTTCTGAATTTCGCATCGAATCAGGCTTAAATTGCGGTGGGCATGCTTTTGCTACTGATGGGTTATTGCT
>Ga0070671_100004701_pt1 | contig 10844 bp, 5 predicted proteins | sample KBSS73metaG_FD_65341 | JGI IMG/M metagenome (GOLD analysis project Ga0070671, IMG submission 65341) | Switchgrass rhizosphere microbial communities from Kellogg Biological Station, Michigan, USA - KBS S7-3 metaG | ecosystem: Host-associated > Plants > Roots > Rhizosphere > Soil ... | reverse complement strand
TTCCGACCAGCACCGTGGTGCGAAGAATCCCGAGGAAGCTCTTGCCGTACATGGATTTTTCGCCCCAGGCGCCATACGCTTCCAGCATCTCGTGCTTCTCGTCCGAGATGAGCGGAACGCCGAGGCTGTGCTTGTCGCGGAACTTCTCCTGGGCCTTTAACGAATCCGCGGAAATACCGATCACCGCCGTACCGGCCGCGGTGAAGGCGTCGGCCAGGCGCGTGAAGTCGATGGCCTCCCTGGTGCAGCCGGGCGTGTCGGCACGGGGGTAGAAGAACAGGACGAGCTTGCGGCCGGCATAATCCGACAGCGTGACGGCGCCGCCGCCGTCGCGGGGCAGGCGGAAGGCGGGGGCCTTCTGCCCCTCGGTCAGGACCGGCTTCGCCGCGGACGCGGGGGCCGATCTGGAGGAATTTAACTGTTTCGATGCGGCGCCATGCGATGCTGCTTTTGCTATGTTCGCGGTTGATTTGCTTGCCGGTGTCCGCTGTGTTCTCGCGGACTTTGTTTGAGTCGTTGCCAGGGTTTTCGGGGCCTTCTTTTTAGCCGCTGCAATGCCGGAGGGCGTCTTGGACGATTTCTTTTGGGATTTCTTGGACATACGCCTTCCTTTCGACGCTTTCGGCGGGTCAACCAAAGCGGTATTGCAGCTCTCGTCCGGTGTGCCGGAATCGTGCCCTCGGCTGGGCAAGTCTGATGGCGCCGGAGTATGGTTACAAGGAATTCCACGCACCACCCCACTGCTCGTTGAACGCGCTCCCGGGGCGAAATGACGAACAGCAGGAACATTCGAGGTATGGCGGCAATGCCGGCGCAGGGGCGTTCGCTCCCCGTCGACGGCTGCGGTCCCGGCGGCGCTCAATCCCACGATGGGCGCCTGTATCGAGAGGCAATGGCAAGGAATAAGTCGCCCCAGGATTACAATCGGGATTTCGATCGGCGCGGCGGTCATTCGGAGCCGCAGGAATGGGACGACGCCGACTGGGACCCGGATCAGGAAGCAGCGGCGGGCCATCGTGCACGCCGGCTGTTGTCGCGTTCCAATTCGGGCTTCCATCGCTTCGGCGACGGGATCGGATCGCTGCGCAGCTGGCTGGGCGGCGGTCGCTGGCTGAAGCGCATGGCCATCGTCGTCGGCGCCCTCGTCGTGATCTTCGTCGGCTGTTTCGGCGCGCTGTGGTGGCGGCTCGGCGCCGGCCCGATCAATCTCGACATCGCGACGCCCTGGCTTGCGGCGGCGATCGAGGACAACATCGGTCACGGCAACACGGTCGAGGTCGGCGGCACCCAGATCGAGCGGGCCGGGCGAATCCGTATCGCCGTGCGCATCCGCGACATCATCGTGCGCGACCAGGACCATGCCATCGTCGCCACCGCGCCGAAGGCCGAGGTCAAACTGTCGGGTGCCGGTCTGCTGATGGGGCACCTGCGCGCGGAAAGCCTCAATCTCGTTGATGCCGAACTCGCGATCCGCATCGCGCCGGACGGCACCGTCACAGTCTCGGCCGGTGACACCGCAAAACCGCTGGCCACCGGCGTGGCCTCCAAGAAGGACGCGGGCCTGCCGCCGACATTCCCGCGCAATGGCGTGCCCCCGCCGCCGTTCGCGACCGCGCCGGCAAGCCCGGACGCATCCCAGGCGGCGCCTCAGGCGACTGCGCAGAGCGGCATTCTCCAGGGCCTCGATTGGCTCGACAGTCTGAGCATGACCGGCCTCGACGGCCAGAACCTCAACGAGATCGGTCTGAAGAACGGCAATCTGATCGTCGACGATCAGCAGCGCGGCAGCAAATGGTCGTTCGAGAACATCACGCTCAGCCTGCGCCGGCCGAGCCGTGGCGGCGTCGCGCTCAGCCTCGGCGAGGAGGGCGCGCGCCCGTGGTCGCTGCGTGCCACGATCGGCCCCGCCGAGAACGGTGTGCGCTCGGTCGACATCCGCGCCGACAAGGTATCCACCGCCAACATCCTGCTGGCGCTGCGGGTCAAGGATCTCACCTATACCGCCGACCTGCCGCTGACCGGCGAGCTCAAGGGCGAGCTCGGCCGCGACGGCGTGCCGACCTTCTTCCGCGGCAAGGTCATGGTCGGCGCGGGCAACATCATCGACACCGACACGCCCGATTATCCGATGGCGATCGACACGGCCGAGATCAATGTCGAGTGGGACGCCAACCGGCGCGTGCTGGTCGCACCGTTCAAGATTCTCTCGGGCGCGAACCGCCTGACGCTGCTGGCGCATCTGGAGCCGCCCAACGGCAACGTCAACGACTGGCAGCTCGGCTTCAGCGGCGGATCGATCCTGCTCGGCGGCATCGACAACGAGCCGCCGCTCGTCTTCAACCGTATTGCGATCGGCTTCCGCTTCGACACCGACCACAAGCGCCTCCTGCTGACGCAGGCCGATATCAGCAACGGCGAGATCGGCGTCGCCGGCACTGGCGCCATCGACTATTCGGGCGAGCCGCGGCTCACGCTGGGCTTTGCGGGAACGCCGATGTCGGCCTCCGCGCTCAAGCGGATGTGGCCGACGCTCGTCGTTCCGGAGTTGCGCGAATGGGTGATCGATCGGATCGAACGCGGCACGCTCCAGCGCATCGAGATCGGCGTCAATTCGCCGACGAGGAACCTTCCGCGCAAGGGCCCGCCCATTCCTGACGACGGTCTCTCGGTCAACATCGTGGCGAGCGGCGTCGCGGTCCGCCCGGTGGACGGCATGCCTGTCGTGCACGATGCCGATTTGAAGGCGCGCGTGACCGGGCGCACCGCCACCGTGAACATCGGGCAGGGCATTGCCGACACGCCCGCCGGCCGCAAGGTCACGATCTCCGACTTCGTCTTCGAGGTGCCGGACATGGCGCCCAAACCGTCGCCGTCGCGCACCCGGTTTCGCGTCGACGGACCGGTGCCTGCGGCGGCCGAAATGCTCGCCAATGACCGGCTGAGCGATCTGTCGGCGACCGTCGTCGATCCCAACACCAGCAAGGGAACGTTCTCGGCGAACATCCAGCTCGGCTTGCCGGTCAAGGGCGAGCTGACCAAGGCCGACACCACCTACGCCGTCACCGCCGACCTCAACGGCTTTGCCGCCGACAAGCTGGTGATGAACCAGAAGCTGGAGGCCAACAGCCTGAAGATCGTCGCGAGCAACCAGGGCTACCAGGTCAAGGGCGACGTCAAGATCAACGGGCAGGCGGCCTCGCTCGACTATCGCAAGCCGGCCGAGGGCGATGCCGATGTCCGCTTGCAGGCGACACTGGACGATGCGAGCCGCGCGCGCCTCGGCTTCGATCTCAGCCCCGCTGTCAGCGGCTCGTTGCCGATCAAGCTCTCGGGCAAGATCGCGGGCGGCGCGGACCAGACCACGAAGCTCGGGATCGAGGCCGACCTGACCTCGGTCAAGCTCGACAACATCCTTCCGGGCTGGGTCAAGCTGCCCGGCAAATCGGGCAAGGCCAGCTTCAAGGTGGTGCCGACGGGGCAATCGACCCGCTTCGAGGACATCGTCATCGAAGGCGGCGGCGCCTCGATCAAGGGCTCGCTCGAGGTCGATCCGAACGGCGACCTCATGAACGCGAACTTCCCGGTCTATGCGCCGTCCGACGGCGACAAGGCGTCGTTGAAGGTCGAGCGCAGCCAGGACGGCGTGGTCCGCGGCACGATGCGCGGCGACGTGTTCGACGGCCGCGGTTTCCTGAAGTCGGCGATCTCAGGCAATTCCAAGGACGATGCCAAGAGCAAGATGAAGAACGTCGATTTCGACATCGACGTGAAGCTCGGCGCCGTCGCCGGCTTCAACGGCGAGGCCATGCGCAGTGTCGATGCCAAGATGTCGCGGCGCAGCGGCGCCGTCAAAGCCTTCACGTTGAGCGGCAAGATCGGCCGCGATACGCCGGTGGCGGCCGATCTGCGCGGCGGCCGCGCCCAGGGTGCCCGCGAGGTGATCTATCTCCAGACCAACGATGCCGGCGCGCTGCTGCGCTTCACCGACACCACCAACAAGGTCTTCGGCGGCCAGATGGTGGTGGCGATGGAGCCGCCGACGTCGGAGCCTACGACCAGGGAAGGCCTGATCAACGTGCGCGACTTCACGGTCAAGGGAATGGATCAGCTCGATCGCGTCGCGGCGGGCGGTCCCAATGGCGCGCAGAGCGGCGTGGCCTTCACGGCGCTGCGAGCGGAGTTCACCCGGCAGAACGGCGCGCTCACGATCCGCGACGGCGTCGTCAAGGGACCGATGATCGGCGGCACCATCGAAGGCTCGATCGACTATCCCGGCAACCAGGTGTGCATGAGCGGCACCTTCGTGCCGGTGTACGGCGTCAACAACATCTTCGGCCAGATCCCGTTGTTCGGCATCTTCCTCGGCGGCGGCAACAACGAGGGATTGATCGGCGTGACCTATGAGGTCGTCGGCACGCCGGCCGCGCCCGTGATGCGCGTCAATCCGATCTCGGCGATGGCGCCCGGCCTGTTCCGCAAGATCTTCGAATTCAACACCGGCAAGCAGAACACGCCGTTCGACGAGCAGTTGCCGTCGGCACAATCCGGCGACAGCCCGACCGGATCAGCAAGACCGCTGTCGAGCGGTTGCAGCCTCGCGAGGCGGTAGACGCGAGGTTTCTTTCTCCGGCGTCATGGCCGGGCTTGTCCCGGCCATCCACGCCCCACCAAGAACGTAGATGCCCGGGACAAGCCCGGGCATGACGACGATCGCGTAGAATGTCTGTGCAGTTTACGCCGCGCGGACGCCGGCGAGGAACGTGCCGACTTCGCCGGAGAGCTGCTCGGCCTGCTTGGAGAGGCTGCTGGCTGCCGCGAGCACCATGCCGGCGGCGTTGCCGGTCTCGTTGGCTGCGGTGCTGACGCCGCCGATATTGGTGGTGACCTCCCTGGTCGCCTCCGCGGTCTGCGAGACGCTGCGCGCGATCTCGGCGGTGGCGGCGCCTTGCTCCTCGATGGCCGCGCCGATCGAGGTGGCGATGCGGCTGACCTCCTCGATGGTGGCGGTGATGCCGCCGATGGCGTCCACGGCCTCCTTGGTCGCGCCCTGGATCTGGGCGATCTTGTCGCCGATCTCGCGGGTGGCCTCCGCGGTCTGGCTGGCGAGCGACTTCACCTCGGATGCAACGACGGCAAAGCCGCGGCCGGCTTCACCGGCACGCGCGGCCTCGATGGTGGCGTTGAGGGCGAGCAGATTGGTCTGCGCCGCGATGCTGGAGATCAGCTCGGCGACGTGCTCGATCTGCTGGGCGCCATCAGAGAGTGCGCGCACGATGGTGTCGGTGCGGCGGGCGCTGTCAACGGCGCGCCCCGTCACCTCGGCGGATTGCGCCACCTGGCGGCTGATCTCGGTGATCGAGGAGGAGAGCTCCTCGGCCGCCGCCGCGACGGTCTGGACGCGCTGGCTGGCTTCGGTGGCGGCCGAGCCGACCAATGCGGCGCGGCGGTTGGTGCCTTCCGCGGTGGACGACATCGACTTGGCGGTGGTCTCGAGCTCGCCGGAGCCCGAGGCCATCAGGCCGACGAGCTGGCCGACGGATGCATCGAAGCGGTCGGCGAGCGCGATCAGGGCATCGCGCTTCTCCTGCTCGCTGCGGGTCTTGGCGGCGACCTGCTCGGCCTCGAGCGTGCGCGCCGTGAGCGCCGTCTGCCTGAACACTTCCAGCGTCTCGGCCATGCGGCCGATCTCGTCGCCGCGGTCGGTCTCCTCGACCGGCTTGTCGATGGCGCCTTCGGAAATCTGCTGCATGCGGTTCTTCTGGCGGTCGAGCGCGCCGAGCACGTCGCGGGCGATCAGCCAGGACAGCGTCGCCATCAGCAGCATCAGGCCGACGCCGATGACGGCCAGCTCCAGCGTCAGTGCGCGCACGTCGGCGTCGATGTCGTCGACATAGAGCCCGTAGCTGATGGTCACGTTCCAGGGCGCGAATTTGCGCGCGAACACGGTCTTGCGGACCGGTTCGGTCTGGCCGGGGCGCGGATAGAGATAAGAGGTCACGCCGCCCGGCGCAGCCTGATCGGCGGCCTTGAGAATGGCGTCGGCGATCAGTACGCCATTGGAGTCCTTGGTGCCCGTGATCTTGCCTTCGAGCTGCTGATTGGCGCCGTTCACCACCAGGGACGTGTCCTGATTGTAGACCACCGGATAGCCCTGGCCGCCATTGAAGCTCATGCGACGGCCGCGCTGGTGGAACAGGGACTTGGCCTCGGCTTGCGTCAGCTTGCCGGCGGTCACCTCGTCCTGGAGCGATTGCGCGTAGTTGTAGAGGAGCTCCACCGCGGTCCGCATCTGCTGGACGCGGTCTTCCATCATGCGGCTCTTGCTGAGGACGGTCGATACCCCGATGATGGCCGTGACCGTGAGCGCCGCGAGGCAGACCATGCTGGCCAGCTTGGTGCGGATCTTCAGATGACTCAGCAGCCTCATCGCAGCCTCTACGGAATGGTTATTATTGCTCGCACCGGTAGCATGAAGTTCTTACCAATCATGAATGGAGGCATGCGGCGGCCTGCCGCGCGGAACGGCGTTCGCAGGCTTGTGCGCAACCGTGCGGGCAAATCGCCGTGCGCCGGGAGGCGCCGGTTCATGTGCCCGAGAAAATCGATCTTGGACTTTGGTGGCTACAGAGCCTGACTGGACCTGCAATGAATCGATTCGTTCATCGCATCATCATGTCCGTGCTGCTCGTCGCGGCCCTCGTTCTCATCTGGAACGTGCTGGGGGCGCGCTAGGACGGCACCGGCAGATCTGCGGGTGCCGTCCTGCTTGCGGGTCGATCCTCGGGCGCGTCAGCGCCGGGCGTAAGCGCCATCCGATGCGTCGCTCTCCTTGCCCATGACGGCATCGACGCTGATCGAGCCGCCCCCGGCTGCCGAGAGATAGAGGCAGGCGAAGCAGAACAGGATCGCGGCGGTACCGCCATTGAGCAGCGGCAGGAACACCGGCGAGCCGGTCTTGAGCATGTGGCCCATGAAGTAGGCGAAGGCCATTTCGCCCGACAGGATGAACGCCGTGAGCCGCGTGAACAGGCCGAGCATCAGGGCTGCGCCGAGCACCAGCTCAAGCGTGCCGGCCGCGTAGATCAGCGGCGGAATGTCGGCGAAGTAGGGAAGCGCCGGAAACTTGAACAGTTTTGCGATGCCATACTGGAACAGCAGCAGTCCGGTGACGAAACGAAACAGGCTCAGCAGAGCCGGTTGATAGCGAGAGAGATAGTTGAAGTTCATGATTTGCGCCCTTCCATCCACAATTCCCAAGCGACTTGAATCGCATTCGGTTCCACCCTGCAAGCCGTAGGCGCGTAATCCGCGCTGACTTTTTCGTCATGTCGGACAAAACGCCGCAGAGCCCGGCGAGTTCGGATTATTCGCGAGTGGCCATGTCGCGCGCGCCCGTAATTTCCCGGTGGCGCGGAGGGGTGCAGGTTACCTCGGACATACCTACCGCCGCAAGGCAGGGACAACCAGGAATGGAATCATCCCGAGCACCACGCTCGCAAGTGCGAAGGCGAGCAACGCGTTGTAGCCGTGGGTCGCGTCGTGGATCAGGCCGCCGCTCCAGGAGCCGAACGCCGAGCCAAGGCCACTGCCGATCGAGATGGTGCCGTAGATGGTGCCGATCCGCTTGCCGTGAAAGATCCGCATCGCGGTCGCGCTGATCAGCGGGCCGCGCGAGCCCATCATGCTGCCGAAGCAGACGACGAAGCCGGAGAGCACCAGGATGTTGGGGAAGTATTGCAGCAGCCAGAGCAGGGCGATGCCGAGAATCGAGATCGCGTAGCTCAACAGCACGGACGGCCGGCGCCCGATCAGGCCGTCGAGCGCGGAGACGCCCAACATGCCGAACACCAGCACGACGCCGGAGAAGCCCCAGGCCGTCGCGGCCTGGAGCGGCGGAAAGCCGGCGTCGATCAGATAGGCCACGATCTGCGCGGCGATCGCATACATGCCGACGGCGGTGAAGAAGAAGGTCGAGAACAGGGCCCAGAAGGCGTGGTGGCGCATCGCGCCGAGAAGCGTCCAGCCGTTGTCGACGAAATCAGGATCGGTCTTCTTCACCACATGCGGCGAGCCCGAGGCGAACAGCCGCCACGGCAGCAGCAGCAGCGGCACCAGCAGCCCCAATGCTGCAAAGCCGAACAGCTGATAGGTGCCGCGCCAGCCGAGATGGTCGATCAGGAGCTGCGAGGCCGGCAGCAGCGCCAGCACGCCGCCGCCCATCGCCGAATACACCACCGACATCGCGGTCGGCAGGCGCGGCCCGAACCAGCGACCGAGCAGGATCGAGTTCGGCACGATGCCGATGAAGGCGACGCCGATGCCGACGCAGAGGCCGATCGAGAGCTGGAACTGCCACAGATGCTGTGCGTGCGCTGCAATCAGGAACGCCGCGCCGAGCAGCGATAGCCCGAGCGCATAGACGATGCGCGGTCCGGAATGATCGAACAGCCGTCCGACGAAGGGGGCGGTGAGACCGCTCGCGAGCCAGGTGAGCGAATAGACCGAGACGATCTGTGCGCGGTCCCAGCCAAAACTTTCCGAGATCGGCTTCAGGAAAACCGTAAAACTGTCGCCGAGCCCACGGCCCAGCACGGCCAGTGTGAAGCACAGAGCGAGCACGGTGAGGGCGATGCGCACGGTGCCTTCCGGCGTCGCCGCGATATCCTTCTTGGACGTTTCCGCAGTCGTTTTCCTGGGCGTGTTCTGGTCCATTGCCGGTCAGGGAGCGCGCTTCGGCGCGCCCTGACAAGCAGCGAAAAGCTCATACGCCTATGCAGGCTTGATGAGGATGTGCTTCTTCTTGCCGAACGACAGCTTGATCACGCCCTCCGGCGTCAGATGGGCTGGTGACAGCACCATCTTCTCGTCGGTGACGGGCTCGTCGTTGACGCGCAGACCGCCGCCCTTGATCTGGCGCCGCGCCTCACCGTTGGAGGTGACGAGGCCCGCCTTGACGAAGGCGTTGAGCACGCCGAGGCCGGCGTCGAGTTCGCCGCGCGGAATTTCCACCGTCGGCAGGCTTTCGGCGAGCGCGCCTTCCTCGAAGGTGCGGCGCGCGGTTTCAGCCGCCTCATTCGCTGCGTCGCGGCCGTGCAAGAGCGCGGTCGCCTCAGTCGCAAGCACCTTCTTGGCTTCGTTGATCTCCGAGCCTCCGAGCGCCTCGAGCTTCTTGATCTCGCTCATCGGCAGCGTCGTGAACAGCTTGAGGAACTTGCCGACGTCGGCATCCTCGGTGTTGCGCCAGTACTGCCAGAAGTCGTACGGCGAGAACTGGTCGGCGTTGAGCCAGACCGCGCCTTGCGCGGTCTTGCCCATCTTGGCGCCGGAGGCCGTGGTCAGCAGCGGCGTCGTCAGTGCGAACAGCTGGTGCGTGCCCATGCGGCGGCCGAGATCGACGCCCATGATGATGTTGCCCCACTGGTCCGAGCCGCCCATCTGCAATTTGCAGCCGGTGCGCTTGGCAAGCTCGACGAAGTCGTAGGCCTGGCAGACCATGTAGTTGAACTCGATGAAGCTCATCTCCTGCTCGCGCTCGAGGCGCAGCCGCACGGAGTCCATCGTCAGCATACGGTTGACCGAAAAGTGCCGGCCGACGTCGCGCAGCATCTCGATCCAGTTCAGCTTGGTCAGCCACTCCGCATTGTCGAGCATGACGGCGTCGCTCTTGCCGTCGCCGTAACGCAGCACCTTTGCGAACACGCCGCGGATCGATTCCTTGTTGGCTTCGATCTCGGCGACGGTGCGCATCGCGCGGGTCTCGTCCTTGCCGGAGGGATCGCCGACCATGGTGGTGCCGCCGCCCATCAGCGTGATCGGCTTGTTGCCGGACTGCTGGAGCCAGTGCAGCATCATCATGGTCAGGTAGTTGCCGATATGCAGCGAGCGGGCGGTACAATCGTAACCGACATAGGTGGTCGCCTCGCCCTTGGCGGCGAGCGCGTCCAGCCCCTCGAAATCGGAGCACTGGTGGATAAATCCACGTTCCTGCAGGGTGTGGAGGAAATCCGATTTAAATGCAGTCATTTGTCGGCGTGCCTGACAATTCTTGGTTTACTGTTTTGGGGGCAATTTAAGGATCTACCGTGGGAACTCGATTGCCGCCCGCCACTTGGCGCTGAGGCATTATAAGATGTGTCCCTCTGGCACAAGATCGGCATGCCAGAAGGGGGCTGTTGAGGACGCTGATCCATGATGTTGACGGCACTCGGTTTGATGAGCGGCACCTCGCTGGACGGGGTCGATGTCGCGCTGATCGAAACCGACGGAAAGCTGGTGAAGGGGTTCGGACCGTCCGGCTACCGGCCTTACAGCCCGGCGGAGCGCAACCTGCTGCGTCAGGCGCTGAGCGAAGCCGTACACCTGCCGCAGCGCGATGCCCGGCCGGGGATTTTGGCCGCGGCCGAGCGCGCGGTGACGCTGGCGCACGCGGAGGCGGTGGCCGCCTTCATCGCCCAGAACCGGATGAAGGCGGAGGATATCGACATCGTCGGCTTCCACGGCCAGACCGTGCTGCATCGGCCCGAGAAGCGGCTGACGGTGCAGATCGGCGATGCGCCGGCGCTGGCGAAGGCGATCCATATCCCCGTGATGCACGACTTCCGCGCCGCCGACGTCGCGGCCGGCGGGCAGGGCGCACCCTTCGTGCCGGTCTATCACCGGGCACTGGCCCATTCGCTGGCGCGCGAAGGGCCGATCGTCGTGGTCAATATCGGCGGTGTCTCCAACATCACCTATATCGACGGCAACGACACGCTGATCGCCTGCGACACCGGGCCAGGCAATGCGCTGCTCGACGATTTCATGTACCGCACCATGAACCAGGCGTTCGATGCGGAGGGCAAGTT
>Ga0070671_100004700_pt1 | contig 10845 bp, 9 predicted proteins | sample KBSS73metaG_FD_65341 | JGI IMG/M metagenome (GOLD analysis project Ga0070671, IMG submission 65341) | Switchgrass rhizosphere microbial communities from Kellogg Biological Station, Michigan, USA - KBS S7-3 metaG | ecosystem: Host-associated > Plants > Roots > Rhizosphere > Soil ... | reverse complement strand
CACTGGCGGCAGAACACGGCGGTTGAATAGCCGCGGCGATTCAGCAGGATCAGCGCCTGGTCGCCGCGCGCGACCCGGTCGCCAATAGCGGCCGCGAGGTCTCTACTGATCACGGCCTCCGGGCCCTCTTCGGCGTACTCGGTCCTCATGTTGACCAGTCGAACGGCCGCAAGGGGACGGTCGAGGACGCGCCGCTCGAGGGTGATCCGTGCGTACTTGCCGCTCGCGGCGTTGTTGTAGCTCTCCATGGACGGCGTCGCGGAACCGAGCACAACCAGCGCGCGCTCACGGCTGCCCCGCATGATCGCGACGTCCCGCCCGTGGTAGCGCGGCGTCTCCTCCTGCTTGTACGAGCTGTCGTGTTCCTCGTCGACGACGATCAAGCCAATCCGATCGAGCGGGGCGAATACGGCCGAACGGGTCCCGACGACCACGTCGATCTCACTGCGGCGGATGCGATGCCATTGATCGTGCCGTTCGCCGGCCGAAAGTGCACTGTGCTGAATGGCAACACGATCGCCGAACGCGCCGCGGACGAGCGCCGCTAGCGCAGGCGTCAACGCAATTTCCGGCACCATCAGCAGCACCTGTCGCCCGGAACGGCGGACCCGATCGGCAAGTCGCAGGTAGATTTCCGTCTTCCCGCTTCCGGTGACGCCGTGCAGTAAAGCGACGCGAAACTCACCGGCATCGGCGAGGGCGAACAATTCGTCGGACGCGCGCTGCTGCTCACCGGTCAGCTGACGGGTCGCGTTGGGCACGACGTCAGCCATCGCCGCGCGCTCAAACGGATCGCGGTCGTCACGTTCGTCGCTGAGCGCGACGAGCCCTCGCTTCGCGAGAGCCGCGAGAACGGCCGGCGTGACGCCACGATCGCGAAGCTCGGATGTCGGCAGGCCGCCGGGCGCGGCAAGGAGAATTTCCAGGGCGGCGCTCTGCCGAGTCGTCAGATTCCGGGCATGAGTCGACTCGACGTTCTGACTGGTCCCACGAGCGGCATCCAAGCCCTGCGCGGAGAGTGTCGCCGTGCGTCGCTTCTTGAAGGCGGTCGCCCGGCCTCGAGCCCCGGGTGGCATGGCGACCGCGAGCGCATCACCGATCCCCGCGACGTAATAGTCGGCCACCCAGCGACACAGCTCCACGATTTGACCTGGCAACAACGGCTCGGCGTCAACGGTTTCTGCAACATCCCTGACGTCAGTGCCCTTTTCGACCACCGCGTCGTGCCGGACGACGCATCCGGTCATCGTCCGCGCACCGACCGGGACACGAACCCTGGCGCCCACAGGCGGCAGCGGCATCGCGTCCGGAACGTTGTACGTGAGGAGATCCAGAAACGGAACCGGAACGGCGACGGCGACCAATCGCAAGTGGAAAAGTGGAAAAGTAAGTCTTGAAGTCAGCTATCCCCGCGCAAGATCGCGCGAACGCGCTTCATGTCTTCCCACACTTCTCTCTTCGCGGACGGCGTACGGAGAAGATATGCGGGGTGGTACGTCGGGATGAGAATCGCATCTCTGTATTTGAACTCGCGTCCGCGGATCCGGGTGATCGGATCGTTGGTCTGCAGTAGACACTGCGCGGCGAATTTACCGAGGGCGACGATCACTTTCGGCTTCACCGTATTGATCTGACGAAACAGGAACGGCGCGCACTGCTCCACTTCGTCGGGCTCCGGATTCCGGTTACCAGGCGGCCGGCACTTGATCACATTGGCGATGTACACGTCCTCGCGTTTCAGGCCGATTGCCTCGATGATCTTCGTCAGCAGCTGACCGGCCCTGCCGACAAACGGTTCGCCCTGAATGTCTTCGTCGGCACCAGGGCCCTCGCCGACGAACATCAAATCGGCCTCTGGATTGCCGACGCCGAAAACGACCTGCGTGCGTCCGAGCGTGTGGAGCTTGCAACGCGAGCAGTCGGCTCCGAGATCCGTACGAATCGCCTGAAGTGCGGCCTCCGGCGACGTGAACAGTTCCACGACGGGTGCTTCTGCGGGCGCGGACGAGGCCGCTGACGGTTCGCTCGTGCGTTGCTCGTCTTCGAGCTCCATTGCGGCTCGTGTTCGCCACTCGGGTTCCAGACGGACACCGTCGACGCCGAGCTCAGCGAAGAACTCGAGGTGGGCCTTCAACTCTTCGTTCATGCGTGAACCTAGGATTTTACGGCCGCGCGCGCTTTCAGGAGCTGCTCGACGCGATCGAGAATTGCCTCGGCGACGCGCGCCTTGCTCTGAAGCGGGAGCGTCTCTTCCTGATCCGGACCAATGAGGGTCACCGCATTGGTCTCGACCTCGAAGCCCGCGCCAGGTGTGGTGACGTCATTGGCGACCATCAGATCCACGTGCTTGCGCGTACGCTTCTCGCGGGCCTTGCGCAGCAGGTCGCCGGTCTCCGCGGCGAAGCCCACCAGCACGAGCGGCGTCGCCCGCCGCCTGGACAGGCTGCCGAGGTCCGCGAGAATGTCCGGCGTACGCTGCAACGTGAGGGTCAGCGGCGCGTCCGCTTTCGCGATCTTGCTGGCAGCGGGATCGCTCGGCATGTAATCAGCCACGGCCGCGGCCATGACGACGACATCCGCGTGCTCGGCGGCGCGCATCACAGCGTCACGCATCTCGATTGCGCGTCGAACGCGAATCACTTCGTCGGCACGCGGCGGCTCGATGGCGGTTGGCCCTGCGACGAGCGTGACGTTTGCACCGCGGGCATGTGCGGCCGCGGCGACCGCAAAGCCCATGCGTCCGCTCGATCGGTTGCCGACGTAGCGCACCGGATCGATGTCTTCGAAGGTCGGACCAGCGGTCACGACAATGCGGCGGCCGCGAAGCGCCGAATCGCGCGGCGCCACAATTCGTTCGGCGGCGGCAACCACATCGTCGGGCTCGGCGAGACGACCTTTGCCGATCCATCCGCACGCGAGATACCCTTCGCCCGGTTCGACGAAGCGGACGCCGCGTGCGGCCAGCGTCTGCACGTTCCGCTGCACCGCGTCGTGCGCGAGCATGTTCGTGTTCATCGCCGGCGCAATGAGGACGGGAGCCTTCGTCGCGAGGTAAAGAGAGCTGAGGAAATCGTCGGCGATCCCGTTGGCGAACTTGCCGATGACGTTCGCCGTGCACGGCGAAACGAGCAGCAGCGCGATCTCGTCCGCGATGGCGATGTGCTCGATGTCGGCGTTGGCGCCGGGCTTCCACTGCGAGGTGATGACCGGCCGCCGCGTAATCGCTTCGAAGGTCAGCGGACCGACAAAGCGGGTCGCGGCCCTCGTCATGATGGCGACGACATCATGACCGCGCTTCTGGAGACCCCGGCACACTTCGACCGCCTTGTAGGCGCCGATGCCACCTGTCACTCCGAGCGCGATGAGCGCCATGGCAACTCCCAACTTCCAACTTCCAATTTCCAAATCCCGTTTGGGAGCTGGACGTTGGAGATTGGACGTTTCACTCTTCTATCTTGACGACCTTGCGGCGCAGAATTTCCTTCTGTGCGATGGCAATCTTCTTCTCGCCCTCTTCGCGCGGCACGGCACCGGCCAGCAGCTGGCGCGCACGTTTGCCCGCGAGGACGACGAATTCGAACCTGTTTTCCTTGGGTGCTCTCTCCACGATGTCCTTTCAAGCGGACCTGAGGTCCGCCTCTACGTTCCAGTTACCTCTGCGTTCCACGTTAGCACGTAGCAGACCGGCCTTCAGGCCGGCCTTCCTGTAAATGTCGCGATGATGTTTTCGGCCGTCTTCGCCATCACCTGCACGCGCGCCCGCTCGGCCAGCACGATGGCCCGGAGCCGATCGACGGCCGTTTCCAACTGGTCGTTCACGACCACGTATTCGTAGCCCCTGAACTCATTCACCTCGCGGCACGCCACCTCGAGGCGGCGGAGAATCGCCTCCTCGGAGTCCTTGCTGCGGCCCCGCAGCCGCTGTTCGAGGATCTGAGCCGACGGCGGAAGCACGAAAATCCCGATGGAAGGAATTCCGTTGCCGCGCACCTGACGCGCGCCCTGAACGTCGATGACGAGCACGAGGTCCTGCCCACTGGCGAGACAGCGTTCGGTGTCGGCCGCACACGTGCCGTAATAGTTGCCGAACACGTCGGCCCACTCCAGGAACTCGGCAGCGCGGGCCATCGCCTCGAACCGCTCGCGGCTGATGAAATTATAGTCAACGCCGTCCTGTTCCCCGGGGCGCGCGGCGCGCGAGGTGTAGGAACGCGACAAACAGAGATTCGGAATCCGCTGGACCAGCTTTTCGACCAGCGTCGTCTTTCCCGTCCCGGACGGGGCGGAGACGATAAACAGCAGACCGCGGTCACTCAATATTCTGAACCTGCTCGCGCATCTTCTCGAGCTCCGCCTTGGCGTTGATGATCAGCTCCGAGACGCGGAGGCCGTCGGCCTTCGAGCCGATGGTGTTCACCTCGCGGTTCATTTCCTGCAGCAGAAAATCGAGCTTGCGGCCGCAGGGCTCCGGCCCTTCCGTGAGCGACTCCCAATGTGACAGGTGGGCACGAAAGCGCGTCACCTCTTCGCTGATATCCGAGCGCTGAACGGTGCGCACGATCTCCTGCGCGATCATCGCCTCGTCCACGGGAAGCTCGAGACTGATGTCCCTCACCCGGTCCTGCAGCCGCGTCTCGAGCGCCGTCCTTCCCTCGTCCGCCGCTTCGGCGACGCGCGAGATGAAGGACGCGAGCGAGTGTTTGCGGCCGTCGAGATCGTCGCGCAGATGGCCGCCCTCGCGAACGCGCATGCCATCGAGATCCGCCAACGCCTGCTCGACGGCCGCTTCGACGCTTGCCGTCAGTTGCGCCTCGGCCTGCGGATCCGGTTCCGCAGTGCGGTCGCGGACGCTGATCGCCTGCGGTAAACGCAGCAGATCACCCGGCGTGAGCGTACCGGCGACGAGTCCGCGCTCTCGCGCGCGGTCGATGGCGGCGGACAGAGCGGCCGCGAACTCTTCGTTCAGTTCGACCGACGGTGCGGCCGGCGTCCGCAACTGCACGGATATCTGCAGCTCGACGCGGCCCCGCGCCAGCCGTTTCTGCAGCAGCGAACGGACGCGTGGCTCGACTTCCGCCAGCGATTGAGGGATCCGGAGTTGAAGGTCGAGAAACCGGTGATTGACCGCCCGAACGGTCACCCCGATCGTCGCACGGTCGTCTTCGTGCGTGAGCGAGGCGAATCCGGTCATCGACTTGATCATCGGACTGCAGGCTCGCTAAAGGGTGAATTCATACGCGTTCGTGTTCGTCTGTTGTCTCTTCCTGGAGCTGCAGTTCGTAAAGTTTCGCATAGGCGCCCCCGCGCCCGAGCAGATCCTCGTGACGACCCGTCTCGACGATCCGACCGCGCTCCAGGACGACGATGACGTCGGCGCGGCGCACGGTGGAGAGCCGGTGCGCGATGACGAACGAGGTCCGGTTGAGCATCAGCGTCGAAAGCGCATCCTGCACGAGCATTTCGGATTCCGCATCGAGCGCCGAGGTGGCCTCGTCGAGGATGAGAATCGGCGAATCACGCAGAATCGCCCGGGCAATTGCGATTCGCTGCCGCTGGCCGCCGGACAGTCGCTGGCCGCGCTCGCCAATCCTCGTCTCGTAACCGGCGTCCAGCGCCATGATGAATTCATGCGCGTGGGCGGCACTGGCCGCCGCCTCCACCTCAGCCTGCGAGGCGGCCGGCCGGCCGTACGCAATGTTGACGCCGATGCTGTCGTCGAACAACACGGTTTCCTGCGTCACCATCGCAATCTGGCCGCGCAGCGATGCCAGCGTGACCTCGCGGATGTCTTGCCCGTCGATCGTAATCGCACCGGCGGTGACGTCGTAGAACCGCGGGATCAGGTTCACCAGCGTCGTCTTGCCTGCGCCGCTGCGCCCGACGATGGCCAGCGTCTGGCCGCCACGAACACTGAACGACACACCACCAAGCGTCGCATCCTCGGCGCCCGCGTACGAGAACCGCACGTCGCGGAACTCGATGACGTCGCGGAAACGAGGCAAGTCGATCGCATTCGGCCGCTCGCGGACCTCGCTGTGCGTGTCGAGCATCTCGAATATCCGCTCGGCTGCCGCGATGGCCTGCTGCAGGTTGGCGTTGACGCGACTCAGCTTCTTTGCGGGTCCATACATCATGAACAGCGCGGCGATGAAGCCGACGAACTCACCCGTCGTCAGACGGCCCGCACTGATCTCCTGGCTGCCGTACCAGAGCGCAACGGCAAACGCAACGCCGCCGATGAACTCCATCAGCGGCGGCAGAATCGACAGGGTGCTCGTCACCTTCATGCTGGTGCGGTACAGGCCGTCGGAGGCGACGCGGAATTTATCCGTTTCGCGACGCTCGGCGCCAAACGCTTTCACGATGCGGTGGCCGGTGAACGCCTCCGCCGACACATGCGTAATCTGCGCGAGCGCCTCCTGGCTGTGTCGCGTCGTGCGGCGCACGCGCTGTCCCAGTCTGACCAGCGGATACACCACCAGAGGTGCCCCCGTCAGACACACGAGGGCGAGCCGTGCGTCGTAGTAAAAAAGCAGCGCGGCGAAGCCAACCAACGAGAGCGATTCGCGGGCGAGATCGCCGAGCGTTTCCGAGACTGCCTGCTGGATTTGCGCAACGTCGTTGGTGATGCGCGACATGAGCCGGCCACTGGTCTGTGCGGAGAAGAACGCGGCGGATTGCCCGAGGATGTGGGTGAAGAGCAGGTTTCGCAGATCCCGAACGACGCGCTGCCCGACGTCGGTCATCCAGTACCCGGACAGATAGGCGCCGACGCCCTTGATCAGATAGAGCGCCAGGATTGCGGTGATGATCTCGCCGAGTTCCTCATGCCGCGGAAGGACGCGATCGAGAATCGGCTGAATCAGCGCGGCCACTCCCGCTGATGCCGCGCCGTACACGATCATCGCCGCCGCCGCGGCGGCGAGCCGGCCCCGGTATGGCCGGGCGTAGGCGATCAACCTCAGGAACGCATTCACTCAGTGAACCGATATCGCAGCAGCACCCATAACGCGACGACCCCGTCGCGCCATCCAATTTTCTTTCCTTCGTCGTACCCTCGCCCGTCGTACGTAATCGGGACTTCGTAGACCCGATATCCCCGCTTGAAGATCTTGGCCGTCAGTTCGGGTTCGACGCCGAAGCCGTTCGACTCGAGCGTCATCGACCGGAGCACCTCGGTTCTCATCACCTTGTAGCAGGTCTCCATGTCGGTGAGCATCGTGTTGTAGAGCACGTTCGTGAGCAACGTCAGCAATCGGTTGCCAAGGTAGTGCGTAAAGAGGAACACGCGGTGACGCCCGAGAAACCGCGATCCGTACACGACGTCGGCGCGCCCCTGGCAGATCAGTTCGATCAGATCCGGAAACTCCTCTGGCGAATACTCCAGATCGGCATCCTGAATCACGACCAGATCGCCGTGTACCGAGGCGAAACCCGTGCGGAGCGCCGCGCCTTTGCCGCGGTTCTGCGGCTGCAGCAGCAGCGTAAATCCCAGCTCCCGCTGCAGCGCTGAAAGCATTTCCCGGGTGCCGTCCGTTGAGCAATCGTCCACGACGATGAGCTGGGTGCGGAGCGGCACCGCCAGGACACGCCGAATGATTTCGTCGATCGTCGCCGACTCGTTGTAAACGGGCATGACGACCGACAACAGCGGGTCTGTCAGTTTTCCACGAAGACGAGACATCAGCCGCGCGACCCCTTCAAGAGCGACGCCGATCGAAAGCCCCGCGGGTGTGTCGAATGCCATTGCCAGGCGTCGCGGACGATCGTGTCGAGATCAGGCCGGTGTGCCTGCCACCCCAGCTCCGTTCGAATGCGCTCGGCGGAGGCAAAAAGCACCGCCGGGTCGCCCGGGCGCCGCGCCGCAGACCGATGAACGACCACGCGACCGGTGACCCGCTCCACGGCCGAGAGGACATCACGCACCGACGAGGGATGCTCCGTGCCGACGTTGTACACCGTCGACGCGCCGCCCGTCTCCAGGCGGCGGAGCGCACGGATATGTGCATCTGCCAGGTCGACGACGTGGATGTAGTCGCGCAGGCAGGTGCCATCCGGCGTCGGATAGTCTTCGCCGAAGATCTCGAAGGGCGTACCACCGGACGCAGCTTCGAATGCCCGCGGGATCGCGTGAATTTCCGGCGAGTGATCCTCCCCGAGCTCGCCGTCCGGGTCGGCGCCCGCCGCGTTGAAGTAACGCAGACAGATCGATCGGATGCCGTACGCGCGCTCGAAATGCGGCAGGGCATGCTCCACGGTCAGCTTGGTCTGGCCGTACGCGTTGATGGGTGACGTCCCGTGCGTTTCCCGAATTGGTGTTTCCACGGGTTCGCCATATACCGCACACGTTGACGAAAAGATGAACTGGCGGCACTGCTCCGCCGCCATCGCCTCGAGGGTGGCCACCGCACCCTCGACGTTGTTGCGGTAGTAGCCGACCGGATCGCGAACCGAGTCGGAGACGATCAGCCAGGCAGCAAAGTGCATGACCGCCGATGCCCCGCTCTCCCGCAGCGCGTGGCGAACCGCCGCAACGTCGCGCACGTCGCCTTCGATGAGCGGCGCGCCGAGCGCCGCCTCCCGATGACCGGCCGATAGGTTGTCGTAGATGACCACGCGATAGCCGGCGCGGCGCAGCGCCTTCGCGGCATGGCTGCCGATGTAGCCGGCGCCGCCCGTCACGAGCACTGTGGAGGGACTATTGCCGTCTGCCAACTGACGGCCCTACCACGCTCGGCCGGCCTGAGCGGCCGCTGTGTTTCGGGAGCGACACCGCACTAGTGTCGGCCAATGGAGTAATAGGTGAACCCGCTTTGTTTCATCTGATCCGGTTCGAACAAATTTCGTCCGTCGAAGACCACGGGCGAACGCATCAGCTTCCGCATCTTTTCGAAATCGGGCCGGCGGAACTCGCTCCATTCGGTGACGATCGCCAGCCCGTCGGCGCCCTTCAACGCGTCGTAGTTCTTGGCGACGAATGTCACCTTGCTGCCGAAGATTCCTTTGGCAACTTTGGTGGCTTGCGGATCGTAGGCCTGCACGTCGGCGCCCTCGGCCAGCAGCAGCTTGATCAACGGGATCGCCGGCGCCTCGCGCATGTCGTCGGTGCGCGGTTTGAAGGCGAGCCCCCAGATCGCGATCGTCTTCCCCTTGAGCGAACCGAAATGCGAGCGCATTTTCGCGGCCAGGCGCGTCTTCTGCGTGGTGTTCACTTCTTCAACGGCTCTCAGGATTCTGAACTCGTAATCCTTCTGCGCTGCGAAGTGAATCATCGCCTTGACGTCTTTGGGAAAGCAGCTGCCGCCGTAGCCGACCCCCGGAAACAGAAACGATGTGCCGATGCGCTTGTCGGCGCCGATGGCGCGCCGGACTTCGTCGACATCGGCCCCCACGGCTTCGCAGACGTTGGCCACCTCGTTCATGAACGAGATTCGCGTCGCCAGCATGGCGTTGGCCGCATACTTCGTCAGCTCCGCACTGGCGCAATCCATCATCATGATGGGCGCGCCTGTCCGCGTGAACGGCGCGTACAGCTCCTGCATGATCTCGCGGGCGCGCGGGTCTTCCGCGCCGATCACCACCCGATCGGGTTTCATGAAGTCGTCAATCGCGGCGCCCTGCTTCAGGAACTCGGGGTTGCTCACGACGCTGAACGGATGCGTGGTCTCGCGGCGGATGACTTCCCGAACCTGCGCCGCCGTCCCAACGGGCACCGTGCTCTTGTCGACGATGACCTTGTAGCCGTTCATCGCCCGCGCGACCTCGCGCGCCACTTCCAGCACGTGCTGCAGATCCGCCGCCCCATCCTCCCCCTGCGGCGTGCCGACCGCAATGAACACGAGGATCGAACTGCGAACGGCTTTCGGGAGCGTCGTCGTGAACGTCAGCCGGTTCTCGTGGCGGTTCCGGCGCACCAGTTCTTCGAGCCCAGGCTCGTAGATGGGCATCTTGCCGGCCCGCAGCGTCCGGATTTTTGCACCGTCCTTGTCCACGCAGACGACGTCGTTGCCGCTTTCGGCGAAGCAGGCGCCCGCAACGAGCCCCACATACCCGGTTCCAATAACCGCGATTTTCATCCGTTTTGTGTCTCTGTGGCCTGTGATTGTACTCTGCCGTCGTGCGCATCCTCGTCGACTACCGCCCCGCCTTGCGGGAGCGTACCGGTGTCGGCGAGTACATCCACCAATTGGCGCGCGCGTATACGGCGACTTACGACGAAGAGGTCCTCCTCTTCACCAGCTCCTGGAAAGATCGACCCGCACAAAATGTATCGGACCAAACCGGCGGGCGCGTGATCGATCGCCGCATTCCCGTCCGCATGCTGAATTACTTGTGGCACCGGCTGGAATGGCCGCCCGTCGAGATGCTGGCCGGGCCCGTCGACGTCGCACACTCGGCGCATCCCCTTCTCATGCCGGCACGCAACGCTGCGCAAATCGTCACCATTCACGACCTCTTTTTTCTATCGCGCACCCACGACACCGCCGCCGAGATTCGACGCGACTACCGCGCACTTGCCCCGTCGCACGCGCAACGCGCGCATGCGGTGATTACGTCGACGCACCATGGCAAACGGCAAATCGTCGATCGGCTCGGCGTCTCCGCTGACCGTATCTATGTGTGTCCGCCCGGTGCGCCGACGTGGCGGACGCTCGGGGGCCAGCCGAATGTACCATCCGACGGCTGCATCCTGTTCATGGGGACGCTCGAGCCGCGCAAAAACGTCGGCGTGCTGCTCGACGCTTACGAGCGGCTGCTCGAGCGTCGCCCTGGGCTGCCACGGATGGTGCTCGCGGGGCGCAGCACCCCGGCGGCCGCGGCGTGGCTTGCGCGTATCAACAGTGC
>Ga0070671_100004698_pt1 | contig 10846 bp, 7 predicted proteins | sample KBSS73metaG_FD_65341 | JGI IMG/M metagenome (GOLD analysis project Ga0070671, IMG submission 65341) | Switchgrass rhizosphere microbial communities from Kellogg Biological Station, Michigan, USA - KBS S7-3 metaG | ecosystem: Host-associated > Plants > Roots > Rhizosphere > Soil ... | reverse complement strand
TTAGCGACGGGACGGTTTGTGACTGTGCGCATCAACGACCGCGGTCCCTACGTTCCTGGACGTGTCGTCGACGTTTCAGTTTCGGCGGCGGAATCATTGGGAATCGTCGATCGGGGCACTGCGAAGGTCAAGCTCGATGTCATCAATTGAGGGGCCCCGGTGGCGCTAACCGGCCGCCACGGCAGAACAGCGTATTTATTTGTCGGAGGAAGGGAACTATCCTCGCGGAAACAAGATTGGTGGGTCTAGCGGCTTAATCGGAGGGAGATATTCGTGCGCACGCGCGTCATTCACCTTGTCAATCCGAAAACAGATTCCCTTACAACCCGTCCGCTCTATCTGAATCGGGCTCTTTACTCACCCCTCGCGGGATTGCTGGCCGTGGCCGCATGCATTCCGCGAGACCAATACGAAGTTGTGCTAACCGACGAAAACATCGAGGAAATCGATTTTGACCTGAAGGCCGATCTCGTCGGCATTTCAGCAATGACGAGCTACGTCAATCGCGGATACGAGGTCGCCGACCAATTTCGCGCCAAAGGTATCCCGGTCGTTATGGGCGGTGTGCATCCAAGCTTCATGCCGCAGGAAGCGCTCAAACATAGCGATGCGGTCGTCATCGGTGAAGTTGAGCTCGTGATCGACAAACTGCTTGACGACCTCAAGCAAGGACAAATGCGGGGAACCTATAAGTCCAATACATTGCACCCGATGGTCGGGTTGTCGATGCCGCGATACGACCTCCTGAAAAAGCATCGCTACGTGAACAAGACCTTTGTGCAAACGTCGCGCGGCTGTCATCAAGGCTGCACGTTCTGCGCCGAGCCGCTGATGAACGGACTGAAATTTCGTTATCGGCCGGTCGACGAGGTCATCCAGGAGATGGAAAACTGCGGTGCCCGCACCATCTCGATCAACGACGCCGATTTTTTTGGAACGCCGGAACGTCCGAAGGAAGTCATGCGTGCATTGAAGGGGCGCAACTTTCAATGGCAGGCCGGTGTTACGTCGAAACTTGCTCAAGACGACCGCATGCTCGAGCTCGCCGCGGAAAGCGGCTGTACGCTTTTAAGCATCGGCTTCGAATCGATATCGCGCGCGACGCTCAAGAGTGTGCACAAGCACGTTAATCGGCCCGACACATTCGCTGCTCTGGTCGAGAAGGTTCACTCTTATGGCATCATGGTGTTCGGGCTATTCATGTACGGCTTCGATGGTGACGATCACGCGGTGTTTGACGACACCGTCAAATTCAATATCGACGCCAGATACGACGCCGTCGCCTATTCAACCCTGACGCCTTATCCCGGCACCTTGACCTGGTATGAGCTGAAAAAGGCAAACCGGATCGTTTCCTTTGACTGGACGAAGTACGACCAGGGTCATGTCGTGTATCGCCCGGCGCAGATGTCGGGGGATGAACTTCGTATCGGCGTGGGCAGGGCTTACGAAAATTTTTATGCGAGATCTTCAATCGCCAATCGCTTCCCGCTTCGTGGCAAGCGCCATCGCACCCAATGGCTGATCTACAATCTCTTCATGCGCAGGGGGTCACAGACCGAGAATATTCAATCGATCGCGGCGCCCACCGCGGAACCCGACGTCGCGCCAATGCCTCCGATTCTGCCGGTGAAGCGCGAGTGGCGTGCGGCCGTGCTGGAAGCAGCGGGCGGACCGGGCCCGCACCTGAACTAACTGATGCGGCCTAAGTGGTTTTGACTCGCATGTGGATGACGACCAGGACCGCCAGGCTCAACAGGGCCGTCGCAATCAGATAGTAGCTTGGCGCCAGTGGCGAACCGGTGGTCGCAACCAGCCAGGCTGCAATAAAAGGGGCAAAGCCACCGAAGATCGGCACGCTGGTATTGTAGGCCACCGCGATGCCGGTGCTTCGTGTTGCGATCGGAAATAGTTCCGCCATCAAAGCCGGCAGCGTCCCGCTATAGGCGGCCTTGAGCAGGCTCAGCCAGCACACGATGGCGACGATCCCCGCCAGTGACGGATTGGCAACCAGCAGCACAAAGGCCGGATAGGCCGAGACTGCAAACAGCAGACAAACGATGACCATCAGCCGCACACGGCCGACGCGGTCCGACAGATGGCCGAAATACGGCGCACCAAAGGTCAGCAGCAGGCCGCCGATCAAGGTCGCCGTGAAGCCAAGGGATTGCGGCAGATGCAACTGCTTGATGGCATAAGTCGGCATGTAAAGGATGATGTAGTTTGAGCTGGTGGAGAGGACAACGATGCCAATGCACATCAGCAGCCGGTCCCAATACTCGGTGAACATCTGGCGTACAGGCGCCGTGGCGGGGCCCTGCTCACGAAATTCCGGCGTTTCGCCGACGTGCTTGCGAATATAGAGTCCGATCGGACCGATCAGCAGCCCGAAGAAAAACGGCAAACGCCAGCCCCAGCTTTCGAGCTGATCCGTCGTCAGCCAGCCGAACAGGATGACGCCGAAAAGAGATGCGAGCACAGCGGCCAGTCCCTGGCCGAACCACTGGAAACTCGCGAAAAAGCCCTTGCGCTCCTTGGAGTGCTCGACCAGGAAGGCGGTGGCGCTGCCGAATTCACCGGCTACCGCAAAGCCCTGCAATAGTCGCGCAAAGGTCGGCATGATCGCCATCAAGCCCGTTCCGATCGTCATGATGACGATCGACAGCAGCATGGCGGCGCGCCGTCCCGCGCGGTCAGCATAGGCGCCGAGGACAAGGGCGCCGAGCGGACGCATCAGATAAGACACGCCGAATGTACCAAACGTCAAAAGTAGCGCGGTTGTCGGATCGGCCGTGGGGAAGAACAGCTTGGAAATCGTGACGGCGAAATAGCCGTAAGCGAGGATGTCGTACCATTCGAGTGCGTTGCCGATTGAGGCAGCCGCAAGAACCTTGAACGTGCTGGATCGATGCGGCGCCCCGGCCGCGATTGCAATTTCTGACATTTTATCCCCTCAACCGAATTTGCGATCTAAGGTTGCCGCGAACGGAGTGGCGAAACAAGGTGGCGAGCCCGGTCAATCTCAACTACATTGCCAGCGCATGAAAATTGACGTCTCCAAGATCAACCCCAATCCCTTCACGACCCGCCCCGAGATCGAAGGAACCTTTGGCGTTGTTGCGTCCACGCATTGGATCGCGACCGCGGTCGGCATGGCGACGTTGGAAAAGGGCGGCAATGCTTTCGACGCGGCAGTGGCGACGGCATTCACGCTGCAAGTCGTCGAGCCGCATCTCAACGGGCCGGGCGGCGACGTGCCGGTCATTCTCTATGATGTTAAACGCGATCGGCCCGAAGTGATTTGCGGCCAGGGACCGGCGCCGCAGGCCGCGACCATTGCACACTTCCGCAGCCTCGGCCTCGATATGGTTCCCGGGACGGGCCTGCTGGCCGCCTGCGTTCCGGGCATGTTCGACACATGGATGCTGCTGTTGCGCGACTATGGCACCCTGCATCTGGCCGATGTGCTGGGACCTGCGATTTCCTACGCGCGCAATGGCTATCCGCTGGTCGAGCGTGCGAGCGCCACCATCGCAATGGTCGCACAGTTATTCCGCGAACATTGGCCAACCTCGGCAGCGGTCTATCTCCCGGGCGGCAAGGTGCCGGAGCCCGGCGTGCTGTTCACGAACCGCACGCTCGCCGACACTTACACGCGCGTTCTCCGGGAAGCAGAGAGTGCGGGCGGCGATCGCGTCGCGCAGATCGAGCGCGCGCGGAAAGTATGGTCACAAGGCTTTGTTGCCGAGGCGATCGACAGGTTCTGCCGCTCGCAAAGGGTGATGGATGTCACCGGCGACCGCCACGCTGGCGTTCTGGCCGGCACGGACATGGCTGGCTGGCAGGCACACGTCGAGCCGCCGCTGAACTACGACTACGGCCGCTACACAGTGTGCAAGGCAGGCGTCTGGAGCCAGGGGCCCGTGGTGCTGCAACAGCTTGCACTTTTGAAGGGCTACGATCTTGATAGCCTCGATCCGGTCGGTCCAGACTTCGTCCACCTGCAGGTCGAGTGTGCCAAACTTGCGTTTGCCGACCGGGAAAGCTTTTACGGCGATCCTGATTTCGTCGAAGTGCCGATCGAGACGCTTTTGTCCGACCGTTACAACGCTGAGCGCCGCAAGCTGGTCGGCAAACAGGCGTCACTCGAATTGCGGCCAGGCTCGGTCAAGGGTTACGGGGCAGTAGTCGAGATGCGCCGCGCAGAAGGTGCGCGCGCCGCGGTCGGAAGCCTGGGCGCCGGAGAACCGACAGTCGGCCGTCTCGGTGAGGTAATTGGTGATACCGTGCATTTCGACATTGTCGACGTTGCCGGCAATATGGTGTCGTCGACGCCATCCGGCGGCTGGCTGCAGTCCTCGCCGGTGATCCCCGAGCTTGGCTTCGGGCTCGGCACGCGCGCGCAGATGTTCTGGCTCGACGAAAACCATCCCGCCGCACTTGCGCCGGGCAAGCGGCCGCGCACCACGCTGTCGCCGACCCTGGCATTGCGGGATGGCGAGCCCTACCTCGCGTGGGGGTCACCCGGTGGCGATCAGCAGGATCAGTGGACGACGCAATTTTTTCTGCGCCACGTCCATGCCGGCATGAATCTGCAGGAATCGATCGACGCGCCGGCCTGGCACTCGGAGCATTTCCCGATTTCGTTCTGGCCGCGCACCGCGCGGCCGGGCGTGCTTGTTGTCGAAAAACGGCTGCCCGATGCGACCATCAGCGAATTGCGCGCGCGGGGGCATGACGTTGAGGTCGGGCCGGACTGGTCGGAAGGCCGTCTGACCGCTGCGTCCCGTGTAGGACCACGCCGGCGCGCGGCCGCCAATCCGCGCGGCATGCAAGGCTACGCCGCCGGCCGGTAAGCGTTCGTCAGTAGACGAAACGGCTGAAATCAAAAGCGCGGTTAAGGATGAAAACCAGCGCCAGGAATCCGGCCGCTGCGACAAGCAAAACGACGGCTCCGACATAGTGCGCTTTGATCAGCTCATTCTGCTTTGATTCCAGAAAATTTTTCTTCGACATTTGACAACGTCACGGTCGGCAATCGAGTAACCATTGCTAGACCGCGCGGCAATTGCCGACTAACGAAAATATATGATGGTCTTCATTTCATCGGTTGATGGCAGAGTGCTAAATCGAACCGGCGTCGGTCCAGTCAGGTCTAGTTTTCGGTCGCAAGTTTTGATTTTTTGCCGTGCTTGGATTCGGTCCAGCGTATTGCAAGAAGCCAGCCGAACCAGAGGACTACGAAGAACAATGTCAGGGACACTGGCAAGCTGGCTATCGGGGCAATTCGATCCAAAGCCAAACCGATTCCGACAACGATCAATTCGCTGACGACGACAATCAAAACATAGACGACCATAATCCACATTGGCTTTGCTCCCGCCGGCGTGCCGGAAGCTTGTAAGTCGAGCCGCAGGGCGCGGATATAAACCGAGCGTAAAAAATACCGCCTCACGCCCCGGAACGTTCACGCGCCGGGATTTCAGGCGTCACCTTGAAACGGTGTTGTCCCGATCAGCCTCTTCCCTCTGTGCCGCGGCGAGGCGTCGTGGCCGAACCAAACGGTCGTCCGTTCTCATAGTGCGGAAAGTGGAGATCGGATCAACACGAGCCCGAATTCGGGATGAAAGACAGTAGGTCAGCGTTGACCTTATCCTGTCCGGTCGTGCGCCAGGGACCCATGACCAATTTTGATGAGAGCATCACGGCTGCGCCGTTGGACACGATCTGACGCCGGTACGGCAATTTCGGATTGCAGGGATGACGGCTTGGTTTGGACCATCGCCGCGCAAATTCACGGTGCCGACGCGCTGATTTCCAACGACAATTTTCGCTTTAATCCTATTCACTGACATTTTCGTGAGGTGCAGCGGGGAAGTTGTGACGTCGGCGTGTGTTGAGTACGGCGTCGCGCTGCGCCACAAGGCGCATCCGCAAGGAACTCACCTTTCTCAAAAACAACGGAGTAGAACCGTGAAGATCGCCAGCAGGATCATTCTTACCTCCATTCTCGCCCTGTCAGCCGCCGTCCCGGCCTTCGCCGCAGAGGAAGATACGCTGCTCGAGCGGGCAGGATCTGTGTCAACCACACGCCCGCTTGGACAACACCTCGCGGTCAAGCATGCTCAGACGCGCCACGCGGCCGAGACAAGGGCCTATGACCCGGCCAGCGCGCCCGCTGACGAGGTCATCGATTTTGGCATCGGCAGCCAGCGCTAAGCGTCCCCTTCTGCTGCTTGAGCCTGACTGCCAGGAAAGAGAGGTCGCCTGTGAAGGCGGCCTCTCTCATCGACATGACGATTTCTACGACTGTGTGAGGACGATCACATTCCTTTTGAGATTTGCGTTGGAAATAGTCGGACCGGTCGCGGCCTTGCTTCTCGTAATCATGGTGGGGGCACCTTGAATTTCCGTTTTTCCGAATTCGAAATCGATGTCGCGCGGCATGAGTTGCGGTGTCGAGGAAACCTCGTTTCAATCGAACCACAGGTCTTCGATCTGCTCGTTCACCTGGTTCGGAACCGCAATCGAACTGTCAGTAAGAGCGAACTGGTCGATACCGTATGGAAGGGCAGGATCGTCTCAGAAGCAACGCTCAGCTCACGCGTGAGCGCGGCGCGCCAGGCGATCGGAGACAGTGGGGCCGACCAGGAGCTTATTCGAACGTACTACAAACGGGGCTTCCGTTTTGTCGTGAACGTCGACGAAAACGCGGCACCATACGACTCGTCTGCCGGGAATCCGGTGCAAAATCCGGCTCACACAGGCGACACGTTAGCGGCGCCAGGTCTCGTTTTATCGGACAGACCTTCGATCGCCGTCTTGCCGTTTCAGAACATGAGTGGCGATCCCGGGCAGGACTGCGTTGCCGATGGCCTCACCGAAGACATCATCACAGGATTGTCGCGCCAGCGGTGGTTCTCTGTTGTCGACCGCAATACCAGTTTTGCATTCAGGGGGGAGGCGATCGATGTCCGCGCGGTGGCGCGCGAACTGGGCGTGCGATACGTGCTGGAGGGCAGCCTGCGCATGGCGGCGGACCGGGTACGCATCACCGCACAGCTGATAGACGCCACCAAATGCATTCACGTCTGGGCGGACCGACACGATAGCGTGTTCGTCAATGGGTTCGACCGGCAGGACGACATCACCAGCCGGATCATTGATTCGGTTAAATCCCAAATCATTCTCGCCGAGGCCGCGCGTCTGCGCCGTGGACCGTTACAAGACATCGACGAATCCGACCTTGTGATGCAGGCGCTCCCGCATATTTGGCGCATGAGCGCAAGCGAACAACGGCTGGCACAGGACCTATTGAAGCAGGCGCTCACGTTCAATGACAAGTATGCGCACGCACATGCGTTGATGGGATGGACTTATGTCAATCTTTTCAACCTGGATTCGCACGCGCCAATCGGCGAAATTACCGAAAAGGCTCTCGATGCGGCGGCGAGGGCACTGACACTCGACGATCGGGACCACTGGGCGCACCTCGTGCTCGGGCTCAGTCACGCGCGCCGGCGGCGATCCGAGATCGCGGTCAGGCATCTTTCGAAGTCCATCGAGTTGAATCCGAATTTTGCGTTAGGTTTTGCGGGGCTCGGTTACGCATATGCATGTTGCGGCAAACCGGAATGCGGTCTGGAGTCGCTCGAGCATGCGCGGAGAATCAGTCCGCTCGATCCGTTCCTTGCGGTGTACGAGCCTGTCGTGCGGTATATGGCTTTGTTCGCTCTTGAACGGTACGAAGAGACAGCGACTGTTTGTCGATCTATGGCGGCACGGCATCCCAATCATGCCGGTTCCCGGCGCCTTCTGACAGTGTCGCTGGGATTGCTCGGGAAGATCGATGAAGCACGGGAATCTCTCATGCAGACCCTGGCGCTCCAGCCGGATCTTTCGAGCGACCACGTCGTGAATAACACCGTGTACGTGAATTCCACCGACCGATCCCGTTTTCTTCTGGGACTTCAGAAGGCCGGCCTGAAGCACTAGAGTTGCCCCGTGCCGATTGTGTTGTCGGCTTTGCGCGGGATCACGCGGAATTGAATTCAACCAGCCAGACGAAATTCTGTCATGGGTCTGTCACACGGGGCACAAAAGTGCACCGTCACGTGCGCAACGACGAAACTGAATAGTGTGATCATCCAGTCCGGAATCCCTTTCAGAACATCTCAAGAAAAAATCAAGGCGATCTGGAGGTTGGCTACAAGCTCGTAACCCGGACTGTGGGTATGCGTCCGATTACGGGCTGACCCACAGCTAACGCGCATTTGCGCCGCAGCCAAACTTTCAAGAGGACTAAGACCATGGCGATTACAGCCAGCTTTTTACCCGGCGCCCGCGTGCTGTCGGTGTTTGGTGACGCCGCCAGCAACCGCATCACGGCTAGTCGCAATGTGGCCGGAAACATCCTGATCAACGGCGGCGCCGTTGCGGTTGTTGGTGGCAGCCCGACCGTCGCCAATACCGATCTCATCCAACTGTTCGGCCAGGGTGGCGATGACACGATCACGGTCGACGAAGCCAACGGCCCAATGCCCACCGCGCAGCTTTTCGGCGGCGACGGCAACGACACCCTGACCGGCGGCTCAGGAAATGACCTGCTCTTCGGGCAAAGCGGAAACGACACGCTCCTTGGCAAAGGTGGTAACGATCAGCTGTTCGGTGGCGACGGCAACGATGTGCTCACCGGCGGCGCGGGCGACGACCAGGTGTTCGGCCAGGCCGGCAATGACCGGATGATCTGGAACCCGGGCGACGGCAGCGACCTCTTTGAAGGCGGCGATGGCACGGATACCGCCGAAGTCAACGGTGGAAACGGCGCAGAGAATTTCACGATTTCGGCCAACGGCACCCGCGTTCGTTTTGATCGCATCAATCCGGCGCCGTTCTTCCTTGACATCGGCACAACTGAAAACTTCGTTCTCAATATGAATGGCGGCGACGACGTCTTCACCGCCGGCAATGGCATCGCCAATCTCATCCAACTCACGGTCGATGGCGGCACCGGAAATGACACGATCACCGGCGGCGACGGCAATGACACGCTCTTGGGCGGCGACGGCAACGATCTGATCACCGGCGGCCGTGGCAGCGACACAGCGCGACTGGGAACTGGCGACGACACGTTCGTCTGGAACCCGGGCGACGGCAGCGATGTCGTTGATGGTCAGGACGGCTTCGACACACTTTTGTTCAATGGTGCAAACGTCAACGAGACCTTCAACATCTCGGCCAACGGCAACCGCGCGTCGCTGACCCGTGACGTCGGCAACGTGACGATGGACCTCGGCACCATGGAGCGGATCCAGCTCGCAGCCCTGGGCGGTACCGATAATTTCGTCATTAACGACTTGAGCAAGACCGACGTGCAGCAAATCGCGATCGACCTGTCGGCAACGCCAGGCAGCGGCGTTGGTGACGGCGCGGCGGACAGCGTCACCGTCAACGGAACGTCAGCCAGCAACCAGATCACGGTCGCTGGATCCGGCGGCTCGGTCAGCGTGACGGGACTGTCCGCGCAGGTCACGCTCGCTGGCACCGAAGGCGCCAACGACTCGCTTCACATTAACGCGCTCGGCGGCAACGACACCATCAACGCGGCGGGGCTTGCCCTGGGGCAGCTCACGCTCACGATTGATGGCGGCAGCGGCAATGACACGATCCTCGGCAGCGCCGGTAATGACTTCCTGATCGGCGGCGACGGAAACGATTTCGTCGACGGCAATCAGGGCAGTGACACCGCATTGCTCGGCGCCGGAAACGACGTGTTTCAATGGGATCCGGGCGATGGCAGCGACATCGTCGAAGGCCAGGACGGCACCGATACGCTGCTGTTCAACGGCGCCAACGTTGGCGAGAAGATCGATATCTCGGCCAACGGCAACCGCGCTCGCCTGTTTCGCGATGTCGGCAGCGTGACGATGGACGTCGGCGGTATCGAGCATATCCAGCTCAATATGCTGGGCGGCCCAGACTCCATCACGGTTGATGACCTCACCGGGACCGACGTGACCCAGGTCGCCATCGACCTGTCGGCACAGGCCGGCACCGGAACCGGCGACAATGCGGCCGACACGGTGACCGTCAATGGCACCGCGAACAACGACCAGATCAACATTGCCGGCAGCGGCGGGTCGGTCGTCGTCAACGGACTGGCGGCGCAGGTGAGGATTGACGGCGCCGAACCCGCCAATGACACGCTCATCGTCAACGGCGGTGCCGGCAACGACACCATCGACGCTTCGCGGCTCCATGCCGGTCAGGTCGGCCTCACGCTCAACGGCGGCGACGGCGATGACCGGATCATCGGCAGCGCCGGCAACGACGTTGTCAACGGCGGCCGCGGCAGCGACGTGGCATTGCTCGGCGCGGGCAATGACACGTTCGTCTGGAATCCAGGCGACGGCAGCGACATCGTCGAAGGTCAGGCCGGTGCCGACACGCTCCAGTTCAACGGCTCTAACATCGGCGAGGCCATCGATATCTCCGCCAACGGCTCGCGGATCAGGCTGACCCGCGACATCGGCACGGTCACCATGGATGTGAACGACACGGAGACGATCAATGTCCGCGCGTTGGGCGGCGAAGACACCATCATGGTCAATGACCTAACCGGGACCGACGTCACCAATGTCAATGTCGATCTTGGAGTAACGGGTGGCGGTGCCGACAATCAGGCGGACACGATCGTCCTCAACGCGACCGACGGCGATGACGCGATCACAATCACCAGCAACAACGGTGTGGTGACTGTGACGGGTCTGGCGGAAGAGGTGACGATCTCGAACTTCGACACCAATGATCGCATCGTCATCAATGGCCTCGGCGGCGACGACGCCAT
>Ga0070671_100004696_pt1 | contig 10846 bp, 4 predicted proteins | sample KBSS73metaG_FD_65341 | JGI IMG/M metagenome (GOLD analysis project Ga0070671, IMG submission 65341) | Switchgrass rhizosphere microbial communities from Kellogg Biological Station, Michigan, USA - KBS S7-3 metaG | ecosystem: Host-associated > Plants > Roots > Rhizosphere > Soil ... | reverse complement strand
ACGGTGACGCCGCCCCGGGACAGCCGGGCGCGCTTGTCGTCCTGCGTGGCCGGCCAGTCCACTTCGAAGATTCGCAGCCCGGCGGCCCAGGGCGGCTGGCGGAAGGCGAACGTGTCGAGCCCGGCGCCGAGCACGACGAGCTGTCGCACGCCGCGGACCACCGCCTCGTGGAGCCGATCCTCCGCATAGCGGCTGCGGACCACGACGTGTGCGCGCAGGGCGCGGGCGCCGGGCGTCTGCAGGGCCTCGGGGTGAGCGTGAATCCGCTCGATCGCCCGCGGATCGAGGAGCCGCGCGGCAACCGAATCGTCGAGGATCGGCGGCCGGGCGTCGACGATCTGGTGGGCGGCCCGCAGCCACGCCACCGCCAGCGACGTCCGGCTCGGGCTGGAGTCGATCATCGCCTTCTCATCTATCACGGCTCCGGCCAGTAGTGCGTTCGCGTACTGGTCCGACCGGGGCGGCCGGGCCATGCTGGCCCTCGCGGTATCCGTGTGTACCGCTGCCGGAGGAACCGAATGAATCGTGTCTACCGCGTCACCGCCGTGGCGGTGTTCGCAGCCTTGATGCAGCTCGGGCTGGCCTACGGGCAGGCCGCCACCGCGACGATCCGCGGGCTGGTCCGCGATTCGCAGGGACGGCCGGTGCCGTCCGCGACCGTGACCGTGACCGGACACGAGACGGGCCTGACGCGGGTCGTGCCGACCGGCGACGACGGGACCTACGTGGTCGCGAACCTGCCGCCGGGCGTGGTCGACCTGAGGGTGACGGCGACCGGGTTCGGCGACGCGACGCACGGTAACATCGTGCTCGAGGTCGGCCAGGCGGTGACCGTCGACATCAGCCTCGCCGTGGCCGGCGTGCGCGAGAACGTCAACGTCGCGACGTCGGCGACCGGCGTCGACACCACCCGGTCGGTGGTCGACGACGTGATCCCGTCGAGTGCCATCCAGGCGCTGCCGCTGAACGGCCGCAACTTCCTCGAGCTGGCGTTCCTGGTGCCCGGCAACGCGCCGGCCCCGAACTTCGATCCGACCAAGTCGAACAGCGTGGTGGTCTCGTCGGCCGGCCAGATCGGCCGCGGCGGCAACATCATGATCGACGGCGCCGACAACAACGACGACGTCGTCGGCGGCCCGCTGCAGAACGTCACCCAGGAGTCGGTCCAGGAATTCCAGATCGCCACCAACCGCTACACGGCGGAGACCGGGCGCTCGGGATCGTCGATGATCAACGTCGTCACCAAGTCCGGCACCGACCAGCTCCGCGGCTCGGCGGCGCTGTTCCTGCGCGACAGCGCCTGGCAGGGGCTGCCGGCCACCGCCGATCGCTCGTCCGGCGACTCGCTGCCGTTCGATCGCCAGCAGGTGGCAGGCTCGGCCGGCGGGCCGATCGTCGCCAGCAAGGCCTTCTGGTTCGGCGCGGCCGAGTACCGCAACCAGGACGGCGCCGTCCTCGTCGGCCGGCGCGACGTGCCGACGCGCACGATCACGCGCAGCTTCGCGCCCGCGCCGCTCGACGACGCCCTCTTCTCCGGCCGGATCGACTGGCGGCCTTCGGACCGCGACGCCATCGCGTTCCGCTACGCCGGGCAGCACGCGACCGACACCGGTGCCAGCACGCTCGATCGGTCGATCGGTTCGGCGTCGCAGCGGCAGCGGAGCGAGAACAGCTACAACTCGGTGGTGGGCACGTGGACGCGGATCCTCGAGCCGACGCTCCTGAACGCGCTGACGGTCTCGTTCAGCACCTTCGACAACGCCATCGCGCCGGTCGCGGGCGGCCCGCAGCTGACCTTCCCGAGCATCCAGGACGGCAGCTCGTTCCGCGTCCCGCAGGGCACGACCCAGCAGCGGTTCCAGATCGCCGACAGCGTCACGATGGTCCGCGGCGCGCACACGATTCACGCCGGCGGCGAGTGGCAGCGCATCGACGCGCTGTTCGACCTCGGCGTGTTCCTCGACGGCCGGATCGAGATGGTCGAGGACTTCGCGACGTTCGACCACAACGGCGACGGCCGCGTCGACGACAACGATCTGCTCTTCGCGGTGACGCTGCGCAGCGGCAAGCCGGATCAGGCGCTGGTCATCCCCGACGCCGACAACAACTATTTCGCCTTCTTCGTCCAGGACGACTGGCGCATCCGGCCCGACCTCACGCTGAACCTCGGCCTGCGGTGGGAGGGCGACACCGACGTCAAGAACATCAGCCGCTACGACGAGATCAACCCGATCGTCCAGCCGTTCCTGCAGGGCGAGCGCAACCGGGACAGCAACAACTTCGGCCCGCGCATCGGCTTCAACTGGGCGCCGGGCGACGGCCGCCTCAGCGTCCACGGCGGCTACGGCATCTACTACGATCGCATCACGCTCGAGATCGAGTCGCTCGAGCGCGGCCTCGACGGGCGCGCGCTGCCGATCGAAGTGAAGGCCGGCAACGTGTTCTTCCTCGACCCGAACACCGGCCGCTTCCCGCCCTTCGCGCCCTCGATCGGCAACCCCTTCACCGGCTTCGTGCTGACCGGCGCCGGCGCCTCGGGGATCAACATCATCGACAACTCGATGCAGAACCCGAGCGTCCAGCAGTGGAACCTCGGCGTCGAGAAGGCCCTGCCGCGCGGCGTCGTGCTGCGCGTCGACGGCGTGCACAACCTCGGCACGCACTTCATCATCGGCCGCACGATCGGCGAGGTGTTCAACCCGGTCGTCGGCGGCCCCGACCGCGTCGTCAACCTCGAGTCGAGCGTGAACACCCACTACGACGCGCTGTTCGTGAGCGCCGAGCGGCGTGGGACCGACTTCGGCTTCCGGACCGCTTACACCTTCGGCAAGGCGCTGAACTACGCCAACGACGACCAGATCCCGTTCGCCAACGGGCCCATCGATCCGACCAACCTGCGCCTCGAGTACGGCCCGACCCCGAACGATCGGCGGCACAACTTCACGCTGGCGGCATGGGGGCGGGGCCCTGGCGGCATCCTGCTGGCGCCGATCGTCCGGCTGGCGTCGGGTGTGCCGATGGACATCCTGCTGCCCGACGCGTCGTCGCGCATCCCGCAATTCCAGCGCAACGCCGGCGGCCGGCAGTTCGAGACCGGCGCCGAGCTGAACGCGGCGCTGCAGCAGCTCAACGCGCAGGGCGGCGTCAACGGCGTTCCGATGCCGCTGGTGCGTGACGACGTCCGGTTCTCGGACGGGTTCGCGTCGGTGGACCTGCGCGTGTCGCGGCCGTTCACGTTCGGGAAGATGCGCGTCGAGCCGATCGTCGAGGTGTTCAACGTGTTCAACGTCACCAACATCCTCGGCGTCGGCGTGAAGAACTACTCGGGCTACTCGAACGTCCTGGTGCGCGACAGCCAGAACCCGGAGGATCCCGGGTTCATGCGGTCTTCGAGCTTCGGCGAAGCCGTGAACACGGCGGGCGGGGTGTTCGGGTCGGGCGGGCCGCGCGCGTTCCAGTTCGCCGTGCGCGCGACGTTCTGAGGTCGGCGACCGCGGTTGCTACTCGGCGCGCAGGGCGTCGAGCGGATCGGCGCTTCCAGCGCGGCGGGCGGGCAGCCACGCGGTAACGAGGCCGGCCGCGGCCGCGAGCACGGCCACCCCGATGAGCGTCCACGGCTCGTCCGGCGGCACGCCGATCAGTACCGGCGCGACGCCGCGTCCAAGGGCCAGCGCCCCGAGGATCCCCAGCCCGACGCCGGCAGCGGTCAGGACCGACGCCTCGCGCACGACGAGGGCCCGCAGGCACTTCGCGTCGGCGCCGAGCGCGGCGCGGATCGCCAGCTCGCGCCGGCGGGTCGAGACCGCGAGCGCGATCACCGATCCCAGGCCGACCGTCGCCAGCGTCGCCGCGACGACCGCGAAGGCGACGAACACGCGCATCAGGAACCGCCATGGCGCGCTTTCGGCGTCGACGATGCTGCGCATCGCGACGACCTCGCCGACCGAGGCGTCGGGCTCGATGCCGCGGGCGGCGGCGCGCACGGCGGCCGCGAGGTCGCCCATCGCTCCCCGGGTGCGGACCATCAGGTACTGAGGCTTGTTGCGCGACTGCGTGGTCGGGACGTAGAGATCGAGCCGGACGTCGTTCAGGCCGCGATAGCGTGCGTCGGCGACGACGCCGACGACGGTCTGCCAGCCCTTCGGGTTCAGGTCACCCGGCTTGCGATAAGTCGGCTCGCGCAGCTCCTGGCCGAGCGCCTCTTTGCCAGGCCAGAGTCGCTTCGCCGCCGACTCGCTGACGATCGCGACGCCGGCGCTCGACGTCCGGTCGCCGTCGTCGAACAGGCGCCCGCGTACGAGGCGGATTCCCATCGTCTCGAAGTAGCCGGGCGACACCGCGACGAAGTTCAGGTGCGGGTTGAGGCCCCAGGTGGCCGCGTCGGTCAGCGGCTGGCCCGGGAAGACCGGCTGGTTGTCCCAGCCGATCGGGCCGTGCAGCGGCCGCACGAGCGCGGCCGCAGCGGAGGTCACGTTCGGCAGCGTCTTCACCCGGGCGATCAGCGCATCGTAGAAGGCGTTCCAGCGCACGACGTCGTCGGTCGGCGCCGAGACGAGGATCGATGTGAGCCGCTGCGGCTCGAACCCGAGCACGGCGCGATCGAGGCCGCGGACGGTACGGAGGAAGAGGGCCGTCCCGAACAGCATCGTCAGGGCGACCGCGACCTGCGCAATCACGATCGCGCGCTGGACGCGGCGGCCGCGCCGATCCGAGGCGACGCTGGCCCCATGGGCCAGCACCGCGACCGCGTCCACCCGACGGGCGACGAGCACCGGCCAGAGCGCGCACAGCGTCGCGGCCAGGAACGCGCCGGCGGCGCCGAACGCGAACACGCGACCGTCGAACAGCGAGACGTCGTCGAGGCGGGGGACGCTGGCCGGCGCCAGGACGAGAAGCAGGCGGAGCGTGCCCCAGGCGATTCCGGCTGCGGCGACGAGCGCGACGACCGTGAGCAGCGCACTCTCGCACAGGACCAGCGCGGCCAGGCGCCGCGGCGATGCGCCCAGCGCGGCCTGGATGGCGAGCGCGCGCTGGTGACGCGCCGCGCGGGCCACCTGCAGGCCGGCGACGTTCGCGCAGGCGATCAGCAGCATCAGGAGCGCGCCGGCGAGCAGGGTCCGCAGCACCGGACCGGCCGGTCCCAGCAGGTAGGCCGCGATCGGCTGGACCACGATCTGCTCGGGCGGCTCTGGGCCCCCCTCGCGATCCTGGCTCCGCATGATGGGCGTCAACTCGCGCGTCGCGTCGCCGACGCTGACGGCGGGCTTCAGGCGCCCGACGGCATAGAACACGCGCAGGAACTTGAAGGCCTTGTCGCCCGGGGCGCCGAACGACTCGCCGGACCGCCGCACGAGCGGTCCGGCGGGCACCCAGACATCGGCGCCGCGCGGGTAGTCGAAGTTCGCGGGCATGACGCCGACGATGTCGATCGGGATCGGGGGGCTGTCCTCGTCGAGCTTCACGGTGACGGCACGGCCGACGATCGCCGGGTCGCCGCCGTAGCGCCGCTGCCACAGGCCGTGGCTGATCACCATCGCGCGCGGCCGGGCGCCGTCGTCCTCGGCGGCAACGAGCCCGCGTCCGAGCTGCGGAGCCGTGCCGACGACGGGGAAGAACGAGGACGATACCGCCGCGACGTCCGCCTGTTCCGGCTCGCCCGCGCCGATCAGCGTGAGGTTCCAGTTCACCGAGCCGACCACGCCCAACTGCTCGAACGACCGCGATCGCGCACGCCAGTCGAGCATCTCGCCATAGGCGACTTCGATGATCGGCAGCGCCCGCCGATCGTCGCGCTGCCAGATCACCGCGACGCGCTCCTGATCCGCGAACGGGAAGGGCCGCAACACGACGGCGTCGACGATCGCGAAGATCGCCGCGACCGCGCCGATGGTGACGGCGAGCAGGCCGGCGGCGAGCAGCGTCGTCCGCCAGTCGCGCCGGAGGGAGCGCACGGCGTGGCGGACGGTCTGGGACAGCATGGCGTCCTCCGGTCCTATTCTCCCTCGCCCACGCGCAGCCGCACGATCCGGTACGCGCCTCGTGTCGTGATCCATTCGGTGCGGCCGGCGTCGGCGGGGAGCGCGACGCCAGCGGTGGGCATCAGCAGGAACGTCGCGTCTTCACGGCCGGTGCGGGCGAACGCGCGACCAACGCGATAGACCGCGCCGTCCTCGACCGCGATCGGGCGATCGGCCTTGTCGAACTGCAGCACGAGGCCGATCGCTTCCTGCCACGCGGTGTCGCCGACGAAAGCGAGCAGCGGGCGAGCGATGTGAGCGCGATCGCAGTAGGCCTGCAGATCCGTCGACAGTGCGCGAAGCGTCGTGTCGCGCGCCTGTTCGGCGTGCTTGCCGACGAGGCGCGCGCCGCCCACCGTGCCCCAGGCGATCGCGCACACAGCGGCAAGTCCCCCGGCGCGCACGAAGGCTGCGGATCGGGCGTCGATCGACGCTGGCAGGAATGCGGCGAGCACGACGGCGAGGTCGATGGCGCCGACGGCCGTCGCCCACAACAGCAGGTAGTCGCTGAGCGGCCCGACGATGCCGCGCGCGGCGACGATGACGGCAAGCGACGTCAGCGCGCAGGCCGCGCCGAACGCCGCCTCGTACATCCGTCCCTGGCGATGGGCGCGCACGGTCGCGGTGATGACCCCGACGATCAGCAGCGCGAACGTCCAGGGCAGCCACGCCGGCGTGTCCTGCGGCACCTCGTCGTAGAGCACGACCCACGACGGCAGGAACGGGCCGAGCGTCATGTAGGCGGCGCCGGCGATCGCGCGGGCCCACGTGCCGCGCGGCTGCGCGTCCCTGACGAGGAACTCGATCAGCGACGCCAGGTTGCCGGGGCGCTGGCGCACTTCGGCGACGAGGGGCGTCAGCCACAAGGCGGCGGCGACAACTGCCGCAATCAGCAGCCCCGATCGGATCGCCGGCCACGTCGGCGCATCGCCCGGCGTGGCCCGTCGCGCCAGGCCCCAGGCCGCCGTCAGGACGCACACGACCGACGGCACAACGAGGCCCACGTGTGCCTGGACGCAGAACGAGAGCGGCACGACCAGGCACGTCAGGCCGAGGCGCGTCCGCCAGGCGCGCCCGGTCGCCAGATCGGCGGCGGCGGCGACGCCACAGGCGAGCGCCAGCACCGTCACGAACGGGTTCCAGGCGGAGAACAGCAGCCGTTGCTCGCGCCACAGCAGCGGCACCAGAGCGACGGCGATGGTGACCGCAAGTCCGGGCGCGCGGCGTCCGGCGACCGCGAGCAGGCCGCCGAGCCAGGCGACGTTCAACGCGAGCGCAGTCCACTTGAGCGCGATTTCGCGCCGGCCCGACAGCTCGTAGGGGCCGGCGAGGAGCTGGTAGAGCAGCGGCCCCGGATGGTTCCAGCCGAAGCGGGAGTAGCTGCCGACGGTGAGGTTGCCCCGCGCCGCCTGCAGCGTGGCGATCGAGGTGGTGGCGGTGTCGGCGACCGGGTAGGTGTCGGGCGCGGTGTGCGTGCTGAGGGCGGCCGCTGCCACGAAGGTGGCGACCGCGAAGCCGAGCACGAGCGGAAGGGGCCGCAAACGGGCGGACGAGGGCACGCGTGGCACCGAGTCTAGCGGAGTCCCCGCTGCGCGGCGATGGACAGCGCCGTTCGGAACCGGACACCGGCCGGGCCGGCGGATCGTGCTCGGAGCGTGCTCGGAGCATGCTCCGAGCAACTTGCAGAAACTGCCATGTGGCACGGGGCTTGATACGACGGGCACCATGCACGACCGTGCCTCGTCAGCCGCCGCCACCAACAGAGCCGCCCGCGTGCTGGTCGCCGACGATCAGCCGGACATCATCGCGGCCCTGCGGCTGGCCCTGAAGACGGCCGGCTTCGAAGCGGCGGGCGCGGCGTCGATCGAGGAGATCACGCGCCAGGTCGACGCCAGCGACTTCGACCTGCTGCTGATGGACCTGAACTACGCGCGCGACACGACGTCGGGCGCGGAAGGCCTGGCGCTGATCGGCGAGGTGCACGGCCGGCACCCGCACCTGCCGATCGTCGCCATGACCGGTTGGGCCAACGTCGACACCGCCGTCGAGGCGATGCGCCGCGGCGCGCGCGGCTACCTGCCGAAGCCGTGGGACAACGACGCGCTGATCGAGATCGTCCGCCGCGAGGTGGACGAGGGACGCGCCGCCCGCCGTGCCGAGGCGCACGCGACGCGCGAGTGGACCGACGCCCGCGCCATCCAGCAGGCACTCCTGCCGAGCGCGCTGCCCGTCCTGCCCGGCGTCGACCTGGCGGCGCGCTGGGAGCCGGCGTCGGGGTTCGGCGGCGACTACTACGACGTGATGCCGGTCGGCGACGACGCCGTCGCGGTGTGCATCGCCGACGTCTGCGGCAAGGGCCTGCCGGCGGCGCTGCTGATGTCGAACGTCCAGGCGACGACGCGCGCGTTCATGGCGCCGGGCGTCGCCCCCGAGGACGCGGCGGCCGCCATCAACCGCGCGCTGTGCCATCACGCCGCGCTCGGCCGCTTCGTCACGCTGTTCGTGTCGATCTACGACCTGCGGACGCGCACGCTGCGCTTCTGCAACGCCGGCCACAACCCGCCGATCGTGGTCCGCGCCGATGGCCGCGTCGTCCGGCTCAGCGCCGGCGGACTCGTCGCCGGCGCGTTCGACACGGCGCACTACGAGGGCGGTGCGATCGCCCTCGAGCCCGGCGATCGCCTCTGCCTGTTCACCGACGGCCTGCCCGAGGCGTGCGCGCCATCGGGCGCCGAGTTCGGCGATGAGCGCCTCGTCGAGGTGATGACTGCGGCCCGTGCGCTCGACGCCGCGGCGATCGTGGAGGTGCTGTTCCGCGAGGTGCAGTCGACGGTGTCCGGGCCGTGCCAGGACGACGCCACCGCGGTGGTGCTGGGGATCCGCTAGCGCCGCCGCGAATCAGTTCACACAGCGCGGGCTGCACGGCAGTCGGCTCGGGAGTAGCCGCGTGCGGCGGCAGAGTGACGATAGAACGTGTAGGATGGCGGCAACCTTCGGGCGTGGATGACATGCTCAGGAACCCTGTCGAGGACCTCCGGCGTATCGGCAACGACCTCCGCTGGTCGGTGCGGATGCTGTCGCGCCACCGGCGCTTTGCCGTGCTCGCCGCGCTGCCGCTCATTCTTGGGGTCGGCGTCAACACGGCGATCTTCACCATTTTCAACGCCTCTGTCCTGCGGTCGCTCGCCGTCCCCGAGCCCGATCGCGTGGTTCGCCTATACGAGGATTCGCGCGACGCCGCGCGGCGGAAGATGTTCTCGTTCCGCGAATACGCGGACTATCGTGACCGCAACAGCGTCTTCAGCGATCTCGCGGGCTATGCGGACGCCGGCCTCTTGCTGCGTACGCCGGACCTCAGCGCGGGCGCGCCAGGGGCCACGGTGTCCGATGCCGTCGGCGGGGCGTACGTCTCCGGTAACTACTTCAGGCTTCTCAGCGGCAGACTCGCGATGGGCCGATGGCTCGCCGTGGAACCCGGCGACGACGACCCCCACAGTGCCGTGATCAGCGACCGGCTGTGGAAGCGCCGGTTCGCGTCCGCGCCCGAGGTGCTTGGCCAGATCGTGGAGTTGAACGGCGTCCCGGTGGCGATCGTCGGCGTCACGGCGCCCGAATTCATCGGCGCCGAGCCGACTCCTCCAGACGTCTTTCTCTCGCTCGGCGCGGCGGCGCTCCTGGAGCGGCGCGCGGCGTGGCTGACGGACGAAGGGAGCCCCGGGCTCCGGCTGATCGGCCGCCTTCGACCGGGCGCGACCGCGCAGCAGGCCGAAGCGGTCATGAGCGTGCTTGCGCAACAGCGCGCCACCGCCGCAGACCCCACTCGCACGTCGGTGCGTATCGCCGCTGTCCGGGCCTCGTTCCTGACGATGGAGCCGGAGATCCTCGCGGGCACTGGCGTGATCCTCTTCGTCACGGGTCTCGTGCTGTGTACGGCCTGCGCGAACGTCGCGACTCTGCTGCTGGTGCGCGCGAGCGTCCGCGGCAAGGAGATCGCCATCCGGCTGGCGATCGGCGCCTCGCGCACGGATCTCGTTCGCATGCTGCTTACCGAGAGCCTGATGGTCGCCTTCGCCAGCAGCGCCATCGCCTTGCTGCTTTCGACCTGGACACTGAAGGTCCTCATCGCCAACGCGATCGACGCGCGGACCCTTCCGGAGTCGTTCGCCCTCGACATGACCCCGGACCTTCGCGTGCTGTCCTACACGAGCCTGGTGGCGGTGGTCACGGCGGTCGTCTGCGGGCTGGTTCCGGCGCTACGCGCGTCCCGCCGGGATCTCGTGCCGGCGCTGGACGACAACGGGGCGGCGATGGGACCGGTCGGCAACTCACGGTGGATGAACGTGCTCGTCGCGGGGCAGATTGCCGTCAGCTTCATGCTCCTCGCTGGCTGCGGGCTGCTCATTCGAAGCGAATGGAAGTCGCAGCGGGCGGATGTCGGGTTCGAGACGGAGCACACGGCCGATCTCTACCTCGACCTCGCCACTGCCGGCTATGACCAGGCGCGCGCGCTCGATGCGGTGACCCGCCTTCGGGACCGCGCTCGCAACGCGCCCGGTGTGGCCGGGGTCACGCTGGCAGCGCGTCCGCCGCTGTCGAATTCGTTCCTGGCGCAGGTGTCGACCGACGCTGCGGCGCAGCCGGTTCTCGCAGGATACAACCTCGTCGACGTCGATTTCCTGTCGACGCTTCGCATTCCGATTCTGCGGGGGCACAACGTCGCGGCGCAGGTCGGGGCCGACGTTCCGGACGTCGTGATTTCGGAGTCGCTCGCGAAGGCGCTCTGGCCGTCGGCCGATCCGCTCGGGTGCCGTCTCGACCTGCAGCTGGTG
>Ga0070671_100004692_pt1 | contig 10848 bp, 11 predicted proteins | sample KBSS73metaG_FD_65341 | JGI IMG/M metagenome (GOLD analysis project Ga0070671, IMG submission 65341) | Switchgrass rhizosphere microbial communities from Kellogg Biological Station, Michigan, USA - KBS S7-3 metaG | ecosystem: Host-associated > Plants > Roots > Rhizosphere > Soil ... | reverse complement strand
GCTTGGGAGTTCCCACCTGAAACGTGGGAGTCGTCGTGACCTCAGCCGCCATCACGTGAACGTCTGAATTCTGTGGATCGGGTTGAAGGAAGTACATCTCCCTGCCATCCGCTCTCCACCCGATCATGCCGGCGGCGTCCGCGGACACCCGTACGATGGCTCCCGGCGGCGGACCTTCGGGTTTTGCGGAATCAAACGGGCGCACGTATAGATCGAGCTTCCCGTTCTCCGACTGGTCGGTGATATACGCGATGTGGCGCATGTCGGGAGAGAAACGTCCGTGAAGCAGGTTGTACTCGTCGCGCATCCACTCGATGCCTTTGCGCTCGGTCCCCTTCTGATTTCCTTCCAGGGGAACCACCATCAGGACTTGACTCCAAAACGCCATGAACTTTCCATCCTGAGACCAATCGGTCAGCACCATGAAGGCGCCCGGGGTGTACTGGAATACCTGTTCCGCGGTTCCGGTTCCGTCCCAGGCCTTCCGGTAGATGGAGGAGAAACCCTTCTGGTTCCTGGAAACGTATGCCACCTGCTTGCCGTCGGGAGACCAGATGGGCGCGTCGTCCGGATCGATAGTGTTAGTGACTGCCCTGCCCTTGCCGGTGGCGACGTCGAACGTCCAGATATCGGTTTGGTTGGTCTTGGAATCGGCCCGCGAGACTACTACGCGGGTTCCGTCGGGGGAAAGACTGGCGTCTCCGTATCTGCCGGGCTCTCCCACTTTGTTCAGAATCTTGCCTTGGCGATCGAACACAGTGATCTGCGGAAGCCTGAGTACAGGGGGCGCGGCGACTACGAATCGTTCGCCATCGCGGCTCACACTGGTGTTGCCGGGTGCCACGCCCACGGCTTCGGGCAGACGGAACAGGAGCCTCGGCTTACCGTATTCGAACGCGGGGGAGGTGCTGACCTCGACCGCCATGAATCCCCGGTCGGCCGCCAGATAGTAGAATTCCTTGCCGTCCTGCCGCCAAAAACCCATGCCCTGGCCGCCGTCCGTCGATATCTGCCATGGCCCGCCGGCTGGCGCGGCGCCCTTGCCTGAGACGTCTAACGGCCGCACATACATTTCGGAGCGGCCGGACTGGTTCGACATGTAGGAAAGGAATCGGTTGTCCGGAGACATACGCGCCCCCTGCACTTGAGACGCACTACGAAAGGCTTCGATGGGTTTGCGCTCCCCGTCGCCAGTAAGCGGTAGGACCCACAAGATGCCTCCCGAAAGATCGGTGGTGAAGTAACTCAGGTAACGGCCGTCGATCGACCATCCCATGAGATTCATCCCAAAGCCCGAGTGCTTGTAGAGGAGTTCTTCGGGTCCCTCGCCATTCGACGCCTTCCGGTAGAGACCCTCAGTGCCGGCACGCAGTGAGACATAAGCGAGCTGCTTGCCGTCCGGAGACCAGACCGGCGCCCGGGTGGCCTCGCGCGGCTGACCGGCGGTGATGCGCGTGCCTTTGCCGGTGGCCACATCCATCACCCAGATGTCCGGGGTTTCGGTCTCCGGATGGGCCTTGACTACGGCAACGCGGGTGTTGTCTGGCGAGATGGTCGGCTGATTATAGAAGTCACGATCCTTAATCGTGGCCACGATCTTGCCCTGGCGGTTATAGAGGTTGAGGATCTGAGTGTTGTTTTCACGTGCTTGAGCGATGCCTTTGGCCTTGCGGCGGCCCTGGCTTTAGCCTTTTCCTGCTCGGACTGGCTTAATCCGGCCGGCGCGAGCAACAGAACGGTGGCGAAAGCGGCGGAAGCTATGGTCGCGATCTTATTCAGGTGAGTCATGGATCCTCCTATTGCGCTGGCACGTCTTGAGGCACATCGATGGCAAATACAAAGCGCTGCCCGTCGGCGCTCACGCTCTTCCACTGAACGCTGTTTCCGGTGAGCGGACCCTTGAGCTTAAACAAGGGCCTGGGAGTACCGGCCGTGAATGCAGGAGTGGTGCTGACGTCCACGGCCATGATATGTACATCCGTGTTCTGCGGATCGGGCTGAAGGAAGTACATTTCCTTGCCATCCCCGCGCCACACTACGTTTCCCACCGTGTCCTTGGATACTTGAACCACCGGACCGGGAGGCGGCGCGTTCGGCTTGGCTGCATCAAAGGGGCGAACATAGAGCTCCAGCTTCCCGTTTTCGCCCTGATCCGAGAGGTACGCGATGTAGCGCATGTCCGGAGAGAAGCGGCCGTGCAGAACGTTGTACTCTTCGCGCAACCAGTCGATGGCTTTGCGGTCATTCGGTTGGACATCACCGCCCAGAGGCACGACCACCAGCACTCCAGTGAAGAAAGTCATGAACTTTCCGTCCTGGGACCAATCGGTGAGAACCATGCCGGCGCCAGGCGTGTAGGTGAAGACCCGCTCCGCGTTTCCACTGCCGTCCCAGGCTTTCCGATAGATCGAGGCCAAGCCGCTCGGCGGCGTGGACACGTAAGCCACCTGCTTGCCGTCGGGTGACCAGATGGGAGCGTTCTCAGGATCGATGCTGGCAGTGACAGCGTAGCTCTTGCCGCTGGCGATATCCCAGGTCCAGATATCGTTCTGGCCGGTCTTAGGGTCGTTGCGCATGGCCACCAGCCGTTTTCCGTCGGGAGAGATGTGTGGCTGAACTAACAGGCCAGGCTCTCCAACCTTGTTCAACACCTTGCCCTCGCGATCGAAAACCGTGAGCTGTCGCAACCGCGGCTTAGTAGGAACGGCGATCACGAACCGCTCGCCGTCCAGGCTCATGCTGACGTTCCCAGGGCCGACAGGAATGGCCTCACCCAGGTTGAATATCACTCTCGGCTTTCCAGCTTCAAATGTGCCCGTAGTGTTCACGGCGATCTCCCTGAACCCTCGATCCGGGCCCAAAAGGTAGAGCTGCTTCCCTTCGCGACGCCACCAGACCGGACCACCGCCCTCATCGGAGATCTGCCACTGTTTCCCTCCACCGGCGCTTGCGCCCGCAGCCGGGTCAAATGCGCGCACGAAGTCCTCGTTCCTTCCGGTCTCGTTCGAAGCGTAAACGTAATACCGGCTGTCCGGAGAGAACCGAGGCCCTATGATCTGAAACTTGCTCTTGTGGATTTCGATGGGCTTGCGGTCTCCGGTGAGCGGCAGGGCGTATATAGTGCCGCCTCCGAGGTCGGTTGTGAAGAATCCGAGGTAACGCCCATCCTGGGTCCAATCCGCGAGGTTCAATATCCCAGGATGCTGGTACACCAGTTCCTCCGCACCCTCGCCGTTGGAGGCTTTCCGGTAGACATTGAACGAGCCGCCGCGCAACGCAACGTAGGCGATCTGGCGACCATCCGGGGACCAAACCGGTGGTGCATTGATGAACTCCCGCGCTTGCGTACTGTTGGTGACGCGAGTGCCAGCGCCGGTAGCAACATCCAGGACCCAAAGGTCGCTGGTCTCCTTTTCCAGATCCGGTTTGATCAGTGCCACCCGGGTGCGGTCCGGCGACCAGACCGGGCCGCCGAACAGCCCGCGCTCGCCGACGGTCCCCACCACTTTCCCCTGGCGGTCGTACACGTTAAGGATGAGCGAGTTATTTTCGAGTGCCTGGGCGATTGCTTTCGACTTCGCCGCCGCCCTGGCCTTGGCCTTTTCCTGTTCGGACTGGCCCAGCCCGGGAAGCGGGGCGAGCATGAGCATCGCCGCAAGCGCAGCCGATGCGGTAACCGTTGAAATCCTGTAGAGATTCTTCACAGGGACCTCCTAGGTGACACACGCTCTATCTACGATTGACGCTTGGTTAGAAGATGAGGCTGGATCAGCAGTTCTGCGGACACGCCGACACTAGTTTGCCGCTCGGCAGCGTCATCGTCCGCAGCAACCCCCAGCGGGAGCCATCCCGGGCGCGGCTGGCTTCCGCCGTCACGGGTTTTCCAACGGATCCCTCGAAATCGGCCTTGCTGACGTCGCGGTCGCGGAAGAAAAACGGCGCCGGGCCCTCCAGCGACCAAGTCTCCACCTCGCCAGTGCCGTTCTTGATGTCTACGATCAACTCGATGTGGGGATTTCTCCAATCGAATTTGTTGAGGGTGCCGGTTAACTTGACCCGATTGTTGAAATCGAAGATGGCCGACATATTGTGATGCGCCGACAACGATCCTGCAATCAACAGGACCCCCAGGGCGATGGAAGCAGTGATTCGATGGCTCATTTGGAAGCTCCTTGTAGGTTCACTACGGCCGCCGGTTTCAAAAGGTTCCGTGGACAGCATACACCGCACTCGACTACTTTTGAACGGCTTTTTTCCGGGGACGATTCACGGCTCAAGCCCGTGCAATCTCGCGTCCACGACAATTCCATAAGAATCATCAGTTTTCCGGACGAAAGTGTCCGAACTTGGGACAGCAATGATCGAGAAAGGCACCATGCGAAAGGCAGTGGGGCGGAAGGCACGTGGGATAGAAGACGCCTGCTTCCATTCAAGGGCATTTCTCTGCCATCTGCTCTCCGCTCGATTCATACACCTGGGCGGAAATTCGTGATTAACGTGGTCGTTGGCAGACCTAAGAATTGATATTGAACCTGTCAGCATGCTCTTGAGCACCTTGCCTTGTCTCCGCATGGCGAGCCGCCGCGTCCTTTTGTTATTCCCGCGACGACCTCCCGACGGACGCTAAGCTGGCTCGCGCCCTCCAGGCTGCCGGATGCGGCGTCGAGGCCGGAAACGGGCATGGCTATGGGGCCATGATGGCCCTGCCCCACGAAGGAATCCCACCCTTTGCCGTGGCGCGCACGATCGTCGACTTTCTGAACAAGCGGAGTGTGCAGGCGGTGAGCGCAACGAATTTAGCGCAAACAGCAGTGAGCGAAGGCGCCGGTTCGGGCTCGACCGCAGAAAGAATTAGATCACCTGGCGACAATCTGTCATCAAGGTGAGAGACTACTTTTTACTTTCGCGAGGAAAGGACCACCCATTTGGGACGGTATAATCTTGGGCAACCGCTTGATTCTTGGAAGACTGTCGCCCTAAATGCCTCCGCTGGTGATGCATTCCAGGAAAGATGCTCCGAGGCGATCAGGGATGAATATGGAGACGCGTACATCCTGGGGCTTCAGCGAACGGCTCGTTTTTTGATGAACCGCGGAGCACCTCCGGGCCATGCTGAGGAATTGTCACAGGCAGCCTGGGTTCGCGGATGGGAGCGCTTACATCAGTTTCGTGGAGAAAGTGCGGTGAGCGCCTGGGTCAATACCATTGCGCTGAATTTGTTCCGTGGGGAGTTGCCGCAGGTGAGGTCCACGCAGCCGCTCACGGAAACTCAAAGCGACTTCCGGATGGACATCGCCGCCATTGACGCCAGTCGAATCTTGAGCTTTTGCCGCCCCGGTGACCGCGCTCTGCTTGAGCATCAACTAAATGGAGTGACCGTCGATGAGCTTGCCCGGGTATTCGGTGTCACTAGTACTGCGATCCGGATTCGCCTCCTGCGGGCCCGGCGTGCGGTTCGCGTACGTCTGGAGCAGCGTGCTGCAAGACTCCGAGGGTCGCGGCTACTTGCGTTGATGAGGGCGGATCCGCAACGGTCCGGCTCATTGAAAAGAATCAGAAGCGACTGAAGACCGAGGCGCAGCGACAGATACACGGGCTACCTGTGGCGGAAAAAGATGTCGTGCTGAAGCGGGGGGAGATCACGGGGAGCTCCCCCCTGCGGATTACGCCACAGCGGCGTGGTTTTCGCACGAACCTTACGCCGAGATTACGCAAGGGCGAAGTCTAGTTCGTGACGGAAGTCTTGCTGCTCAATAAACACGCCATCAGCCATCTATCCAAATCCCGGGGCGTAGTGCGCTCCGGCTTACGCTCCCGGAACATCGCCAGTTGTCTTCGCAGGAAAAGCACGCGGTCCATCGTCCGCGCCGAATGTACAGACCAAAAGATAAGTGATCCAAAGATAGCTGATGGTCTACCGCATATTCGATTGACATCAAGTATCACTCCGCTTACGCTTTCATCAGGCCAGTGCCTGCAAAGCCGAGAATGACTGGAGGCCTTTGGAGAAAATCGGCAATGAGGGTGAAGACCGATGCGGGTAGGACGCTCAAGTAGAGTTCCCATTGGCGGCAGCGCGAGCTAAAATTCCTCACTCTTCCAGGTATCGAGTCCAGGAACAGTCTCCTCTTTGTCCTGCTGCGGCGCCATTAGAGTGAGAGATTTGGCATTCTCTGCCCAAGGAATCGTTCCGAAGTTGGCGGGACGTAGGGCGCTGCGCGCACTGGCGGATCAGAATCGTGAGTCCGAGTTGAGGAGGAGAAATGGGTGCTCCAAGAGTGCTAGTGGCTGATGCTGAACAATCCGTCCGCGATCATCTCAGGAAGTTTCTTTCCCGGCGTGGCTACGAGGTACAGTGTGCTGACTCGGGTTCCGCGGTTCTCGCCCACTTGGGCGGGCCAGACCGCCCTTCCCTCGTCATCCTTGGAGCCCTGATGCCTGAAGCTACCGCCTTGGACGTGCTGTCACAGATGAAGAAGACGGCTTGCACGGCCCGGGTCATCATGTTCTCCGGCGCCGGGCACACCAACATCGTCGTGCAGGCTATGAAGTTGGGCGCGGCGGACTTCCTGAAGAAGCCATTTGACGAGCGAGAGCTAGAGCTAGCCATCGGGCATGCCCTGGGGCACCCGCCTCTGGCGCCGCTTCTGTCGACGGAGGACGGGGAACATAATCAGATCGACTTCGTTTCCCCAAATCCTCGCGTCCGTCGGATCCTTGAACTAGCAGCCCGCATCGCCGATACGGACGTTCCGGTTCTGATTGAGGGTGAAACCGGAGTAGGCAAGGAGGTATTGGCTCGATTCATTCATGCTCGTTCCGAACGCCGCCACCGGCCGCTGATCAAGATTAACTGCGCGGCCATTCCGCACGACTTGCTGGAGTCCGAACTATTTGGGTACGAGCGCGGAGCTTTCACGGGAGCGCTGTGCGAAAAACCCGGAAAATTCGAGCTCGCCAATCACGGCGCCCTTTTGCTCGATGAGATCGGAGAGATGAGCCCGCGGCTGCAGGCCAAATTGCTGCACGTGTTACAGGATCGCGAATTCATGCGCCTGGGTGGCACCCGCCTAGTGCAGGTAGACGTGCGCATTCTGGCTGCGACCAACAAGAAACTGGAGGAATTGATAGCGCGCGGCGAGTTTCGTCAGGATCTGTTCTACCGGCTCAACGTCATACGCCTGGCGATTCCGCCTCTCCGTGAAAGACTCGAGGATCTTTCACCGTTGTGTGAGCACTTCCAGAAAAAATTCTCCGTGCACTACAGTCGTCCGAGTCGCGAACTGCCTGAGGAGCTCAGGAAAGCGTTTGCCTGTTACGCGTGGCCGGGCAACATCCGTGAATTGGAGAACATGATCCGCAGATTCGTCCTGTTGCCAGACTTAGACTTGGCGTTGGCCGACCTCCAGGTTGCAGGTGAGCCCGACGCTCATTCCAGTCCTGAACAGCCGCACTCCCTTCGCGAGGTCGCTGCGCAGGCTACCGAGCGGGCGGAGCGGGAGTTGGTATTGCGAACCCTGGAGCAAGTGAAATGGAACCGCAAACAGGCGGCCAGGGAGCTCCACATCTGCTACAAGTCGCTCCTGAATAAATTGCGGCGCTGGCAAATCCCAGACCGCCCACAGGCGAGAGCAGCGAGTCTCGCGGCACGCGCGGGCGGCGCACATTGAGGCGTTCTCCTTCGTGCTCGTCTCGCTAAGCCTTGATGAGTTGGGTGCGGATAGCGTAACGAATTAGTTCCGATCGGTTGTGAAGTTCGAGTTTGCGCATAATACTGACCTTGTGCGCGTCCACGGTTTTTGCACTGAGATGGAGATGTTCGGCCACTTCCTTCAATGACTCGCCTTCAGCCAGCCTGACCAATACCTCGCGTTCACGGTCACTAAGCAGATCGTAAGACGTAAAGGCGGTGGCGGCGGTCTGAACATGCCGGGCCATGACACTCTTCAGGACTTTCGGGCTCATGTATTGCTCGCCCTTTTTCACGCTCTGAATCGCGTAGATTAACTGCAGCGGCGGTGTATCCTTCAACACGTATCCGGACGCCCCGGACGCCAGGCAGCGCGCCACCATATCGTCATCTTCGTAAATGCTGAAAATCAAAACCCTGGTTTCCGGGCAGTACTTCTTAATGCGACGCGTGGCGTCGAATCCACGCAGCAATGGCATGGCTATATCCATCAGAACGACTTCCGGTCTGAGCCGGCGGGCCGCCTGAACGGCTTCGAGGCCGTTGCTGGCCTCCCCCACCACATCAATGTCGGGCTGGCTTGACAGCACTTGTTTGACGCCTTCGCGAAATACGGCGTGATCATCGCAAACCAGAACCGTGGTTTTTAGCCTCGCCACCGCAATTACCTCCTTTCGCCCGGCCACAGCGGAAGATCCACTTCGATGCGGGTCCCGTGCTTGCGGCTCAGCATTCCCGCGCGGCCGGAGTCAATGTGAAAACTGCCGCCCAGCACCTCGGCCCGCTCCCGCATGGAACTCAGTCCAAAAGAACGCTGCGCCAGAATCGCTGCGAAATCGAAACCTACACCATCGTCCTCTATTACCATTATCAATCTGGAGTCCTTGCTGGCGCGCACCGACACGTTGACATTCTGCGCCTTCGAATGCTTCATCACGTTCGATAAGGCTCCCTGAAGCACTCGGTACAGCGCCACCTCGTGCGTGAGAGGCATCCGCTCAGCAATGTTTTCGCCCGTTACCGTGACTTTAATTCCCGTCGCCGCAGAAAACTGACGTGCATAAAACTTCAAGGCCGCCAGGAGCCCCAGTTCGTCCAGGACCGCCGGGCCCAGATCCAGCGTAATCCTGCGCAACGACTGGATCGTGTGACTTATCAGAGCCAAGCCTTCCTCCGCCTTCGGTTTCAAGGCGCGGAATTCCGGCTTTTCGGTATCCAGTACGAGCATTTCCAGATATAGCTTGAGGAGCAGGAGATCCGGTCCTATCTCGTCGTGCAGATCGTGCGAGAGCCGGCGGCGGTCTCGCTCATACACTTGGGTGACGTAGGCCGAGGCCTGATGCAGATGCTGCTCGGCGTCTCTCAGGTTCGAGCTAAGCGCGCGTCTGCTTCTGTTGCAATGCTGAATGTAGCCGTGAACCACCAGGTTCGTGGCTAGCGAATGAAGCCGGGTCAGCGCCAATACAGTTTGCGATGAGGCCTTCTGGGCGGCTAGGCGTCCCAGGCAAATCTCGAGCAACTGATTCATGGGTCCCATGAGTCGATCGATCTTGATCTTGCGCTGCTCCATTTCCGCACCAAGCCGGATGCCCCAGCGGCTTAGTCTTCGGTACGAGACGCGGCGCAGCTGCGCGGCTATGGACTGCAGGTCGACTGTGGCCAGGACCTCGGTCTCCGCGGAAGAAAGTCTAAAGGCGTGCAATCGCCGGCGCCAAGCCGCGGAGATGGCCGCCCAGTGGGGCGCGAGACGATCCAGGGCGTCGAGTACGTTCGACCTTACCGCCGTGAATTCGACGATTTGCAGTGGTTTCAATAATCGAACGCCAGCACTTCCGGCATCCTTCCAAATTTTGCTAGCAAGACGGAGGCCAGACTCTGATTCACCGTCGCTTCGCCCCTGCGGTCACGGCACATCGACTGATAGCCAGTGAGATGGTCTCGACAGTCCACAACTGGGACGCATGGTTCCACTCGTCGCGCCCGCCCGAGCAGCTGCTGTGGAGCCCGCCGCTGCGTTCTAAGCTCCCGATGAACTTGTACATAGGAACTGGACTGCGAAAATTCGCAGCCAGTGGCCCACTCATTGCTACGGAGAAAGGAAAGCATTCCGTGCGGAACACTCGATCCGCACGTGAGAAAGCGTGAGCTATATGCTGTCCGCAGCAATCTCAGAAGGACCCGACGAGGAAGCGGCGCACGCCATCAACCGCACGGAGAGTTGGTTTGCATTGGCAACTAGGCCCCGCCACGAGAAAAGTCGTCGCGGAAGCGTTGAATGGCGAAGGGCTGGAAACGTTCTTGCCCTTGGTCCAGCGTCGCCACCAGTATGGCCGCAGATCCCGGGAATTTGACGTCCCTTTGTTCCCCGGTTATCTGTTTTGCCGCTTCAATGTTTTACACCGACTTCCTGTGATCATGACTCCAGGCATCGTTGGAGCCGGCTCCGATCCTACGCCCGTAAGCGATGTCGAGCTTACGTCTCTCCAGAGCGCCACGCGCGAGCGAACTCCTGTGCATCCGCATCCTTTCCTGCGCGGAGGAGCAGGGTGGCCATCACCGAGAGTCCGTTGGCTGGCCTGGAAGGAATAGTCGTAAAGGAGAAAGATCCGCTACGGATCGTGGTTTCGGTCGGCCTATTGCAACGATCCGTGCTTCTAGAGATCGCCGCCGATCGGGTCGGCGCTCCGCGCCTTAGCTCAGACTTAAACTGCTATGACTATCGCTAAAGTTGGTCGCTTTTTTCTTGCGGTAATTTCGATCGTGTGTGCGCCGTCTGGTTTTGGGCAAGGAGCTGCACAGTCGAGTCCCCAGAATCCGGCGCTCATTCCACGGGGTATGGCGGATGTCGGCCTTCCCGAAGAATACTTATTGGGGCCCGACGACCAGGTCAAGATTTGGGCGCTGGGGATCGAAGAGATTTCCGCCACACCCCAGCGGATCGATCCGTCCGGTTACGTGGACTTACCTCACAGTCCGGAGCCAGCGGTCCGACCGAGATCGCGGTGGATCTGACAAAGTTGATGGCCAGGCGTGCCGAAGACATTATGTTGCGGCTCAACGATGTTCTCATCGTCCCGTCGAGTGAGAAAGGGCATATCCGTGAGTTCCTGGATTCGCTGCTCGCTCAGGACTTCGACCCCTGCTGAGATGTCGAAATA
>Ga0070671_100004691_pt1 | contig 10848 bp, 10 predicted proteins | sample KBSS73metaG_FD_65341 | JGI IMG/M metagenome (GOLD analysis project Ga0070671, IMG submission 65341) | Switchgrass rhizosphere microbial communities from Kellogg Biological Station, Michigan, USA - KBS S7-3 metaG | ecosystem: Host-associated > Plants > Roots > Rhizosphere > Soil ... | reverse complement strand
ACGGACAGCACCATATATAAGAGGTTGTTGCTGGTATTGATGGCGGCAAGAACGACGATGGCAATCGCCGAAAGGAATATCCAGCCGTCCCGGGTGAGCGTGTATCTGGACATGCCGGAAATACAGTTCCAATTCACGTTTTTTGCGAGTCGCGGGACGAATCGAAAAGCTACCCAGATCGCCAGCATGAGTGAGAGGACGGCAAAAGCGGCCGCCGGTCTGGTTCTGCCTTCGTTGGATAGACTTGATGAGTAGAGAGCCGTTGTCAGTGATATTCCGAGAAGCGCGAGGGACAACAGAAAGTTCTTCCACATGGAGCTAGTCCGGAACTTTAATTTCGCCGAGGATTCCCTCCAGCACCTCTTCCTTGCTTCGGCTTCCTTTGGAGCCGTGCCTTGCCAAAGCCAGACGGTGTCCGAATACAGGGGGCGCGGCGCGCTTCACATCGTCGGGCAATACGAATTTTCGACCGTCCACCATGGCCAGAGCCTGCGAGGCGCGGAACAAAGAGACTGTGCCGCGGGGGCTGATTCCCAGTTCAATTTCCGGATGGTTCCGGGTTCGCTGCACCAGCTGAATCATGTAGTCGACAATCCTGGCATTGATATGAACCTTGCGGCTTTCGTCCTGCAGATAGAGCACATCGGCGGGAACCAGGACCGGTTGAACCGTCTGGTGATAATTCCCGTTGGTATATTTGCGAAGGATTTCCTTCTCGGCCTCCGCACTCGGATATCCGATTTCAATCTTCATCATGAACCGGTCCAGCTGGGATTCGGGAAGCGGGTAAGTTCCGTGATGCTCCACCGGGTTCTGCGTCGCCAGAACCATGAACGGTCGGGGAAGGGGATAGGTGGTGTTCTCGATCGTGACCTGGTTTTCGTTCATCGCTTCCAGCAGGGCACTCTGGGTTTTGGGCGTGGTGCGATTGATTTCATCGGCGAGAACAATGTTCGAAAATATCGGGCCGGGCTTGAACTCAAATTCGTTCTGTCTGGGATTGAACACCGAGACGCCCAGCACGTCGGAGGGCAGAAGGTCGCTGGTGAACTGAATGCGGTGGAAATTGCAGGCCAGGGCGCGCGCCAGCGCATGACCAAGGGTGGTTTTTCCGACTCCGGGCACGTCTTCGATCAGCAGATGCCCCTCGGCAATCAGCGCTACGACCGCGAGTTCAATGGTTTCGTCCTTGCCCTTGACCACGCGGCCTATTGCCCCGCGAAGAGCTGCAATTTTCTCCTGTGCCGCCAGTTCGATTGTGTTCATGACAGGTGCGGATTTTAACATGAGGGACTTACGAAGTATGGAAGGCTAAAAATGCAATGGACCTAAAGACCTGCCAGGTGATGTAACCGTCGAAACCATGTCTTTTCAGCCCGCAACTTTCATTGAACGAGCAATGGCAACATCCAAAAGGCGTTGCTGGAAGAAGGCGTTCCAGTTGCGATCGGCTCCAGCGCAATGACGCTGGGCGGTCTGGCCAAAGCTCGAGGCGAGAATGAGACACCAATTCGCATGGTGATCCGGCTGAGCTATTCCTGACGGATGATCCACGCTTCGGGTTTGCCCTTCCACGTCAGGAAGATCCTTGGCGGCAGCGCTGCCGCATCGTCGCTGGTGATGGATTTTAGATCTCGGACAGCAGTAATGTCGTCGCGGCCGTAAGCCAGCTTCAAACTTTCAGTGAAAGACGCTGCAAAGAACAAAACACCTCGAAGAGTTTCGGGCATGTCCGAGACGACAAATTGGGCATTAGGCGGAGGTGCTGGCGCTATTTTTACGATCTGTTGAAGGGTATCTCTGCCGATCCGGGAGGTCCATCGCCATGCCGCCAGATTGTGCAGAACTCCAAGATTCAACACGACAACGAAAAGGATAAAGAGAGTCATTTGAAAACGCGGATTGCGAACTGAACCAAGGAGCTGGCCCAGAACAATCGCCATTCCGACCGTGGGCAGACAGAGTATTCGTGAGTTCGTGAGGCCTGGACCTATCAATGACAGAAAGTGCGCGGGAAGCATGGCAATAATGATCCAGAACAATGCCAGAGCGATGACCCGCCGCTGCTCCACTTCCAGTACGGCATAAAATGCAATCAGAAGGATAAGGGCGGACATTACGGCTGCCAAAGTTGTAATGAGAAAACCGGATGGTTGCATCCAGTTCAGTCCGAACAACATTTGTGACGGAGAGCGAAGGAAGACTCCATAAAAAGTCCCCCAACTGAAATCGGTTGCGGCCGAACCGCCGTCATTGTGATATCCGCCGATACCCCCCATTGCAACCATGCGATATAGAAATGCAAGGCATCCGGTAACAAGAAACCCACCAATTCTCCAGTTGGGCCGGCGTTTGAAGACGATCGAATCGATCGCAATCAATATCAGCGGAATAACAAATCCGGTTTCTTTGGTACATATTGCGAGGATGTACAGGACGTCGGCGATGACGAACCCGATGACGTTTTTTCGGGATAGAGACCACAAATACGAAGCGATAGTCCAGACTGCCAGAGTAGTGGTCATGACATCGAATCGTCCACTCATCCAGGCCACCGGTTCCACGATAGCAGGCATCGCAGCAAAGATACCGACCGTCAAAGCGGAAGTATAACGGCGAATCCCCAGATATCGGAGCATGACGAATAAGCCTGCCAGTGTACCGATGTGTAAGAGAAGGTTGGTGAGGTGGAACCCGACTGGCCAATCGCCCCAAACGGCGAGATCCCATGCAAAGCTGCTAAAACCCAATGGGCGATAGAAGATTCCGGTTCCGTTACGAAATAGAAACCACATCCGCTGAAGAAGGGGACCGCGGGAGAAATACAAAAGTCCGAAATCATCATTGATGAAATAGTTCGTAAGCATGGTTGTCCAGACCAGTACACCCGCAAGAATGGCCAGGCATGGAATCCAAATCGATCTATTCTCAGTTTGGTACTCTGAATCCACCTTCCCTGGGAATCTTGCAAGTGCAGCCATCACAATCGCGAAGAATACGAGGAAAACAATCTGCATGACATTCAAACGCGACCGAGGCGATTTAGCGTAAAACCAAAGAATGACGTCGATGAGAAGAACGGACGCGGCAGTGGAGATCCAAATCCGGTAAGGCCGAACCATGTGGCGGACAGTCTAACTGATGGGAATGGACGAACCAATCCGAATCGGGCCTGGAATCACGGAACGGCGGCAGTGTACATATCATCTTCGAGTGAATTCGATTTCACTTCCCGATCACAGGTTGCCGCTCTCAAACGTCGCCTGCTTGAAAACTTTTTCACGCATCTTACGATGATGTTTTGCGGAAAGCTGTAGTGACGGCGCCTCAAACCAGATCCAACGTAAGAAACAACTTATTCGCGTGGGCAAAGTTGTTCGCTGCAAGGCAGCGCTTAGGATAAGGAACGAGAGTGTTTCTTGAAATCGCGATGGCGGGCATGGTCCATCCATTAACTATCCTCTTCGCATGAATTCGGGTCGCATCACCAGAGTGACATCTTGAGTGGGGTGACTCGATATGCTGTGCATTGCATTAAATGAACTCTTTTCCAATTACGGATGCCAGCGGCGTACTCACGCAAATTTTGAACATGACCGCCACAGACGGATTGGCAACATTGTTCCGAAAAAGCTGTCGATTCCGTCTGATCGCAAAAATACCGCGGCGGCGTTTTGCAGGAGCTATACGATTGGCCACCCGCGGCAGGAAGTCACCTTGGGGTAGTTATAGTTCTGGCGATGCGAAAGCCGACATTGTCGCGGCGGACGGCTGGGCAGGCGCCAAGCGTGTCTCGGTTTGCCGCTCGCTGAAATTCAGCGCCGTAAGGAAAGGCGCCTCCTCGTCTTGAACGGCATTGTGTATCGGTTACGGTGAGCACCGAGTCTTCAGAATCGTCCATCACCGGCGGAAAGGTCTCCTGCATTCGATCCTGCGTCCATTCCCAAACATTTCCGTGAACGTCGAAAAGTCCGAAATCGTTCGGTTTCAACTGCCCGACGGGCCAGGTGTGCTGCGGATCGCCAGGATCGATGGGAGCTTCCTTTCTTCGGGGCGGGTTCCTGCTGTACCACGCGTATTCCTTGAGCAATTCGTCCGAGGATCCATAGAAGCGGGAGGTCGTTGAACCCGCGCGGGCCGCGAACTCCCACTCCGCTTCGGTTGCGAGTCGGTAACCTTTCCTGTGCAGATACTGTTTCGGAAGCTCCATACCGCTTTTGATGTCGGAAGGGTTTCGCGGATAGACCCACTCGGATTCGGGAATACCTTCTTGTTTGCTCAGCCAGTTGCAGTACATGGCCGCTTCGTACCAGGTCACGGCAATAATGGGTCCGTTCGGGTCGGGGCTGAAGGTCTGAAGAACGCGAGCCATGCGCTGCGGGTCATTGGGATACGCGAATCCCGTCTTCACGGCGGGATTCGCATCCAGGAATCGCTGAAACTCTGCAACAGTAACTTCCTTCGTGCCGATCGCGAACGATCGTGGTATTCGCACATGCCGCAATGGCTCATCAGGGGAATCGGGGCCCGGCTTCCTGCCCGGCTCGTCTGACGGAGCACCCATAAGAAATTGGAAAGGACCTCGAAGAATTGTGACTGTTTGCCCTTCCTTTGTCACATACCAACCCGCTCGAGATGACGCCTGCTTTCCGGCCAATTCACGATCGATTCGGGCCAACGGTTCGGCCTGCTGCCAGTCCAACAAGCGCGGCTTTTCCCCCTGGCTTCCCTGGCGCAGCAGCCAGTCTATTGCGGAGTGGATTCCCGCATCCGGATCATTGCGGTACCAATCGAGTAGCCTCGGAATCAACGTCTGATGGCTTGCCGCAGAGATTTGTGAGGGACCAAATCCTCCAAGGCTGAGAATCAAGGCGCGACGCGCGGAGACGTCGCGTTCGTCCCGGAGGCGGAGGACGATCGTCGATGAATCTACATTCATCGCGCTAAGGTAATGAATCAGGTAACTGCGGGCACTGTTGTCTGTTGTGTGTCGAAAAATGCGCCAGGCAGCATCCGCTGGACCTGACCGCAACAGATTCACTGCCGACTCAGCCTGTTGTTTCGCCTCCGCGTCGATGCGACGTGTTTGGTCTTGGGATCTACCGACAAAGGCGGCCAAAAGACTCAACATTACCAGCCAGGTCATTGCATCACCTCTACTACATAGGCGACAGTTTGAGACTGTTCGTTGGCATGGGCATCCTCTCTGTCGATGCCGCCTGACGGACTCAACGACACCGACGCGTGAAACGACGCGCTGACCTCATTCGTGAAGTTCACTGCCGAGCGATAGAGAATCGAAAAACGCTTATAGGACAATCCGGTTGCTCGTCCACGGATTAGGTCTCGCGTTTGTCGATCTTTCGAGACGTCTAACTGGCCGCACAGCCTGCGTTGTCAGCACTTCGGATGTTGCTCGTATTTTAAGATGTTAATAGCCAGTTCACGAACCTTGTCCGGATTGATTCGAGGAGCGTTGCTAGTGTGACCGATTGCGATATGCCGCCGGTGATACTCGGCGAGAAGCTCCTCGCTGGCAAATGTGAACACGGAAGGATGCTCGGTTGATCGATCTTCCAGTGATAAGCCCGGCACTCGGCATGCCTTAACACCTTTGAAGGGATCGATCTTTCAGTGATCATTGAGGCCGCAATGGAATCCATATCGCCGAGAGCAGCAGCCAAAGGCGTCCGGACCCATCGGGTCGGAGAGCGGATGCCATAACAGATCGCCGGAGACCCGGAAAGAATCCAGCAGGTGGTATGGAACCTTTTATCCAACGCCATAAAATTTACCCCGAGGAGAGGGCGGTCGAGATCGAGGTCATGCCGTTCGACGATCAAGTTGAAATTCGCGTTAGCGATACCGGCGAAGGAATAACGCCAAAAGTTCTTCCACATATTTTCGATCGATTTCGGCAGGGGATTCTTCAATAACGCGCTCGCATGGCGGACTCGGGACTGGTTTAGCGCTGGTGAAGGAGATTGTGGAACTTCACGGCGGCCGCGTGCGGCTGCAAGCGATGGTGTCGGCAAGGAGCAACCTTCGTAATCGAATTGCCAGTAGTCCATCTGGAGGATTCATCGCCGGGCGTCGCTTCGTCTCAAGCCCAGAGAGAGCCGCCGATTCGGCATGTATTAGAGGGATGCGGGTACTTGTAGTCGATGACGAGCCTGACGCTCTCGCGATGATGCGCCGCATTCTGGAAGAGTATGAGGAATTCGTTGGATCCGCTGAAGCGGCATTAGCAATGCTTAGCGACGACACCTTCGATTGCATCATCAGCGATGTTGGCGTGCCATTCTGTGATGGTTATGCACTCATTGCAGAGGTACGACGACGTGGGATTCAGGTGCCCGCAATAGCGATGACAGCAGTTACGAGGCAGGAGGATCAAGTGCAGACGCGAAATGTTGGTTACCAGGCACATGTTTGCAAGCCGATGGAAACTGGGCAACTCTTGTCTGCGATCACTTCTTTAACAACTCGCGTGACCCGGTAAGTGGTCGGCAAATCGAAACGCGAGTTCGTCGAAAAAGTCGCCAGAGCTGGGCCAGATTCGCAGCGGTGGTAAAAACTTGTTGATGTAAACTGTTGCAGCAAAGTGTGTCGGGATCGTAGCTCAGTTGGTAGAGCGCCTGCTTCACACGCAGGAGGTCATCGGTTCGAGACCGGTCGGTCCCATTCCCACAACCCCAATTGTGCAAAGCTGCCAGAGTCATAGCTAGTTTACGGTTTCAGACGCCATCGGCAGAATGTGACCAAAACTGACCAATTCTTTTCCGAGCTTGGCAGCGCCGATATTCGACACTGAACAGCCAGTTCCGGAATCGGAGTGAACTCCCGACCGGTCTCTTGAAATTACTATCTTCTGTTCAAGTTTGCCTTTGCCTCCGCATGGGGGCAGGTTATCTTGATGCCCACATTCCCGAACCAGCGGAATTTGGATACTGGCGCGATTGATCTTTGCCAGTCTCCGGCAATCATTTCGTGTGGATGTGTTCGGGAGAAATCGATCCCGACTGGAGGCTAAGGTGACCTTGGAAATAATGCGGACTTCAACTCTCGCGCTCGTTTTCGCAACTGCAGTAATCGGTGCGCCACTGTACGGGCAGTCCCCTGCTTCCACCTTTGTGGAGCTTCAATCCAGCCTGCAACTCCACGATAACGAAAAAATTGAAATCACGGATAACAGCGGAAATAAGTTGAAAGGCAGAGCGGCTGGACTGTCTGCAGACACATTGAAGGTGAACCTGAACGGCGCTCCGCGGGACCTATCGGAGTCCCAGGTGCTGCGGATTCGGCATCGAAAGCCGGACAAGTGGTGGAACGGTATGTTGATCGGTCTCGGAGTTGGCATGGGCACTGGAATCGTCTTGGCAGCGGCGTGCGACGATTGGTGCGGAGACAACGCCTATCTGAATGGAGCGCTTGGCGGCGGACTGTGGGGAATGGGTATTGGTGCAGGGATCGATTTCGCTGTCCGAAAACATGAGACCATTTTCGAGAATCCGGGCGCGAAGAAGAATGTCACGTTGCATGTCGCCCCGATTGTGAACCAAAACACCCAGGGCGTCAGACTCGCTGTCCGGTTTTGATCCGCCGACGTAGGCGTAAAGGCGAGCAAAAGAAGCAGTCCGAGCCAGCGAAGGCCTGATCTCAAAACTGATCTTTTCATGGCGCATATCGCGCCGCTAAGGAATACGATGAGCCAGCGGATTGCATCGCACCCAAAAATGCGCGTCGACTCCGATACTGGCTCACTAAACTTCTTTTCAGGTTATTCCTTTCAGGTTCATCACGGGAATCAGCGGCTTCAGGAAATACTCGATACCCACACCGACCCTTGGGGAATCAAAGTCGCTCTGGTCGAACTCAAGGGGGTGGATCTGCCCGAGTCGATGCAGCGTGCCATGGCACGACAGGCCGAAGCCGAACGCGAGAAGCGTGCCAAGGTGATTCATGCTCAGGGAGAGTTCGAGGCTTCCCAGCGTCTCTCCGAGGCCGCCGCAGTGATTTCGAGCCAGCCTGTTGCTCTCCAGTTGAGGTACCTGCAAACTCTAACGGAAATTGGTATGGAGAAGAATACGTCGATCGTGTTTCCGCTCCCGATTGAGATCCTGGACTACTTTTCGAAAGCTCGAGGTAAAGAGTAGAGCAACCGGAAGAACGTCCATTGTTCGATCGAACGCTACCGTCCGTTCATATTCGCATCAAGACGGATTTTGTTTCCGTGTATAACTCGATGCCATCGGCTCCCTGTTCGCGTCCGATGCCGCTTTGCTTGAAGCCACCGAATGGCAGCGCCGGATCGATCAGGTGGTGGCAGTTCACCCACACGGTGCCGGCTTCGATGCGCTTAGCCAGACGATGGGCGAGGCTGAGGTTCTGCGTCCAAACACTGGCAGCCAGACCGTAGACCGTGTCATTTGCCTGCGCGGCAATCTCGTCGGCATCTTTGAAACTATTCGCCACCAGCACGGGACCGAAAATTTCTTCCTTATATAGTGTCGATGCGGAGCCGCAATTCTTAAAGATGGTCGGTTGCACGAAATAACCTTTGTCGCCATGTCTGCCGCCGCCGGCAAGCACTTCACCACCTTCGCGAATACCTTTGTCAATATAGCCGAGAACGCGATCGTGCTGCTCTTTACTCACCAACGGTCCCATCTGCGAATCCGGATTGCGGCCCCCGCCGAGTTTCATGGAACCCGCGATTTCCTTCATCCCGCTCATCACTTCGTCAAAGACAGGCTCTTCGACGAACAAGCGGGAGCCGGCAACGCAAACCTGACCTTGATTGAAGAAAATGGCGTTGGCAGCGCCGGCGATCGCCTCTTCGAGATTGGCGTCCCGGGCGATGATCACCGGACTCTTGCCACCCAGTTCCAGCGAGACCCGCTTCAGACTCTCCATCGCGATCTTGCCGACGTGCTTGCCGACGATCGTGGAACCGGTGAATGCAACTTTTCGAACCAGTGGATGCTCCACAATGGCCTGCCCTGCGGTTTCCCCGAAGCCCGTGATCAGGTTGATGACGCCTTTGGGGATGCCGGCTTCTTCGGCCAGTTCCACCAGACGAATGGCGCTCAAGGGCGTCTGCTCGGCAGGCTTGAGGATGCTGGTGCATCCGCATGCCAGCGCCGGCGCCAGTTTCAAGGCCGCCATGACGAGCGGAAAATTCCAGGGGATGATCTGGCCGACAACGCCGACGGCCTGGCGCAGGGTGTAGGCGTGAAACTCCGTATTGGGAATCCCGATGGAGACGTTGGCGGTCGCGCCTCCGATCTTGGTGGCCCAGCCGGCATAGTAGCGAATCAACTGCACGCTGGCAGGCACGTCGATCATCTTCGCGTAAAGCACCAGCTTGCCGTTGTCCAGCGATTCCAATTCCGCGAGCATCGCCGCATTGGCTTCCACCAGATCCGCCCACTTCAGCAGCAGCGCTTCGCGGGCCGCTGGAATCATCCGCGACCATTCGCCTTGATAGAACGCGGCGCTTGCGGCTTTCGCGGCCCTGTCCACGTCTTCGCGGTCACCTTCGGCAACCTCGCAGATCACCTGCTCCGTGGATGGATCAATCGTGCTGAAGGTTCTGCCTGAAGCGGCCTCCACCCACTTGCCATTGATGAAAAGTTTCTTTGGCTTCGCGATGAAGGCTCTGACGGCGGGACTGAGGTCGGCGAACTCCGCAATAGTGGTGGCCTGGCTCATGGCTCATATGCTCCTGACTTGAAAATTCAGAACTGGAGTATATCCAAATTCGAGCCGGGAACTGAGATTGTGTGGAGAGTTTATCCTGACCTGATGTTATCCGTTGCTCATGCAGCCGGGAAAGATATGCGGCGCCTTTGGTTTACCGTCAATTCGTGTCATCTGGAATCTGGACGAGTTGAACATTCGTGGGAGTGCCTTGTGTCACAAGGACCGGGCGGCCGCGATTCTGATATTTCGCCAGAAAATCCGGGTTCATCCAAGCCGTAGAGAGAACACTTTGCCACGCGAATAGTGTGTATTCACCGGGAGGCACGCCCTTCATTGAAAAGTGACCCTTGTCGTCAGTCTGCATGGATTTGTACTTCATCGCGTTCTGCCGATTTCCTGCGGGCGGCACCAGGACAACCGTGGTGTCGCCTGCAGGTTTACGAACAGGGCTTTGAACGTTGCCTTCGATCGTTCCACCGTTCCCGTTCACGATAATCTCGAACGGTGTAGCGGGCGGACTACCCACAGTAAAGCCCGTGTCGAAAATGGTGACTGCGCCTTGTCGAATATTCGCAACATAGAAGCCGCAACCGATGAGGAAGATTTTCGTCGAGGAGAATTTTCACTGTTGAGCGGTTGGGACGGAGTGCTTTGGTATATCTGCTTCAGCCAGATCCAGAAGCCTTTCGATTTGTTGCTTGCTCACTGTTGGGAAATCTGCAAGGAACTCGTCGACTGTATAACCCTTTCGGATGTGATCGAAAAACGAAATACGCTGATGATGTTCGTGACCGACTTTTAGGGCTGAACAGGCGCCCGTCAATGCGATCTCTTCCCGGCTTCCCGCAAAAGGTGGATAAACACAAACCTGGGAGTTCCAATCGTTATTGTTCTCCTTCAAGCACACCGAGATGAGACGATCGCTTTGATGAGGTTCGACATTGATTTTGGGATATTCCACTGCCGGCGCTTTGAGTCCGCGGCATCACCCTCCCACATGAAAATCCGACTGCGGCGCTTTCCGGTGTGCTTCTAAAAACAAATCGACCAATAATCGATCCATCGATTCGGTGTCCCACTGATTCTTCTTATGGCGGTCTGCTTTCTTTGTCGATAGCTCCAGCCGATTCAGTGTGCTCTTAC
>Ga0070671_100004684_pt1 | contig 10858 bp, 9 predicted proteins | sample KBSS73metaG_FD_65341 | JGI IMG/M metagenome (GOLD analysis project Ga0070671, IMG submission 65341) | Switchgrass rhizosphere microbial communities from Kellogg Biological Station, Michigan, USA - KBS S7-3 metaG | ecosystem: Host-associated > Plants > Roots > Rhizosphere > Soil ... | reverse complement strand
CCGAGGATGTCCCCGCGCTCGGCGCGGACGGAGACCCGCGCCGTGACCTCCCGCCCCGCCAGCGCCCGGCCGATGGCCGCGCGCACCGCCTCCGCACCGCCGGGAAGGGCGGCGGAGACGATGAGCGCGTCCGGATGGACGCCGCGCGCGCGCTCGATGATCCCCGGCTCTTTGACGGCATCCGCCTTGTTGAGGACGGTCACGGTGGGCCGGTCGAGGACGTTCATCTCGGCCAGCACCTCGGTCGTCGTGACCATCTGCTCCTCGTAGCGCGGGTGGGACAGGTCCACGACGTGGACGAGGAGATCGGCGCTCACCGTCTCTTCGAGGGTCGAGCGGAACGAGGCCACGAGGTCGTGGGGAAGCTTACGCAGGAAGCCGACCGTGTCGATCAGGAGGAAGTGCGATCCATCGGTGCTCCGGCAGCGGCGCACGGTCGGGTCGAGCGTCGCGAAGAGGCGGTCCTCGACGAGGGCGCCTTCTCCGCCGAGCGCGTTGAAGAGCGTCGACTTGCCGGCGTTCGTGTAGCCGACGAGCGCGACCTTGAAGATCCCGTCGCGCTCCATGCGGCGCACGGCGCGGCCCTTCTCGATGCGCCCGAGATCCACCTTGAGGCGCGCGATCTTGCGCCGGATGAGCCGGCGGTCGAGCTCGAGCTGCGTCTCGCCGACGCCCTTCAGCCCGAGGCTCCCCGAGCCTCCCGCCTGGCGCGACAGGTGCGTCCAGCGCCGGGTCAGGCGCGGAAGCAGGTACTCCATCTGCGCCAGCTCGACCTGGATCTTGGCCTCGCGCGTGCGCGCGCGCCGCGCGAAGATGTCGAGGATGACGGCGGAGCGGTCGATGACCTTCGCCTCGGTCGTCTTTTCCAGGTTGCGGATCTGCGCGGGCGTCAGCTCGTCGTCGAAGACGATCGTGCCGGCGCCCAGGCGCGCCGCCTCGCGGCTGACCTCCTCCGCCTTGCCGCGGCCGACGAGCGTCGCGGGGTCCGGACGCGCGCGCTCCTGCCAGAGCTGGCCCACCACGAGCGCTCCCGCGGTGTCCGCGAGACGCGCCAGCTCGGACAGATCGGCGAGGGTCTCGTCCCGCCCGCGTCCCTGACGGCACAGGCCGACGAGCAGGACGCGCTCCCGTGGCTGGGCCGTGGTCATGGATGTCATCGTGAGGACCTCAGGGTGGGAGCAGTCCCGACCCGTCTCGCTCGAAACCCTCCGGAAGCTCGTCTCTCTGATAAACGATACGTCCGTTGGGCGCGATGACCACATGGGCCGGAATCCCGGACACGCCGAAGCTCCGCGCCACCGATCCCTCCCGGTCCTGGGCGATGGGAAGCGCGAGGGTGCGCTGCTCGGCGAAGGCCCGCAGCGTTTCGGGGGTCTCCCGCTCCTTCATGGCGACGAGCAGGACCCTGTAGCCACGCCCGCGCAGGCGGGCATCGGCCACCTCCACCTTGCGGAGCTGATCGATGCAGGGCGGGCACCACGTCGCGAAGAAGAAGAGGTGGACAGTCTTGCCCTGGTAGACCGACAGGCTGTGACGGCGTCCTTTCAGATCCTCGAGATCGAACTCCGGAGCCTGGCGCGGGGTGCCCGGTCCGGAGGCGGAAGCATCCGGCTCCGCCCTCTGGCGCAGAGCCGCGGCGAGGATCTCCGGGGATGCGTCCCCCTGCGGCGGGGAAACCCCCTCCGCGGCGGGAGCGGGGGCCGGATGCGGGCGCGCGGCGCGCCACGGCAAGAGCGTCCAGGCCTGCCAGTAGAAGTAGACGGCGACCGCGAGGATCGCGATGCCGAGAAGGTACTTGACGCCGTTCATCCACGAGCCGGAGCGCGGCAGGCTGGTGAGGACCCCGCTGTAGGTGCCGACGACGAGGAAGAGCATCCCCATGCCGAGCCCGAAGACTGCGAGCAGGAGCGAGCCCTGGGCCACCGACTGCTTCGAGATCATGGGGAGGATCAAAGTGCCGAGAACGGGAGCCGTGCAGGGCGCCGTCACGAGCCCGCTCGTCGCCCCCATGAAGAAGGCGCCGCGATAGCCCGGCCCCTTGCCCTTCCCGATGAGCCCCTGCAAGCGCGAGGGCAGGGCGATCGTGAACACGCCGAGCATGCTCAGTCCGAAGATCACGACGACCGTTGCGACGAGCGCGTAGACCCACCACCTCTGGGTCGCCGCGCCGAAGGTCGTCCCGGTCAGGCCCGCCAGCGCACCGAGCGCCGTGTAGCAGGCGACCATCCCCACGACGTAGGCGCCGGCGAGCGAAAAGGCGCGCAGGCGCGAGGTCGCGCTGCGCGCGCCGAGGTAGGTGATCGCCAGGGGTACGACCGGATAGACGCACGGGGTCAGGCTCGTGAGGATCCCGGCCACGAACACGACGAGCAGCGCCACCGGAAGCGAGAGCCCGCCCTTGAAGCGGGTCGCCAGACCGGCGCCCCACTGGTCGAGGAGCTCGACGTTCAGGATCGCGAAGACGGCGAGAGCGAGGATCCCCGCGCCGAGGACACCGAGCGCGAGCTTTCCCCCGATCGAGCGCCGGGCGGCTGCGTCGCCTTCTGTCACGCGTGGCTCAAAACGCCTGCGCGACCCAGTCCGCCAGCTTCGCCTTGGGGAGAGCCCCGATCTGCTGGCCCGTCACCTGGCCGTTCTTGATGAGGATGAGCGTCGGGACCGAGATGACCCCGAAGCGCATCGAGGTGTGGGGGGCCTCCTCGACGTCCACCGAGCCGACCTTCAGGCGTCCCTTGTACTGGCGGGCGAGCTCTTCCACGAGCGGCTCGAGCTGCTTGCACGGCCCGCACCACGTCGCGGAGAAATCAAGGAGCACGGGCTCCTGGGACTTCATGACCTCGACATCGAAGTTGCCGTCGTTCACCTTGATCACGTCCGACATGTCGGTTTCATCCTCCGAATGGGGCCGCTCGGCTCGGGGGCCCGGACAAAATTATAGCAGCAAGGCGGCTTGACCCGCCGGTGGCGCGCGAGAGAGAGTTCCCCGTGCCCTGGCATTGTCCCCACTGCGCGGCGCGGCTCACGGCGGCCTCCCTGGAGGGGACTGTTTCCTGTCCCTGGTGCGGGAGCGTCGTCTACGCGGTGGAAGGCGACGGGATCCCCCACCGGATCGTCTCCGCCTGCCGGACCCAGGACGAGATCCGCAGGGCCGCACTCGACTGTTTCCGCCGGCGCGGCCGCACCTGCGCTCCGGGGGCGATCCGGGTCGTCTACGTCCCCTATTACGTTTTCGAATCCACGGAGGGTCAGCGGGAGTGGACGGGTGAGGCGGCGGTGGGCCTCCCCGCCGACGCCCTCTTGGAAATCCCCATCTACGGGACAGACACCTCGTGGTTCGACGCGGCGGCCCTTCCGGCCGGCGCACGCGTGATGGAGGCGAGCCGGAGCCTTTCGCAGGCCGCCTCCGGCCGCAAGGTCATCGAGCTGCGCCACGTGCCCATCGCCCACGTGGCCTACGAGGAAGACGGTCAGGCGGGCTCGCTCTGGATCGACGCCGACCGCGCCCGTGTCCTCGCCGGGGGACCGCGCCCGCTCTCCGCCGCGGGGACCGACCTCACGCTGAACCGCGCGCTCTGGAGCGCCGCGGGGGCGGCCTGTGCGTGCGGCCTCGTCCTGCCTCAGCCGCTGAGCGTTTTCGCCGCGGCGGGGGCCGTGCTCGCTCTCGGCATCATCCTCTCCCCGCGCGCCCGGCGTCGCCGCGCGCGGTCCTCCTCATGACCGCGGGATCCCTGCCCGGCGCGCGGACACGGACCGCCTCGCCCGAGGTGCGGGCGATCGGGTGTTCCCACTGCGGCGGCGCGCTCGAGATCAGCGAAGGGGCCGCGCTCGTCCGCTGTTCGTACTGCGGAAGCGCCTTCCTGGCGCGCACCCGCGGGGGGACCATCCGGTTCCTCGCCCCGGCCCGCGTGGCTCCGGGTGTCGCCGAGGCGACGGTCCGCGCGCTCCTGCGCGCGCCGGAGCGCGCCGATCTCGCCGCGGGGGCGACGCGCGTCGCGACGGAGCTCTTCTACGTCCCCTTCTGGAGGTTTCGAGCGACCTTCCTCGGGCGCGTGCGCGGCAAGCGCGATGTCTTCGTCCGCAAGCCGGTGGCGGTGGTCCAGGGGGACGGCGAATCGACCGGCGGCGTGCGGTTCGAGATGAAGGAGGTCAAGGTCGGCACCGAGGACGTCACCGAGGAGATCCAGGAGATCTGGAAGGCCTCGATCACGGCCAGCCCGCTCGAGGACCTCGGGATCCCGCGCCTGTCGTCGCGCCGTCAGATGCCGGGCGGACTCGTGCGCCTCTCCGCGGGGGCCGGTGAGATCCCGGGGCTCGCCCTCGCGGGGGACGGCCCCTGGGACGGAACGCTCATCGATCCGATGATCGAGGCCGAGGACGCGCGGCGCGAAGCGGACGAGATCTTCGAGCGCTTCGTGCGCGGGCGCGGTGCCGAGCTCGCCGAGCGCCGGCTCGTCTGCGAGCGGCTCCAGGAGCGCGAGAGCCTCGTCTTCTATCCCGTCTACCGCGTGCGGTTCCAGTATCGCGGACGCCTCTTCGACGCCGCCGTGGACGGCCTCGAAGCACGGCTCGTGCGCGCCGTCCTCCCGGGGCGCTCCTCGCCGCTGCGGGGAGCGTTCGTGGCGATCGCGGGCGGGCTGGGCCTCGGCGCGGGAATCCTCCTGCGGGCGGTCGCCATGCCCGGCCCGGTGCTGCTCCAGCTCTCGACCGCCCGCGAGCGCGTGGTGGCGGAGCTGGCCGCGGCCGTGGCGCTGGCCGTCGGCGGCCTGCTTCTGGGATCGTTCGCCCGCCGCTCGGGGCGCGAAGAGGACGATGTCGTCGTCACGCCCTGAGGATCTCCCGCTCCTGCCTCTGGGATGCCCCTCGTGCGGGGGCGGGCTCGATCCCCTGCGCGACGATCTTCTCTTCCTCTGTGCCGCGTGCGGAGGAGTTTCGGAGCTGGTGGGAACCGCGACCGTGCGCCGCGAGCTGCGGCACACGACGCCGGGCACGGGGCCGCCGCCCGTGCATCTTCCCTTCTGGCGCCTCTCCGGCTCCTCGCTCGTGCCCGCGTTCAACGGATCGCGGCTCCTCACGCTCGCGCGCTGGTACACGGAGCGGATGGCGCTGCTCGACGCCCGCCCCGGCGGCCCCGCCCCGCGCGGGCTGTGGGGAGGGCGGATCGGAGCGACGGACGCCCCGCGCCTCGCGGCGCTCGCCTCGGGGAACGCTCTCGCCGCGCAGGGAACACGACGCGTCGGGGCGGGGGCGGGCACCGTCCCGAGCGCGGACAGGGGTGCGGTCGCAGGCGAGGCCGAGGGCGCGGCTCCCGCGGTCTTCGCAGTTCCCTTCCAGCGCGAGCCGAGCCGCCTCGTCTGCGCGATCACGGGGCTGCATCTCTACCTCGAGACGCTCGAGGGGAGCGCCGAGCTCATGGCGCGATGGAAGAGGCTCTTCGACGGCGCGTGAGCCGTTGTGCTTCCTCGCCCGCCGCGGCGTCGCACCCGAGCCCGGCGATTCGATCGGGCGCGACGAGCCGCTCTTGAAGCTCAGGCCGCCGCGAACACGGGCTTCAGGTGGAAACGGGCCTCGACCTTGCCGACGACGATCCCGCGGCGGTTCTTGATCTCCGGCAGGTGCGCGGCGGCCAGCTCGTCGAGGCGCGGACGGTCGAGGATCTCCAGATCCTCGAGCGCGCGCAGGACCATGGCGGTGCGGGCGCGCTCGCTCTCTCCGTCCGCGACCTTGAGCGCGATGCCGTAGCCGCGGCCGCCCTTGTGGAATCCGATGCCGTAGAACCCCTCCGCGCCCACCTTCGCGATCAGCCCCCCGCGCGCGGCCGACATGAGGTCCGTATCCAGGCGCCCCTCCCCCGCCACCATCTCGGGGTGCGCGACCATCGCCTCCACGGCGCGCCGCACGGCGTAGCGGCGCGCGCTCGTGTAGCCTTCGGGGTCCATGAGCCGCGCGAAGGCCCCTGCGGCGGCCTCGAGCGGCACGCCGAAGGTCGGCGCGGAGCAGCCGTCGATCGCGATGTGGATCGCGTCACGCGCCACCCGCGTCATCGAGGCCACCGCCTCCAGGATCTCGCGCTGCACCGCGTGCTCGGACCGGTAGTACCCTTCCGGGGGCTCGCCCCGGAAACGCGCGAGCGCGAGCATGCCCGCGTGCTTGCCCGAGCAGTTGTTGTGCAGCGCGCCCGGACGCTTGTTCTCGCGTTCGAGCGCCCTGGCCGAGGGCTTGTGGTAGGGCGGGTGCGTCCCGCACATCAGGAATTCTTCGCTCAGGCCGATCTTCGCAAGGATCCCGCGGACCGTCTCGACGTGGCGCGGCTCCCCGCCGTGCGAGCCGATGGTGATCGCGGTCTCGGCGGGAGTGAGACGGAAGTGATCGGCGGCTCCCGATTCGAGCAGGGGGAGCGACTGCAACGGCTTCGCCGTCGAGCGCAGGTAGGTGGTCGTGTCCGGCGATCCCGCCGAGGCCAGGACCTTGCCGTCCGCATCGGCGACCACCACGGCCCCGAAGTGCATCGACTCGTCCAGGTCTCCCCGTGTGATCGCGATCAACGGCTCGTAGGACATGGACGGCCTCCTGGGTGAGGGCTCGATTCTCGGCGGGCGCCCGAGGGTTGTCAATCGACGTCTCGATCGCGGGGCCTGCCGCGCCGCTTGCGCCCTCCGGGGGGACATACGATGATGCGCGCGCCCTGTCCCGAGCCCGTCGAAGGAATGGCCATGGATCGCATGCCGAGCGTCTCGCGGATCGTCCGCAACAAGTTCATCGCGGGGCTCATCATCCTCATCCCCATCGTCATCACGGCGAAGGCGCTGTGGTGGCTCTTCCACTACATCGACGGGCTCGCGCGGCCCGTGAGCGTGGTCCTCACCGGGCGGGAGATCCCGGGCGCCGGCTTCGTCACCACGATCGCCGTCGTGCTCGTCACGGGGATCCTCTTCTCCGCGAGGCCCCTGCGCCGCCTCCTCGAGAGCCTCGAGGACGTCCTCGAGAGCGTGCCCTTCGCGGGGCCGGTCTACGGGACGATCAAGAAGGTGCTCGAGGGGGTCGGCAGCCCCAAGGCGCGCGCGGCGTTCCAGCGCTTCGTGCTCGCCCGGCTCCCGGGGCGGACCACCCCGGGCTTTCTGACGGGCACGTTCCTCCTGCGCCGCAAGGACGGCACCGTGGCGACCTACGGCACCGTCTACGTCCCCACCAATCATCTCTACGTCGGCGACGTCGTCGTCCTACCCCTCGGGGACATCATCGAGACCGACCTTTCGGTCGAGGACGGAATCAGCGTGATCCTGTCCGTGGGCGCCGCCGTTCCCGCCGAGATCGCCGAGCGCGGCTCCATCTCAGGCCTCTGATATCGCGCGTCAGCGACGGCGCTCGCGCGCGCCGCCGGACGGGCGCGGGGCCGGCGGTTTCGCCAACCGTACGCGCGTTTGCTACGATGACGCCGTGCGCACGCTCTATTTCGACGCATTTTCCGGTGCGAGCGGGGACATGATCCTCGGCGCGCTCGTGGACCTCTCCGGCGACTTCGCGGGGCTCTCGCGCGGGCTCGCGCGGCTCTCGCGCGGCCGGTTCACGCTGCGGCGGCGGCGCGTGGTGTCCTCCTCGCTCGCGGCGACCAAGATCGACGTGCGCATCACCGCCCGGCGCGACCTCGACGAGCGCAACTTCCGCGAGATCGCCGCGATCGTGCGGCGCGGGGGGCTTCCTCCCCCTGTCCGCGATCTCGCGCTCGCCATCTTCCGGCGCCTATGCGAGGCCGAGGCGCGCGCGCACGGGGTCTCCTTCGACCGGGTCCACCTGCACGAGGCCGGCGCCTTCGACGCGATCGCCGATATCTGCGGAGCGGCCTGGCTCCTCGACCGGATCGCGCCCGACCGCGTCGTGGTCTCCCCTCTCAACGTCGGCTCGGGAACGATCGAGTGCCGCCACGGCACCTATCCCGTGCCCGGGCCCGCGACCGCGGATCTCCTGCGCGGCGTTCCCATCTACGCGGAGGGCTCCCCGGGAGAGCGCGTGACGCCCACGGGGGCGGCCATCCTCTCCACGATCGCTTCGGAGTACCGGCTGCTGCCTCCCATGCTTCCGAGCGCGGTCGGCCACGGCGCGGGCGACCACGTCTTCCCCGACCGGCCCAACGTCCTGCGCGCGATCCTCGGTGAGGAGCCCGCGGCGCTGGCGACCTCGATCGAGGCGCCCGCCGCGCACGCCCACGGACGTCTCGGCGGAGGAACGGACGACATCATCGTCATCGAGACGACGATCGACGACATGAGCCCGCAGAACTACGGGTTCCTCGTGGAGAAGGCGCTCGGCTCGGGCGCGCTCGAGATCTACGTGACGCCGATCCTCATGAAGAAGGGGCGGCCGGGCTCGCAGGTGACGGTGATCCTGCCGCCCGAGCGGTTCGAGGACGTCTCGCGCCTGCTCTTCCGGGAGACGACCACGATCGGCTTTCGCTATCGGCGCGAGTCGCGGCGCGAGCTCGACCGCGCGATCGTGAAGGTCGCGACGCGCTTCGGCACCGCCCGCGTCAAGGTCTCGTCCGCGAACGGCGAGGTCTTCCAGGTCCAGCCCGAATACGAGGACTGCCGGCGCCTCGCGCTCGAGCGGGATGTCCCGCTCAAGGAGGTCCAGCGGGAGGTGCTCGGGGCATGGCAGAAGGGGTCCCGATCCGCGCGCCCCGCGCGACCCGCCCGCCCCGCACAACCGGCCCGGCGGTCCGCCGCGCGCCGGGCCACGCGGACCCTGAAGGGCCGGAGGCGGCGGTGACGAAGACCTTCTACGTCACGACGCCGATCTACTACGTCAACGATCGGCCGCACATCGGCCACGTCTACACGACCGTCGTCGCGGACACGATCGCCCGCTACCGCCGGCTCATGGGCGACGACGTGCGCTTCCTCACCGGAACGGACGAGCACGGCCAGAAGATCGAGCGCGCGGCGGAGAAGCAGGGGGTCCGGCCGATCGACCTCGCCGACGGCGTCGTCCGGAACTACCTCGACCTCTACCCGAAGTTCGAGATCACCCACGACGATTTCGTGCGCACCACCCAGCCGCGCCATCACGCGGGCGTCGAGGCGATCTTCGCGCTCATGCAGAAGCGCGGGGACATCTACCTCGGCGCGTACGAAGGCTGGTACTGCACCGGCTGCGAGGCGTTCTATCCTGAGAACCAGGTCGAGAACGGGCGCTGCGAGCAGGGCCATCCCGTCGAGCGCACGCAGGAGGAGTCGTATTTCTTCCGCCTGTCCGCCTACGGCGACAAGCTCCTGGAGCTGTACCGCCGCACGGAGGAGGAAGGCCGCCCCTTCGTGCGCCCGCGCACGCGCCTGAACGAGGTCCGCTCCTTCGTCGAGGGCGGGCTCAACGACCTGTCCATCAGCCGCCGCACCGTGCGCTGGGGCATCCCCGTCCCGGGAGATCCCAAGCACGTCATCTACGTGTGGCTCGACGCGCTGACGAACTACATCTCGGCGCTGGGCTTCGGGGGCAAGGACCCGGCGCTCTACGAACGCTACTGGCGCGAGGCCCCGGACGCGACGGTCCTCCACCTGACCGGCAAGGAGATCGTCCGCTTCCACGCCGTCTACTGGCCCGCGTTCCTGATGTCCGCGGGGCTGCCGCTCCCCACCGCGGTCTACAGCCACGGGTGGTGGCTCTTCGACAACGAGAAGATGTCCAAGTCGATCGGCAACGTCGTGCGCCCCGGTCCCCTGCTCGACGCCGTCGGTCCGGACGCCATCCGCTACTTCATGCTCCGGGAGATGTCCTTCGGCGCCGACGGGACCTATTCGCACCAGGCGCTCATCGAGCGCCTGAACGGGGATCTCGCGAACGGGCTGGGGAACCTCGTCTCGCGCGTCGTCGCGCTCCTGGAGCGGGAGACGGGGGGCCGCGTGCCGGACCCGGGCGCGGCCGATCCGCCGTCCGTCCTCGCGCTCGGCGACGCGGCGCGCGCCTCGTTCGCCGCCTATCGCGCCGCCTTCGACCGGTACGCCTTCAGCGAAGGGCTCGCGGCGATCTTCGAGTTCGTCGGGGAGCTGAACCGCTTCCTCGTGCGCGAAGAGCCCTGGAAGATCGCGAAGGACCCGGCGCGCGGGGCGGACCTGCGCTCCGTCCTGCGCGCGTGCGCCGAGGGCGTCCGCTCGGTCGCGGTGTGGTGCGCCCCCGTGATGCCGGGCGCCGCGCGCCGCGCGCTCGCGCAGCTCGGCGTCCCCGGCGATCCGCGGCCGGGAGAGCTGGCCACTTGGCAGTGGGATCAGATTCCGGGGGGCGCCGCGATCGCACGCGGCGAGTCCCTCTTTCCCAGGGCCGATCCGGCGGAGACCCTCGCCAGGATCCGGGCCCTCGAGGAGACATCCGCCGTGAGCGATTCAGGACCCACCCCACCCCCCAAGGCTCCCCTTCCTCCCGGCGTCGCTCCCGAGGCGAAGGCCGAGGCCCCGACCTTGGCGCCGACCGCCGCCTCCTCGCCCGCCCCTCAGGCCGCCGGACTCGAGCAGATCGAGATCGACCAGTTCATGAAGGTCGAGCTGCGCACGGCGAAGGTCGAGCTGGCCGAGCGCGTCCCCAAGGCGGACAAGCTCCTGCGTCTCATCGTCGATCTCGGCGGCGAGAAGCGCCAGATCGTGGCGGGCATCGCCGCGAAGTACGCGCCCGAGGATCTCCTCGGCCGCACGATCGTGATCGTCGCCAATCTCAAGCCCGCGAAGCTGCGCGGGGTCGAGTCCCAGGGCATGCTCCTGGCGGCGGACGGGGGCGAGGGCCCGGTCGTGATCGGGTTCGATCGCGACGTCCCTCCCGGGACCCGCGTGCGCTGAGCCCGCGTGCGTCGGGCGCGCGCGCGGCGAGCCCACCCCGGCCC
>Ga0070671_100004680_pt1 | contig 10858 bp, 9 predicted proteins | sample KBSS73metaG_FD_65341 | JGI IMG/M metagenome (GOLD analysis project Ga0070671, IMG submission 65341) | Switchgrass rhizosphere microbial communities from Kellogg Biological Station, Michigan, USA - KBS S7-3 metaG | ecosystem: Host-associated > Plants > Roots > Rhizosphere > Soil ... | reverse complement strand
CTCCTGCCGCATCAGCTCAAGAAGATCGCGAAGCGCGTCTCGCTGGGCGTGGGCCGCATGGGCGGACTGGGCGAGAACAGCTCGGGCGACATCTTCATCGCCTTCAGCACGATGCCGCTGCCGGCACCCGACAGCGTGACGCACGCGCGCGTGGTACGCACGCTCGACGACGACTGGCTGAACCCCCTCTACCAGGCCACGGTGCGCGCCACGGAAGAAGCGATCGTGAACGCGATGCTGGCGGCGGAGGACATGAAGGGAGCTGACAACCTGTTGGTGCCGGCGCTGCCAGCCGAACGATTGGTGGCCGCGCTCAGGAAGTACGGGCGCATGCCGTAGCCCTCACTCCCAGTCCTTCTTCTCGTCCGTGACCTCCTGCAGCAGCATTCGGTAGCTCTCCAGCCGCTCGGGCGCGATGCGTCCGTCCGCCGCGGCGGCGGTCATGGCGCAGCCCGGCTCGGAGCGGTGCGTGCAATCCGGGAACCGGCACCCGCCGAGGAGGACGCGCATCTCCGGAAAGCACTGCGCCAGCCCTCGTGGATCGAGGCCCCAGAGTCCCACCTCGCTGAAGCCCGGCGTATCGACCAGCCAGCCCCCGATCGGAAGCGGCACCATGCGCGCGCTCACCGTGGTCTGCTTGCCTCGACCGGTGCGCTCGGAGACATCGCCGGTGCGGAGCACCAGGCCGGGCAGCAGGGCATTGAGGAGACTCGACTTGCCGGCGCCGCTCGGCCCGGCCACGACGGTGGCGTGGTTCGGCAGCCAGGCGGCGATGGCGCCGAGTCCCTCCCGCGTCCGCACGCTCACCGGCAGCACCTCGTAGCCCGCGTGCCGGTAGCGCGCCACGAGATCGGTGGCCGGATCCAGGTCGGTCTTGTTGACGACGAGCGCGACGGGCATGTCGTTCGCCTCGGCGAGCACGAGCATGCGGTCGATGATGGACGGCACCGGATCGGGATCCTTCGCGGCCGTCACCACGAAGACGCGATCGACGTTCGCCACCACGGGTCGTGCACCGCGCCCGTGCGGTTCGCGCCGCTCGAGCACGTTGAGGCGCGGCTCGAGTCCGGTGATGGCGTGCAATTCGCCGTCCTGGGGCGCCGCCTCGAGCCGCACGCGATCGCCGGCCACGACCTTCGGCACGTCGCGCTTGGCCTTGCCGCTCAGCACCGCGCGCCGCTCGACGCCGTCGGCGAGCACCCGGTAGCTCGCCCCGTCGCGCTCGAGCACGAGACCGGTGCGCTCGCTCACCAGCCCTCCGGACGCGTCGCAATGGCCTCGTCGAGCGCCTGCTTCACGTCGTACAGCGAGAGCGCCTTCACGCGCTCCTCGGCCTCCGACGGCGTGCGGCCCCAGGCCAGCGGCGGGGACTCCGCATGCCCCACGGGCCGGTCCCCGGACGGGCTCCAGCGCACGAACAGCAGCGCGGCGCCGTAGCGACCGCGCTCGTCGGGCTCGTCCTCCACGTAGACCGCCACCGAGTACGCGTGCCCGTCGCTCCCGCCGAACGCCGCGGCGCGATCGTGCTGCGCCATGTATCCGCCCAGCGTGAACTCGCTCACAGGCCCGGCACGGACTCCTTCACGATGTTGCCCAGGATGAAGGCGATGTTCGCCGGCCGCTCGGCGAGGCGGCGCATGAGGTAGGGATACCACTGGGTGCCGAACGGGATGTAGACGCGCATGTTGTGTCCGGCGCCGCGGAGCTGCTCCTGCAGGTCGCGTCGCACGCCGAACAGCATCTGGAACTCGTAGCGTTCCTGCCCGATCCCCTGTCGCTGCACGAATCGCCGCGCGTGGGTGATCATCGCCTCGTCGTGCGTGGCGATGCCCGGATACGTGCCCCGCTCGAGCAGGCGCTCCATCAGGCGGCGGAACGCGTCGTCCACGTCGTGCTTCTCGGGATATGCCACCGCCGGCGGCTCGAGATAGGCGCCCTTGCAGAGCCGCACCCGGGCCTGCATGGCGATGAGGCGCTCGATGTCCTCATCGGAGCGCCTCAGGGAAGACTGGATGACGACGCCGCAGTTGGCGCCGTAGTTCGGGTGGATGTGCTTCGCGAAGAAGTCCAGGGTGCGCTGGGTGTACGCCGAGCTCTCCATGTCGAGTCGCACGAAGCCGCGGTGCGCGGCCGCCCGCTCGATGATGCGGAGCACGTTGCAGCGACAGAGCTCCTCGTCGATGTCGAAGCCCATCTGGGTGAGCTTCAGCGACACGTTCACCTCGAGCCCGCCACGGGACGCCATCTCGTCGACCATCTGCACGTACTGGTCGGCGGCCGCCTCGGCCTCGGTGCCCTGGCTGACGCTCTCGCCGAGCAGGTCCAGGGACGCGGTGATGTGCTTCTTCGCCAGTGCTTCGGCGGCGGAGACGGCGTCCGCGATCGTCTCGCCCGCGACGAAGCGGGAGGCGAACTGTCGCGCGACGCCATTGCGACGCACGAAGTTGAATATCCGCTTCTGCTCCGACAGCCACAGCAGGCCCTGGCGCATCATGCGAGGCGTTCCCTCCGCGAAGTGTCCAGCCGGATTCGACCGCCCCAAGCTAGTGGATGGGCCGACCGGTCGGTACGGCTGCGGCTCGCGCTTGCACCAACCTTCACTTGGGTGCGCAGCCCGCGCGATTGGCCGCTGCATGGCCGGCCGATCGTACAATGGCTCCCGTCACGTGCTCACCACTCCGGGAGGCCCCATGCGAGCGACCCTGATCCTGGTCCTGTCCACCGCCGCGCTGGCTGCATGCGGCAGCTCGACCGGTCCCAGCGACGAGAATGGCAACAACGTCACTCCGACATCGGTCTCGGCTGTGCCGGACGGCCCGGCGATCAACGGTCACGGCGCGGGCGGCGGTGGTGACGTCGGGCCGAGCACGCTGCCGAACGACGGCGTGACGCCCCCCTGCCTGTCGGCCATTCGCCTGGCGAGTGACCTGCTCCCCGGCCCGGTGAGTTGCCGGCGATAGCATCCCCTACGTCGGCAGCACGGACGCGCGGCCGTTCCGGGGGCGAGAGGTGCGCTCCGTCAGGAACGGTCGTCGTGCGTCGTGGATACCGCGAGACGCGCGAGCTGGCGTCGCTCCGCACCACCCAGGCAGGCGTGGCTGACGAGCGTGGCGAGCAGCGCGGCGGCGAAGCGGTAGCCCTCGCCGTGCATCTCCACGAAACCGGCGCCTTCCAGCCGGACCAGGGCCGACTCGACGTCGCTTCGTTCCAAGCCGAGCATCGCGGCCACCCGCGCCTCGTCGACGGCCAGGCCGGCCACCGCCGCGGCGCCCAATATGCGGCGATCGGCGGCCGAGAGCGCGCCCAAGCGCGCGAGCAGCATCGAGTGCAGCACGACCGGCACGGCCACGGGCAGGGGACTTTCGAGCGTGAGCTGCGGCGGTGGCCATGCCAGCATGTCGGCGCGCGCGGCGACGAGCTCCTCCAGCGAGTCCAGCAGCGTCGCACAGAGCAGCGGATCGCCGCCCGTCTCGAAGACGAGCCGGCGTGCGAGGCGCGCGCGTTCCGCCGGCGTGGTGCACCACCGGGCGGTCGCCTCCACCAGCGCCGCGATCTCCGCGTCGGTGAACGGCGCCAGCGTGACGAGCGCGCCGGCGAGACGGCGGCCCAGATCGCCGAGCAGTCCGAGCAGCGCCGGTGCCGTCTCGGGGCGAGGCGTCTCGAGCGTGAGCACCAGCAGCAGCGGCACATCGTCCACGTCGCGCAGCGCCGCGTGCAGGACGCGGAGCGAGGCGCCATCGACCCACTGCGCGTCGTCGAGTGCGAGCAGCAGCGGGCGCTCCTCCGTGGCCGCACGCAGCAGCGACTGCAGGGCCGCCGCCACCTCGCCCTCGTCATCGGGCGCGCGGGGCGGCACCGGCACCGCCGACGGGGCGAGCGACGCCAGCACGGCCAGCGCATCGGGTGACGCCGCCGGGACGCCGGGGAGGCGCGCGAGCCCGGCACGGAGCAGCCCGCGCAGCGCCGACCAGGGCGCCGCGTGCTCCATCTCCATTGCCGTGACCGCCACCGTACCCGCACCCTCCAGAACGGCGCGCTCGGCCAGCGCGGCGACCAGCCGCGACTTTCCGGCACCTGGCTCGCCCGCCACGGCGACCACGGTGGTGGCCCCGGCGAGCGCATCGGCGAGCAGGCCGAATACGCGTCGGTGCACCGCCTCGCGGCCCACGAGCGGGCGCGCGACCGACGCGGCCCGGGCCGCCGAGACGGGATGCTCCCGCAGGCGAGTCGCGAGCGAGGCGAGGGCCGCCGCGGGCGGCTCGCCCAGCGCGGCGAATGCGTCGACGTGCGTGCGGTACACCATGAGCGCGCCGCCCAAGTCGCCGGCGAGCGCCAGCGCACGCATGCGGAGCGCCGAGGCGGGCACGGAGAGGGGATCGCGTGCGTGGACGGCCGCCGCCCATGCCGCGGCTTCGTCGAAGCGCGAGGCGTCGAGCGCATCCTCGCCCCGCGCGAGCGCCTCGGCGGCGTGCCGCGCCAGCAGGCGCCGCCGCTCCGCGTCGACCCATTCATTGAATGGCTCGGCGTCCTCAAGCGAGAAGCCGTCGAGGAAGGTGGGCAGCGCGTGCGGCGGGTGTCCGGGCAGCTCGGCGAGGGAATCCACCACGAGCCCGTCGGCGGCGAGCTCGAGCGTCTCGCCCGAGGAGCGCAGACGATCGCGTCCAAGCACCAGGCGGAGCCGGCGTACCGCCTCGTTCAGCGAGCGACGGGCGCGCTCCTCGTCGACGTCAGGCCACAGGAGCGCGTGCAGCCGGCCGCGAGTGGCCCGCCGCCCGGGCGCCAGGGCGAGAAACACGAGCAGGGCGAGATGCTTGCGCCAGCCCAGCTCGCTCGGCGCGGGCCCGCCTCCCACCAGGGCCCCGGGTGCACCGAGGCAGCGAAGCTCGAGGGACGGCAGGCCCATCAGCACGCCGGGCGCTAGCGGCTGCTCTCCCGGGAACTGCGCGCGGGAGGCGTGCAGTCGGGCCAGGATTGCGGCTGCTTCGTGGTGGTGTCGGCCGGCAGCACGCGCCGCTCGCGCGGCAGCGTGACCGCATCCTCGGCGGCGAGATAGGCGAGCATCGCCGTCAGCACGGCGTTCTGCCGAAGGTCGTCGAAGAAGATCTTGTCGTACGTGTCGCGGTTGGTGTGCCAGGTGTACGCGAAGTACTCCCACGGCAGCGAGCTCAGCCCGAAGGCCGGCGCGCCGTAGCAGATGAAGCTCGCGTTGTCCGTGCCGCCGCGTCCCGGCGCACCCGGGATCTGCAGCTTGATGTCACCGGACACCTCGGTAGGCAGCTGCGCCATCCACGACGCCACCTGGGGTACGGCACCGGTGAGGCCCTGGAGGCCGATGGTCTGCACCCGGCCGGTGCCGTTGTCCTGGTTGAAGAGCGCCTGCATTCCCTTCACCACCTCCGGATGATCGGCCGCCCAGGCGCGGGACCCGTTGAGTCCCTGCTCTTCCCCGCCCCAGTGCCCGGCCACGATGGTGCGCTTGGGGTTGGGATACACCTGCCTGAGGATGCGCATGGCCTCCAGCATGACGAGCGTGCCCGTGCCGTTGTCGGTGGCGCCGGACCCGCCATCCCAGCTGTCGAAGTGCGCGGAGAGCACTACGTACTCGTCCGGCTTCGCGGTTCCACGAATTTCCGCGACGGTGTTGAAGACCGGCTGCTCGCCGAGGGCCTCGGATTCGGCCTCCAGCCGCACCAGGGGACCCTGGCCGGCCTGCGCGAGGCGGAACAGCAGGCCGTAGTCCTCGCAGCTCACGTCGACGACTGGCACGTCGGGCACGCGCGTGCCGAAGATCTTGTCGACGCCCCAGCCCTGCGACCACAGCGACGTGAGGATGCCCCTGGCGCCGGCTCCGGCCAGCGCGAGCTGGACGGAATCGACGGGCAAGCCGGTGCGCTTCACGCGGGCGCGCCAGTCGTCCCGCGCGGCGGTGCGCTCCCTGGTGAACTTCTCGAACGACTCCCTGGTGGCGAACTGCTTGATGCTCGAGTCCGGCCGGCACGACGGCTCGGCGTACGAGGTGAGCACGAATGCGCCCTTCGCGGACGGCAGCCATGCACGGAACGCGTCCGCATCCGTGACGTCGGGGAGGACGACCACCTTGCCCTCCACCTTCTTCCCCTTCGTACCCGCGCTCCACGCCAGCATCATGGCCTCGAGCGAGCGGACCCGCGGCTGCAGCAGGTCGAGGTGCGTGATGCCACGACGCCAGCTACGCCACGTGCCGTACTGCTCGTTGCGCGCGGTGATGCCCCACTTGGCGTAGGTCTTCACCAACCAAGCGTTGGCCGCCTTCTGCTGTGGTGAACCGGTGAGGCGCGGCCCCAGCGAATCGAACAGCGCCTGCGCGAGCGGCTGCAGCTGCGAGCTGTCGTTGCCCAGACGCCAGATGCGCTCGAGCACGGGGTTCTCGCGCGGGAGCGTCTGCGCGAACAGCGGCGGGACCGCGAAGACAAGAAGGAAGAGCAGGCGCGCGGACGTGCGGATCATGCAGACGAGCCTCGGATGAGGGGATGTCAAGGAGAATGACAGCGATTCGTCCACGGACGGGGACGGCCCCAAGCCCATTTCCGTGGCGACGGAACCACAACGGAACCGATACACCCGGAATATCGGCCAATTCTCGAACAGGGCAATATCATGCAAGATGTAATAAGACAATAACTTACACAAGTGCTAGGTGCGCGTGTTGACCGCTGCCCTGCGAGCCCGTAGCTTCTTTCCGTCGTCAATGAAGTCGACGTCAAGAAACAATCTGCTGATCGCCCGATAAGAGCACACCCGGGGTGACCCGGGGCCGCAAAACTTGAGGTCTCGCGCTCGAGAGTACGGCGAGATAGCTCGGTGCCGAAGGCAGGAATTATCGGGCGTGGGAGACGCGATGCGTTCCACGCCAAGCGGTACCCGGAGCCCGAGGGCTCCACAAATGCTCATCTCGTCGCTCCGCCGACTCGGCGGTGCTTCCTTCGCGCTGGCTGCGCTGGTTCTCGGCGGTTGCTCCTACGAGCCCACGCCGACCCTGCCTGCCGGCGCCGTGTCGTTCACGGCCCCCAGCGAATACGCCACCTGGTGGAGCAGGACCAGCCAGTGCTCCGAGCTCACGGGCAGCATGGCCAAGGTCGAGTGGTATGTGGTGCCCGACGTGGCCACGTTCGCCACGGATGAGGGCGAGAAGGTCGGCATCCGGGTGAAGACCGGCGATCGGATCCAGATCGTGCTCGCGGGTCAGTACCAGCGCCACGAGATGGTGGTGCGGCACGAGATGCTCCACGCGCTGCTGAACCAGCCGGGTCACCCCGACCTCTACTTCACCGAACGTTGCCGGCTCACGTGGGCCACCTGGCAGGCCGACAGCAGCAGCGGCAGCAACAGCACGCTGGCCACCGCGCTCAACTGAGCCACGGGATCAGACGCGGTCCGGCGCCCCCGTGAGGCGGCGCCGGACCGCGTCGGCCGTGATGGCCCCGTGCGCGAGATCCCAGCGCACGATCCCCTCCTCGAGATAGAGCAGCTGCGGCGACTGGTGCCTCACCCCGGTGCGCGCGGTGACCTGCTGCGACAGCTCCGGCTCCTGCACGACGTCCACCATGGCGATCGGCACGGCGTCGCCGTCATCCTCGAGGCGCTCGACCTCCTCGAGCGCCCAGCGGCTCACGCCGCAGCGCGAGCTGTGCTTGAGCAGCAGCAGCCGAGGTGAGGCGAGCAGCCCCTCGAGCGTGTCGGCGCGGAGCGGGATCATCGGCAGCCAAGGCGTGGGGGCGCGGTCGTGCGGACGCGGATCAATCGTCGCGGTGGAAGGATCCACCGCGTTCCGCCAGCAAGGCCAGCGAGTCCGCGGGCCGGAAGCGATCCCCGTGATTCAGCGACAGGTCGCGCAGCGTGGCGACGACCTGGGCGGGCCCGAGGTCGTCGATGAGCCGTAGGGGCCCGCCGCGGAAGGGCGGGAAGCCGATGCCGAAGATGGCGCCGAGATCGCCGTCGCGGGGCGAGCGCACCACGCCCTCGCCGGCGGCCATCGCGGCTTCGTTGAGCATGGCGTACACCAGGCGCTTGTGCAGCATCTCGGCGGAGACCTCGGGCTGCGGCTTCACGCCGAGGAGATCGTAGACCCGATCGTCGGCGCCGGCCTTCCTGCCATCCTCGTACACGTAGAACCCCTTGCCGCTCTTCCGGCCAAGGCGGTTGTCGTGAAGCATGCGCCGCATGACGTCGGCCGGCGCGAGCCGCTCGCCGAACGCGGCGTGCATGACGCCGGCGGCCTTGTGGGCCACGTCGAGGCCGACCTCGTCGAGCAGCGTCACCGGGCCCACCGGAAAACCGAACCCCGTCATGGTGCGGTCGATGACCTCGATCGGCACGCCCTCGAGCAGCAGGCGCGCCGCCTCGTTCAGGTACGGCGTGAGGATGCGATTGACCCAGAACCCCGGCCGGTCGGCGACGACGATGACCGTCTTGCCCATCGTCCGCCCGAATCGCACCGTCCGCGCGATGGCGCGGGGCGAGGTGCCCGCATGCGGGATCACCTCGACAAGCGGCATCCTGTCCACCGGCGAGAAGAAGTGCATGCCAAGGATGCGCTCGGGCCGCCGCGCCATGGCGGCGATGTCGGCGATGGGAATGGTGGAGGTGTTGGTGGCCAGCACCGCGTCCTCGCGCACGACCGCTTCGAGCTCGGCCATGACGGTGCGCTTCACTGCCAGGTCCTCGAACACGGCCTCGACCACCAGGTCGGCCCTTCCGAACCCCTGGTAGCCGTCGGTGCCGGTGAGCAGGGCGACAAGGCGCTGGTGTTGCGGCTTCGTGAGGCTCCGGCGCTTGAGGCGCTCGTCGAGCTGCGACACGGCCGCCTTGAGCCCCTTCCCCACCCGACCCAGCTCGGCGTCGCGGAGCCGGACTTCCACCTCCGCCTTCGCGACGGCGGTGCCGGCGATGCCGGCCCCCATGAATCCACTGCCGACGATGCCCACGCGCGCCACCGGTGCCACGTCGCCCACGCTGCCGGGCGGCACGCCGTCGTCCTTCTTGAGAGCGGTGGTGGCGAAGAAGAGCCGCACGAGGTTGCGCGACACCTGCGTGACGGCGAGCTCCCCGAAATTCTGCGCCTCGGCGGCGAAGCCGGCTGGCAGGCCCTTCTCGAGTCCGATGCGTACGACCTCGAGCGCCGCCGGCGGCGCGGGATAGTGTCCACCGGACTTCTTCAGCAGCTGTCGCCGCGCGCCACGATAGACGAGTCGTCGGCCGATCGCGGTGCGATCAAGCAGCGCGCCCGCACCGCCGCGGCTCTCGCGTTCAGGAGGCCCCTCGCGGACCAGGCGATCGGCGGCACGCACGGCGGTGACGCGCAGGATCGCCGGGTGCACCAACTCGTCGACCAGACCGAGCTTTCGCGCCTTCGCCGCTCGCACCGGCTTGCCGGTGAGGATCATGTCGAGCGCGGCGCGGAGCCCGACGAGCCGCGGCAGCCGGGTGCAACCGCCCAGGCCGGGCAGGATGCCGAGCTGCACCTCGGAGAGCTGGAGCTGGGTCTTCGGATGGTCGGTGGCCACGCGCCACTGGCAGCCGAGCGCGAGCTCCAGCCCGCCACCGATGCAGTTGCCATGGATGGCCGCGACAACGGGCTTGCCGAGCGTCTCGAGGCGCTGCACCAGCGCCTGCCCGCGGCGGCTGAGCGCGCTTGCTTCCTCCGCGGAGCGGAGCGCCACGAACTCGTTGATGTCGGCGCCGGCGATGAAACTGTCGGGCTTGCCGGAGCACAGCACCACGCCGCGCACCACCGCATCCTGCGCGAGCTTCTCGAGCAGCGCCGCGAGCTCCTCACCCACCGCCTGCGAAATGGTGTTGACGGGCGCACCGGGCACGTCGAAGGTCACCACGGCGATGCCCTGCTCGAGCGTCGTCGAGAAGACGCTCACGCCGCCTCCAGCACGAGCGCGTGGGCCATGCCGCCCTGGGCACAGATGGAGATGAGCCCGAACTCGGCGCTGCGGCGGCGCATCTCGTTGGCGAGCTGCGTGACCAGCCGGGCACCCGTCGCGCCGAACGGATGGCCCACGGCGATGGAGCCGCCCATCACGTTGGTGCGGGACCAGTCGACCTCGCCCACCGGCTCGGAGAGCCCGAGCTTCTGCGCCCACGTCGGCGAGCCCCACGCCTCCACGTTGGAGAGCACCTGCGACGCGAACGCCTCGTGGATCTCGACGAGTCCCAGATCCTCCCACCCGAGCCCGGCGCGCGCGAGCGCCTTCGGCACGGCGTAGACCGGGCCCATGAGGAGCTGCCAGGACGGATCGACGGCGGCGACGGCGTAGCTGCGCAGGTACGCGAGCGGGCGGTACCCGAGGGCACGGGCGCGCTCCTCGCTCATGAGCAGCACCATCGCGGCGCCGTCGGTGAGCGGCGAGCTGTTGCCCGCGGTGACAGTGCCGTAGTGCCGGTCGAACACCGGCCGGAGCTTCGCGAGCTGCTCGAGCGAGCTGTCCGGCCGGATGCCGTTGTCGGACGTGGCCACCTCCTCCATGCCCCGGCCACCGAACCATGGCACGATCTCCGCCGTCATGCGGCCGTCGGAGGTGGCGGCGGCGGCGCGCTGGTGGCTCTGCAGCGCGAGCCGATCCTGCGCCTCGCGGCTGATGCGGTTCTCCTTGGCCATCTTCTCGGCCGACTGGCCCATCGACTCGCCGGTGGACGGCTCGGCGATCGCCGGCGTCACCGGCACGAAGTCCCTCGGGCGCACGCGGCCCAGAATGGCGAGCCGGTCGCCCATGGACTTCGCCTTGGCGGCCTCGACCAGCAGGCGGCTCATGCGCGCCGAGTGCAGCACCGGGATGTCCGACAGCGACTCGACGCCGCCGGCGAGCACGAC
>Ga0070671_100004678_pt1 | contig 10860 bp, 12 predicted proteins | sample KBSS73metaG_FD_65341 | JGI IMG/M metagenome (GOLD analysis project Ga0070671, IMG submission 65341) | Switchgrass rhizosphere microbial communities from Kellogg Biological Station, Michigan, USA - KBS S7-3 metaG | ecosystem: Host-associated > Plants > Roots > Rhizosphere > Soil ... | reverse complement strand
TGCGTCTTAGCCCGGGAGACGCCGAGACGGCCCGCGATTACGCGCAGTTTGCCGCCAAGGTGGGCCGCGCCGCAGAATCGCGCCGACTTTCGGCTCAGGCCCTCGCGCTGGATCGCCTCAATCCGAATTCATACTACGCCCGCTTCATGGTGTTGCTGGCAAACCGCAGCTTTAAAGAAGCAATTGAATTCACGAGGTTCGTCGAACGTACATATCCAGCGATGTTTCACTGGCAGTTCGACGCTGGCTGGTGCCTCCTCGTGCTGGGCCGCACGGACGAAGCACGACGCTACTTCGGACAGGACCCCACTCCGATGGGTCAAGCGTTCCTCGCCGCGCGCACGGGAAACAGACCCGAAGTCGATCGTAACGTCGCGGCGCTCCGCAACGACTTTGGCGATGCTGCGAGCTATCAATACGCGCAAATGTATTCGATCCTCGGCGACAAGAACCGCGCCTTGGACGCTCTCGATCGTGCGTGGCAGATCCGCGACAGTGGCCTTGCCTGGGTGAAGGCCGATCCATTCCTCGATCCGCTCCGGAGCGACCCGCGTTTCCAGGCTCTGGTGAAGAAGCTGGACTTCCCGACTTAACCGTTCGCGCTGCCCGGGTTTGGCAATCAGCGGCATAACGAATACCATTGCCGCTTCCCGGAGGGGCGCCGTGACGGACCTGTTCCTGTCCTACAAAGCGGAAGATCGCAGCCGCGTCGCACCGCTGGTGCAGGCGCTTGAGGAAGACGGGCTCAGCGTCTGGTGGGACGCGCATATCGGCGCCGGCGATACGTGGCGCGAGACGATCCTTCGCCACCTGGAAGCCGCACGCGCAGTCATCGTCGTCTGGAGCCGGCGCTCGGTCGGTCCCAAGGGCGAGTTCGTCCGCGATGAAGCGACGCGCGCCAAGCGCCGCGGAACCTATCTCCCGATCCGCATCGACAAGGTCGAGCCGCCGCTCGGCTTCGGCGAGACGCAGGCGCTCGACCTCACGAGCTGGAACGGCGACCGCTCGGACCCGCGATACCAGGCGGTGCTGGGCACCATTCGCCGCAAACTTGGTATCAAGGCGCGTGGCGCGACCGGAACTCCGGTTCAGGAAAGAGGCATGAGCCGCCGCACGCTGGTGGCAGGGGGGACCGCTGCAGCCGCCGTCGTTGCCGGTGGCGGCGCATGGTTTTTGCTGAGGCCTACCGCCGCAAGATCCAACAGCATCGCCGTGATGCCGTTCGCCAACCTCAGCGGCGATCCGGGACAAGCCTATTTCTCGGACGGGATCGCGGAGGAACTCAGAACGGCGCTTGCGCGCATTCCGGGCCTGAAGGTGGTGGCGCGCACTTCCTCGGAGGCGGTTCGGAATGCCGACGCCGCGACGGCCGCGGCCAAGCTTCACGTCCAGACCATCCTCACAGGCAGCGTGCGACGCTCGACAGGCATGATGCGGATCAGTGCACAGCTGATCGACGGCAAGGAGGGGACGGAGCGCTGGTCCGAAGTTTACGACCGTCCTTTGGGCGACGTTCTGCAGATCCAGTCCGACATCGCGCAAAAAGTTGCCTCTGCCCTCGCAATTCAGCTGGCGCCGGGAAAAGCCGGGCAGCTTACCGCCGGCGGCACGACCAATCCCACGGCGCACGACCTGTTTCTCAAGGGAGTTGCCGTGCGCCAATCGGGGCACACGCGGACCAATCTCACGGAGGCCGTCGCTCTCCTGAATGAGGCAATCGCGAATGACCCCCGCTACGCCAATGCCCATGCGATGAAGGCAATCAGCCTCGCTGAGCTGACGGCGGGATTTTCCAACAGTGCATCGGACATGCAGAGCGGTTTCGAGAGAGCCGCCCAGGCGGCACATCAGGCGATCGCCCTGTCACCGAATGCCCCATATGCCCACGCCGCGCTCGGCGCCGTGATGGAGAACCAATTGAATCTGAAGGGCGCGGATGCAGAATTTCGCATCGCGGCGAGCCAGAGCCCCGGAAGTGCGGTGATCGCGGGGGACTATGGACGCTTTCTGGGCTTCACCGGGAGATTCGATGAGGCGCTTCAATACGGTAGGAGAGCGGTTGCGATCGATCCTTTGAACGCGCGATCATATTCCGTCGAAATGATCACCTACTATTACGCGCGGCGCTATCTGGAGTGCATAGATGCGGCCCACCGGCTTTTGAGGCTGGCGCCCGAGAGTTCCCCGGGGCAGACAACGCTTGGCGATGCGCTGATGGAGCTTGGCAAATATGCCGATGCGCGGGCCGTCTATTCGAAGATCGCTGCGGATGACGTCTTCCGACTGACCAGCGAGGGCGTTCTCGATGAACGCATGGGCAATCACGATGCGTCGGCGGCCGCGGTTCGCAAGCTGGAGCAACTTTACGGCGGAGCGGCGAGCTACCAGTTGGCGCAACTTCACGCTCAGCGCGGGGAAACCGACGCTGCAATCGCGGCGCTCCAGATGGGCTGGCAGGTTAAGGATCCCGGATTGAGCGCCATGCGCGTCGATCCATTGATGGACCCGATCCGAAACGATCCTCGATTCGAGGCGATTGCCGAGAAACTCAACTTTCCGACTTAGCGCTGGCGCCGCAGCATTACGCATGCCAGTGCGCCGCCGATGACCAACCGCAAACCGCTGGCCGGCGGCTGTTTCCTCACAATCTGTATCCTCGCCGGCTTCCCCCTCGGCCTCGCCATCCGCAATCCGATGAAAGGCGTGCTGATCGGCACCGGCGTCGGCATCCTGCTCGCCGTTGCCCTTTGGCTGATCGACAGCAGACGAACCCGCTAGACGATCTTCCGCCCCGACCAGATCACGCGGCCGATGCAGTTGATCTCGTCGAGCCCGCAGTCCGGCCAGTCGGGATAGGCCGGATTGTCCGATTGCACCGTTACCCGCCGCCCCATCGGATTGAGCGCAAGGCGCTTCACGACCAGCGCATCGTCCACGCGCAGCACGTAGATTCCGTCGCGCAGCCGCTCCCCGCAATCTCCGAGGTCGACCAGGATGTCGTCGCCGTCGTTCAGCGTCGGCGACATGGAATCCCCTTCGACGCGAACGATCGAAAGGCTCGACGAGGGCGTTGCGGTCAGCGCTTTCAGCCAGCGCTCGTCGAAGCCGAAATAGGGCTTTCCATAGCCTTCGTTGACGATCGCGCCCGGACCTGCCGAGGCGAACACTGGGTGGCGCTGAATGCTGACCAAGCCGTCGGGCGCGCGCAGCTCCTCCGCCGGCCCGCCCAACAGCGCCTCCGAAATCGAGAAATAGCGGGCAAGCTTGCGCCGCTCCTCCTCCTTCAATCGTTTGGGAACGCCACGCCGGACGAACTGCTGGATATAGGCGGAATTCCGCCCAAGCATCCGCGAGAGGCCGGCGAAGTCCTCCCCGCGCTCATTGCATAATCGCTCCAGGACGGCGCGGGCGTCAGTCGTCATTAATTCCCCATAAACGATAGGTAACTGCCTAGACAAGTAGGAAATGCGTTGGGAATGAGCAATCCGCCGAGTCGTTAGGACCAGTAAGGATTGCACTGTGCATTTGTTGAGAGAGGTCGAGAAGTTTCTGCGCCAAAGTGACGTTGCTCCCACCCGATTCGGCCGTGAAGCCGTGGGAGATCCCCGTTTCGTGTTCGATCTGAGGAATGGCCGCGACCCGCGGCCGACGACAATTGCCCGCGTCCGCGCATATCTGGAAGCGATCCAATGAACCGTATTGCGATGTCCGCCGCCGCTGCGGGGCTGCTTCGCTCGCTGATCGCCCGTGCTGAAGTTCCGCGCGATAGGATTCTGCTTACCGATGTGCGTTCAACGGACTGGCAATCGTTAACGTTAATAGGCGAGCGACACAGGCTCGAGCTTCGGGTCGTCGGACCCGAGGCATCGGCTGCGGTTGAGCGCATGTGCGACGGCCTCGAAGATGCCGAATTCCAGATTCCACGCCAGATCGTGGCAGACATTGCCGTCGCGGGAGAGCCTAGCCGCGCGCGCGATGGTTCGATCTGCATCGTCATCGAGGCGCTGACGGTCGAGGAGTGAGCTAACGGAGCGAGCGCCGCAACTCGCTCAGCGCGTCGTAGAGCGCTTTGGATGCGTCTTCGGGCGTTCCGGATGAGCGGTCCCCGTGCAGATGCCGTTCGATGCGCGCGTTGAGTTGCCCCGGCGTCGGCATCGCAGCCGGGTCGAAAAGCCGGACGACGCGAGAGTCCGGACCAAGCTCGGTGAGGATATCCTCAAGCAGCAGCTCCTCCGTGGCGACGGGGGCCACCAGCCGATCGGCATCGGTCAGCAGCAGTTCGTCCATGGCCGGATGTGTCGGGTGCAATCGGTCCGAATCCGTCAGCACCAGTTCACCCGCGAGACCGGCGATCGTGCGCTGCAACCGGTGCGCATCGGTCAGCACAAGCTCCTCGGCATCTGCAATCTCGAGCTGCGGGAGCACGAAATGCGGCACTTCGAACTTCGGCGGCCGCGCAACGGTTCGGCGCAGAACTCGCGCCGAAAGCCAATAAGCGAGCGCAGCAGAAGCCGCAGAGACCATCATTCGCCTGAATTCCACGACTTCCGGAGGCAGCGCGGACAAGCACGCGAAAGCCACGGCCGCGGCGAGCAACGCAGCCGCACCACGGTCGACCACCGCTTCTATCGATTCTTCCCGGCGCCCCCGCATGGGCACCGATTAGCAGCCAATCCTTGCCAGTCGGTTAGACGACCGGCACTTCCTTTGGCTTACGAATCTCGCTCACGCTCGGCGCATCCTCGATCAGGTCGATGACGGCGTTGGTGAACTCCTCCACGTCCTGCGGATTGCGGCTGGTCACAATATTGCCGTCCGTGACCGCAGCCTCGTCGACCACGTTGGCGCCGGCATTGCGCAAGTCGGTGCGGATCGAGGGCCAACTGGTCGCCGTCCGGCCGCGCAGGAGGTCCGCTTCGACGAGGAGCCATGGGCCATGGCAAATTGCGCCGATCGGCTTGCCCTGCGCGGCGAAGTCCCTGATCAGCTGAATCACCCGCACATTCATGCGCAAATGATCCGGATTGCGAACGCCTCCGGGCAAGATCAGCGCATCAAAATCGTCCGCAATTGCCTCCTCAACCGTGAGGTCGGGCCGGATCGTCTTGCCGGGATCGTCATGGACCGTGGCCTGGATCGGATCTCGCTTGGGCGAGGCAAGCACGACTTCGGCGCCCCGCTTCTGGAGAATTTCGCGCGGGCCGAACAGCTCCCACTCCTCGAATCCGTCCGTCGCGACGATGAGCACTCTCGAATCCGGAATCTGGGGCATCAGTCGTCTCCTTCTTCGTGACCGCAGGAACCCGCCCGCTCGGCCAAGCGCTTATGCCTCTCCATGAGTCGAGTAAAACCAGCTGGCCCCGAAAATGCTTCGGCATAGCAGCGACACCGAACCGGGGATCAGCCGGAAGCGGATGGGCCGCTATTGGGCCTATTTCGATTCACAGGGAAACCGCATCACCGACCGTGACGAGATCGACCGCTTGAACGCGATCGGTCTCCCGCCCGCTTATGAACACGCCTGGTTCTGCGCCGACCCGAACGGGCATCTTCAGGCGACCGGAATCGATGCCCGCGGACGCAAGCAATACCGCTACCACACCGAGTTCCGCGAGAAGCGCGAGAGCGCCAAATACGAAGGCCTTCTCGAGTTCGGCAAGGCGCTCCCCAAGCTGAGGCGCCGCGTCGAAAAGGACCTGAAGGGCCGCAACCTGTCGCGCGAGGCGGTGCTCGCGGCGGTCGTGCGCCTGCTCGACACCGAGCATATCCGCATCGGCAACGAAGAATATGCCCGCACGAACAAGAGTTTCGGCGCAACCACGCTGCGCAGCCGCCACCTGAAGCGGACCGGTCACGGCCTGATGATGCGCTTCACTGGCAAGCACGGGATCGTCCACGAAGTGAAGATCAGCGACGGCAACCTCAAGCGCATCTGCAAGCGCTGCCAGGAGCTGCCGGGCCAGATGCTCTTCCAATACGTCAACGGAGACGGCGAGCCTAAGCCGATCACGTCCACCGACGTGAACGAATATATCAAGGAAGCAAGCGGTGGCGACTTCACCGCCAAGCATTTCCGCACCTGGAGTGCGAGCGTCATCGCGCTAAACCAGATGCTGAAGAAAGCCGAGGACGCGCGCATCACGGTCAAGACGGTCATCGAGCCCGTCGCCGAAGCGCTCGGCAACACGCCAGCGATCAGCCGCAAGTCCTATGTCCATCCCAGGCTGCTGGACGCGATCAAGGAGAATTCGCGCGATCCGCTGAACGGAATGGAGCGCCCGCGCGGACGCAAGCGCCTGTCGAGCGCCGAGGTGGCTTTGCTTGAATTCCTCGCCCAGGGGGCCAAGCGAGCGCGCCGCCGCAAGCCCAAGCCGGAGGAGAAAGCCGCAAGCGCCCAGGCTGTCCGGGAACAAGCCGCCGCTTGATTGCTGCCGCCCTGCCCGCCAAGACCGGGCCGATGGGTTTCCACCGCACGTTGGAATGGCTGGCTCAGAACCGGGACGGGCTGCTGCTCGGCCTCTCGGTCGGGCTCGCGCTGGTCGCCTTCATGCTCTTGTTCCGGAGCTACGGCCAGCGCGTGGTCAGGCGCGATCCGGAGGGAATCGGCTGGCGCCACGTCATCGCCCGGGTGCTCGCGAGAACCACCCTCGCCTTCATGATCATCGCTGCTGCCGACGTCGTGGCGACCTACGCCGAGCTTCCGCGCCGCATAGCGCACCTCATCGACATCATCTTCACCATCGCATTCGCGATCCAGGGCGCGATCTGGGTCCGCGAACTGATCCTCGGCCTGATCGGGCGCAAGGTCGCCGAGGAGAATGGCTCGGGCGCGCTCGGCAACGCGATGGCGATCATCCGGGTGCTGGTCAGCGTCGCTTTGTTCGCAATTGCTGCCATCCTGATCCTCGACAATCTCGGAGTAAACGTCACGGCGCTGGTCGCCGGGCTTGGAATCGGCGGCATCGCGATCGGCCTAGCCGCGCAGGGCATCTTCTCCGACCTGTTCGCAGCGCTTTCGATCCTGTTCGACAAGCCGTTCAAGAAGGGTGACACGATCCGCTACGACAACAGCACCGGAACGGTCGAGCGCATCGGCCTGAAGACGACGCGGCTGCGCTCGATCACCGGCGAGCAGCTGATCATGGCCAACACCAAGCTACTCGAGCGCGAAATCCACAACATGGCCGCGGCAAAGGCCCGGCGTGTCACCGTCTACCTCGCAATAGGAGGAGAAGCGTCGGCCCGCTCCATCGATTCGGTGGTCGAGGCGTCGAAGGCGGCCGTCGAGGCCCAGAAAGGGTGCAAGTTCGTCCGCTGTGTTCTGTCGGGAGCTGGCAACGGCGCACTGACGTTCGACCTGGTGTACGACGATTCCACTCGCGACGCTGACAAGCTGGCTACGGACCGCGCGGAGATCCTGCGGTCCCTGATTGAAAGGATCGGCGCGAAGAAACTCCAGCTCGTCCGCGCGTCCGACCAGCCGACGGCGCCTCTGCCCTTCTAGGCTGGCTTGCGCTCTTATTCACACGTCTGCAAATAAGCGGCGATGCCGATCGCCAGCCTTGACGAGATCCGCGCTCGCACTGGCGAAGAGGTGGGCATTTCGGGCTGGTTGACGGTCGATCAAACGCGCATCGACGCCTTTGCCGACGCGACCGAGGACCGCCAGTTCATCCACGTCGATCCGGCCGCCGCCGCGCAGACGCCGTTCGGCGGCACGATCGCGCACGGCTTTCTCACGCTTTCGCTGCTCTCGCGCATGGCGGCCGAGGCGATGCTGGTGCCCGAGACGATCAAGATGGCGCTGAATTACGGCTTCGACCGCGTCCGCTTCCTTGCGCCGGTGAAGTCGGGCAAGCGCGTTCGCGGCCGCTTCGTCCTTGACTCGGTCGAGGAGAAAGCGCCCGGGCAATGGCTGTTGCGACATAGCGTCACTGTCGAGATCGAGGGCGAGGACAAGCCCGCACTTACCGCACAGTGGCTCGGACTGATTATCACCTGAGGAGAGTAAGATGGCTCGCGAAGCCGTGATCGTTTCCACCGCCCGGACGCCGATCGGCCGCGCATATAAGGGTGCGTTCAACGCGACACCGGGGCCGACCCTTGGCGCCTTCTCGCTGAAGCCCGCTATCGAACGCGCCGGGATCGACGCTGGCGAGATCGACGATGTCGTCTGGGGCGCGGTGCTGACGCAAGGCACGCAGTTCGGAAACATCGGCCGCCAGGTCGCGCTCCGCGCCGGCTGCCCGGTCAGCGTGTCGGGCATGACGATCGACCGCCAGTGCTCGTCCGGCCTCATGGCGATTGCCACGGCCGCCAAGCAGATCATCACCGACCGCATGGATGTGGTCGCCGCAGGCGGTCAGGACTCAATCAGCCTGGTGCAGACGCCTGACATGCGCATCGCGCCCGACCCCTCGCTGATCGCCATGCACAAGCATGTCTACATGCCGATGCTGCAGACGGCAGAAACGGTCGCCCAGCGCTACGGCATCAGCCGCGAGCGGCAGGACGATTATGCGCTAAAGAGCCAGCAGCGCACCGCCGCAGCTCAAGCCGCTGGCCGTTTCGACGACGAGATCGTTCCGGTGACCACGACGATGTCGGTCAAGGACAAGGAAACCGGCGAAGTTTCGCAGCACGAGATCACCATATCGAAGGACGAGGGCAATCGTGCCGACACCACGCTTGAAGGCCTCGCTGGCCTCAACCCCGTGCTCGGTCCCGAGACGTCGATCACTGCCGGCAATGCCAGCCAGCTATCCGACGGAAGCTCAGCCTCGATCCTCATGGAAGCCGGGGAAGCGGCGCGCCGCGGCCTTTCGCCGATGGGCCGCTACGTCGGTATGGCCGTCGCCGGCACGGAGCCGGACGAAATGGGGATCGGCCCCATCGACGCGGTGAACAAGCTGCTCAAGCGCTTCGACCTCAAGGTCGACGATATCGGGCTATGGGAGCTCAACGAGGCGTTCGCCGTGCAGGTGATCTACAGCGCGGAACAACTCGGAATCCCCGAGGATCGCCTCAACGTGGACGGCGGTTCCATCTCGATCGGCCACCCCTACGGCATGAGCGGCGCGCGCATGACCGGCCACGCCCTCATCGAGGGCAAGCGCCGCGGCGTGAAATACGTCGTCGTGACCATGTGTGTCGGCGGTGGCATGGGCGCGGCGGGACTGTTCGAGGTGCTGTAACTCGGCCGTATCCGCGCACGCGAAAAGGGAGAGATCGAGATGACAGACCGGTTGCAACCGGTGCAGCAACTCTATGCCGCGTTCGCGGACGGAGACGGCGCGCGCCTGCAGGAGTTGCTTGCTGACACGCACTGGGTGGAAGCCGCCGGGATGCCGTATGGCGGCACGTACCAAGGCTTCGGCGAAATCGCCGCCAATGTCTTCGGCCCGATCTCCAAGGACGTCGAAGGTTTCAACGCCAAGCCGGAAGAGATTGTCGTCGCCGGCGAAGACCGGGTGCTGGCGCTGGGTACCTACCGAGGCCGCGGAGCCGCCGGCGAACTAGCAGCTCCTTTCGCCCATCTATGGACGGTGCGCGACGGGCGCATCACGCATTTCGTCCAGTACGCCGACACGCACCTCTTTCGGAAAGCGATTGGCCGATAGGCGGGTGATTGATCCAATACCGGACCTGTGTATCATAGGAATAACACAGTCCTGGGGATCGGATGAAAACGATTGCGTTACTTGGTTTGGCCGTTGCTCTGACAGCTGCAGCACCCGCGCAGCATAAAGCAGGCCCGGTTGCGAGTGGCCTCAGACTCGTCGACCTCATTCCCGCTTTCGACAAGACCGCGGCTGCAACCGCCAAACTCGGCGACGACAAGGCAAAGGTCGCCTTGTTCGAAAAGCGCATGACGCCGATTGCGAGCGGCTTCTACGCCCGCAGGCGCAAGCCCGACCGATACGACCAGCGCGTCCTCGCGAACCTCAAAGCCTATCCCGAACAGCGGGAGAAGATCCTCGCCGTCGCACGGGAGTTCCAGAAGCTGTTCGTTCCCGCCCGAGAGAGCTTCCGAAAGGCCTTCGGTCCAGTGTCATCCAGGCAGCCGGTCTACCTGCTCCACAGCCTCGGGGAGATGGACGGCGGAACGCGGGACGACCTGGTCGGAGGCAAGTCGACCCTGATTTTCGGCGCCGATGTAATCGCGAAGATCCACTACGGTCACGACATGACGCCTTTCTTCCATCACGAACTGTTCCACGTCTACCACGAGCCGGTCATGAAGGACTGCAAGGCGGCGTGGTGCTCCCTCTGGGAAGAAGGCCTCGCGACCTACGTCGCCGGGACGCTCAATCCGGGCGCCGGCGACGCCGCCCTGATGCTCGACCTTCCGGCACCGATCCGGCCCGCGGTGGACGCCAACCTCAGGGGTGCGGTTTGCGCTGCCAGGCCGCTGCTCGAATCCGAAAAGGAAGAGGATTATTCGAAACTCTTCTTCGGCAACGCGCACATCGAAGGGTTTCCCGCCCGCATGGGCTATTACCTCGGCTACCTGGTCGTCGCCGACGTCGGCAAGACACGCACGCTCAAGCAGCTTGCCGCGCTCAAGCCGGCCGAGATCAAGCCATTGGTCGACCAGAGTCTCGACCGGATGGCGAGCTGCCCCACGAAGCCGTGACGGGCATGCTATAATCGACGCCGTCACTCGTGGGAGGCGAATCGATGCTGTTGTCGTCCGGGATCCTGATTGCCGTCCTGCTCGTCTTGTTCGTCCTTTCGCTGAAGAGCTTCGGCATCAATCAAGAATATCAGCGCGGCGTGCTGTTCCGTCTCGGACGGCTGGGCAAGGCCAAGGGCCCCGGCTGGTACTGGCTGATCCCGTTCGTCGACCGCGTCGTCCGG
>Ga0070671_100004672_pt1 | contig 10866 bp, 9 predicted proteins | sample KBSS73metaG_FD_65341 | JGI IMG/M metagenome (GOLD analysis project Ga0070671, IMG submission 65341) | Switchgrass rhizosphere microbial communities from Kellogg Biological Station, Michigan, USA - KBS S7-3 metaG | ecosystem: Host-associated > Plants > Roots > Rhizosphere > Soil ... | reverse complement strand
TGTACGCACCGGCTACAGCGGCGCCGACCCCGACCTCAAGCTCGTCGACATGCAGTCGGTCGAGATTCTCGAGGGGCCGCAGGGAACGCTCTACGGGTCCGGCGCGCTCGGCGGAATTGTCCTATTGCGGCCGAACAAGCCGGATTTCGGCGAGAGCTCAGGGAGCCTTTCAAGCGGTATGAGCTTCACCCGCCGCGGTGCCCCCGGGCACGACACGTCCGGCGTCCTGAACCTCCCGCTTGGTTCGCGGGCGGCGTTCCGCGCGGTCGCCTATCGCGCGCTTGATGGCGGCTACATCAACAATATCGCCACCGGCGAGAAAGACGTGAACGACGTCAGGGTGACCGGTGCGCGCGCGTCTTTGTCGCTCAATCCCGCCGGCGACTGGATGATCGACGCCGGCCTCGCCATTCAGCGCATCCGAGGCAATGACAGCCAGTATGCGGACCGCGGCGGCAGCGGATTGTCGCGCGATAGCCTCGTCGACCAGCCGTTCGCGTCGGCGTTCGGGCTGGCCAGCGTCGTCGTGCGCAGTGATTCGGGCGCGCTTCGCTTCCGCTCGACCAGCGCGCTCACCCGTCAGGACATCGAAGAGAATTTTGACGTCAGCAGCGGCGGCGACGCGCGTCAGCTCCGCCAGCACAGTAACGGGCGATCGCTCAGTAACGAGACGAGGCTGTGGCGACCGATGGCCGATGGCTATAGCTGGCTCGCAGGGTTCAGCGCGATCTCCGACCTCTATGCGGTCGCGCGCGATCTCCGACACGATGGGCGGCGCATCGATCTCGCCGGTGCCCAGAACCGGATCCGCGAAGCCACACTGTTCGGCGAGGCCGGACTGGAACTCGGCCACTCGATCGACGCTACCGTCGGCGGGCGCTATACGATCGCTTCGCTGGCACGCTCGGGCCAGCATCTGAGCCCAAACGGCGTCATCCCCCCCGAGGCCGACCGCCAGGAGCACAGTTTCCTCCCCTCCGCTTCGCTGCTAGCGCGGCCGCTCGACAAGCTCACCGTGTACGCCCGCTATCAGCAGGGATTCCGTCCGGGTGGCGTCTCAATCGCGGCGGAAACGATCCGGCTCTATCGCAGCGATCGCCTGCGCACTGCGGAGGCAGGCTTTCGCTTCGGGCTGCCCGGGCGCGACAGTTTGGATTTTGAGGGCAGCGCGGCCTTCAGCAAGTGGAGCAACATCCAGGCCGACTTCCTCGACCCGGCGGGACTTCCCGCCACGGACAATATCGGTGACGGCCGCGTCTGGACCCTCTCGGCGAACGGCGGCACGCTCATCACGGATGGTATCAGGCTGGAGGCCGGCCTTGCCTGGAACGATGGCCGGATCACGCGCCCCGCGCCGCGGTATCGCATCGGCTGGGACCCGCTCAACGGGATGATGGGTATCCCCAACATTGCGCGCGTCGTTGCGCGGGCAGCACTGGACTGGCGAACGCCCGTTGGCGATGACAGGTCAATCCGCGCCAATCTCTACGTCCGCTACGTCGGCCGATCGCGCCTTGGCGTCGGCCCCCAGCTCGGCGCGTCCCAAGGGCAATATGTGGACTCCGGCCTGGTATTGCGGCTGGATGACAAGCGGCGCGCGTGGACGCTCAACGTGACAAACATCACGAACGCGGTGGGGAATCGCTTCGCGTTCGGCGCTCCGATGCGGGCCGACGCCGACCAGATCACACCGCTGCGACCCCGCACGGTACGCATCGGCATCGAGCAAAAATTCTAAACCACTCGACGCGCGCGCTGCGTTTTGTCGCGGAAGGGGCGCAGACCGGGTCTTGCGCCAAATGCCGGGAGCCTTTTTGAGCGACCGATGGGCCTGTGACGGATCAACCGCAGCAGTGCCTAGGTGCTCGCCACGAGTGCGCTCGACGGGAAGATTGTTGTCGCGGCCATTCACTTTCGGCCCGAAGCTGACATGCGTTCTATGCTGAGCCTGAGCTTCTGGTTTTAGCAGCGCTGGCCGAGCCACGGCTCACGACCGTAGCTCGGCGTGCCGTGCTTAACGTTGGCGGCGCTGGAACCAGTCGCTGTCCAGCACTTCCAGACGGTGGTCGGTAATGTACCATTTGCCGTCATCGTCGCTGAGCTCGCATGTGAAGGCCCGGGAGAGAAACGCGTTCACGTCGCCGTCCGTGCTGAAAAGGTCGGGAAAAACGGTCGTCAGGAAATCCCGATCGCCGTTGCGAAGCTGCGCCATCGTCGCTTCGCATTCGCCTCTACTGCCGTAGGGTATGCCCAAGTGCTCGGCATGATGCGCCATCGTGGGAGTTGCGAGCACTAGCGTTCCGAAGACTGCGGCAATTGAGAGCTTCTTCATAGGGTGCCTCCTGCGACAAAGCCGTCGCGGGGAAACGACTTCCAACCTCTATACCTCTCGCAATGACCCGTGCAGTTATCTTTTGTCGGTTGGTTGGGGTCACGCGCTGCACTGGCGCGATGAGTGTCAGCTTTCCACCCATAACAGACGTTATAGCTGTGATTCTGGGCGGCTCTGTGAGACACGCCAGCCAGGGAAGGCCACACGCGAGAAGGAGGCATGGACTCATGTCGTACGCGGTGATCAGAACCTATTCGGGCACTGGAGCCAAAGAGCTGTTCGATCTGCTTGAGCGGCGCAAATCGGACGTCGACGGCCTGATGCGATCTATCGAAGGCTTTGAAAGCTACGCCCTCATTCGCACGGACGAAGGCGGTACCACGATCACGGTCTGCCAGGACAAGGCGGGAACGGACGAAAGCTTGCAAAGGGCAAGGGAATGGATCGCGACTAACGCGTCCCAAATCCAAGCCGCGGCGCCGGCCGTGTCGGAAGGTCCGGTCATTTTGCAGTTGAGCGCGAGCGAGGTGCCGGAAACGACTGCAGCAATGCCGCTTCCGACCGCTTATTAAGCACCAATGCTTCGAAGGGCGGTTTTTTTTGGCGACATGCCAGGGCCGCCCTTTCGTCAGCCACTGTTAGTGTCGGCTTTCCCCCTCCTCCGGCGTTCGATGCTTGCGATGCAGAGGCGGCTCGAGCTGCTGAAGTTGGCTGTCAGCAGCCCGTCCGCTTATGTCTGCTTTCCACTCACTCTTGTCATAAGCGCGCATCGGAAATCTCAGATTTTGTGAATCGAAGCACATGACATAACGTCGCCGCCTCTTGCCCGGGGGGCAGCAGTGATCGGTGCGACGGACGTATTTGTCTCGTACAAGGCGGAGGATCGCGCTCGCCTTCGTCCTTTAATCGGGGCGTTGGAGAGAGAAGGCTTCACCGTCTGGTGGGACACGCACATCGGTGGGGGCGTCCATTGGCGCGAGGATATTCAAGAACATCTGGACGGGGCGAAATGCGTTATCGTCGTGTGGAGCAGGCGCTCCGTCGGCATTGAAGGCGACTTCGTTCGCGACGAGGCCAGCCGCGCTCGTAAGCGGGGCGCCTATTTGCCCGTCCGTCTCGATGCCGTGGAACCGCCGCTCGGGTTCGGCGAGGTCCAAGCTATTTCCCTGAAAGGCTGGAAAGGAGACCCCACTGATCCGCGTTTCCTCGCAATCACTGAGGCGGTCCGCCGCCGCATTGCAGGCGAGGACATTGCTCACGTCAACCTCGGCAATCGCGGACACGCAATGTCGCGCCGAACCCTCGTGGTCGGAAGCGCGGCAGCTGCAACCGCCCTGGCCGCTACTGGAGGCTGGCTCGTCCTTAAGTCGGGCGCGGCAAATGCAGGAAGGATTGCGGTTCTTCCCTTCGACAATCTGTCTGGCGATGCTGCCCAGACATATTTTTCCGAAGGCATTGCCGAGGAACTCCGCTCGGCTCTGACGCGCATCGGCATGCAGGTCATTGGGCGGGCCTCGTCCGACGCGGTGAAGGACCTGGACACGAAAGTCGTGGCATCGAAACTCGGCGTCGCGAATATCTTAACCGGCAGCGTTCGCCGATCTTCCGCAATGGTGCGCATCAGCGCACAGCTGGTCGATGGGAGTGACGGCGTTCAGCGCTGGGAGCAGACGTACGACCGAGCGCCAGGGGACGAGATCAAGATCCAGACCGACATCGCGACCAACGTCGCTCAGTCGCTCAGCGTCGCACTCGGACAGGCCGACAAAGCCGCACTTACGCTTGGTGGAACTAATGATAGCGCCGCTCAGGACCTGCTCCTGCGCGCCTCGGCGCTTTATGCAAATGACACCAGCGAGAAGGCAATCCGCGAGGGAGTGAGGCTGCTGGATGCAGCAATTGCGCGTGATCCCAACTATGCAAATGCCTTCCGCCTGAAGGCCAACTTCCTGGAGTATCTCGCCACGTCATATTCGGAGAATGCCGATGCGATGACGCGAGGCAAAGATGAAGCCGAAGCCGCCGCGCGGAGAGCGATAGCGATCGCCCCTGCGTTGGGCTCGGCTTATGCCGAACTCGCGGGCATCGAGGAGGACCGCTTCAATTTCGATAAGGCGCAGCAATTCATGCGTCAGGCCATGGCGCTCTCGCCCGGTGACCCAAAGGTCATCGCAACTTCAATGTATATTCGGTGGTACGTGTGCGGAGAGCCCGATCGGTCGCTATCGCTTGCCGACCGTCTCGCCGAACTCAATCCACTGACGCCTACGAGTTACTCGATTCGAGCGGCCATCCTCATCGACCTGCGGCGATATGCCGAGGCAATCCAGGCAGCGCGGAAGTCACTTCAGCTCGCACCCAGTCGCGAATGGCCCCATCAGTTGATTGCGAACGCCCTGATTCTGATGAATCGGCCGGATGAAGCCCGGGCGGAACTCAGGTCCGTTTCCCCTGACGACTTGTACAGACTCGCTAGCGAAGCGATCATTGCCACGCGAGCCGGCGATACTGGCGCGGTTCAGCGGATCGTGTCACAAATCCGGAAGGTCTCCGGCGACTCCGCAATGTTTCAATATGCGCAGGTCTACGCACAGGCGCGACAGTTTGATCGTGCCTTCGAGGCGCTCGAGAGAGGCCTGGCGGTGAAAGACCCGGGCGTCACCGGAGTGAGGACTGACCCCTTTCTGGATCCGATCCGACGCGACCCACGCTACTCCGCGCTCGTCAAGAAGATCCATTTCCCAGCCTGTACGTGAACTTACTCTAACGGCAGCCTTCCACCCAAAGTGGACGCTAGGAATGGCTATTCTTGCAAGCGGTCGGAGGCATCTTGCTCCACGATCTTCGACGAGCATTCGCGAAGCATTGTAACTGCGTCAGATGCTTTCAGAGGCAGGCTGGTCAACATGCCTGGGCCGAAAAACAGCACGAGGGCGTCGTGGGAAGCGAGGTCGCGAAGGAATCGATCGCTATCCGTCGCCCCCCTGAAGGCGTGGGTGAAGCTGTACGAATGGGCTGAGTTCGCAATGTCAAACGGCCGACTTCCCCATGACTCGTTCAGCGATCGGCCTTTCAGGAAAGAGAGTTCGAAGTCCAACGAGTCAGTGAGCGCCGGAAGCTTCGGCTTCTGGGTTATCCAGCTGAGCACCGCGGTTTTCTGCAGCGCACTGTAGACGATAATCAACGCTTCTGCGTCGTCGGCGACCTTGCCGGGATACAGGCTCTTCATCACGCATGCGCTGTGATTTTCCGTGGTGATCTCCCAGTAACCGACCTTTGCATACGGTTCGCTGACTCGTTCCGCCTGTGCGGCACTTGCGCTTAGCAGCGCACACACGCCGATTATCCGGCCTCTCATCTCAAAACCCCTGAGTACGCGTGAAGATGAGACGGCTGCTAGGCAACCAAGAGTTAAGGATCGGCACACATCCTAACGTCCCCTTTCCACCCTGCTTCACCGTTCAGCTCGGAGGATCTCGCGGGCAGCCGCGGCTGATCTTGGCCGAAAGCAGTCGGTTTGCTTTCCGGTGAGCGACCCACGAAGCGGGCATTGGTTCAGGAGATCGGTGCGGGCCATTGCGGACGTTTGCGCGGGAGACAGAATGGGGGAGCCGCCAACGGGCGACTCCCACTTCAGAAGCGAAACGGCCTGCCGAGGCTACTGCTGTTCCACCGGGCAGATGGTCTCGTCGTACTCGTCGAGTGACGCGAGGAACGAACCGAGAGCGCTGAGTGTCGGTGCATCGATGAGCCCCTGTTCATAAAAAAGGCGCGCGACGTTGCCGAGCCCGAGCCGCGGATTGCTCTGGCTGGAGGTGTGGTCGCCAAGGCCGCCTTCAACATGTGCGAGCTGCGCACTCACCACGCCCCAGCAGTTGTCGACGGTACTCTTAGAAGGGGTCTGAGACGCCGGTGCGGCGATCGTCGGGCTTGCAATTGTTAGAACGGACGCTGCTGCCAAGCTGATCAAGACTTTGCGCATGATGTTGGGTCCTTTCCGGTGGCCTCACCCCGGCCCCACAATGCGCTTCCGGCGTGACCGCAACCATACGGACGTTGGAATGTACCCACGCGGCAAACCGGTGGGCCGGCTTTGCGCTGGGCATCGTTTGGGGCCGCGCCAATAGGAGCTACCCGCCAGGCGGGGAAGTGGGACGCTAACTCGGCCTCCACCTTTTAGCTGACCATCTGCTTTCGAGACCCATTGCGGGCATTGGGCACGGTAGTTAGTCCGACGAGTCAATATTGAGTGAGGCGTGCCTGTGAACGTGCGTAAGTGTTGCGCGAGCTTGTTAGCTAGCGCCGTGTTGTTGCTTTCGTCTTCGGCACACGCTGCCACTTTGAGCTTTGAACGACGGGCGGACGCACTTCTAAAAGCGCATCTGGCGCGCGGCGATTTCAGCGGTGTCGTACTTGTCGCTCATAATGGACGGCCGATCTTCCGGCGAGCCTACGGCCTTGCAAACCGCGAATGGAACGTTCCAGTCACGGTGGACACCGAGTTCAGGATCGGATCGGTCACCAAACAGTTTACTGCTGCGGCCATCTTCCAGCTCATCGAGGCAGGGAAAGTCGCGCTGGACGATCCTGTCAGCACCTATGTTGAGGGGCTTCCACACGCCTGGACCGGAATAACAATTCGCCAACTTTTGAATCACACGTCGGGCATAGCGGACTTCGTTCAGTACAATGGCTTCATCCACGGCCCGGCTCGCCTTGATCTGATGCCCGATCAAATCCTCGACCTGGTGCGCGACCAGCCACTGGAGTTCGCCCCCGGCTCGCGGTTCAAATACACCAATACCGGTTACGCATTGCTCGGGATGATCATCGAGCGGATCAGTGGGCAGTCCTACGCTGATTACATGCAGCAGCACGTCCTTCGGGCACTCAATCTGAACCACACCGCCTATGACGACACGAGCGAGATTTTGCCGCGTCGCGCGGACGGCTATTGGCTGTCTGATGGAGTCATGAAGAATGCTCGTCCGTGGACGACCCCGGCTGCTTACGCCGGCGGAGGTTTGCGGTCGAACGTCGACGATCTCCTTCGTTTCGAAGAGGCGCTGCATGGGGGAAGGCTCATCGGTTCGGCGTCAGTTGCGGCGATGTTCACCGACTACGGTCATCACTACGGTTTCGGTTCCTTCGTCGAGAACCGGCAAGGTCACCGCCTGTGGGATCACGGCGGCAACCTTCCGGGATTTTCTAGCGCATTCGAACAATATCCCGACGACGGTCTCGTCGTGATTGTTCTGACGAACGTTGAGGGAGAAGGCTCTGAACGGCTCGCGAAAGAGCTCGCCGGCATTTATTTCGGATGGCCTAGCAATAAGTGAGGGGCGTTAGAGCTTATGGGTTTCGGTGGGCAGCGAACAACTAACAGGAGCTTCGAAATGGCATCATTGAGTGTGATCTACCCGCGGACGCCGGGCGCCAGTTTCGACTACGACTACTATAGGACGAAGCATATGCCGCTCGTGGGGGAACGATGGGGCGATGCGGGACTGACCGGTGGCGAGGCGCTCCTCGGCAAGGCCGCGCCGAACGGATCAGAACCGCCATACTTCGCGATCGGGATAATCCACTTCGACACGGTTGAGAGCCTGCAATTGGCACTGAATGGCGAGCATGCTTCGGAGGTCATCGCAGACATTCGTAACTTCACCAATGCCGAGCCCGTCATCCAGATCAATGAACGGTTCGTGCCTCCAAGCTGATACCCATTCCCGTCCGTTCGAACGTCCGCTTTCCACCCGTTCCAGACATTGCCTGTCGGAGCAGAGGACTCTTCAAGACCTGACCTGTGTGATATTCCAAGTTTGTCGCGGACCCGCGTCGACGCGGGCGAGGGGGTTGGCATGTCACCACCTGTGCGCGTGCTCATCGGTCTTGGACTTGGCCTCGCTAGCGGCTTCGCACTTGCCCACGCAAACGTTCCTCCTGACAGCATTCTCGTAACGACCGCCGATACGATCGGAGGCCTGTGGATCGCAGCGCTTCGAATGACGATCCTGCCATTGGTCTTTTCACTCGTCGTAACTGGCGTTGCCACGCGCGTTGAGGCGAACTCCGCTGGCGGTTTCACGCGCTTGTCGCTGCTCACCTTCGTTGGCATCCTGCTTGCTGGCTCGGCAATCGTCGCGATCACTGTGCCAACGCTGTTATCGTTATGGCCAACTTCACCCGAAGGTACCGCCGCAATCCGCCAGGCGCTTTCTACGGGTAACAAGCTGCCGCCACTGCCGGGACTGGGAGCGATGCTGAAGGGCTTCGTTCCGATAAACGTCTTTAGCGCTGCGGCGGCCGACAACATGCTGCCGGTCGTTATATTCGCCCTCATCTTCGGCTTCGCAGTCGCGAGTGGCCCGGGCGAACGACGGCTTGGTCTCAACACTTTCTTTGAATGGATCCGCGAAACGATGCTGGTGATCGTCGGCTGGGTCCTGGTGCTGGCGCCCGTGGGCGTATTCATGCTTGCGCTCGAGTTGGGAGCGAAAACTGGTCTGAGCGCAATCGGTGCGCTTGCGCAATTCGTCATTCTCGTGGTTGCGATGGCTGCGGTCGCGACCGCGCTTGCAGTTTGCATCGGCGCATTCGGCGGAAACGTCGGTCTTTTGCGCTTCATCCGCGCGGCTGCCCCAGCGCAATCGATCGCGTTCAGCACGCGCTCCTCCGTGGCCACCCTTCCGGCTATGATCAGCGCCTGCGAACAGCAGCTTCATTTGAGCCGTGCGGTGACCTCGGTGACGCTGCCGCTCGCGGCATCGATGTTTCGCATTTGCGGGCCGATGGCTAGTCTTACAGCGGCGATCTATGCGGCTCACGTCCTCGGGATTCCGCTCGGCACCCCGCAGCTCGTGACGGGCGGACTGATCGCGATCATCATGATCGCCGCCGGTGCAGGAGTCCCGGGAGAGATAACCTTCTTCGCGGTCTACGTCCCCATTTTCAACAGCATGGGCATTCCCATCGAGATACTCGCGCTCATCGTGGCCGTGTTCGCGATACCGGACATGTTCAACACCGTCGCCAATGTCACGATGGACATGGCAGCGGCCGCACTCGTGGCGCGGCTAGCGAATCGCCGGGTTCTGATTGGGACACCAGCACCAGAAGTAGTTCCCGGCGAATGACTCTCAAGGGAGGTGGGTATTGGTGCGGTTCGAAACTTCAGCCTTTACCCTCGCCTGCCATTCGGAATTTTGAAGCTCGTTTCTCGGGATCTGCTGCACGACCCCTGCCCTGCCGTTCGGAGTTCCTTACCTGGCCATGCACGGGGGCTTCTGGATCTGGCGGCAGACGGACGATCCGCTTTCGGCAGATCTCGACCGATTGCGGCCATTTGCAATCAGGGTTTGGCTGACGTGGAATCAGCACTCGACGGCGTTCGCTCCATCACGATCTCGCCCGGCGGGTCCAATTTCCAGCCATTCGCTGTCTTCTCCATCATGCTCGTCAGCACTTTTCCTCCCGGGGCCTTGCGGAATGTCTGCCGGAAGTGGTCGAGATCGGCGTCGGAAGAGGTCATCGCAATCTCGCGAACGATCGTGCCGTCCGCCTGGGCGGTAACCGTCCCCTTCTCCTGGGCCCCGCTCCCCGGCTGAAGCGCGAACAGGAAGTCGAGCCCCTTTGATTTGCCGTCCCAAACCATCATACCTTCGAAATGCAGCTGCTCCGGCTTACCGGGCATAGCTAGGTAGCTGGCGTAGGTGATGTAGGACTTTTCCGGACCCCACTTGAATTGCTGGTGGATTACGACGCCTTGGCTTGCGAGCTTGCTGTACCAGTCGCCGATCAGAAACTCGTACGGTGCATAGGGCTTAGCGGTTTCGAGGAAATGGGTTTGCGTAACCGAATGCGCGTTGGCAATTGCCGGCGCGACCAGGCATGCCGCGGCTCCCATGAGTGCCAGTGTCTTGAACATCTTTATTCTTCCCTTTGCATTGACTGTGTGCCGCGAGCTACGGTCGCGCGTCATGGCCGGAAATGGGTTGTTCGATGAACTGCCGTTCGGGCGGACATTCAGCCGCATTTGTCCGATAGGACCGCTATGACGGCGGTTTTCGAATCCCGCAGTGAGCGCTCTCGCGCGGCGATCCTGGACGCCTTTGTCGAACTGCTTTTTCGCGGCGGGTTCGAGAAGGTCTCAGTTCATGGCATCGTCGCTGGTGCAGGCATTGCCCGTTCCACGTTCTACGAGCACTTCAGCAACAAGGAGGACGTGCTTCGCGCTTCGATGGCGCAATTCTTCGATGTGCTCGCCCGATGCGTAACGCGCGAGAGTGAGCCGCCCGAGCTTGCTGGCGTGCTCAATCACTTCTGGGGTAACCGGCGCCTCGTCGATGCGATCTTCGCTGGCGCGCCGCGCAGGATCCTTGCCCTGTCCTTGAGCGAGATGATCGAGACCTATCTCCGCAGCCACAGTGACAAACTCCTGGTGCCGTCGCGGCTCGCGGCGATTCATCTTGCCGAAGCTCAGCTGGCGCTCGTCGAGAGCTGGCTTCGCGGTCGCGCATTCGCGACCGTCCAGG
>Ga0070671_100004666_pt1 | contig 10871 bp, 8 predicted proteins | sample KBSS73metaG_FD_65341 | JGI IMG/M metagenome (GOLD analysis project Ga0070671, IMG submission 65341) | Switchgrass rhizosphere microbial communities from Kellogg Biological Station, Michigan, USA - KBS S7-3 metaG | ecosystem: Host-associated > Plants > Roots > Rhizosphere > Soil ... | reverse complement strand
AGGTGGTGCTGAGCCGCGGCTGGATCATCTTGCTGAACGGCGTCTCGTACATCTTGTAGCGGCGGGCCTTCGAATCGGTCGCCGTGGCCTTGACGAATCCCGACAGCGCCGACGAATCGTTCTGGAGCCCCTGGCCGTACAGCGTGTCCTGGCTCGCCACCAGGCCCAGGTTGAACGTCCAGTCGTTCCAGTTGATGGTGTCGTTGGCCTCGAAGCTCTTCGAGCGGAACTCCGAGTGGATCTTCGGCAGGTTGCCGATGCCCTGCGACTGGAACACCGCCTGGTAGAAGATCGGCGTGCCCTGGAAGCTGACGGCGCCCGCCGGCACGTTGATCGATCCCCACCCGTTCGAGCTGCGGATCAGATCCTCGGAGTCGACATACTGCTGGTAGCCGGCGTGGATGTTGTGCCGCATGTGCGCGCCGGTGAGCGTCGCGTTGTAGGCGATCTGCCCGGCGTCGCGGAAGAAGTTGTCCTCGTCGAACGTCGAGCCGAAGCCGACGAGGCCGCCGCCGGCGGCGATGCCCGCCGTCGGGCACGTCCCCGCCGTGACCAGCTGCGGGGTGCACTGGAATCCGTACTGCGAAATGATCGGCTGGATGAAGGTGTTGACCGCCGCGTTCGTGCCGATCTTCGGCACCGTGAAGAGCCCGAGCTGATCGAGGTGCGCGATGTCGAGCTGCGTGCCGACCGCAGTGTTGATCGCCGCGCTCGAGGTGTTGTCCGGACGCCCCTGCGTCGGGTTCTCGAAGTGCGTGTACTTGAAGGTGATGAAGTTGTTGCCGTTCAGGATCCAGGAGCCATCGGCGGTGCCGATCCGCTGCCACGCTTCGTTGCCGGTACCCGCCGTGCCGGCGGTGGCGCCGCCGAACTGCGCGCCCGTGTCGAGACGGTGGGAACTGCGGTAGCTCACATTCACCAGCGTCGACTTGGTCGGCGCCATCGTGACCTTGCCGAAGCCCTCGTTGCGCGCGCTGTCGTAGTCCGGAACCGAGCCGTACGCGGTCGACGCGTTGCGCCGGTTCTCGGTCGGCCGGTAATACGAGCCGTAGAAGAAGACCTTCCCGGGCAGCACCGGCCCGCCGGCGCTCACGTCCGTCCAGCTGCGGTTCTTGTCGTAGCGTGACGCGCTGCCGTTCTGCAGGTCCGCGGTCATGGCGTGCGTCTGGAAGCGGTAGCCCGCCTGGCCGGTGAAGCGGTTGGTGCCCGACTTGCTCACCGAGTCGATGTTGAACCCGCCGGCGCGATTGAAGTCGATCGCCCGCGCGCCTCCCTTGACGACGTTGACTTCGGCGATGTCCTGCGTCGCCGGCTCGGCCGACAGCGTGCCGAACAGCGGCAGCGTCACGTTGACGCCGTCGAATTTGTAGACGTTGTCCTGGCCGCTGGCGCCGGCGCTCGGGCCGCGCACCTGGTCCTGCGTGTAGGTCACGCCCGGAACCAGGTTCACCAGGTCACGATACTGCGTGCCGACGGGCAGCTGCGAGATCTGCTGCCCGCTGACGTTGCTGCTGATGGCCGCCGACGTCTTGTCGGCGTAGCTGACGTCGGCGGTGACGGTGACCGCCTCAGTCACCCCCTGCACCGCGAGCTTCATGTCGACGAGCGTCGCTTCCGACAGCTGCACCTGTGACTCGCGCGTCACCGTCGCGAAGCCTTGCAGCGAGAAGGTGAGCTTATAGGTTCCCGGCGGCAGCGCCGGGAGCTGGTAGACGCCGTCCGGTCCGGTCACCGCGGTGCGCGGGCTCGGCAGCACGTTGGACGTGGCATCGACGGTGACGCCGGGCAGCACGGCGCCGCTCGAGTCAGTGATCTTGCCGTTGATGGATCCCAACTGCTGCGCGAGCGCGGGGACCGCGGCCAGGGTCAGCACCAGACACAAAAATGTACGTACGAGACGTGCGGGCATTCATCCTCCTCCGAGAAGCCGCGTGGGAATGGCCGGGATCGTATCACGCCGATGCGTTGGCGTGAACGGCGGCCCCAAGCAGCCCGGACTCGGAGTTGAGGATGATGGCGACCGGGATCGTGGCCACGAACGCGGAGAGCGGCTCCTTGGCGCGGAAGGCATCGAGGAACAGGCCCGAGTCGAACATCGGCAGGATCTTCGGGGCGATGCCGCCGCCGATGTAGACGCCGGCCGTGGCGACGGTCCGCAGGGCGAGATTGCCCGCCTCGGCGCCGTAGGCGACGACGAACATCTCGAGCGACTCGCGGCACTTCGCGCACCGCCCCTCGAGCGCCGAGCGGCTGATCGCGGCCGGCAGATCCTGGGGATCGTCGACCGTGCCGACCCCCTCGCACGTGCGCGCCGGCACGAACGCCGCCGGCGACAGGTAGGTACGGCTGCCGAACGCGTCGTGCGTGAACTGGTAGATATTGACGAGCCCCGGTCCGCAGATCACGTGCTCCACGCTGCAGCGTCCGTAGACGCGCGTGATCGCCTTCAGCAGCTCGAACTCGCGCGGCGTCCGCGCCCCCCAGTCGGCGTGGCCGCCTTCCGACGCGCCCGGGATGAAACGGCCGTCGATGTTGTGCAGGAAGGCCTCGCCGAGGCCGGTGCCGGCGGCGATCACCGCGGCGTTGCCTCCCGGCTGCGCGACGCCGTGCTGCAGCACCTTCACCTCGTCGGGCTGCAGCACCGCGACGGAGTGGGCCATGGCCTCGAGGTCGTTGAGGATGTGCACGCGGCGCAGCGCGGCGGCCTCGGCGATCGCCGCGCCGTCGACGAGCCACGGCACGTTGGTGAGGCGCGCGACCTGATCGGTCACCGCACCGGCGACGCCGAAGCAGGCGCCGGTGATCGCGCGCGGCTCCACGCCCTCCGCCTTGAGGAACTCCCGGATCATCGGCACGAGACTGTCGTAGTCGAGCGTGACGAACTCGCCGACTTCGATCCTGTCGGGCCGCTCCGGCGCTTCCTTGAAGAGTCCGAGCAGCGTCTTGGTTCCTCCGACGTCGGCCGCGAGCAGCATCGCCGTTATTATGATTGACTTTCCCTTCGGGCTGACACATCGTGGCGACTGAATGTCATCCGGCGTCCGCGACATTCGCCATCTCTACCCGCGCATCACCGAGAACCATCTCCGCTACCTGGAGAAATGGGGCCTGATTCGCCCGGCGGCGACGCGCGGCGACGGCGAGTTCACCTTCAGCGAAGTCGCCACCATCAAGCAGCTCGCGGCGGAACTGGAACGCAAGGTGCCGCTGAAGCAGGTGCTGCGGTCGCTGCTCGCCGAGCACCAGGGGCAGCTGCAGCTCGACTTTCACACCTCGGGCAGCGCCGCGGCGAAGGTGGTGAACCTCTCCGCGCGATCGAAGGGAGAGCGCGCGCTGGCCTCGCTGGCCCCGCTGACCGACGTGGCGCCGGATCGGGCCGCGGGCCCGATCACCGTGGGCAACGGCTTTCCCTTCTCGGATCCCCAGGCCGCGCTCGCCGCCAAGTACTTCGTCGAAGGCTCCAAGCTGGACGACGGCGATCACCGCAACATGGAAGACGCGGCGGCGGCCTACCGCAAGGCGCTGGTGATCGATCCCGACCTGGTCCCCGCCATCGTCAACCTCGCCAACATCCACTACGCGCGCGACGAGCTGATCGAGGCGCAGGCGCTCTACGAGCGCGCCATCGCCCTCGACCCGGACTGCTTCGAGGCGCACTTCAACCTCGGCAACATCCACCACGATCTGGGACGGTACGACGGGGCGCTGGCCTGCTATCGCGAGGCCGTGGCGCTCAACGCCGGCTATGCCGACGCGCATTTCTATCTGGCGGTGACGCTGGAAAAGACGGGACGCTCGCCGGAGGCGAAGCCGCACTGGAAGGCGTACCAGGAGCTGGCCCCTGAGGGCGAGTGGATCGAGCTGGCGAGGGAGTTCAGCGAATGATGCCCGCGAGCGATCGCGCGCGGGCCATCCATCAATACGAATAGTCGGAGCGTTCGCGCTTCTTCGGCGTGCGGCGCAGCTTGTAGAACGCGCACTCCGGGCACCAGGAGTCGGGCTTGAAGCCCTCCTTGCCGGCAAACGGCAGCACGTCGCGGTGCGTGCAGTATTCGCCGTCCTCGGGATCGCAGCGCCAGCGGCACGACTTGAACTTGATCACCGCCGGCGCGACGGGCTCGGTGTCAGGGGCCGCCGGCGCGGCGGCCAGCGGCTGAGCGTTATCTGGCGCCGGTGACGGGCCGGGTGACGCCGCCGGCGAGGGGCCGGGCGACGGTGACGGGGCAAACGGGTTCATATCGTCTCTCATCCCTGCAGCTCTGGCCCGAAGGACCGCTGCAGCGCTTCGAGCGCGCGCAGCTCCTCGGGGGCCACCAGCGTCAATGCGGTGCCGGTCGCGGCCGCGCGGCCGGTGCGGCCGACGCGGTGCACGTAGGTCTCGCGCGACGAGGGCACTTCGTAGTTCACGACGTGCGTGATGCCGTCGATGTCGAGGCCGCGCGCGGCGACGTCGGTCGCCACGAGCACCGTGTATTGGCCGCCGCGGAAGCCTTCGACGGCGGCGGTCCGCTGCTGCTGCGTGCGATCGGCGTGGAGCGCCGCGGCCTTGATGCCGAAGCCGGCCAGCTGCCGCGCCAGGCGCTCGGCGCCCGACTTGGTCCGCATGAAGACCAGCACCGGGCCGCGCGTCCGGCGCAGGAACTTCGCCAGCCACTCGGTCTTCTGTCCCGCCGGCACGTTCTCGACCTCGTGGGTGATCGACCGCGCCGGGCCGCCCGCCGATCCGACCTGCACGTACTTCGCGTCGCGCACGATCTCGCCGAGCATCTTCATCACGTCGTCGGGCATCGTCGCCGAGAAGAGCAGCGTCTGGCGCTTGTCGGGCGGCGGCAGCGTCTGCGCGATCTTGCGGACGTCGGGCCAGAAGCCCATGTCCATCATGCGATCCGCCTCGTCGAGCACGAAGGTCTCGACGCGCGAGAAGTCGACGGCGTTGCTGCGCTGGTGATCCATGAGGCGCCCGGGCGTGGCGACGACGATGTCGACGCCGGACTTGAGGGCGCGCTCCTGCTGTCCCATCTCGACGCCGCCGTAGACGGCGATGCTGGTGAGATCGGTGTGATAGGTGAAGCCCTGGACGTCGTCTTCGATCTGCACGCACAGCTCGCGCGTCGGCGCGAGGATCAGCACGCGGGTGAAGCCGCGCTCGTCAGGGTTCTCGGCGCGCGCCTTGAGCAGCCGGTTGAGGATCGGCAGCACGAAGGCGACGGTCTTGCCGGTCCCCGTATCGGCGCAGCCGATGACGTCGCTGCCGGCCAGCGCGATGGGAATCACCGCGCTCTGGATCGGCGTGGTGCGTTCGAAGCCGCGGACCGCGATCCCCTCGAGCAGCGACGGCTCGAGACCGAGCGTGTCGAAGGCCACGGGTGCGGGATCGTACGCCGCCTGCGGGCGGTCGGCCGACTGCGGCTTGTGCGGGGCTTGAAAATGACTGCGGCCTGCGCGCGGGGCGTGTGCGTGTCCGCCGTCGGGTGACGGGCGACGTGCGCCGCCGCGTCGCCGCCGACGAGGCCTGCCGGGTTGAGTTGAATGGGAATTCAATGTGTATTTCAGCGAGCGCGGAACGTGATGATGCCGCGGACCGGATCGTAGGGGGAGACGCCGACCGTCACACGATCGCCGGGCACCACCTTGATCCTGAAGCGGCGCATCCGGCCGCTCAACTGCGCGAGCACCTCGTGGCCCTGGTCGCACTGCACGCGGTACAAGCCGCCGCTGTGCACCGCCACCACGGTGCCCTGCACATCAATCAGATCGTCCTTGCTCAAATGCTTGCTTTCCTTTCTCCAATCAAAGATTGTGCCACATTTCTTCGTGACTTACAAGGATCGTACGGCATCCGCCACCTGAGCCGCAAGTCCGGCGTAGTCATTGCCGGTCAGTAAGATAGGCGGTCCAAAGGCACAGGTGGCCTTTCCTACCGAGGGAAATTTTGCATGCGGCGGAAGCACCCGATCGAGCCCGGTCACCCGCACCGGCACCACGGGGACGCCCAGCCGCGACGCGATCATGCCGACCCCGGGCTGAAAGTCCGCCACCTCGCCCGTCTCCGAGCGGCGCCCTTCCGGGAAGATCAGGATCGAGTAGCCGTCTTCGACCAGTTCCCCCATGTACCTCAGCGTCTGGCGGGTGCCCATGCGCCCCTGCGTCAGGGGGAACGCAAAGAAGAACAGCGCCGAGAGGTAATAGTTGAGGCTGTTGGTGAACCACTCCATCCGGGTATGCCGCTCGGGGAAGAAGTGGGCGTCGAAGAACTCCTTCATCATCGCCGGCGCGGTGCGGTAGCGCCAGCGCGGCGGCAGCGAGTCGAGGATCACCGGCCCGTCGAAGTGGCTCTGGTGGTTCGCCGCGAAGATCACCGGGCCGTCGATCTTCTCGAGATGCTCCAGCCCCGTCACGGTGACGCGCGCGAAGATGCGCCCGAGCGGCAGGATCCACGTCGGCAGGCTCACGCGGCGCGCGGCGCGCGCCACGAGGCTGCGATTCCACGCGGGAAAGACGATCTCTGCGTTCGACCCCGTTCCGGGGTCAGACGCGGGTCTGACCCCGGTCTGACCCGGGTCTGACCCCATCGCCACCGGGGCGACGAGACGCTCGAGATCTGCGACGGTCGTGGATGCGCTGAAGGCTCCCTCGTCGACCGTGACCTGGAAGGCTTCCTCGAGCGCCATCATCAGCTCGACGCGCTCGAGCGACGACAGTCCGAGCTCCTCGATCGTCGTCCCCTTCTGGATCGTGCGGCCCGGAGCGAAGCGTTCGAGGATGTCAGAAACTGCACGCCCGCCCGACCCCGTCGCTGCATGGCTTCCGCCTTTCGGCGCAACATTGCCGACGAGCCACGCGCGCAGCTCGCGCCGTTTCAGCTTCTTGGTCCCCTCGGTGCGCGGCAGCTCTTCGCCAGGCCACACGGCGGCGGCGCGCACTTTCTGGTGGTCGCCGAGCGCGGCGTTCGCCGCGCGGATCACGCCGTCGGGATCGGTGCCGGGCGCGAGCAGCAACACCGCCTGCACGCGCTCCGCGGTGCTGCCCGGCACGGGCGCGCCCACGACCGCCGAGTCGCGGACGCCGGGCTGCTCGTTCAGCACGCGCTCGACGTCCTCCGGAAAGACGTTGAGCCCTTCCGGCGTGACGATCATTTCCTTCTTGCGGCCGCGGATGTGCAGCTGCCCCTCGGCGTCGATCTCGCCGATGTCGCCGGTGTGGAACCAGCCGTCGGCGAACGCCTCGCGCGTGGCGTCGGGCGCGTTGTAGTAGCCCTTCGTCACGTTCTCACCGCGGACGAGGATCTCTCCGTCCTCGGCGATCTTCACTTCGACGCCGCCAATCGGTTTGCCGACCGCGCCGCGGCGCGCGCGCAACGGATGGTTCAGCGTGACGATCGGCGCCGTCTCGGTCAGCCCGTAGCCCTGCACGACGAGAAAGCCGAGCCGCCCCCAGAACGCTTCGAGCTCCGGATCGAGCGGCGCCGCGCCGACCACCATCGCCCAGAACTTGAATCCGAAGAGCTTGTGGATCCGCCGGTAGTGCCACCACCGCTTCGCCCAGTGCATGCCGGGCGGCGGCGGTTCGGCGGCTTCCGGCGCGACCCGGAGGATGTGCTCCTTCAGTACCTCGAGGATCTTCGGCACGCAGACCAGCACCGACACGCGCCGATCGCGGATCTGCCGGATGATGTCGTCCGGCGAATAGCTGCGCGTGAAGACGACGACGCCCGGCAGCATCGGCGGGACGAACGTCGCCATCGCCTGCCCGAACATATGGCTGAGCGGGAGCAGGTTGAGGAAGCGGATCGGCCGGAACGGCAGCGTGTACTTCCTGTACTTCGCCATCTCCCGCTCGATGGGGACGATGTTGGCCAGGATGTTCTTGTGCGTGAGGACGACGCCTTTCGGCTCGGCCGTGGCGCCGGACGTGAAGATGATCTCGGCGGTGGTGGCGTCGCTGACTTCCGCCTGAAGGCGGACGCCACCGGCTGCCTCTTGGGATGTTCGTGTGGCGTCCGGCTTCGCCCGGAAGATCTCGGGCAGGTGCCAGACCGGGCGATCGGTTCCCACGGTGGAGGCGTCGACCGCGTCGCCCACGAGAATCGCCTTCGCGTCCACGATGCCCGCGACTCTGCTGAGGAATTCTGCAGAGGTTCGGTAGTCGATCGGGACCAATACGACCCCTTCGAGCAGCGCGCCCCACATCGCGGCGATCCATTCGGGCCGGTTCTCGCTCCAGATCGCGATGGCCTGCCCCGCGGTGATGCCGGCCTCGCGCAAACGGCGGGCGAATGACCGAGAAGCGTCGCCGAGCTCGCCGTACGTCCACGTCCACGTGCGGTAGCCGTCGTCGTAGACGAGGAACTCCGCTTTCTTCGCCGCGGCGCCGCCGGTGACGTCCGCGAAGAAGTCGAGGAGCGTTCGTCTCGTCATGTGTCCTGAATTATGATGGAAAGCTCCGAGTTTCGAGGTCAGGTCTGACATGCGAGTGTTTCTGACAGGCGGCACGGGATACGTGGGAGCGGCGGTGCTCGACGCGCTGGTGCGCGGCGGCCACCAGGTCGACGCGCTCGTGCGCCACAACGAGGGAGCCGCGAGGGTCCAGGCGCGCGGCGCGACGCCCGTGCTGGGCGACCTCATGAAACCGGCTTCATGGCGCGACACGGCGGCCGCGGCTGACGGTGCGGTGCACGCGGCAACCGAGTACGGGCCGCGCGTGCGTGACGTGGACGAGGCGGCCGTCGACACGTTGACGGCATTGCCGGCGAAGCCCAATCGTTTCCTCATCTATACCTCCGGGATCTGGGTGCTCGGGCCGGCGCCGACGCCGGTGGACGAGACGGCGCCGCTCGATCCGATCGAGATGGTGCGATGGCGGCCGGCGCACGAACGGCGCGTGCTCGATACCGCGCTCGCCGGCACCCGCGCGATCATCGTCCGGCCCGGCATCGTCTACGGCGGCTCGCGCGGGATCGTCGGCGACCTGCTGAAGGACGCCGCCAATAGCCTCGTCCGCATCGTCGGCAGCGGCGACAATCACTGGCCGCTCATCTACGATCGCGACCTGGGGGATCTCTACGCGCGGCTGGTCGCCACGCCGGAGGCCGCCGGGATCTTCCACGCCACCGACGGCGGCGCCGAGACGGTGAACGAGATCGTCGCGGCGCTGATCGAGCACGCGCCGACCGAGCCGAGCATCCGTCACGTGCCATTGGCGGAGGCGCGCAAGAAGATGGGCCCGTACGCCGACGCGCTGGTGCTCGATCAGATCGTCCGCAGCCCGCGCGCCCGCACCCTGGGCTGGGCGCCGACGCTGCACTCGGTCGCCGGCAACGCCGCGCGGCTGTTCGAGGAGTGGAAACGCGGCAAGGCCGCCGCGTAACTGGAGGACTTGATGAAGCTCGTTGCCGCGATCTCTATCGTCCTGACTGCCAGCCCGGTGTTCGCCCAGACGCCCGCCGCGGATCCACACGCGGGGCACGCGATGGAGGCGCAGCAGCCGGCGGCCGCGGCGCAGCCGCGCAACGCGAACCTGCCGCCCGACAACGCCGCGGCGCCCGAACAGCTCAAGTCGTCGCCGCGTCACGTGGACTGGGTCGACGTGAAGGGCAGCAACGGGACGCCGATCAAGGCGTTCGTGGTCTATCCCGAGCGCAAGGACAAGGCGCCGGTGGTCATCGTCGTGCACGAGATCTTCGGCCTGAGCGACTGGATCCGCGGCGTCGCCGATCAGCTCGCCAAGGAGGGCTTCATCGCCGTCGCTCCGGACTTCCTCTCCGGTATGGGCCCGAACAAGGGCGGCAGCCAGGAACTGGGGGAGCAGGGATCCACGCGTGCGATCGGCGGCGTGTCCGACGACGACAAGGTCCGGATCCTCAATGACGTGCGGACGTGGGCGCTGACGATTCCGTCGGCAAACGGCAAGGTCGGCGCGGTCGGCTTCTGCTGGGGCGGCGGCACCACGTTCCTCTGGGCGCGCAAGCAGCCGGCGCTGAACGCCGCCGTGTCCTACTACGGGCCGATGCCGTCCGATCCGGCGGAGTTCGCCAACACCAAGGCGCCCGTGCTCGGCCTCTACGGCGGCAATGACAACCGGGTGAACCAGAACATCGAGGTTGCGAAGAAGGGCATGGCCGACGCGAAGGCCACCTACGACCCGCACATCTTCGACGGTGCGGGTCACGGCTTCCTGCGGCAGCAGTCGGGGAGTGCGAACGCCCCCGGCAACATGAAGGCGACCGAGGAGGCCTGGCCGCTGACGGTCGACTTCCTTCGCAAGCACACGAAGTAAGGCGCGCGGCAGGCCGGCGCCGGCTCACGACGCCGGGCTACTTCAGGGAAATCCCGCCGCTCAGGACGAGCAGCGTCGTCCGCGGCTGGGCGACCAGTCCCGGCTGCGCCGGCATCTCGTTGACCGAGTACCACCGGAAGTCCACCGAGAAGGCGACGTGCGCGCTGGCGAACCAGCGGGCGCCGCCGCCGTAGTTGATCGTCGCGCGCGTCGGCGCGTTCGACGCCGGCGCGTCGGCGCGATCCAGGTACAGCGTCGAGCGTCCGAACATCCCGCCGCTGATGTAGCTCCACCCGTTCTTGTGCCCGAAGTTCAGCGAGATCTCCGGCGAGATGGTGCGGAAATGCCGCCGCACGGTCGGGCCGGTCGTCGTCGTGCCGTCGGTGTTGTCCGTCTCGATCGCCTTGCTGCCGCGGGTGAAGACGACGTTGGCGCCGACGCCGAGCGCGACGGACTTCCCGAGGCGGAGCGGATAGACGTGCGCGCCGCCGCCGAGGCCGAAGCTCTTGGTCGGCAGGTTGCCGGCGTTGACTTCGAGATCGGTCGCGACGCTCGGCTCCGCCTTGTGGCGCGCGAAGGCGCCGCGGATGTCCGCG
>Ga0070671_100004663_pt1 | contig 10874 bp, 10 predicted proteins | sample KBSS73metaG_FD_65341 | JGI IMG/M metagenome (GOLD analysis project Ga0070671, IMG submission 65341) | Switchgrass rhizosphere microbial communities from Kellogg Biological Station, Michigan, USA - KBS S7-3 metaG | ecosystem: Host-associated > Plants > Roots > Rhizosphere > Soil ... | reverse complement strand
ATCACCTGGAGAAGCATATTGAAAACTTCAGGATGGGCTTTTTCAATCTCGTCAAAAAGAACCACCGCATAAGGCCTGTGCCTCACAGCTTCTGTCAGCTGCCCCGCTTCGTCGTATCCCACATAGCCCGGAGGTGAACCGATTAATTTTGAGATTGAATGCCGCTCCATGTATTCGGACATATCTACGCGAATGATGGCTTTTTCATCGTTAAACATAAATTGCCCCAGAGCTTTGGTAAGCTCTGTCTTGCCGACACCGGTGGGTCCCAAGAAAATAAAGGAGCCGATAGGCCGGTTTGGGTCGCCGATGCCCGCACGGGAGCGGCGGATGACATCCGCCACCCGCACGATGGCATTGTCCTGCCCGACTACCCGCTTTTTGAGTTCGGCTTCCATTTTTTCGAGTTTTTCCCGCTCCTCTTCCAGCATCTTAGTAAGCGGAATGCCTGTCCAACGGGCTACGACTTCGGCGACGTCTTCCGCGGTAATTTCTTCTTTGAGAATCCTGCGGGACTTTTGGAGTTTTTTAAGACGGGCGAGCTTGGTATCCAGCTCTTTTTTTAAGGCCGGCAACTTGCCATAACGTATTTCAGCTACCCGTGACAAGTCGGATTTCATTTCTGCATCTTCCGCTTCAAGCCGGATGGTCTCCATTTCTTTTTTTATAGAGCGAATTTCGACTACTATGGATTTCTCGTTGTTCCATTTGAGCTCGAGTTCTTTTGTTTTTTCATATAAATTGCCTATCTCTTTATCTACTTCTTTGACGCGGGCTTTAATTTCCCTCTCCTTTTCTTTGTTTTCACGGCTCTTCTCAGTGCTCAAAACAGAAAGCTCTTTCTTTAAGGCTTCTTTTTCAACTTCAAACCGCGTAATTTTGCGATGCGCATCTTCCAAGACCGGAGGTTTGTTTTCGAGCATTATTTTAAGAGAAGAAGAAGCTTCGTCTATCAAATCCACAGCCTTATCCGGCAAAAACCGGTTGGTGATATAGCGGGCGGAAAGATTGACCGCGGCGATAATAGCGTCATCGGTGATGCGCACCCCATGGAAAAGTTCGTAGCGTTCTTTAAGCCCGCGCATAATGGTGACGGCATCTTCCACGGAAGGCTCGTCAATGTACACAGGCTGAAAACGCCGAGCGAGTGCCGGGTCTTTTTCTATATGCTTTTGGTATTCGCGTAAAGTAGTGGCGCCAATAGCCCGCAGTTCGCCTCGGGAGAGGACCGGCTTTAGCATATTTGAAGCATCCATCGTGCCTTCAGCGCCGCCGGCGCCAACGATGGTGTGAATCTCGTCAATAAACAAGATTACCTTTCCGTCGGAACGCTCAATCTCTTTCATAATACCCTTTAGCCTCTCTTCAAACTCACCGCGATATTTTGTGCCGGCGACGAGAAGTCCCAAGTCCAAGGAAACCAGTTCTTTTTCTTTTAAAGATTCCGGCACGTTGCCCTTGATGATGCGTTCTGCCAGCCCTTCCACTACCGCAGTTTTGCCGGTACCGGCTTCCCCGATTAAAATCGGATTGTTTTTCGTACGGCGCGAAAGTATCTGCATGATGCGAAGTATTTCATTATCGCGTCCGATAACCGGGTCGAGCTTATCTTCTTTGGCAAGCTTAGTCAGATTGCGGGTATATTTTAGAAGTAACTTGAATTTCTTCGGTTCTCGGATATCGGTAATGTTCTGCCGGCGCAGCTCCTCCAGGACTTTCATTACGGAATCTTTATGGATGCGGAAACGCGCCAAGGTTTCCCGCGCTTCGCTGGTCACTTCCAGAATTGCCATGAACAAATGCTCGGTAGAAACAAAATCATCCTTCATGTATTCGGCGAGCCGGGCGGACTGTTCGATGACCTGGGCCAAATCGGGATTAAGATAAATCTGGTAAGCGGGAGAAACAGTAGTGTGATTTTCCGGAAGTTCGATGAGCTCCAGCACCGAATCCGTGAGCAGCATAGTGTCTATTTCCAATTTATCCAAAATGGAGTTCACCATGCTCTCTTCCTGCAGAAGCAGCGCCGCGAGCAAGTGCAGCGAAGAAACGTGGTTCACACCACGTTCGATGGCAAGTTCGTGCGCCTTTTTAATGGCATCTTTGGCTTTAGTTGTAAATTTATTTAATGGTGGCATATATTTCTATTTTATCCGTACATTTATATTATACACCCGCTGTCAAGCCCTACCTTACTGGGTTTCGCCCGGTGGAACATCCGGCGCGGGCGCAGGCGCGCTTTCATTCTTAACTAATTCGATTACAGTGAAATCTTTTTCCTGGGTTATTTTTGCTACAGTTTGCACGCCTAGCACGCTTTTAACTACATATGTTTCGCCTTCTTTTGGTTCCGGCACCAAGGATGCGATGACTACTTTGTTATCCCCTAAAAATAATCCCGTGCCCAAAAGCTTATCGTCCGCATCGGTTGCTCCTTTCAAATACAAGTTTACTGTAAGGGGTTTAATGGCCTTGAGTTCTTCCAGCAATTTTTTGTCGTCCGCAGACAAGGCCGGATTATTAGGGGCTGGATTTATGGCAGCTGGCGCCACATTTTCCACGGTTTGGCGGATGATTTTGGTTATAGGCAGTGTCACGCCCGAAGGCGCCTGTTGCATCAAAGTCACCGTGGTAATGCCGGTCGCAATTGAGGTGACAAAAGATAGGAGAACTGCGAGCAGTATCAGCTGGGATTTATTCAAGTCTTTAATATCCATCCGTCAATTATACCACTTTTTGAGCTTAAGCAAAATTTGAGTCAGGCTTTTAATGGCGAAATTAATATCTGCTTTGGTGGTGTCCCGTCCGAGTGTGAATCTTAAAGAGCCGTCGGTTTCTTTTATTTTGGGATTGATAGCTTCTATCACATATGACGCTTTGCCGTCGCCCGCCTTACAAGCGCTTTTGGCGGCGGCCATGATTCCCCTCTCGGAAAGTTCGATTACCAGTAAGTCGCTCGGAATATTGGGAATGGTGATATTTATATTGTTCGGCAGTCTGTTTTTTAAATCCCCGTTGATTACGAAATCAAAATTAATTTTTTTAAGTTCTTTGAAAAAATAATCCCTAAGCTTGGTTAAACGTTTCACTTCTTTTACTTTTATTTTTTCAACAGCTTCTAGTGCAGATGCAAGCGCCATGGCTCCTCCCACATTCTCTGTCCCGGGGCGTAACCCTCTTTCTTGGTCACCACCGTACATAATTTTTTGTAGTGGAGTGCCCTTTTTGATAAACAAAACACCCACCCCTTTGGGCCCGTAAATCTTTGCGGCATTGAAAGACATCAAATCCACGCCGAGCCTTTGGACATTTACAGGCAAGTAATTCATGGCTTGAGTTGCGTCGGTATGAAAAAAAACTTTTTGCTTATTACTCTTGTTGTGATGCCTAAGCGTTTTTGCAATTTCTGTTATAGGCTCTATCGTGCCTATTTCGTTGTTCGCGTACATGACCGAAACAAGAACGGTATCTTTTGTCAAAGCTTTTCTTATTTTTTTGGGGTCTACTACGCCGGTTGGCTCTACTTCCACGAAAGTAACTTTGGCTTGTTTGGAGTTTTGGAGATATTTGTAAACCTCCATCACCGAAGCATGCTCGATATTGGTAGTCACTATATGCGGTTTTTTGAAGTTTCTGACGAGCCCGAGTATGGCCAAATTGTTGCTTTCTGTGGCACCGGAGGTAAAAATTATCTCTTCTCTGCTTGAGTTCAAGATTTTCGCAACCTGGCTTCGGGCTCCATCCAATTTCTCTTTTTCTTTTCTTCCTAGTTCGTGAATTGCGCCCGGATTGGCAGACTCTAAGAGCGCACTAGAAGCGTAATCCAGGTAAATTTTTCTTAATTTCTTATTTGATTTAGGCATGAAAATAGTATATATTGGACAAGCATGAATATAAAGCTGGAGATAATTTTTTTTGCTGTTTTGGGGCTAGGCATGGCCGCGTCTCTTTTTTGGATTTTTGCCACTGAAAAGCGCTTAAAAAGATTTTTTACCGGCAAAGGTGCAAAGGATTTGGAAGACACTATCGTGGCTTTGAGTCATGACATCGCCGAACTAAAAAAAGCTAAGGCAAATGCTGAAAAAGAATTCGCTTTGGTAAACAGCAAACTCAAAAAAAGCATCCGCGGCTTGGAAACTGTACGCTTCAATCCTTTCCCCGACCAGGGCGGCAACCAAAGCTTTGCCATTGGCATGTTAAATGAAGATGGCGACGGCGTCGTATTTTCGAGCCTCTACGCCCGCGACCGCATGAGCGTATTTGCCAAGCCGATAAAAAACAAAAAATCCGAATACGAACTCACTGCCGAAGAAAAGGAAGCTCTCAAAAAAGCAGAGGTTTAGCGAAGCAAATCTTGCAAAATTTTTTCGTCCGAGGGTCCCACTCGGTATTCCGAGAAGGGCGCAGGACAAAAAATTTTGCAAGATTTGTGTAGCATCAAAGCATGGAAACAAAAAATCAAAACCAAAATAAAGTCGCGAGGCCGCCGGTCGTGGTGGTCATGGGCCATATCGACCACGGCAAGTCGACTCTTTTGGACTATATCCGTAAAACCAATGTAGTCGGCGAAGAAGCCGGAGGCATTACACAGAATATATCCGCTTATGAACTCCTGCATAAGGACGAAAACGGCGAGGAGAGGAAAATAACTTTTCTGGACACTCCCGGCCACGAAGCTTTTTCCAAAATGCGAGAGCGGGGCGCCCAACTAGCTGATATTGCCATCCTGGTGGTCTCTGCAGAAGACGGAGTAAAGCCCCAGACGATTGAAGCTTGGCGGGCTATAAGCGAAAGCAACCTGCCCGCCATAGTCGCCATAAATAAGATAGATAAGCCCGGAGCAAATATTGAAAAAACAAAAGTAGAGCTGGCCGAAAATGAAATTTACCTAGAAAACTACGGCGGCAAGATACCATATGCTGAAATCTCCGCAAAAATTGGAACCGGCGTGGACACACTTCTGTCGCTTATCCTCATTATGTCGGAAATGGAGAATTTTACTGCCGATACCGGCGAGAACGCGACCGGCTTTGTAATTGAAGCGGACCTCGACCCCAAACGCGGCACGGAAGCTACACTGCTCATAAAAAACGGTACTCTAAAAAGCGGCATGACCGTAGCCGTGGAAGACGCATTGTGTTCTACCCGAATAATGGAGAACTTCACGGGTAAAAGCGTGCGGGAGGCCACTTTTTCTTCACCGGTCCGCATAGTGGGCTTTGATAAAATGCCGAGAGTCGGCGCCGAGTTCAAATCTTTTGAAAAAAAATCGGAAGCCGAGAAATACGCCAGAGATTGGCAAGAAAAAAACCCCAGTCAAAAAAATGGCGTCCCGAGCCAAAACAATTCTAGAGAGCCCGAAACCGAAGTTCCTGATAAAAAAGTCATTCCGATTATGCTCAAAGCTGACGTAGCGGGGTCGCTGGAGGCTATTGAAAAAGAAATAGAAAAAATAAAAAACAAAACTGATGCAGAAAATGCCGAGTTTAGAATAGTGGCCAAAGGCGTGGGCGCTATAACTTTATCCGACATTAAAAGCCTTTCCACAGGAGGCGACATGTTAGTGCTCGGCTTTAACGTCAAAGCCGACAAAAGCGCGCTCGAAGAAGCAGCCAAGCGCGGCATCACGATTTCTTTCTTCAATATAATTTATAAAATGACCGAATGGCTGGAAGCCGAGATGGAAAGGCTGCGTCCCCGAGTTGAAATCATGGAGACGACCGGACGGGCTAAAATTATCCGGGCCTTTAGCCGCACCAAAGAGCGGCAGATAGTCGGCGGAAAAGTGCTCGAAGGAAATATAAATTTAGGCAGCACTGTCAAAATCATGCGGCGGGAGTTTGAAATTGGGCGCGGAAAAATTGTGAACCTGGAAAAAAATAAAGTGAAGAGCGGCAGCGTAGAAGAAGGCTCGGAATTCGGCATGATGATAGAATCAAAAATTGAAATAGTGGCGGGAGACGTGCTGGAAGCCTTTTCCATTACAGAGAAATGAACCGGACCGAAAAAGTAGCGAAACAAATAAAAGAACTGGCAGCGGTATTTTTGGGACGTGAAAACAACCGCACTTCCCTGATAAATGTCACTGCCGCCGCCTGCTCTCCTGACTTGAAGCGCGCGACTATATACATTACTGTATTGCCGGACTCCAAGCAAAATACCGCGCTCCAATTCGCCAAGCGCAAGCGCGGCGAACTGCGGGAATTTCTGAAAAAAAATCTGCAGATAAAGACTATCCCGTTTATCGACATTGCTATCGACCTCGGAGAAAAAAATCGCCAAAAAATTGACGAACTGCTTCGAAATGGTTAGACTTTTTTATACTGGCCTGGTAGCCAAGTGGCATGAGCGTAGCGAATATGCCATTCCTCTGTAGCAGAGGTTGAAAAGGAAATAAAGAGGTATTTGGTGAAGTTAATGGCCTGGTAGCCAAGTGGTAAGGCATTCCTCTGCAAAAGGAATATACGGCGGTTCAATTCCGCCCCAGGCCTCACGGCAATTTGAAAATAAAATAAAAATTGCCCGAGTGGCGGAACTGGTATACGCGCACGACTTAAAATCGTGTCTCGCAAGGGATGTGGGTTCGATTCCCACCTCGGGCACCGGGAGAGTTTTAGAGAGATAAATGCGCCCATAGCTCAGCTGGTAGAGCAACTCCCTCTTAAGGAGATGGTCGGGGGTTCGATCCCCTCTGGGCGCACAGTTTTGAATTTTGCTGGAGTGGCGGAATTGGTATACGCGCTAGTCTTAGGAACTAGTGGAGCAATCCTTGAGGGTTCGAGTCCCTCCTCCAGCACTTGACTTTTACTATTTTATATGCTATACTACCACCATGAGTAAAACATATAAAATAAAAACAAAATATATAGGTTTGGGCTTGGGAATATTGGCTGTTTTTACTTTGGCTCTCACAGTTGCGCCTTTCAAAGTAAATGCAGAGTATGAGCCCGGTTATGACGATGGGTACGACCATTTCTTGGCCCCCTCTCAAAATCCGGTGCCTTTCTTATACTCCATCAGCCCTAAGTCTGTGGACGCGAGTGCGGGCTCTGCCACTATTACCATAACCGGCCATGGTTTCACACCGAATTCTGTTGCCAGATTAAACGGAGCTGACAAGCCGACCACCTTTATAGACAGGGACCATCTGTTGATACATTTAAGCGGTAATGACCTCGTGAGTGCCACGGACGGCTATTACATCAACGTCTTCAATCCGGGCCGGGGTGCGTATTCGAGTGCGGTATCGCTCAAAGTAACGGGTTCTCCTCTGCCTATAGCTAATAATTCTTCGAACGGCAATTATTCTGGTTCTACGAATACACAAAATTCTGGAGGCAACACAAACGGCAGCAGCCTCGCGGGAGCGGCCATCTTCGGAGCAAAAGGGGTCTTCCCTTCCGGACTCGTCCAATGGGTGCTCTTTGCAATCGTAATCTTGCTCATCGTCATTCTCGTGCGGAGAATCTCCGGCGCAGCCGACAGATACCACAACGAACCCCTAAAACACGCATAAAAACAAAAAATCCCCTCGAGGGGATTTTTTGTTAAGTATCACTTCTTATTTTAAAGACGCTTTAGATTTCCAGAAGAAAAATCCTATGATGACAAAGGTGGCAAGCGGCGACACATATTCCGGTATTTTCCACCCAAAGCTGTTCATAAGCATAAGAACGCCCAGAACCAGAATGGAATACATGGCGCCGTTTTTTAGATAAACATATTTTTTAATGCGCTCAATGTTGCTCGTGGTAAGCTGGCGGACTAAAAGCGCGCCTAGGCCGTTGCCGATTAAAATAAGCGGTACGGACAAAGTGAAAGCAAAAGCGCCGAGCACGCCGTCAATAGAAAAAGTGGAATCAATAATCTCCAAAAATAAAAGCTTGCTAAAATCCGAGCGGGCGGAGTAAGAATCGCCGAGGAGTTTTTTTTCCTCTTCCTCGGCGTTTTGCTTGAAACCGTGCGTAATGAAAAATAAACTCGAACCGACCACAGCGCCCATGCCCATGAGCATGCTATGCTTCATAGCAAACCACACGATAACGGCAAGCAGCATGGAAACGATGGCATAAAACCAAACACCTTGCTTCATGAAAAATTTTTCCGCCCGCGGCAAACCCATGTGCTTGTCTTCCAAGAAAAGCCAGTGGAGAAAAAGGAAAATTAGAAAAACTCCTCCGGCGACGAGAAGTACGGGTGCGGATTTGTGGATAGATTCCGATACGAGCGGGTTGGATGACCACGCGGCGGAGAGAACCTCGAGAGCTGTGAGCTTGGCATTGAAAGCCCAGACGATGATAAAGGGCAAAAGCCCCCGGATGAGAAATACCGCGAGCAAAACTCCCCACGTCAGGAACCATCTGCGGGCCCGGAGGCTCATGGTACTTAAGACTTCGGCGTTAATTATGGCATTATCTACCGAGGAAACAGTCTCAAATAGCGACAACCCGATTATGGTAAGTAGCGCAGAAAATAACATATCTTAATTTTAAGTATTTTAGGCTTGAAAATCAAGGCTATTTTGGCAATTTTACTATTGACTTTTTGAGTAAAATGTGATAGAATATAGGAGTAAATTCTGTCCTTCGAAAAATAAATAAAGTTAACGAAAATAAGAATGGTTTGCCCACTAAACGGCAGAGACTCGGCCCTTTGGTGGGCGAACTATTCACCCAATCCTGTTAGAAGTAGAGTCCCTAGCGGACTCATAGTTCTAACCGGATTCACACTCCGACGAGTCGGAGTAAACATAAAACAAGCCCGCGTCGCGGGCGCACTAGATGCGCCTCTGGCGCGAGAAAGGTAAATCAATGCGAATAGTAATCGCGATAATTCTGGCAGCTCTGACCGCTATTGGCATCGCGTCAATAATTTTAGGCGGAGGAGTATTTGTTCCTTTAGTGGGAGCAATCGTTGCGGGACTAGCCGTAACGTACACTATTTTCAGCCTTGGTACTGTAGGCTTGGGTGAAGTGGCTGCACTAACGCGGCTTGGGAAACCAATCGCAAATCTACCGAAAGGTCTCTACTTTGCACCTTGGGGACTTTACCGGGTACAAAAAGAGCTTAAGACACTTTTTCAGGACGAGTTACCGTCTGACCCCGAAAATATTTACAGGGGCGACGATGTTGCACCGGCTGGTAAATTCCCGCCAATCCGGCAAAAGTTTGGTCCGCCAAACCCACTGGATACTGACTTGGTTAACGACCCCTATAACGTAGAAATGGTAGCAGAGGTCGTTCCTGTTGTAGCTTGGCGAATTACGGACGCTTTAGTTTTCTTTGATGTGGTGGGCACTGTAGCGAATTGTCGAAAAATGATGGCAGACAAAGCTATCAAGCCAATCACGGAAGACTTAGCGGGTATGACACCAGCTAAAGCATTAAAAATGCTAAATAGTCTAAACCAAAGGGTGAAAAACGAGCTTGTGACAGAAACCACTGGTTGGGGAATTGAATTGAGAGACGGATATATAAAACAATTCAATTTTTCTCACGGTTTAAACACATCAGTTGAAGGTGTCTCTATCGCCGGACAAAACGCTAAAGCGGTTGGTCTAACCGCCGACGGCGAACAGCAAAGACTCCTGAAAACTGGTTTAGCAACTAAAAACAGTGATGGAACAATTACGCTAGTTCCAGATGCAAAAACCAAAGCTCAAACCGACGCTCTGAAAAAGCTGTCGAAACTTAAAGGAACTTTGGTACTTGGTAACGCCAGCACTGTCCTCGACGTTAACAAACCAAACAAAGGAGAAGACGAATGAAGATACTAGCCGTTCTTCTTTTCCTTGCGATTGCAGCTTTTGCCATCGCGCTTCGAGCGGGATGGCGGCCGTCGTGGCGACGCACGCCACAGTATGACACTGATAAAGAGAAGGGCGGCAACCACGGTTCGCCGGCGAAAAAGAGCCAAGGGACTCTTTACTGGGTAATCGTGGCAGCACTCTCTGTGTTCGTGCTTATCCTGGTCCTGGTCGCAGTGCTTGTCACCACAAGCATCGTGCAAACGTTTAAGGCGACGCCTCCTGCCCAAAAGCAAGTGGCCGTCCAGTTTCCCGTTTTAGGGAGTGGACGTGCCACTAAAGAGGCGCCTTTACAAGCGTACTTGGACCCCCGTCGGACCTACACTCGACCGTCGGGTCCCGCGAGGTACGTCTCCCTCGAAAATCCTCAAATCATTTTCGATGAAGATGAAAAACCCGACCCAATACGAGATCAGCTCTATTGGCAGTTGCCGGCGGGAAACTATCTAGTCTACCCGAGAGGCGTAGAAGAGATCGAATTCCACTGGTGGCAATAATCAGTTCTTTTCCCCTGACCCGGGCAAAAAGGTTGGAAATGAGAAATCAAAATGGCGAGACGTTCTGAACAAACGACTCGCCATTTTTTCGTTTTCTTTTTTGTTAACTTTTATTGTATTTTATCTACTTTGCCTGTTTCCGGATGCACATAATTTATGCCTAGTGTTTTTAGGATTACATTCATAATCGTGAATACTCCGAGCATGATTGTAATACCCACGATACCCCAGAGCATATGGCTTTTGCCGGTCGTCTTTTTCTCGTCGTTTGCCTGGTTGAATATAAACTCGAGCATGCCATAGAGAAAAATGACAACAGCTAAAGCGAAAAGGAGCGCAATAAGCGGATTGACGATTTTCGCGTCGACATTGTGGATAAAAGTATCCACATCCGCATAAGCTACTTTAGCCGAAAATAAATCGAGTATAAAACTCATGCGTATTACTGTATGGTCGGCAGAGTAATTGTAGAATTTTGATTATCAACTCCGAAAGTTCTGGTCAAAAGGTTTACCAATCCCCAGACAGCTACGATAACAGCGAGCCCGATAACTCCGTAAATCATCCGGTT